>JAABUQ010000012.1_pt1 | contig 304412 bp, 276 predicted proteins | sample 5560001 | NCBI WGS metagenome assembly JAABUQ01 (sample SAMN10711888, study PRJNA513371) | rock metagenome | isolation source: Antarctica rocks | place: Antarctica: Victoria Land, Finger Mt nord | collected 2015-12-18
CGTCTACGCGGCTACCGTGATCTTCTCGATCTCGACAAACCTCTTGCGCTCAAGCGAGCAGCGTGAGATACTAAGGTTACATACAAGTTGCATCGTCGTCATTTCCCCGCAAATTGAAACGACCTCGCTTGGGCAGGCCAGAAGTCAAGGCCGCCCGTGCGTCTGCGCGTTTTAGCAATCACATCGCATAACGCTGCCTTGATGCGTCGGCCGCAAGCCGCCTTACAAATGAGCCGCTGCCAACTCGTCACCATGCCAGGCGACCACCCGCTCGCACACACATTCGCCTTATCGGGACTGCCTTTTCCCTTTTGCGGAAGACAAATTGCAAACCTTCGCAGTCAGCTGAACCTCGCTTTATCCGAATAGAAGCGTTGCGTTTTCCGCCAACGCCAGCTCAGTATGCAGAGCCGAGCGACAGCGCAATAAAAGTACGTCGCGAGTCACGGCGAAGCGTCGGAAAGGATCGCGTGTAGAGTTCTCGTCTGTCGCATCGTAGAAGTCCGCAGGGATGGATTCTCCTTTGGAAGCGGCAGACGGCTTTGCGGCGCTCGGACTCGAGCCCGCACTCGTCGATGCGTTGACGGCGCTCGGGTACGAAGAGCCGACCGACATTCAGCGCGAGGCGATTCCGCCGCTGATCGCCGGCCGAGACGTCCTCGGGCAAGCTGCGACGGGAACCGGGAAGACGGCTGCCTTCGCGTTGCCGTTGCTCCACCGGATCGGCGTCGCGACCGGTAACGCGCGCGCCATTCGGGGCCTCATCCTCGTTCCGACGCGCGAACTCGCGATGCAGGTTGCCGAAGCGGTGCATCGCTACGGCCGCGCGCTCGATGTACGTGTCTTGCCGATCTACGGCGGCCAATCGATGAGCCAGCAGCTTCGCGCGCTGCAGCGCGGTGTCGACGTCGTCGTCGCGACGCCGGGCCGCGCGCTCGATCACGTGCGCCGCGGTACCTTGAAATTCGACGCCGTGGAAACCGTCGTGCTCGACGAAGCGGATGAGATGCTCGATATGGGCTTCGCCGACGAACTCGAAGCAATTTTAGCCGCCGTTCCGGCCCAACGCCAGACGGCATTATTTTCCGCGACGATGGCGCGCCGCATCCTTGAGATCGCCAAACGCCATCTGAGCGATCCGGTGCGCGTCACGATCGCGCGCGAGACCGTCGCGGCCGGCGAAGCGCCGCGCGTGCGCGAAGTGGCCTATATCGTCCAGCGTCGTCAGAAGGCGGCTGCGCTTGCGCGCGTGCTCGATATGGAAGACGAAGCGGCGACGATCGTCTTCTGCCGCACGCGAGTCGAAGTCGATGAGTTGACCCAAACGCTTGGGGCGCGTGGCTACGGCGCCGAGGCGCTGCACGGCGGCCTTTCGCAAGAGCAGCGGGATCGCGTCTTACGCCGCTTTCGTGACGGCGCATCGGATATGCTCGTGGCGACCGATGTCGCGGCGCGCGGCCTCGATATCGAGCGCGTCTCGCACGTCGTCAATTTCGACGTGCCCTCGTCGCCCGATGCCTACGTGCACCGCGTCGGACGGACGGGCCGCGCCGGCCGCGAAGGTGTCGCGATCACGCTCGCGGAGCCGCGCGAGAGCCGGCTCCTGCGCAACATCGAACATTATACGAAGCGCAAGATTCTCACTGAGGCGGTCCCGACCGTGCACGATCTGCGCGCGCGGCGTTTGGAGCTGACGCGCGATGCGTTGACCGAAGCGATCGAGGCGGGCGAGCTCGACGCATTTCGCGGCATCGTGGAATCGCTCGCGAACGAACACGATGTTTTCGACGTCGCGGCGGCTGCGGTCAAGCTTTTCGACGGAGCGCGCGACGGAGCGGCGAGCGATGAAGAGGATATCGCCAAGGTTGAAATCCTACCGGTGTGGCCCGAGCGGCCGTCCGTCGGGGCCCTAGCGCGCCCAAACGGGGAACGCAGCGGTCCCCGCTTGCGCCTAAAGGCAAGCGACGTCACCCGGATCTTCATCGGTGTCGGCCGCAGTGCCGGCATCCGGCCCGCCGACCTCGTCGGCGCGATCGCCAATGAAGCGCGCATCAACTCGCGCGAGATCGGCCATATCGATATCGCGGATCGATTCTCGCTTGTTGAAGTTCCGGGGCCGGCCGCCGACGGCATCATCACGGCCCTGCGCGGCGCGACGATACGCGGCAAGAAAGTGCTCGTGCGCCGCGACCGCGGCGCGTAACGATGTGGTCGCGCGGGTTCGTCGTCGTCCTGACGTTCCTCGTTGGGTTCGGATTGGTACGCTCGAGCGCACGTGCCGCCGAGGCGACGACGGGGATGATCGTCGGACGCGTCAGCGCCGGTACGCCTGTCGTGCCGCTCGCCGGAGTCGACGTCGATGCGGCTTCGCCGTCGGGACGCTATCACGCGCGAACCGATGCGCAGGGCCGCTATCTGATATTGGGCGTTGCGCCCGATACCTATGCCTTGGCGTTCAAGCGCGCCGGATACGAGGGGCTGGCGATTGCAGGCGTCACCGTCATGCCGGGCACGCGCATCGGCGAAGACGCGACGCTCGTGCCGGCCGTGCGTGAGATCGCTCGCGTCGCTGCGCGCACGACGCTCGGCGGCAGCGGTTTTGGCGAAACGCAGGACGTCTTCCGCATTACGGGCGAGGCCGCACGCGGTCTTCCGTCGGCCTCGTCGTCCGGTCTGGGCAGTTACGCGCAGGGCACGGTCCAAGGTGCGGTTGCCGCGGCACCCGGCGTGCAGCAAGATCAATTCGCGAACGTGATCTTACAGGGCGGTAAAGTCAAAGATACCGTCTTCAGTTACGATGCGGTTCCGGTGCCGCAGGCTCTGATTGCCGAACCCGGCGGGAACGTCGTCGGAGCACAGCTGCCGACGACGGGACTCGGTTACACGCAGATCACGACGGGCGGTCTTTCGAGTTCGAGCAACCAGGGTCTCGCCGGCGTCATCGACGAGATTCCGGCAACCGGTGTCTATCCCGCGCAATCGCGGCTCACGCTCTCGCTCGGCATCGTACCCGGCTTCCATCAATCGGAGATCGAGCGTCGCTGGGCGACCCCCGATCTGCGCCGCCGCTACGCGTTCGATGCCGAAATCGGTAACGAAGCGATCCAGTATGGTGACGGCCGTACCTTTTATCCGGCCGAAGCCGCAACCTACGGGCTTTCGCTCTCGAGTCGCGCGACGTGGTCCGTCGGCGCGAACGCGCACATCAAGCTCGGTTCGCGCGATGAACTCTCTCTATCGACGCTCGAAGGTCAAGCGGTGTACGATCAATACGGCACGCCGTTCGCGGGCCAGACGTACGGCGCGTTCGCCGGCATGACCACGGCGTATCCGAACGCGCCGGGGCCGAGCGCGCCGGTCACGACGCCGACACGCATTCGCGGTACATACGGCGTGCAAAAGATACAGGTGCAGCGTTCGTACGAGCGCGCGATGGTGCGGCTGCAAGCCTACGGCTCCGAGTACGGTTCTCAGACGCGTGCGCCGTTCTTTGACGATCTGTCGTTTCCGAATGGCCCGGTCGCGTATTACGGAAATCAGAACGCACGGCTCTTCGGCCTCGGACTCGATATCGCCGATGTTGCGAGCCGCTATCACGAGCTCAGCTACGGCGCCGAAATTCGCACGCAAGCGTCGAATCTCACTCAGCTCGTTCCGACGCAAGACAACCAGATCGTCTCGCATCCGATCCTCAACTCGTATCTCGGATATGTGTCGGACCGTTACACGCCGGTGAGCCGCGTCGTGCTCACAAGTACGCTGCGCGCGAATGGCACGTGGATCGTGCGCAGTGACGGCCATCGCTACGGCGTCGCGGCCGTCGATCCGCATCTCGGCCTCAGTTACATGTTCGCGCCGAAGACGGCGCTCTTGCTTACCTACGACCATACGACGCAGGCGCCAAATCCTCTCGAGGCGGAGCGTCGCGACGCCGCGACGCCGTTCGTAACGCTTGCACCCGAAGCCGGCGATGCGCTGCAAATCGCACTCCAGCGCAACGGCGGCGTGCGCGCGCGGCTCGGATATTTTGCAAAAAACGAGCGCAATCTCGTCGACGTGTTGCCCTTCAATTTCCGAAGCGCGACGCAATCCGGCGATAACGCAAGCGGCGTCGGCGTTCCCACCAATGCCGGAAATCTGCGCGTGCATGGACTGGAATTCTCGGTCGCGACGGGCGGCTTTACGCTTGGCGGCACGTATACGCGCGGCTTCTCATCGAGTGCGTCGCAATACGGCTATAATGCACTCAACGCGCCGGCGATTGCGGCCGGCCATCTCTTTCCGCTCGGTTACGTGCCCGATTTCTCCGCCGTCGCATCGTTCGACGTCCATCCGAGCTCACGTCTGACCATCTCGCCCGCGCTGTCTTACGAGACCGGGTATCCCTACGGCAACGGCCGCAGCGTCTTCGCGTTCGATCCGAAGACCCGCGCCCCCGTGCGGCTCCCAAACGACAATTATATCAATCCCGGCTTCAACTACTACTTTCTGACCGATCCCAGCCGGCGGTTCGACGCGGTGACCAATCCTTACGTCGCGTCGCTCGGAACGCCGGAAGGTCAGGACCCCAACACGCTGCGGTCGCCGCCGCAGCTCCTGGCCTCGCTGCGGCTTCGCGCGGAAGTCAGCGGATCAACCTCGCTTGTCATCGACGTCGTCAACCTTTTGGGCAACGCGCACCCCACGCAGCTCCAGGGCAATCCGTACTTGATCGGGCCGCCGGGGTATGCGGGCGGTTCGTATGCCGCGGGCCTCTGCGCGCAAGTTGGTGGTGCTGCCGATTGCGCGACGTCGGCGCCATACCGGCTCGGCAACGGCATCCCGACGCGCGACGGACGCACGCAGGCGCTGCCCTGGACGTACGGCACCGCCGGGTATCTTGCGTCGTCGTATCCGAACGCACGAGCGGTCTACGTTCGTTTGCAGCAGCGGTTATGAATTCTTTTCGGAGGGCCACGTGTTTACGCTGAAGTCCGGGCAGCGGGCTGCCGAACATCGCTGAAAGCGACCACGCAGCCGCGTGGCGGTGACCGGCTCGAGGAGAAGCGTGTGGACCCCGATATCGCGCATCTACGTGAACTCATGGCGCTCGATGCGGCGTCGCACAGCTATGAGAATGCGGCCTCGGAGCGCTTGCGGCGCCGCCCGAGTGGAGCGGGCCGTGCGCTGGAACTCGCGATTGCGGCGATCGAGGCGTTGCGCGATCACGGATCGCTAACGGGCGAGGAACTGTGCCGCCTGGCGGCCCGGCTCGGCTACGACGAGATGGCGGTGTCGCGCGCCTGGAACACGCGCTGCGAATTCGATCTCGAAGTGCGTTCGTATGCGCCGCTCGCGCCGATCGCGCGCGTCTTACCCTTGCCGTAGTTCATTCGCGGCGGCTGCTTCGACGAAACGATCGGCCTTGCGAAGGGCGGGAAAGAGGCTCCAGAAAAGCGCGCTGATGGCGAGCGTCCCCACACCGCCGATAACGATCGCGGGTACGACGCCGACGAACGCCGCGAGCGTTCCCGACTCGAATTCGCCAAGTTCATTCGACGCGCCGATGAAGATGTTTTCGACTGCGTTGACGCGCCCCCGCATTGCATCGGGCGTGGCGAGTTGCACGAGACCGCTGCGGATGACGACGCTTACCATATCGGTTGCGCCGATGATGGCAAGAAGAACGAGCGATAGCGTGAAGTTGCGTGAGAGTCCGAACGCGATCGTCGCTAACCCGAATCCGGCGACGGTTGCCAAGAGGACGCTGCCGACCCGGCGGTCCAGCGACCTTCGTGCGAGCAGTGCGGCGACGAGCGCCGCGCCCACGGCGGGCGCCGCGCGCAGCGCGCCGAGTCCTTGCGAGCCGACGTGAAAGATGCCATCGGCAAAGGCCGGCAGCAGCGCGGTTGCGCCCCCGAAAAGTACGGCGAAGAGATCGAGCGCGAGCGCGCCCGCGATCACCGGCCGCGACGCCACGAAGCGCACGCCTTCAAACGCGTCGCGCCATGTGGGCGGCGCTGCGGACCGTAGGCTGGGTGACATCGTTACAGCGCCAAACAAAAATGCGTAAGCAACGAGCAGTGTCGCCGCGACGGCGAGCGCGAGTGCTGTCGAGACGGCGACCAGGAGTCCACCAAGCGCCGGGCCACCGATGCGAACGAGCGCCGACGCCGACGAAAATGCGGCTTGTGTGCGAACGTAATCATCGGGCGCGACGAGCGCGGGCAAGAGCGAGCGCGTAGCCGGTGCGTCGAATGCGCGGGCGGTCCCAATAAAGAGCAGAATCGCAAGGTAGATCGGGACCGCCGTAACGTGCGCGATGATGGCGGCGACCAGCGCGAGCGTTGCGGCGGCTTCGACGAGTCCGAATGCGGTAACGATGCGCCGCCGGTCGTGCCGGTCGGCGAAGACTCCCGCCGGCAGCGCACATACGAACGACGGCAAGAACAACGCGAGACCGACGAGCCCGAGGTCGAGCGGGCGATGCGCGAGCATGAAAACGTGCCACGCGATTGCGACGCTTTGAATTTGAAAAGCGGTATTTCCGCAGGCGCTGCCGGCGATATAAAGGGTCCGGTTTCGAACGCTCCGCATTGGATCGACCGCCGGTGACTTCACTGTATGTTCCGCAGAAAAGGTTGCCGCTCGACGCGGCTGCCCCGACCACGAATGCAAACTTGTCTTCAAGCCGCGTCGCCATAATTTCCTTTGTATAAACTCGTCGGGAAATAGGAGCGATCTAAGTCATCAAACGACACGTCATCGCGCTACCCACAAAGTAGCGAAGTTTGCATCCATGCCTCGGCTGCCCTCCGCTAGCGACCTCGCGCGTGTAGCCGAATCCCAAGGCAACCGCATGGCCCGTCCGGGCACGGGTATTCCCGTTGGCATCTTGCATTTGATCCATCACGCTACTACCATCATTGTACGGCGCGAGTTTGCCGGCATTCTTATGCTCGCGTTTTTGAATTGAGCGATGAGCTCGGAGGAACGCTATGACGGAGAATGTTGATTCGAAGCGAATGAATCGCCGCCGTGCGCTGGCAATTGGCGGAAGCGTCGTTGGCGGTCTCATAACGGCAACGTCACGCGGCATCAACGCGGCTGACGCGCAGCCGGCCCGCGCCCTTGGGGCGTCGGCGCTATCGCAAAGCACGATCAAGCAGATCGAGCAGATTATTGCGGCGCAAGGGATGGTTTCGGACGGAGTCCTGTCGATCGGAATCGATCGCACCGACATCGCGAATGTTACGTTGCGGGGGGTTCCTATAAAACCCGCGTTCCAAATCAACGGCAACCTCGTCTTCCAGGACCTCGGCGGCGGTCGTTGGATGATGAATTCGGACCTCGCGCTCAAAGGCAGTGAACTCGATCCATTCATCGATCAGCTTCTGCTACACGACATCATATTTCAAGCCGAGCACCAACATTTCTACGATTTCTCGCCGCTCGTGTGGTTTATCCATTTCCGCGCTGCCGGCGATCCCATACGAATCGCACGGGGAGTCAAAGCGGCCCTCGGTGTGACCTCGACGCCGTTCCCGCAAACGAATCCGGTGAACCCCAAGACTCCGCTCCCTGCGGATGCGCTCGGGAAAATCCTTGGTGCCAAACCGTCGATCGGCGCGGACGGAATCGTCAACTTTAGTGTGCCGCGCGAAGAGGCGATAACGCTAGGCGGCATACGTATCAGCCCAAACCTCAACGTCGAGACGGCAGTTTCGTTTCAGCCGTATGGCGGTGGACAAAACGCCGCGGCCGCGGTCGACTATGGCATGGTCGCCGCCGAGATCCAGAACGTGATAGGTCTGATGCGGCGGCAAGGTTGGAATATCGGATGCCTCTACAACCAAGAGACCGCTGAGTATCCGCAACTGTACTTCTCGCATCAATTCAAAACCGGAAATGCCATCGAACTGGCCCGGGAAATCCGCGCGGGACTCAACCGTATGGAGGTGAAATTCACGTAGCAGGCCTCCAATAAGCGCGCCTGAAGGCGCCTGAATCGGCCGGAGCCAGCGCCGCACGCAATTGGATCGCTCCAAACATCCGAGCGGAGCGGTCCACGCGCGGGTATTGTCGCGGGTGTACATCAAGCATATCGGTATGACTCCCGCTCAGATCGCCGATCCGGATCCGCACGAGACGCAAGAATGGCTCGACGCGCTCGACGGCGTCCTCGAAAGCGAAGGGCCCGCGCGTACGCGTCAGCTCGTTGAGCGAATCGTTGACCGTGCGCACACGGGCGGTGCGCACGTCGAGCTCGGCCTGCAAACGCCGTACGTCAACACGATTTCGCCCGGGCAGCAGCCGCGCATGCCCGGTAACGAAGAACTCGAGACCCGCATCCGCCACTACATCCGCTGGAACGCGGCGGCGATGGTCGTACGCGCGAACGAAACGAGTTCCGAACTTGGCGGTCACGTTGCGAGCTTCGCATCGTCGGCGACGCTCTACGATGTCGGCTTCAATCATTTCTTCCGCGCACCGACGGCCGACTTCGGCGGCGATCTCGTGTTTTTTCAGGGCCATTCCTCGCCGGGTGTTTACGCTCGCGCCTTCCTCGACGGGCGCATTAGCGAAGATCAATTGGCGCGCTTCCGTCAAGAAGTCGACGGCGGTGGACTTTCCTCGTATCCCCATCCGTGGTTGATGCCGGATTTCTGGCAGCTCGCGACCGTTTCGATGGGTCTTGGCCCCATTCAAGCGATCTATCAGGCACGATTCCTCAAGTACCTGCATAATCGCGGGCTTGCCGACACGGGAGGTCGAAAAGTTTGGTGCTATCTCGGCGACGGTGAGACCGATGAACCCGAATCGCTCGGCGCGATCTCCGTGGCGGCGCGCGAAGGGCTCGACAATCTGATTTTCGTCGTGAACTGCAACCTGCAGCGTCTCGACGGTCCCGTGCGCGGCAACGGCAGCATCATTCAAGAGTTGGAACGTGAGTTTCGCGGCGCGGGCTGGAACGTGCTCAAGGTGATTTGGGGCAGCAATTGGGATCCGCTGTTTGAACGCGATCACACGGGCCGGCTCGTCCAGCTCATGGGCGAGTGCGTCGATGGCGACTATCAAACGTTCAAGGCCAACGACGGCGCGTACGTGCGCGAGCACTTCTTCGGACGTTATCCCGAAACGGCGGCGCTCGTCGCGGATTGGAGCGACGAACAGATTTGGGCGTTGCAGCGCGGTGGCCACGATCCGCGCAAAGTCTATGCCGCCTACGATGCAGCGGTGAAGACGACCGGTGTGCCGACCGTCGTGCTTGCAAAAACGATCAAGGGCTACGGCATGGGTTCCTCCGGCGAAGCGCAGAATATCGCTCACCAGCAGAAGCACCTCGATGTCAAAGCGATGCGTCAATTTCGCGATCGCTTCTCGATCCCGATCTCGGATGCGGACCTGCCGCGCATGCCATTCTACCGGCCGCCCGAAGACAGCCCGGAAGCGCGCTACTTGCGCGAACGCACGGCGGCGCTGGGCAACGTGCCTCAACGTCGCCGCACGTCGGCAGCGCTTGCGGTGCCGGAACTTTCGGCGTTCGAGACGCAGCTGCGCGGTTCGGGCGAGCGCGAAATTTCGACGACGATGGCGTTCGTGCGCCTGCTCTCGGCGATGGTCAAAGACAAAAATATCGGCCCGCGCGTCGTGCCGATCGTCGCCGACGAATCGCGCACTTTCGGTATGGAGGGCATGTTCCGGCAACTCGGGATCTACTCGCATCTGGGTCAGAACTACAAGCCGCAAGATTCCGCGCAGCTCATGTATTATCGTGAAGACGTCGCGGGACAGATCTTGCAAGAGGGCATCAACGAAGCGGGCGCGCTGTGCTCGTGGATCGCGGCGGCCACGAGTTATTCCGTCAGCGACGTGCCGATGATCCCCGTCTTCGTTTTTTACTCGATGTTCGGCTTTCAGCGGATCGGCGATCTGGCCTGGGCTGCGGGCGATATGCGCAGCCGCGGCTTCCTGATCGGCGGTACGTCGGGCCGCACGACGCTCAACGGCGAGGGGCTGCAGCACGAGGACGGGCACAGTCAGCTTGCGGCGGCCTTCGTGCCCAACTGCGTCTCCTACGATCCGACCTACGGCTACGAGCTTGCCGTGATCATGCAAGACGGCTTGCGACGTATGTATGCCGAGCAGGAAGACGTCTACTACTATATTACGGTACTGAATGAAAATTATGCGCACCCGGAGATGCCGCCGGGCAGTGAAGTGGGGATCTTGCGCGGCGGCTATCTGCTGCGCGCGGTCGCTGCCGGCGATGCGCGGCCGCGCGTCCAGCTCATGGGTTCGGGTGCGATTCTGCGCGAGGTCGAAGCGGCCGCGGATCTGCTTGCGGAGAGCTTCGGTGTCGCAGCCGACGTGTGGAGCGCGACGAGCTTCAACGAGTTGCGCCGCGACGGGCTTGCAGCCGAACGCTGGAATCTACTCCATCCCGGGGACGAACCGCGCGTCCCGTATGTCGGCGAGATGTTTGCGGGACGGGTCGGGCCGCTCATCGCGGCGACCGACTATATGAAATCGTACGCGGAGCAAATCAGACCGTTCCTCGACCGCCGCTTCCATGCGCTCGGTACCGACGGCTACGGGCGAAGCGACTACCGGCGAAAGCTGCGCGATTTCTTCGAAGTCGATCGCCGTTGGATCGCGCTCGCGGCGCTCAAAGCGCTTGCCGACGACGGCACGATCGAGCGCCGCATCGTCGGCGAGGCGCTTGTTAGGTTCGCGATCGATCCGAACAAACCCAATCCGGTATCCGTGTAGGATGACCCTCGACATCCGCGTCCCCAATATCGGCGACTTCCGTGATGTGCCGATCGTCGAGGTGCTCGTCAAAGCGGGCGACGTCGTCGCACTCGAAGATCCGCTCGTTTCGATCGAATCCGAAAAGGCGACGATGGAGGTTCCCTCGCCGCAGGCCGGCGTCGTGCGGAGCGTCGCAGTCAAGATCGGCGACAAAGTCTCCGAAGGTTCGGCATTGATGACCATCGAGTCCGCCACGGGCGACGGCGCAGCACCGCCCAACGAAACGCCGTCTCCGGCCGTCGCACCGGCCGCCGGCAACGGCGCGAGCACGGTCGTGGAATTGCGCATCCCCGATATCGGCGACTTCAAAGATATCCCCGTGATCGAAGTGCTCGTCGCGCCGGGCGACAAGGTCGAACGTGAGGCGCCGCTCGTCACGCTCGAATCGGAAAAAGCGGCGCTCGACGTTCCCGCGAGCGCAAGCGGGACGATTCGCGATGTCAAACTCAAGGTCGGCGATATGGTCTCCATGGGCAGTCTCATCGCCTTGCTGGATGTTACGGTTTCGCCCGCGCCTGCCGCCTCCGCACCGCCGCCCGACGCGGCCGCGGGGCGAACCGCTCCGGCACCGTCATCCGCCGGCGCACCGGTGCCGCAAGCGCAAGCGTCGAGCCCGCCGGCCGAAGCGGTGCGCGCGAACGGCTTCGTACACGCGAGTCCGGCGATCCGGCGCTTCGCACGTGAGCTCGGCGTCGATCTGCATGGGGTGCGCGGTAGCGGGCCCCATGCGCGCATCACCCGCGAAGACGTGCAAGGCTTCGTGCGTACCTCGCTCAGCGCGCCGTCGGCGGCGCACCCGCTCCCGGGCGGCCTGCCGTTCGATCTACCGACGTGGCCGAACATCGATGTTGGGCGGTTCGGACCGGTCGAGGTCGTGCCGCTCTCGCGCATCCGCAAAGTTTCGGGACCGAACCTGCATCGCAATTGGATCTCGATCCCGCACGTTACCAATAACGACGAAGCCGATATCACGGACCTCGAAGCATTTCGCAAACGACTCAACGCCGAATCGCCCGGCGCAAAGGTAACGATGCTCGCGTTCGTGGTGAAGGCCGTCGTCGTCGCGTTGCGGGCGCATCCCGACGTCAATAGCTCCCTCGACGGTGAGACGCTCGTGCGCAAACGCTATTACAATATCGGCTTCGCGGCCGACACGCCGAACGGTTTGATGGTGCCGGTACTGCACGGCGCGGATAACAAGGGCGTCCTCGCCATCGCGACGGAAACGGCGGCGTCGCGGCTAAAGCGCGCGACGGAAAGCTCGATTCGGCCGAAATGCAAGGAGCGACGTTCACGATTTCGAGTCTCGGCGGCATCGGCGGAACGTCGTTCACGCCGATCGTCAACGCGCCGGAAGTCGCGATCCTCGGCGTTAGCCGTTCGGCGCTGCGCCCCGTGTGGAACGGCACGGCGTTCGTCCCGCGCCTCATGCTGCCGCTATCGCTATCCTACGATCATCGCGTCATCGACGGCGCGCTCGCCGCGCGCTTCAATGTCACCTTGGCGGCGGCGCTTGCCGATCTGCGGCGGGCGCTGCTCTGAGGCCGCACTAAGGGGTTCGCCCTACGGAGCCGAAGATAGCGGGGTGACGGTCAACCCGTCTTCCCTAAAAGGAGCTTCGTATTGGACGAACGGCCGCACGACGGCATCCTCGCGCCGACTCGGCGCAGCGCGATGCTGCCTGACGCCTATGTGTTGCAGAAAGATGATGCGGAACTCGTCGCATTTCTGCTCGCAGGCCAGAATTTCAGTTATAGCATCGCCCCCGGCGGCCAACTGCATTGGGGAGCGTTCGGCACCTCATTTGAGACGCTGGGTGAAGTCCGTGCGCTTGCGCTCGCGAATCCGCCGCAGAACGAGCCGGCGCTGCCCGTCGTCGAAGAACCGGAGACCGTCGGGCTCGAACTCTTCGGCAATATGCTCGATACGATCGCGTTCTTGCGCGTGCGCCTACGGGCGCTTGCGGACGTCGTTATCGAAAAGGGCATCGTGTCGGGGCCGGAACTTCTCGGCAAGTATCACGAGTATCATGAAAAGAGTTTTGAGGCGTTTCGCGACATCATGTTGCTGCGTCCCGAAGTCTTCGAAAAGCGCTTCGCGGGCTGGATTGCCACGGAGAAGGAATATCGCGAGCAACTGGCCGCCGATCGGGAGGCCGCCGTCGAACCGTAAGCGGCGGCGGGAATTAGCCCCGTCTGTTCCTAATATGCCGACAAGCGTCCGCGTCGAGCCGTTGCTCCGTAGTGTTCGCGACAATATCACCACCGCGTGATGAACAGGGCCCGAGCTTGAATTTCAGTACCTTACGCTTGCGCCCGTATCAGATCGAGGCGCAGCAGGCGATCGTCGATGCGCGCAAGCGCGGTTCCCGAGCGCAACTCGTCTCACTCGCGACGGGGCTCGGTAAATCCGTCGTCATCGCGACCTTGCCCGATCTGCTTGAACTGCGGCCCGGTGACATCACCCTCGTGGTCGCCCATCGGGACGAGCTGATTGCGCAGCTCGTCGAAAAGATGAAGGCGCAAAATCCCGATGCCATCGTCGGCGTTGAGAAGTCCGGGGACGTGGCCGCGGATGATTGCACGATCATCGTCGCGACCGTCCAGACGCTCACCGGCGCGCGGCTCGCGCGCTTCGTTACGAAATTCGGCCGTCGCATCGCGCTCTTCGTGATCGACGAGGCGCATCATGCCGCGGCGCCGACGTATCGGGCGATCGTGGATAAGATTTTGCTCAAACGGCCCGATGCGATGATCGTGGGCTTCACCGCGACACCGTATCGCGGCGACGGCGTCCGGCTCAGCGAAATTTTCACCGACATCGTGTACACGATGGATGCGCGCGCGGCGATCGATGCTGGATACCTCGTTCCGGTGCGCTCGTATGCGATCAATACCGATGTCGATCTCGATGCGGTCGCTTCACGTGCCGGTGATTTTGTGCTCGGACAACTTGCCGAAGCCGTGGATACCGACGAACGCAATCTCGCGGTGCTCGAGGCCTACCAACGGCTCGTACCGGGGAAGAAAACGCTCGTGTTTTCTGCCTCCGTCGAACACGCGCGCAACATCGCGCAGCTCTTCAAAGACGCAGGCATCAAGGCGGCATTTGCAAGCGGCGATACGCCGCAAGCCGAACGCGAAGCGATCGTCGCGGGTTTTCGCGCCGCGACGATCGATGTGCTCGTCAATTGCGGCCTGTATCTCGAAGGGTTCGACGTTCCGTCGATCGAGGCGATCGTCAATGCACGGCCGACGAAATCGACGACGCTCTACACGCAGGTGACCGGTCGCGGGTTGCGTCCGCTCGACGAAGACGCCTACATCGTTTCGAGTTTCCCAACGGCTGAAGCGCGGCGGATGTGGCTTGCCCAAAGCCGCAAATCCTTTGCGACGATCGTCGACATCGTCGATCAAGCGCGGCGACATCAGTTGGTCACGTTACCGACGTTGTGGGGTTTGCCCGCCCAGATCGACGTCCAGGGCCGGCTTGTCTCCGACGTCGCGGAGCAGTACGAAAAGCTGTTCGATCGGGCGCCGCGTGAAGCGGCGCGCGCACGTACGGCAGAAGCGATCGAAGATGCCCTTACCGACCTCGATCGGCCGCGAGCCGACTCACCACAAACGGCAGCGTGGCAAATGATTTCGGCCGAGCATTGGCGCCTCGAAAGCGCGCCGCGCCGAGTCGCACGCGACCGCGAAGGCCGTCGGATTGCGAACTTCGCAGAAAAATTCGAAAGTCTCGTTGCGATCTCGAAAAAGAATACGCCGCACCAAAACGCCGACGCTTACGCGCTACGCACGCTCAACGTCGACCGGCGCTCGATTGCAGTTGAAACCCATCTCGTCGAAGTGATGCGGCGCGGCGAGGAGTGGGTCGCGACCGTGAAGCAAGGTCGCGGTGCGGCGCACATGCTCGTCAGCGCGCCAAGCTTGCCGGATGCGATCGCGGCGGCAACGGAGCGCATCGAAGCGGTCGATGCCGCCCCGGCCAAGCGCCCGAGCGGTCCCGGCGCCAAAAAGCGCAATCAACGGCGCTGGCGCGGGCGGCGCAAACGGCCGCCCGCGGGTGCCGCGATTTAAGGGCGCCGTTGCCGTTAGTGTACGGCGATCCCGTTTTTATCGAAGTACCGCTGATGGTATTCTTCGGCGGGGTAGAACGTCTGCGCGGGCACGACCTCGGTAACGACCACCGCGCGGTGCCGGCCGCCGGTATTCTCCCGGGCCTTCGAGGCTTCGGCATGCTCGCGTTGCTCGGCGTCGTGATAGAAAATCGCAGAGCGATATTGCGACCCGACGTCTGGACCTTGACGATCGACCGTGGTCGGATCGTGAAGCGTCCAAAACGTCGCCAACAGCTCGTTGTAGCTGATACGGGCGGGATCGAAGAGCACGTTGACGGCTTCGGCGTGACCTGTTCGGCCGCCACACACCTCGCGATAGGTGGGCCGAACGCTATGGCCGCCCGTGTAGCCCGAGATCACCTCGAGAACGCCCGGCAGCTTCCGAAATGCCGCCTCGATACCCCAAAAGCAACCGGCGGCGAACGTCGCGGTCTGGGTTACGGTCGCTGCGTGGTTCGAATCGTTTTGCACATCTCTTAGGACCCTCCGGCTTTCAAAAACGTTCAGCCCGCTCGCGGAGCGACAGAGCAAGCGGGGAAGTGCGCGCGAAAGGCGTAGCCCTCGCGTCTTGTTCCCTGCGTAAAGGCGTTGCTGCGTGATCGTACGTTTCCTCGCTCCGGTCGTTGTCGCACTTGTTGCGAGCGGCTTTGCTCCCGCGTCAGCCGCGACGGGGCCGACTCCGAGTCCCGTCGCTTCTGTCTCGCCGACGGCACCGCCATCGGCGGCCCCATCAGCGCGGCCGTCGCCGGCACCGTCGTCGGCAGCGTCGGCAGCGCCCGCGGGGCCCGCGGGGCCCGCGGGCGCCGGCGCAGCCGCGCCATTCGCGAATGCGCTTATGCTCGGCGTTCCGCAACCCTATGCCGCGTTTGCGAAAAAGGCGGAACGGCAAAGCGGTTTGATCGATTTGCTGAAAAAAGACGACGACGTCTATTTCGATCTTGGACCCGCGCAGTTCGATCATCCCTATATCGTCGCTCCGGTGCTCGCCTCGGGGGTCGGGTCCGAAGCCTTCGCGGGTCGCATCTATCCGACGTTCGTCATGGAATTCAAACGCGTCGGAAAGCGCGTCCTATGGGTGCAGAAAAACGCAGATTTTTCGGCTCCCGCCAACAGTTCTGCCGCAAATGCGCTCGCCATTTCCGTCACCGATTCGGTCATCAATAGCACGCCGATCGCCGCCGAGGACGAGACGACGAAGCGCGTCGTTATTTCGGCGGCATTCTTCCTGACCGACTTCGAGAACGTCGGGCGCGATATCGGCGGCCGTTCCGCGCCGCTCTTGCTCTTCGGCGGTCCGGCGGCGCCACGGTTCTCGGTCGACTCGACAAAATCATATATCGAGCGCACGAAGGCGTTCCCGAAAAACGACGAGCTCCTGGCGAATCTGGCCTTTTCCGGCCCGCCGGGCGACCTCAGCGGCGCCCCCGACGCGCGCGGCGTGCGTTTGCGCATGCACTACTCGCTCGTCGACGCGCCGGTCGATGATGGCTATATGCCTCGTCTTGCCGACGATCGCGTCGGATATTTCATTACCGCGCAGAAACGCTTCGACGACGACCGGCTCGCGACGCCCTTCGTCCGGTACATCGATCGCTGGAATTTCAAGAATGGCCCAATTGTCTACTACTTGACCAACGCGATTCCCGCGCAATATAAACCCGCGATCCGAAGCGCCTTACTGGATTGGAATGCCGCCTTTGCGAAAGTCGGCATCCCCAACGCGATCGACGTGCGCGATCAACCGGCGGACCCGGCGTGGGATGCCGACGACGTGCGCTATTCGACCGTTCGTTGGATTACGAGCGACCGCTCGGCTTTCGCAGCATATGGACCGCATGTCGAGGATCCGCGGACAGGTGAGATCTTGCGCGTCGAGATCGTGATCGACGGCGAAGCGCTGCGTTCGGTCAAGCGTGGTTTCGCCGATACCGTCCTGCCCACGCGCGCGATGACGCGCGACGCTTCGGGCGTGCCCCTCGCGGCGACGGCAGCGGCGTGCAGCGATACGGCCGCGTGCGATACGTTTGCGGCCGATTCTGCGGCTTTCGCCGCGACCGGGACGGTCGCGCTTCGTGAGCTTGGGGCGACGCCCGCCGCGACGGAACGGTATGCGGAAGATTGGCTCCATTCGGTCGTCTTACACGAGTCGGGGCATAACTTCGGGCTTCGGCATAACTTCGTGTCGGCGACGCTCTACTCGCTGCGTCAAATCCACGATCGCGCCTTCGGGCGCGCGCACGGTATCGTCGGTTCGGTCATGGGCTACACGCCGACCAACCTTTCGCCGCCCGGAACGCCGCAAGGCGAATACTTCCAATTGCGGCTGGGAGCATACGACGAATGGGCGATCCGCTACGGCTACGCGACCTTCCCCCACGTGCGCCGTCCCGCCGACGAAGCCGTCCCTTTGCACGCTATTGCAAACGAGGGTTCTCAACCGCGTTACGCTTACGCGACGGACGAAGATGCGAATGGCCCGCTCGCGGTCGATCCGCGTGTCGCAACGTACCATCTATCGAGCGACCCGCTCGCCTTCGATGCGAATCAATTCGCCGTCGTCAGCGATCTGGTTACGCACCTCGATCGAACGTACCCGCGCGACGGCCGGCCATATTATGAAGAGCGTCAAACCTTCACGACCATGTTGCGCGCATACCAGCGTGCGGCGATGCTGACGGCCAAGTTCATCGGCGGCACCTATACGTCGCGCGATCATCGCGGCCAAACCGGCGGCTCGGTTCCATTCCGCCCCGTCCCGCGCGAGGTGTCACGTCGCGCGTTCGCACTTCTCGCCGACCACGTTTTTTCAAGCCGCGCCCTACATTTCTCGCCGCAGTTGCTCGCGGATCTCGGGCCGAACCACTATCTCCATCGCGGCGTGGATCGGGTCGAACGCCCCGATTACCCGGTCGAAGAAACGGTCGCGGGTCTGCAGGACAGCGTGATGTTCGCCATGTTCTCGCCCGATGCGATGAGTCGTTTGGCCGACGAACAATACAAGACGAAGCCGGGTGAACGCGCGATGGGTCTCGACGACCTTTTCGGTTGGATGCAGGCGGCGGTCTGGGACGACGTGCGGCCGCAGGCCGGACACATCGATCCGCTGCATCGTGCGTTGCAACGGCGCTATACCAATTTGCTCGTTGCATTTACGCTTGCCCCGAGCTTCGTCGTGGAGTCGATCGGTTATCCCAGTGAGACGGCGCCGCTCGCAAGCTTCCACCTTCGCCGCCTTGCGCAGGGTGTTGCCATTGCGCTGCAGTCGCATCGGCTCGATGACGCGACGCGGGCGCATCTCGAGGACGTTCGTAGCCGCGTGCGTCATGCGCTGGACCCGGGTGCCGTCAGAGGGGCGTGACGGAAGGCGTTCAACGCAACGCCCGCATCCTGAGCACGGAAGCGGGAACGACCGCACGCGAACGTGCGTGCGCCTACCTCGCCGATAGCGACGTGGCCGCCGCACTGGCGGCGGCCGAAACCTCGCTCGCCGTCGTCGCGTGCGATGCGAACGAAGCGGGCGCCGTGGCGTGCGCACTGCGTGCGGCCGGCGCATTCGCCCAAGCCGGTGAGGGCCGCGTCGTGTTTGCCGGCACGCGTGACGCACTAGCGGGTGCGCGTAGCGCGCTCGAGGGCGCAGCGCGCGCGCTTGTCGACGAGCTCGCGCGCGCCTTCGATGCCGCTCGCTCGCGACCGGCGCGTCTGCGCGCGCGAGCCGTCACGCTCGATTTTACAACGCGTGCGAACGTCATGGGCATCCTCAACGTGACGCCCGATTCGTTTCACGATCGCGGTCGCTATAGCGGCGTAGACCGCGCGCGCGAGCGAGCGGCGGAGATGGCCGCGCTGGGAGCGGAGGTCATCGATATCGGCGGCCAGTCATACGCGCATTGGAATCCGCGTATCGCGGCAGAGGAGGAACGCGAGCGCGTGCTGCCCGTCGTTCGCGCACTCGTACGCGATAACATCGGCGTCGCGCTCTCGATCGATACCTTTCGAGCGTCGGTCGCGGAAGCCGCGCTCGATGCCGGCGCACACATGATCAACGACTGCAGCGGGCTCTCCGACGACGCGCTCGCAGGCGTCGTCGCTCGCTATGGCGCCGCGCTCGTCGTCATGCATATCAGCGGCGAACTCAACGTGCGCGCTGCCGCGTACGCGTACGACGATGCGATGGCCGAGATCCTGGACTTCCTTCGTGAGCGTACCGATCGCGTGCTCCGCGCGGGCGTCGCGGCGGACGCGATCGTCATCGATCCGGGCCTGGAGTTTGGTAAAGAACCCCGAGTCGATCTCGAGATTCTGGCACGCTTCGGAGATCTGCGGTCGCTCGGCTATCCGATTCTCTTCGCGGCGAGTCGCAAGAGTTTCATCGGTCGCATCTTTGCTCGGCCATCCGAAGAGCTGCTCGCGCCCTCGCTTGCCGCTTCGGCGCTCGGCGTTCTCGCCGGAGCGGGATTGGTGCGCGTCCACGACGTGGCTGAGACGGTCCAGGTTGCAACGATGCTGGCCGCGGTACGCGCCGAACGGCGAGCGACGCTCGGCTTTGCGACTCGGATGCCCGGAACGCCCGAGTAGGCTTGCGCGGAGTGGAACCTTCGCCGCAAACCGGACGGTCTACGCACGCGATGCGTACCGTCTATGTGGGGTTGGGGTCCAACCTCGGTGACCGGCAAGGGAACATCCTTCAGGCACTGCAAAAATTGCGCGCGCGCTGTACCATTGATGCCGTTTCGTCGTATTACGAAGCGGCACCGGCGCTCGGTGTCGCGGGGCCGGCGTTTCTCAACGTCGCAGCGGCCCTGCGGACCACGCTCGAACCGCTCGCATTCGAGGCGATGCTCCGTTCGGTCGAAATTGCCGTGGGTCGGCAGCGGCCGCAACATCTCGCTGCCCGGCCCATCGATATCGATATCTTGCTCTTCGGCGATATCGTGCGGGATTTCGGCCGCTTCGTCGTGCCGCATCCGTATCTCGCGGATCGCGCGTTCAATCTCATCCCGCTCGCCGAGATCGCGCCCGATGTACCTGAACCACGCTCAGGCGCAACCATTCGCGAGCTCGCCCTGCACGTGCCGTCGGGCGGCGTGACGAAGAAGACGCGGGCGCTGCATTTCGTCGCCAACCGGCAAGAAGAAGCGCCCGACGTTCGACTCTCGATCAACCGCGTCGGTGTCTCGCGCGTGAAGCGCACGGTTCGGCTCACGATCGGCGGTCGCGAAGCAGCCGTCAGCGGCGAGTTCACGATGGTTGCCGATCTGGCACCCGATCGCGCGGGCGTTCATATGTCGCGTTTCTCCGAGCTGCTCGAGGAGGCGACACTCGACGTGCTCGCGCGCGCCGAAAAGCCGGGACGCATCGAAGACGTCGTAACGCAGATCGCGCGCGAGATCGTCGCTTCACAGCAGGCCTTACGCGCCGACGTGCGCCTGCGCGCGGATTTCGGGCTCGAGCGTTGGACGCCCGTGAGCGGTAAGCGCAGCGAAGAAAGTTACGCGCTCATCGGGATCGCGCACGCCGAGGGTTCGAGCGTGCGTCGCGCGATCGGTGTGGAAGCCGAGGGTATGACGGCATGCCCGTGCGCGCAATTGATGGTGCGCGAACACAGCCGGCGCGAACTTACGGACGCCGGATTTTCGGAGGCTGATGCCGATCGCGCGCTCGACGCATTGCCCGTCGCGACGCACAACCAGCGCGGTCTGGGTTCGGTGCTTGTCGGTACGGGCGACGATCGCGATCTCGCCATCGGGACCGAAGATCTCGTCGAGATCGTCGAGAATGCGATGTCGAGCGAAACCTACGATCTGCTCAAGCGTCCCGATGAGTTCTTCATCGTCAACAAAGCCCATCACAACCCGAAATTCGTCGAAGACGTCGTCCGGGGCATCATGTCGGGCGTGCTCGACGTCTACGCGGATTTCCCCGATCACGCGTTTGTGAAGGCGACGCAAGTGAACTACGAGTCGATCCACAAACACGACGCCTTCGCCGAAGCCTTCGGAACGTTCGGAGAATTGCGTAGCGAACTTCGGACCGGCTACGCTTCACGCAAGACCGATCTCGCGAGCTGGCTCGGTACGCGGCCGTCGCCGGTGGTTGTCTAGGGCGTGCACATCCCGTTCGAGATTTGGGCGTCGCCGGAACCGACGGTCGCCCGAATCGATACCGCGACGTATCGCGACCAACTGCACGAAACCGGACACGACGTTCGCGACAGCGATCTCGATCTGCTCGCATCGCTCGGCATCTCGACGACGCGCTATCCGGTTCTGTGGGAGAAAGCGTCGCCGGACTCACCTGCGCAACTCGACCTCGCCTGGGCTACGCGCCGGCTCGAACGCTTACGCGAACTCGGTATCGAACCGGTCGTCACGCTCCTCCACCATGGCAGCGGGCCGCGTTGGACGAGTTTGGTCGATCCGGCCTTTCCCGAACAGTTTGCCGCGTACGCGGGTGCCGTTGCGGCCGCATTTCCCTGGATTCGCCGCTGGACGCCGATCAATGAACCACTGACGACCGCGCGCTTCGCGACCCTCTATGGGGCGTGGTATCCGAACACCGTCGGCGATGATGCGGCGTTCGGTGCGGCGATCGTCAACGAAGCGCTCGGGATGCTTCTCGCCATGGAAGCGATTCGCAAGCGGGTTGCGCATGCCGAGTTCGTCGTGACGGAAGACCTACAGAGCTTCACGTCACTCCATCGCGCCGTTGACGGCCTCGTCGCGCACAAACGGTCGCGGATGTTTCTCTCGATCGAGCTGACGATGGGGCGCGTTCGGCCGGGCCACGAGTTGTACACATATCTTACCCGAACGTGTGGCGTCTCTCGCGCGCGGCTCGCACGTATCGTCGCACACGCGTGTTCGCCCGATCTGATCGGCTGGAACTATTATCCGAATTCGGAACGAGTCGTTTCGAAGAACGTTGATGGTACGGTGATGAATGAACCGCTGGGCTTGCACGGTACCGTCTCCGCCTTGCCGTTATTGCGTGCGGCTCACGAGCGGCTGATGCTTCCCTTCGGGATCAGTGAGGCGCACGTCCATGGCGATCCGGATTCCCGCGTCGCCTGGTTCGAGGCGCGCGCCGCCGACCTCTTGGAACTCGCAAGCGAAGACCGGCCGGTATGCATGCTCGGAGCCTGGGCGGCATTCGGCTTGGTCGACTGGGATTCACTGCTCGTGCGCTCGGACGAACATCACGAGGATGGCGTCTTCACCTTTGCGGGCCGCAACGGTATTCCGCGGGAAACGGCGCTGACGGCGTGCGTTCGTCGCTATGCGGCAGCCGCGCGAGCCGCCGCGGCCGCCTGAGCCTACGTTATTCCTCGCTCGGCCCAACGGGACGGGATGTCTCAGCCGTTCCCCCGAGCGCATTCTTGACGGCGTCGACGCGCTGGGCGACATCATGCTTAAGGCGCGCCGGAACGTCGACTTTGTAGGCGAGTGCTTCGGCTGTACCGGCAAGACGTTCGCGCGTAGCTTCGATTTGTGCGCGAATGGTTTTCGCGTCCACGGGTGCTGCAGCGTCATGCGCGCCGGCAACCGGCCGCGAGCTCGCTGCCGACACTGCGGACGTTGCCGCCCCGCTGGCTGCCGCTTGACGCGGATCGACTCCCGCCGGTTGATCGCTCACGTGCCGGATCGTTGCCGGAACGGTGAGCGTCGCGTTCGTGGCATACACTTTGGTAAATTCCGCTCCCAACAAAAGAATGAGTGCCGAATAATAGATCCAGATCAATGCGACGAGCAGCGAACCGGCAGCGCCATATGCCGAGGCGACGCCGCCGTGCGCGATATACAAGCCGATCAGCGCTTCACCGATGACGAAGAGCACCGCGGTGACGGCGGCACCGATCCAGACGTCGCGCCAGTCGATGCGGACGTCGGGCAGAATTTTGTAAAGCAGTGCGAAGATGACGGTGACGATAGCGATGCTCACGATTTGATCGATCGTCGATACGACGGCCGGATTGGCCGCGAATGGAATAACGTTCAAGAGATGTGCGCTCACGAACGAAATCGTCGCGTTGGCGAGAAACGTTACGAGCATCAAAAAGCCGACGACGAGAATCATGCCGAACGATGCGATGCGATCGCGCAACATGTGCTTGATGCCGCCCTTTGCGGCTTCGACGTGCCAGATGGCGTTGAGCGCATCTTGCAACGAAGCGAAAAGCCCGCTTGCGCCGATCAGAAAAAATACCCAACCGAGGATTTGCGCGATCAAGCCCTGCTTGGGCTTATTGAAGCTCGCTTCGATCATCGTTTTGACCATGTCGGCGGCGCCCGGCCCTGCGCTCTGCCGAACTTGCGCCAGCAGAGCGTTGAGGGTGCTGCGATGGCCGCCGTGGCCTTGTTTGACATCCAAAATCCCGCCGACGATCGCGACTATAATGATCAGGAGCGGCGCGATCGAGAATATCGTCGAGTATGCGATCGCGCCCGCGAGCCGCGGGGCCTTATCTTCGTTGAATGCTTGAAACGTCGCCCGCAGCAGCGCGACGTTCACCGGCCGCGCGCGACTCCAGCCCGAACGGCGTTCACGTCTTCCTTCAACGTTGCGACCGTTTGCGGAACCGCCGGAGCCACATCCGCCAACGCCTTCTTGCTGCTTTGGGCCGCGACGAAGGCGACGATGCCATACACGGCGGTTACGATCAGTGCGGCGACCCACACCGGTAAGGCGAGCGCGATGACGGCAATCAAGGCCGTCGTCAAAGCGCCGAACGCACCGAGCCCGAAGATGGCCGCCGCTCCGAAGCCGGTCGCCGATTTAGCAGCTTTCTCGCCGGTCTCGGTCAGCTCGGCCCGAGCCAACTGGACTTCTTGACGGACGAGGGTCGCCGTGTCGGTCGACAGCTGACGCAACAATTCCGGTAACGAGCGGTCGCTATTGGGCGGTGGCGGCGGTGCGTTACGGTCCATGTTAGGGCATGGTTACCCGCAGGACGCCATGACAAACATTTCGGCGCTGCGAAACCGGCGCTGCGATGACCTTCGATTGCATCGTCGTCGCGTCGCATCTGCGATTCGACGGCGTCTACCAACGTCCGCATCACATCGTCGCACGGCTCGCACAACACGTCCCGCTTCTCTTCGTCGAGGAACCGCTCCTGAGCGATCTCGTCAGCGATGAGGTTCGCGCGGTCGGCGGCGTCGGGGTGCTCCGCTCGACGCGACGGACGCTCGGCCCCGTCCCGCTCGACCCCCGTACGGTCGAAGCTGTGCGGGGCTGGGTCGGAACTCGCCGGCCGCTCATCTGGCTCTACACGCCGATGATGCTCGAGCTCGCCGATGCCTATTGCGACGCGCCGCTCGTCTTCGATTGCATGGATGAATTGTCGGCCTTCGCCTTCGCACCGCCGGACCTGCACGAACGGGAAAGCGCGCTACTGCGTCGCGCTGATCTTGTCTTTACCGGTGGATCCTCGTTGTACGAACGGCGCCGAGGGCTCGGCGAGCGCGTGAAATTGTATCCCAGCGGCGTCGAATTCGAACACTTCGCCTCCGCGCCCGCGCGCGCGCCGCACCCGCTGCTGACGGCGCTCGCCCGGCCGGTTTGCGGATACGTCGGCGTCATCGATGAGCGGATGGATTTCGCGTGCGTTGCAGCCCTCGCGAAGCGCCCGGTATCGGTCGTCCTCGTCGGACCGACCATGAAGATCGATCCGCGCGTCTTACCGCAGCGCACGAACGTTCACTTCACAGGTCAGATGCCGTATCCGGTATTGCCGTCGCTCTTGGCCGGTTTCGACGTTGCGCTGATGCCGTTTGCGCTCAGTGCGGCGACGGCCTACATCTCGCCGACCAAGACGCCGGAATATCTCGCGGCGGGCTTGCCCGTCGTCAGTACGCCGATCGCCGATGTCGTGGCAAGCTACGGCGACGTGGTACGCATCGCAGCCGGTCCCGAGGCGTTCGCCGCCGCCGCACTGGCCGCGGCGCAGCCCGACCCCGCGCGCATCGCCGCGGGAAGCGCGCGAGCGCGCGCTGCCGGCTGGGATGCGATCGTCGCATGCATGTGGGGCGACTTGCGACGCGAATGAAGGCCAGATGCAGAAACCGCTGTTAGCCGCAGCGGCCCTCGTGGCGCTTGCCGTTGGTGCGCCCGCAGATGCCGCGCAAGCACCCTATCGCAAACTGGCCCAAGTGCTTGGCACACCGGAGCTCGCCAACTCGATCGGCCCCAAAGACCGCTCGCAACTGCTGCTGCACTTCGTGCGCAAAGGCGAGACATACGCGCGCTGGACGAAGATGACCACCGTGAGCATCGTCCGCGTTCCCTCGAACGATACCGATGGTGCGACGCGCGGCGTCATCGCGCGCCTTCGTGCGCGACTTCGCGCGACGCATGTCAGCCTCGGAACGTTCGACCAGAGCCCGATCCCGCCCGTCTCCGGCTATTTCACGTTTCGCGCGAAAGACGAATCCGATGCGGGGATCGTGTATAGTCCGAGCCCGGGCTTCGTCACCGTCGCGCAGCTCGGGGTGCGCGGTGCACAGCCGGTTTCGAAAGCCGACGTGGCTCGGCTGCGGCGCGTTATCGGGAAGTAGCGGCGGCCTCGAGCGACGCGATGCGGCTGCGCAGCGAGGGATGCGACGCGAAGAGCAGTTCCATCCATTTCGGTTGTTCATCTTCAGCCAGATTGCGCTCGCGCAGACGGCGAAAGGCCGACGCTCCTGCTGCCGCGTCGTTGGTTGCGCCAAGCGCGAAGCGATCGGCGGCGCGTTCGCGGCCGCGTGAGAACGCGGCAAGCAGAGGCCCCGCGAGCGTGCCGAGCAACGAGAACGCGAACCCCAGGCGTAACAGCCCGGCCGTCGTTGCAAGCGGGAGGCCCGCGCGCTCAGCGATGGCGCGGCCGGCGAAGAAGACGACGCCCGCCGCCGCCATGGCGAGCAAGACGCCGCGCCAGACGTCGCGGGCGACGTAGTGGCCGAGTTCATGCGCGACGACGAAGAGCGTCTCGCGCGGCTCGAAGTGCTTGAACAGCGTATCGCCGACGACGATTCGTTTGGTTCCGAACAAACCGGTAACGTAGGCGTTCGCCTTCTCGGTTTGACGGCTCATATCGACGCGTAGGATCGCGGCGTCACCCGCGCCGTAGCGCTCCGCAAGCGTGCGGATCTCGCTTGCGAGCGGGCCTTCGATCGGATCGAACGTGTTGAAGAGCGGCGCGATGTACGTCGGCGCGACGACGTTGGCGAGGACGAGCAACGGCAACGTACCGAAGGTCGCGAGCAGCGGCCAGCGCTGCGGTTTGCGTGCGATCACTGCGACCAGGAGCTCGATGAGCGGCAGCGCGATCGCGACGGAGAGCCCAAGTCCCTTCGCGCGGTCGAGAAACCACGCAGCGGGTTCCTGTTTGGATAATCCGTAGCGCCGCTCGAGCACAAAGCCTTCCACGAAGTCTCCGGGCAATTCGAGCAAGGTCGATCCGACGATGCCGAGCGCGAGGAGCGCGAGCCGGCGCACCCGCGTCTCCGGAGCTCCCGGCGGCGCTTCGAGATGCGGTCCGGCGGCGTACGCCGCGAATGCCAGCGTTGCAAGCGATCGGGCGAGCCCGGCGAGCATCAGCGCGCGCCGTAGCCGGCCATAGGCCGCCGGATCGGGCGCGAGCGCCTTCGCCGGCGTGCGCAGTTCCGCGACCGCCTCACGTGCGCGGACGAACGTGTAACCAAGGACGGCACCGCCGGCGAGCCCGAGCATGAAACGACGCATCTCGCGCACGTACGACGGCCGGTCCGCCGAATCTTAGATGATTGAGATCGTCTCTTTGGTTTTGGGCGTCGCTGCAAGCGCCGCACTGAGCGCGTTTGCAAGAACGTCGACGATCGGATCGTCGATCTCTTCGATGTGTCCGGTATCGGCGAGCGTCATCAGTGCGCCGCTGATCGGCACGCGTGCTAAAACCGGGGCGCGGGCGAGGTCGGCCACCTGGTCCGCATAGGAAGGCCCAAAGATGTCGTAACGCCGGCCGGTATCGGGGGCGATGAAGTACGACATGTTTTCGATAACGCCGAGAATCGGCTTCTTCATCTGGTGAACCAGGTTGGCCGCCTTGCGCACGATCATCGTGGCCAGCGCCTGCGGCATCGTCACGAGGACGACACCATCGATGGAGAGTGATTGCAGGACCGTGAGCGGCGCATCGGACGTGCCCGGCGGTAAGTCGATCAACAGGACGTCGAGATCGCTCCACAGCGTCTGCTCGTAGAATTGCCGGATGACGCCGGAGAGAATCGGCCCACGCCAGATCATCGCCGTATCTTCCTCCGGCGTCAGGAGATTCGCGCTGACGACCTCGATCGCTGAGCGCGTGGTGGCTGGCACGAAGAGAGGCCGGCTCTGCCCACCCGGGCTCGGCTTTTCGTTTGGATCCTTCTCGATCCCGAGCGGCGTGCGCAGGCCGAAGAGCCGCGGGATCGAGGGCCCCGTGATGTCGGCATCAAGGATGCCGACACGCTTGCCGGCGCGCCGTAAGCCGACGGCGAGCAACGCTGTCGTGAGCGATTTGCCGACCCCGCCCTTGCCCGACATGACCGGTACGACCGCTTTGAACGTGCCGCGGCGCGCAAAGGCACCGGGCGCACCGACGTGCGGACGCTTGTCCTCGTTCATGATCGTCGGTACGCGACCCGAGAGGCGCGCCTGCGTCAACGCGGCGACGATCGGCTCGACACGTAAGCCGTGTGCTTTTGCGCCGGCTTCGAGCGTCTCATACTTGTTGACGCCACAACCGGAACATTGCAAGCCGAAGGCGCCCAGCACATCCTGGGCGATCGAAAGATCCGAAACGAGCTCGCGGATGTTCGTCGAGGGGGAAATCGTTACTGAAGGCATGAGGCTCAGGCTACAACTTTCACGGTGAGCTTAGTATACGATCGTTTCGACGCCCGAACTGCTACCTGTGCGGCGAGTCACCGCTTCTGAGCCTTCGTCCGCCTACGCTACACGCACCCTGGTGCATAAGGAGAACGATGGCGGCTGCCGCATCGCTGACAATTCCGGTGTCCCTCGCGACGCCGGCGCAGACCTACGACGCCACGCGCATCTTCGAGGCGACGGCGGGCCTTACGGCGCTCTCGCTCGACGTAGCCGGCGGCACCGCAACGGTGCACTTCGAATTTCCCGGTAATATCGATGCGCTGATGCGTCGTCTTGCAAGCAGGCGGCTCACGAACGCCCAGCTCATCGCGATCTCGGTGCCCGTCCAAAACCTGACGGGGCGCATCATCGACCCGGCGAAGTTGCTTCAGAGTCTCAACGCGTCTCCGGCGATTACGAGCGCCCGCTACGACGGCACGACCGTGAGCGCGACGATCGTCGCCGCCACGAACGCCGTCCGTTATATGTACGAGGAAATCGTCATCGCGGGCTTGATTCCGCTCGACATCCCGACGGTCGCGGGCCCGAACGAATTCATCCTCTGACCGCATTCCCTTTCAAGGTCTGTTTGCACGCGGGTGTAACCCACGCGCTCAACATGACCAGCGGATCAATGATGGAGTCGACCGGTGCTCGAACGTAAAGCCGATTACGAGCTCGGGGAGGACAGCAGAGGCATCGGGGCCGACCTGCAGGCTGCATACACACGGTGCCGCGACATCACCCGCGTTGCTTCGAAGACGTTCTTCTTGGCGTCGCTTTTCCTCGCAGCCGAGAAGCGTCGCGCCGTCTGGGCCGTGTACGCCGTCTGCCGTACGGCCGACGATCTGGCCGATACGGCGGCGCCCGCCGCCGAACGGCTTGCCCGGATCAACGATCTCGAGCGCAAGCTCGTGGGGGCGCTGGCCGGCAACGCCACGGAGCCAATCTTCGTCGCCTATGCGGACGCGGCGGCGCGCTTCAACATTGGGCTCGACCCGGCGCTCGCGCTCCTAAGGGGCGCGCGGATGGATATCACGATCCGTCGCTACGCCACCTATGACGAGCTCTGCGAGTATTGCTATCTCGTCGCATCGACGGTCGGCCTGTTGGTCGCGCCGATCCTCGGCTACGCGTCACCCCGCGCGCTCGGATACGGCGCGATGCTCGGCCGCGCAATGCAACTCACCAACATCTTACGCGATGTCGGTGAAGACGCGCTGATGGGCCGCATCTACCTTCCGGCCGAAGATCTCGCCCGGTTCGGGTATGCCGAGGCCGACGTCTTCGCACGAGTGGTCGACGAGCGGTTCGTGGCCCTGATGCGCTATGAGATCGAGCGCGTTCGCGCGCTCTATCGCGAAGCCGAACCCGGCATTGCGATGCTTTCGCCGGAGAGCCGCTACACCGTTCGGCTCGCACTCTCGCTCTACCGGCGTATCTTGCGCGCGATCGAGCTCAATGCCTACGACGTCTTCACCCAGCGGGCATACGTACCACTGCGCTCCAAGCTCGCGACTGCGCTGTCCGTCGCCCTTGCGCGGTGACGCGCGTCGCATCCGGTAGCTGCCGCTACACCGTACGATGACGCAGTCCTGATAGGCTCGACGGGAGAACCGCCGCTACGGCCACTCAATCTTTTCTCTAGGGGGACCGCCACAATGGCAACACTCGACCCGGCCACCGCCGGAGTCTATGAGATCGGCAACGATCAAGTCCCGGAAGTCTACCGCCCGTTTTTCGACAACGGCGACTGGACGCAGCATACGCTGACGGTGTACGGCTCCTGGGTGTTTTTCATCATCGCAGTCATCGCCCACATCTTCGTGTGGCTTTGGCGCCCTTGGTAATGGGAGCGTACTAACATGATGGTTCGTAAGAATTACAACTTTCGCGCCGTACTGGCCGCCTATATCGGCGCCGGACTCGTTGTCGCGTTTCTCATTCATTTCATCGTTTTGAGCTCGCCGAAATACAACTGGATATTCCCACAGACGACAACGGCCGCGGCGATGGCCCCGGCCCCGGCTCCCGGCGCTAAATAGCCGGACCTCGGTGTTGGTCGTAGCGGTGGCGGAACGCGCTTCCGATCGTCGTTTGCAATAGAGAGGCAACATGCTTAGTTTCGAAGGTGTCTATCGCAAGCGCGGGGGAACGTTCCTTGCCGATCTTCTCGGCGACGACCCGTTCGATTTTTGGGCGGGCCGCTTTTACGTCGGCATCTTCGGAGTCATCTCGGTCGGCGCCGCGATCGCCGGAATCTTGGTCATCGCTTTCTCCATCGCGATGATCGGCGACGGCGATCTCTTGCGCGTCACGATCAGCGCGCCGCAGCGCCAATACGGACTACATTTCGCTCCCTTCGCGCAGGGCGGAAACTGGGAGCTGATCACCATTTTCGCCGTCATCGCTTTCGTCTCGTGGGCGCTGCGCGAAGTCGAGATCTGCCGCAAGCTGGATATGGGTTACCACGTCCCGATCATGTTCAGCTTCGCGATCTCGGCCTACGTCGTGCTTGAGATCATCCGCCCGCTGCTTTTGGGGTGCTGGTGCGAGGGCTTCGATCTCGGCTTCACCGGTCACCTGACGTGGGTCTCGAACACCGGATTTCGCTATCAAAACTTTTACCTGAACCCGTTTCACGCATACGCGGTGCTCGGATTCTTTTTGACCGCGATGGTCCTTGCGATGCACGGCAGCGCGATTCTCGGCACCTACAACACCGACGCCGATCCTTCGAAAGAAACCGCGAACGTCGATAATTTTTGGCGTGACTACATCGGCTATTCCATCGGCGAACTCGGCATCCACGTCTTGGGATTCTGGCTTGCAATCTATACGTTGATCATGTCGGACCTCTGCATCCTAACTTCGGGGACCGCGGTGCAGGATTGGGTTCAGTTCTGGCACTTCCAACTTCCCTGGGCACGTTAGAAAACCGTCGACATGGCAACCATCATCGCCCGTCCCCATATCCCATCGCTCGAGCTTCCCGAAGACAGCCCGTTCGATCGCGGCGACCTCGCCGGCATGCGGCTCGGGTCGCCGATCAGTCTGCCGTTTCTCTCGCGTTTCGGCATGTCGACGCAAACCGGTGTCGTGTGGCTCGGAACGTGGGGCATGCTGTCCGTGTTTTTCTTCGTTGCCGGGCTCGCGGTTTTAGCCTTTGCCGCCATCCAGCAGATGCAAGGCAACGTGTGGCTGGTCCTCAAATATTTCGCGAACATTCAGATCGCGCCGCCCGAAGGGCTCGGCATGGCGCCGTCGTTGCAGCAAGGCGGCTTCTGGCAGATCAACTTGGTGCTCTGGGCCGCCGCGGTGATGTGCTGGGCCGGTCGCTGCTACGATCGGCTCGTGCGCTTCAAATGGCGTCCGTTCTTACTGTTCGCATGGCTCTCGGCAATTCTGCTGACCGCAACGATTTGGGTGTTTCGGCCGCTCGTCATGGGTTCGTGGGCCGAGGCTCCGGCGCTCGGACTGAACTCCGATATCGATTGGGCGCAAAATTTCAGCGTGCTCTGGGGCAATCTGTACTACAACCCGTGGCACATGCTCGCGATATTCTTCCTCTTCGGATCGACGATGCTGTGGGGCATGCACGGCGCGACGATTCTGGCTACTGCGTCGGAGGCATCGCACCAAGAACTCGCCGAGATCAAAGACATGCACTCGGGCTCGCATAAGTCGATGCTCTTCTGGCGCTGGACCATGGGTTTCAACGCCAATCCGAAAACGATTCACGATTGGCTCTGGTGGTTCTCCGTCGGAACCGTGCTCTCGTCGGCAATCGGAATCATCGTAACGGGCCCGATCGTCAAAGACTGGTACGTCTGGGGTGTCGATCACGGCTGGGTGCAGCAGTACGGACCGATGACGCGCGATGCGATCAACGGCGCGCCGCAAAAACCCGCGGTCGGGATCAACGCTCCCGAAACGCGAAACAATGCGTCGGCGCAGGGCGGGTACTAGAACGATGCGTAAGCTCTTTGCTCCGCTCCTCATCGCTGCGACCCTCATCGCCGGCAGTTCGATCGCGCCGCTTTTCAATCAAGCCAAAGCCGATACGATGACCGCCACGAAGCCGCACGGCGTCGGCGCGGGTTCCGCGCTCAATCAGCCCGAGCGAGCGCTGCAAACGCCGAACCGGCTCGTCAATCCGGCCCAAGACGGTGTCGAGATCGACGAACGCGCGCTGCAAATCTATCGGGGCCAATACGGACCCGTCGACCAAAAGGCGCCGCTCAACTTTGCCGGTCAGCCGAAATCGGTCCCGCGCAATTACGTTGCGGGTCAACTCTACAACGTTCAAGTCCTCAAGCAGTATTCGTACGTGCAGCTGATCGGCCAGATGACCTACTACACGCAGTCGTTGGGCGTTCAGTGTTCGTACTGCCATAACGTCGGGAACTTTGCGTACGATACGCCGACGAAGAAGATCTCCCGGACGATGCAGATCATGTCCGGCGGCGTACAGCACGACTGGGTCGAGCCTGCCAAGCGAGACTATCCGAACTATGCCGTCACCGGTGCCGTCGGCTGCGTGACCTGCCACCGCGGCCAGCCGCATATGGCCGTCAAATGGAACGTCGTTCCGGTCCAGTATCTGAACTCGACGAACAAGTCGACGAAGCAAGTCGGCTACGTTGTCAACTCGATGTACTCGGCGGCGAAGTCGCTCGGCGTCAATTGCCTCTTCTGCCACAACAGCGCCGACTTCGTCTCGTTACAGTATTATCCGACCAATAAGATCGCGCACCGCATGTGGGCCATGGTCGACGAGATCAACCATAAGTATCTACCTGCCAATATCAAAGCGGTTACGTGCTACACGTGTCACCAGGGCAACAAGTGGCCGAGCGCATTGGTGAAGGCAGGGCTCGACCAGACACCGGTCCAAGCCGTTGCCGCACATCCGGACGTTCAAGAGAATCCGGGAGCTCATCTCGCATCGGGGGCTATCGACCGCTAGTTTGGACCTATTCTGGAGTCTGCCAAGCATCGCGGTCATCCATACCGCGCCCTCGAACGCGGCGATCGATGCGCTTTTTCCTGAAGGCGCGCTACGGCATTACGAGTATGGTGCCGTACTCTCAGATCCTGACGCCCGTCCGGAAAGAACGTTCTATTGCGCTTCCGGAACGCTCAAAGTCACAAAGCTGCTCGCCAGCGGCCGTGAGATTTTGATCACGATCTTGCAGACGGGGTCGCTCTGGAGCGATCGCGCCGTTCTCAACGGGTACTGGCGTGAGGTGTTCATCGAAGCGATGGAGCCGAGCGACGTGTGTGCGGTCGAAAACGCGGCCTTCGAAATGTATCTTCGCGCGCAGCCCGAGCGGCTTACGAATTTTATGCAGCGCATCTCGGAGCAAGTCAGCGATGCGCTGACGTTGCTCGATGACTTCCGCGGCCGCGACGTTGCATCGCGGCTCGCTCGCGTGCTCGTCAAATTTTCGCAGCAGTACGGTGTCCAGACCGACAGCGGTGTTCGTATCGACTTGCCCGTAACCCATCAAGACTTGGCGAATATGATCGGCACGGCGCGTGAGACCGTCTCGCGCAACATGGCGCGCTTCCGGCAGAAAGGCTACGTCCGAGACGCCTCGACGGGCCAAGCGCTGGAGTTACTCGATCTCGGCTCCCTCGAAGCGTTGATCCTCTGAGCCGTGCGCCCCATCGGGGCCACGCATTTTTTAAAGAAATTTGATTCCGTAGAAGTTTACCCGGCCGGTCCGCTCGATTTTGAACAGGAACGGCGGGACGACGAGCATCGCGATCACGCTTCCGACGAGCATAAGGACGAGCAGCCCCAGGACGACGTTCAAGGCGGACTCCTATCGACGAGGTGGACGTTGCCGATTCGTTCGTCCATCAGGTGTGGACAACCCTAGCGGAGGGGTGATGGGTATCACCGAGGTGCCTCCGGCGGCGCAATACGATTGGACCGGAGGATAGCATGCCCGAAGCGTCACCGCTGGCTCTGCATCATCGTCGCCGAACCAGCATGTGGACGATGATCCACCCGTTGTTCGCGATCGGGCAACTGCTGGCGTTTTTCGTCAGCGTCGGGCTTCTCATCGGCTTCTTCCGCGGCGCCGTCGCGTTTCACATCGTGCACGTCTCCGTGCTGATCAAGATCGGGTTGATGGTGGGCGCGGTCGTCACGGGCTCGCTCTGGGAGCACGACATGTACGGCTTCTGGTGGTTCGCGCCGGAATTTTTGCTGGAGGACGTGATGACGCTGATCGTCTTCGTTTTTCAACTGAGCTATCTCGCGGTCGTCGCCTTTCATCCTGACTTCTTGGCGGCGATCGTAATGATGCTTTGCATCGCCTACACCGTCTACGTGATCAACGTCGCGCAGTACATCCATCGCACGCAGGTGCAGAAGCAAGAGACGGCAACCGCGCGCCAGCAGCTCAAGGCGGCGGCATGACTCCGGGTACGGCCGGCGTGCACCGCGCCGCGCATGCGACGGCTACCCGCGCCGCGACGCACGGGGGCGGCCACGCTCCCGCGGCACAACCCACGCCGAGCGGTGAGACCACGCACGCCATCGTCTTTCGTGAAGTGGGTCTGCTCGCAACACACGAAGCGTCGCTGCGCGAAGCGGCGGCCGACGAAGTCGTGGTCGATACCGCGTATTCTTCGATTTCAGCGGGTACGGAGCGGCTGCTGTTCTCGGGAAAGCTTCCCGGCTTCCCGACGCTGCGCTTTCCGCTCGTGCCGGGATACGAAGCGGCCGGCATCGTCGCGCGCGCCGGCCGCGACGTCGTCGACGTTGCGGCCGGTGACGCGGTTTTTGTCGGCGGCAGCATGTGTTACACCGATGTCGCCGGGGTGTTCGGCGGCAACGCCGCGCGGCTGATCAAGAAAGCATCGCAGGTCGTCCCGCTGCATGGTATCCCGCTTCTGCACGCGCCGTTGCTCGCCATCGCCGCGACGTCGCTACACGGCGTTCGCCGTCTCGGGGATGTCGCCGGGATGCGCGTCGCGGTCCTTGGGATGGGCGCAATCGGGAATTTCGCGGCCCGTTTCTTACATGCCGCAGGCGCCCAGGTCACCTGTGCCGACGTGAGTGCGGCGCGACTCGCCGACACGCCCTTGGGCTGCGACGCGCTCGACGTCTCGGCGACGCCGCTCGACGAAGCGCTGCGCGGGCTCGACGCGGTCGTCGAGGCGACGGGCCGATCGGAGCAGATCGCGCGCTGTGCCCGCGCGCTCCGGCCCGGCGGCACGATCGTGTTGCTTTCGTATTACGACGAACTGCGCACGCCGTTCGTCGATTTGTTCGTCAATGAAGTGACGCTGCTCGTCGCACGCGAGTGGTCGCATTCCGATTTGCTCGCCGCGCGCGACGCGTTTGCGAGCGGCAGCATCAGCGTTGGTCGGATGGCCGATCACGTCGTGCCGATCGCGGAGTATGCGCGCGCGTATCGCACCGCATTCGAAGATCCATCCGTTCCGAAAGTGATATTGCAATGGGCGTAAGTAAAAACAACACGACGGCGTTCTACGGCAAGGGCGGCGCGGGCAAGTCGTTTCTCACGAGCATGGTCGCGAAAACACTCACCGATCGCGGCAACCGCGTGCTGCAGATGGGCTGCGATCCCAAACACGACAGCGTCGTGCAGCATTTCGGCGGTGCGTTTATTCCGACGGTGCTCGGCACGTGGGCGCAGTTCCAGAAGGACGGCAAAGAAGACGAGCTCGCGCCCGAGCACATCATCTTCAAGGGCAGAGGCGTCTACTGCATCGAGCTCGGCGGGCCGGAATCGGCGCGCGGCTGCGGCGGTCGCGGCATCACCTTCGGCTTTGGACTTCTCGAAAAATGGGGTCTCTCCGAGTGGAACTTCAACTACATGCTGCTCGACTTCTTGGGCGACGTCGTCTGCGGGGGCTTCGGCACGCCGATCGCACGCTCGATGGCCGACAAACTCATCATCGTTTGCAGCAATGAAGGCCAGTCGATGTACGCCGCCAACAACATCGCCTCCGCGGTGCGCTATTTCGCCGAGCAAGGGGGCAAGACGCGGCTTCTCGGTCTTTTCGTCAACAAAGACGACGGCTCGGGCAAAGCGGCGCGCATGGCCGAATTTCTCGGCGTCCCCGTCCTCGCGTCGCTCCCGGTGATCCCGCAAACTGAAATCGCCGCCTCGGGTGAATCGCATCCGTTGATCGCCGAAGCGATCGACAAGGTCATCGACGCGATCGATAATCGGCCGGCACACGTTCCGAAACCGGTCGACTTCCATGAATTCATGTGCGTGCTCTCCGGGAACGCGGCAACGATGGACGGGACCGCGGTCTCATCCGACGAGCTCTGGTCTTTGCCCGACATCGTGGACATGCGCGGGATTCCCAACGGCGGCGCGCCCGATCATCGCTACCTTGAAGCGGAGCATGACGCTGAGAAGTTGCTGGTGCCGACGGTTGTCAGCGCCGGCGGGTTTGCCGTACCGTCGGCGGACTGGTAGACCTCCCGCAGAAAGTACAAGATGTCAAAACAGGCCTCGTCGATGTGTCCCGCGTTCGGTGCGATTCGTAATCTGTTGCGGATGGAAGACGCGATGCCGATCGTGATCTCGTCGGGCGACGGGTGCATGTACGGGCATACGTTCGTCGCGCACTTTTATGTGGCGAACCGGCCGGTCTTTTCGCCCGGCGTGTCGTCGCAGATGTGGGCGAAAGGCTCGGTGTTCGACGAGCTCAAAGCGATGGTCGTCGAGATGGCGGAGAAATATCAGCCGTCCTTGATTCCGATATGTTCGCTTTGCGTGAGCGATACGGTCGGGTTGCCGTTCGAACTCTTGCCGAAGCAGATTGGAAATACCGAGATCGTATACGTGCCGTTGCCGGCGTATTCGGTGCATACGCATGCGCGGGCGAAAGATATCGTCGTCGATTCGCTCGTGTGGCGCTTGCCTTCGCAGCGGAAAGCGCGGGCGGGTGTGAATCTCATCGGAGAAGTGTTTCCATCGGATCCGATCAAGGTCGATGACGTGCTGCGGAAGATCGGAACGCACGTCAATACGACGGTGCCGGGGCCGCGTTGGCCCGACTATGTGGCGATGGTCGATGGGGCGGTCAATGCGCCACTGCACCCGTTTTACAGCGAGAGCGTCAAGCGGATGAAGATGAAGCAGGGCTTACCGTTCGTCGAAGGCGCGCCCGTCGGCATCGATGGGACGTACGCCTGGATCAAAGCGATCGGCGAGCAATTGCAGCTCGCTCCGGCAACGGTCGAGGCGGTGGCGGCGGAAGAGCGCGATAAAGTGCGCGCCGCGATGGCGGATTATCCGCTCAAGGGGCTGACGTTCATGGTAGCGGGGTATGAAGGGCATGAATTTCTGCTCGTGCGCTTGCTGATCGAAGCCGGCGCGAAGGTGCCGTATCTCTCGACGGCGGTCACGGCCAATCCGCTCGCTCGTCAGGAAGAACAGTGGCTGCGCGAGCGCGGCTGCACGGTGCTCTACGGCGCGAATTTCGACGATGAGATCGGAGCGCTCGGGGATCATCCCTACGACTGCGTGATCGGTACGACGCCGCTTTGTGCGCACGCGAAAGAACTTGGGATTCCGTCGATCTATTATACGAATGCGATGGCGACGCGGTCGCAGATGTTCGCCGAGGGTGCCAGCGATATTCTGTCGCTCATGACGTCGACGTATCGCTCCAAAGCGCGTTACCACAAGATCGCTTCATTTTTCAGCGAGACCGGCACGCCGAAACAAACCTATTCCTCGTGGTCGCCGAAGATCGATATCACCGAACACCTGATCGTCAACGAGGCCTTCGCTCCGGCATCGAAGACGGCGCGGTCGAGCGTCTGATGGCGCTCAAGCAAGAACTCCCAAGCGAGATCGTCAACACGCCGATCCGCGCGCGCGTGACCGACCTCGATCATGCCGGCGGCGATACTGGTGCGATGCAGGTCTTCGCGAGCTTGCGCGACGGCAATGTCGTGCTCGATGGACCGGTCGGATGCCACGTGATGCCGGCGGTGGCGGTCATCAACTACACCGATTCAATTCCTTACCTCCAGAACGTCACGTGCTCCGAACTATCGGAAAACGAAGTGACGATCGCGGGCACGCTCGGCGCCCTCAAAGAGAAGGTGGCGCGGGCCGATGTCGCGGGCCGTCAGGTCTTCATTGTCAGCACGCCGATGTCCGAACTCATCGGTGCGGCGTGGACGACGGTCGATGAGGGCCGCACGGGTTCGCCGCTTTTCTTCAACGCCCAATCGCTCGACGATGACGAATGGCATGCCCGCGATCGGGCGCTGCTTTTCTTGTGGCAGAATCGCGACCATTTCGAGCGGCCCGGGCCGGTGCCGGCAGACAAGCCGGCCGGTGCGAGCGTCAACATCATCGGTCCGACCTACGGCTGTTTTAACTCCTATAGCGATATCGCCGAACTCAAGCGGCTGCTCGCGGGCATCGGCGCGCGGATCAATCTGATCTATCCGCTCGAGGCAAACTCGTACGATACGACGCGGCTATGCGATGCGAGCGCCACGATCGTGATGTATAAAGAGTTCGGCTCGTCGCTCGCGCGTGAAGTCGGTGTGCCCGCGTTCGATGCACCGTTCGGACTCGAAGATACGACGATGTTCTTGCGTGCGCTCGGAAAGACGCTCGGTTGTGAGGCGCAGACCGAAGCCTTCATCGCGCTCGAGAAGAAGACGACGCTTGCTGCCTGGCAAGATATCTGGCGCTCGACGCACAGCGATTTCTTCGCCAACGCCCCGATCGCGATCGTCGCGCCGCCGTCGTACAAAGACGGTCTCGAACGTTACCTCGGCGACGAGTTGGGGCTGCCAATTTCCTACAGTGCCTATCGAACTGGGCCGCAGAGCGCGCCGAGTGAAGCCGTCCGTGAAGCCCTCGCGAATGCGAGTCCGAGTCCTATGCTGATCTTCGGTTCGATCAACGAACGGATGATCGTCGCCCAAGAAAAACTGCCGTCGCGGTTTTATCAGGCATCGTTCCCCGGCGCCGTCGTGCGGCGCGCGACCGGGACGCCGTTCATGGGCTACGCGGGCGCCGTGTGGCTGCTGCAGACGGTCTGCGAAGTACTTTTCGACACGCTCTTCGCGAATTTGCCGACGTCGTATGCAGCGCCGCAGAAGGCGACGCGGCCGACGGCGGAAGTCCTGGGCGATGCATCTGCCGTAACGCTCGAAAGCGGGAAGGGACAGAATAGTGTCCTTTTCTGGACGGACGAGGCGAAAGCGCTCGCGGAGAAGACGACGAAGCGCGTGCCGTTCTTCGTGCGCGTCTCCGTGACTAAAAAATTGCGCAGCGAAGCGGAGGCGCTGGCCCGCGAGCGGCGCAGCGATGTCGACGCTTCCGTGATCGAGGAGATCACTGCGAAGTACGCTCCGCGGCGATGAACGGGACGCGCGGCGCTCGGTGACGGCGAGCGCCGCGGCCGGTCCGTCGGCGCTCGTGCTGCTCGCAGCGACGCTGCTCCGCATACCGGCGCGCCGGGTGCGGGCGCTCGCGTGCGGTGACGACGGCGCGCTGCGCGCTTGGCTCGCGAATGAATCGGCAACGCGGCTGGCCGAAGCGCGGCGCGACGCACGGCTCGCGGCCGCGCGCCTCGAGGCACTGGGCGCGCGGCTTGTTGCGCTCGGCGCCGGGGACTATCCGGCGGGCTTGCGCGACTTGCGCGATCCACCGCCATTCCTCATCGTCCGGGGCGTGCTCTCGCGCGCGGACTCGTGCGCGGGAACCGCCATCATCGGCACGCGCGAGCCCGACGAAGAAGCCGAGGCGTTCGCACGCGCGCTCGCACATGCCGGTGTCGCCGCGCCGATCGTCAGCGGCCTCGCGCGCGGCGTCGATGCCGCCGCACATCGCGGCGCGCTCGCCGCCGGGGTGCCGACGTGTGCGTACGTCGGGCATGGCATCGGCGCGACGTACCCGCCCGAACACCGCGACCTTGAAGACGCGATCGTGGCCGCAGGCGGCGCGGTGCTCTCGGAGGTGCTGCCGGACGAAATGGTCACGCGCTGGTCGCTCGTGCGGCGCGATCGGCTGCAAGCCGCACACGCCGCCGCCGTCGTCCTGATCGCAAGCGAACGCGACGGCGGCGCGATGCACGCGCTCGCCACCGCGCGCGAGCTGGGCCGGCCGCGCTTCGCACTCGAACCGCTCCGCGCGGCGGACGGCACGCCGGCCGCGCGCTATGCCGGTAACGCGCACGCGATCGCGGACGGCGCGACGCCGATTCCGCTTGCGAGCGATGTTGCGCGAGCCATCATCGCGAACGAGCGGGTGTGACGCAACGATATTTGAGGAAACCGATCGCCGGCTTCGCCCGCGAACGCCCGTGCGAATGTGCATTTCCCTTCGCACGGCTCAATTTTGCTTCCCCGTCAACGAGCCGCTAGGTATGCCGCTCGGCGTCGAACCTCGTGCGCCGGCGTCCAGCGAAATCGCGTTCGGAGCGCTCGCCGGAGGCGCGAGTTCGCCCGTCCGAGTCGGTGCGGCGGTGGGCGGCGCGCCGTTCGTGCAGGCCTATGGCCGCGGCGCCTATGCCTACGATGAAGAGGGTCGCGCGTACGTCGATTACGTGATGGCCTATGGGCCGCTGCTCTTCGGTCACGCCCATCCGGCGCTCGTGCGCGGCCTCGACGCGCTGGCCGTCGGCGGGAGCGTCTTCGGAGCGACGACGCGCGAAGAGATCCGTCTAGCCGATCGCATCGCCGCGCACGTGCCGTCGATGGAGCGGCTGCGTTTCGTCAGTACCGGTACGGAAGCGATGATGAGCGCGATCCGCGTCGCGCGTGCTCACACGGGGCGGACGCTCATCGCGCGTTTCGCGGGCAACTATCACGGTCATTTCGACGGTGCACTCATCGGCGCGGGCGCCTCCGCACGCGCGGCCGCCGCGCCGAGCAGCGGCATCCCAGCGGCGGAGTATATGCAAACGCTCGTTGCCCGCTACAACGATCTTGCCGATCTCGACGCGCGTCTCGCGGACCGGCACAGCGCCCTCGCTGCGATCGTCGTCGAGCCGGTCGTCGCCAACATGGGGCTTGTTTTACCGGACGCGGGCTTTCTCGACGGGCTCTTCGCACGCGCCCGCCGTAGCGGCGCGCTCGTCATCTTCGATGAGGTCATCACGTGGTTACGCCTGGGTCTTGGCGGCGCACAAGCCCGAGCCGGACATCGACCCGATCTCACGGCGCTCGGCAAAATCATGGGCGGCGGTTTTCCGCTGGCGGCCTTCGGTGGCCGCGCCGACGTGATGGCTGCGCTCGCGCCGCACGGCAGCACGTTCACCGGCGGCACGTTTTCGGGCAACCCGTTCGCCGTCGCGCTCGGTCATCGCACGCTCGATCTCATCGAATCGGAGACGGATCTGTATGCGTCGCTCGACGCGCGCGCGGCGCGCCTCGCGGCCGAGATGCGCGACATTTTCGCACGGCATGAGCTGCCGTTCGCGGTAACGCAACTCGGAAGTATGGTCGATTTCGCCTTTCGGCCCGGGCCGCCGGTGCGTGACTACGACGAGCGCTGCGAAGCCGACGGCGTCGCATTCGCTGCCTACTATCACGCGATGCGTGCCCGCGGCATCCTCCTCGCGCCGTCGCCGAACGAGTTGATGTTTCTCTCAACCGAACACGGCGATCGCGAAATCGACGCGACGCTCGCCGCGATCGATGCATCGTTCACCGAGCTACGGAACGACGGTATCGTATGAGCGTGCTTCGCCGCGACGAGATCGCGGCTCGTCTCGAAGCGCTGCCGGGGTGGCAACATCGTGCCGACATGCTGGAAAAACGTTTCGACTGCGGAGATTTCGACGGGTCGATCCGCTTCGTCAACGCGATTGCCGCCCTCGCCAACGCGCAGGATCATCATCCGGACATAGCGCTTTCGTGGAACGACGTTACGCTCGCGCTAACCTCGCACGACGTCCGCGGCATCACGTTGCGCGACTTCCGGCTGGCCGCGGCAATCGATGAGCTCGTGCGCGCGAAGCCGAGTTCCTAAACGGTCTCCGGTTACCGTGTCACAATTGAACACGTGGGGTTGTTATGGTCTCTCTGCGGTGTGGCCGGTGTCCTCGGTGGCATCTTCTCCGGGCGCGCACTGGACGGGCGTTTCGCTTTCGTCGTTCTGCCGATCGTTCTCGCAACCGGCGGCATGGGCGCGCTGCTCAAGACCGCTTACGCCAACGCCGATTATCCGCGCGTGCTCAGTTGCAGACAAATAACCGGCGGCGCGATCCGGCCTGAGCGCGGACCCTCGCCGCGTGTGAAAACTACTTCGTAAGCGGCGCCGGGAAGCTTGCTACCGATGTGTGGCCGGTGGCATCGCGGGCGCGAACGCCGAACAGCCAATCGTCTTTCGAAAGCGGTAACGTCGCGGTCGTGACGTTCCCGACATTCTTCGCGTGGGTCCACGTCGCTTCGCCCGTTTGACGCCACACGAGTTCGTAGGCGACGGCATCGGGCACGGGCGTCCACATCAACGTTGAATCGTACGCGAGTTTGCGCGCATCGAGTTTTACCGCCGGCGCGATGGGCGCGCGGGCTAGATCCGCAAGGGCGGCGACGTTGAGTGCGGTCACGCGCGCGAGGTAGTCGAAATCGACGTACGCGAGCAGATCGCCGTACTGGACGCCGTTTTCGAGGCGAACGTTTTGGTGCTGGTGCTCGAAATTCTCGTGCGCTTCAACGTAACGGATTGCCGGAAAGTCTTGAGCCGCGAACGACTCTTGATCGCCGCCGCGTAAGAACCGGTCCTCCCGGTAGATTAAATTGACGTGCATCCCGGGAACGTAGGCTTCCCCGAGCTCCTTTGCGGTTCGTGCGAGCTCGCGCGAGGGCGCGTCGTTCTCGGTCCCCGTTGCGTTGACCAGACGCGGCTTTGCACCGCTCGGCAGCGCTTCGCTAAAGAGCCGCACGTCGTTTGGGGAGCGTTCGCCATCGTGCCCCGCCGAGGCGCCCATGATGTCGTTATTGAGATTCGCTTCAACGCGGACACCCGCGTCTTTGAGCGTTTTAGCAAAATGTGCCGACCCGAAGAGCCCTTGCTCTTCGCCGTCGAAGCATGCGAACACGATCGTGCTCTTAAAGTGCGAACGCGCCATCACGCGCGCGGCTTCGAGGACGGCCGACGTTCCCGAACCATTGTCGTCAGCGCCCGGTGCGTCGAGCGTGGCATCGTTCCCATCGGAGTTGCGAGAATCGTAATGGCTCGAGATGACGATCGTGCCGCGCGACGGGTCGTCGCCGCGCAAGGTGGCGTAGACGCTCGATGTTTCGACCGCGCGCGGCGTCCGTTCTGTCTTTGGCTGCACGAACGTATCCAGCGCCACGGTCATCCGGCCGTCGCTCGACTTGGCAGCCTCACGGAACTGATTCGCCAGCCAATCGCGGGCCGCATACACGCCGCGCGTGCTCGAATGAAGGCCTTCGGAGAAGAGGTTGCGCGTGCCGAAGCCGACGAGCCGGGTATCGATCGCGCGCAAATCCTGCGCGTCGATTCGCTTGAGCATCGCGACGATCGCGGGATCCAGGGCGCCCGCCGTCGGTGCGTCGCTCGCTGCGGCAAACGCGCTCCCACCGGGCGACGCAACGAGTGACGACGCGAGAACGCTTATAAGCGCAATGGTGATGCGATGGCGAAGCATCGTCGTGGGTTTAGACGCCGTCCTAGCCCACCCTGGGCGCGGGGCTACGCGACGACGGCGCGTGTCTCGGCAGTTTCATGTGCGAACGTGACCCAATCGAGATGCCGCTCGTCCTCGCCCGCTACCGCACGCAAATACGCGGCGCGCAGTGCCGCCGTCACGGGCTTCTCGACGGCGTAGACGTGATCGTCGATGCACGAGAGCGGTGTGACTTCGGCTGCCGTGCCGGTGAAGAACACTTCGTCGGCATCGTGGAGATCGTCGACGCTCAGCGTCCCGATCTCGAGCGGCAGCCCGTGGTCACGTGCGAGTTCGATGACCGTCGCGCGCGTGATGCCGTGTAAGACATCGGCGGAGCGATCGTTCGTGCGGATCTTGCCGTCTTTGACCACGAAGATATTTTCGCCCGTCCCTTCGGCAACGTCGCCGCGGTCGTTGAGCATGAGGGCTTCATCGAAGCCGCGCTCGACTGCGTCTTGCATCGCGAGCACCGAATTGGCGTAGTGACCTGCGGCTTTGACGGTGGAGGGGAGTGCCTTGGATGAAAACTTACGCCAGGGCGAGATCGTCACGCGAATTCCGTGTTCTTGGCCCGCACCGAAATAGTTCCCGAGCGCGCGGTATGCGAGCAGCACGTGCGTCGGGCAGAAGAAGGACGGCGCAAGCGAGATCGTCTTTTCGCCGAAAAAGGCGAGGGGCCGGATGTAGGCCGACGTCAACTCGTTTCGCACGAGCGTTTCGAGCGTCGCAGCGCATAAGGTTGCGGCGTCCCAGGCGAGCTCCAAACGATAAACGCGGGCCGAGCGCTCGAAGCGTTCCATGTGCTCGCGTAAGCGAAAGATCGCCGGCCCGCGTGGGGTTGCATAGGCCCGAATGCCTTCAAAAACGCCTGTACCGTAATGCAGACCATGTGCGAACGGATCGACCGCTACGTTTTCGCGGAGCGAAATCGCGCCATCGAACCAGTAGTACGGCGCGATCTCCATGTGCTTAAGCGGAACGGGCGGCATGGCGCTCCTCGAAAAGAAAAAACCTCGCCGGCTTAGCGAGGTCCATCGTGTGATAAATCGGCGACGAACGAAGCTAGGCCCGAGATCTCGAGCGAATGATAAGGCTGATAAGCCGAAGTCGGGCGACGTTCACGGTAGTCGGACGGTATCATGCGCTTGACGCGCCGTCAACCCTCAGGCGTTTGCGAATGCCTCTTCATCGACGGCGATGCCGTTCGCAACGGCGAGGCGCGTGACGCTCAAGGCTTCCTTGGCGGTGATCCGCGGCGGTCCATCGGAGATGGGAACGCGCGGTTTGGTCCAATTTTGCAGCGCCGCCTTGACCCCGCTGATTGCCATGCGCGCGTGATGGGCGGGTGAGACCTTGGCCATCTCCTTGAAGAGATAGCTGTCGAAGGTCAGCTCCTGAACTTCTTTCGTCGCGCACATATCGACGAAGAATTCGCGGTTCTTATCGCCGCGGTACGAGAAGCGCTCGAGCACCTCGAGGAAATCGAACATCGAACCGTAGCGCTTTTGCCAGCTTTTCTCGTAGCGCTCGAGCGGGAATTTCGCATCGCCGAAGTGTGCGTGCAGCGTCTGCGCCGCAAGCCGCCCCGCCGCCATCGAAAAATAGATGCCCTCGCCCGACGTATGCGCGACCATGCCTCCGGCGTCGCCGACGAGCAAAGTGCGCCCGTAGACAAGTTTCTTATAGCGCTGCATCGGTAGCGGATGGCCTTCGAGAAGCATCCGCTTGGCACCGCGCAACTTATTGCCCGCGCGCGCCTTGACGCCTTCGAGAAACGCATAGGATTTGTTCGCATGCTCGGGGCGGCAACCGGTGCCCACGGCCACGTGATCGCTCTTGGGAAACACCCAGCCGTAAAAATCCGGCGACACGTCCTTGCCGAGGTAGAGTTCCGCCGTGTTCTGGTAATACTCCATCGCGTCGTCGGGTAAGATCAGCCGCTCTTGAATCGCGCTCGCGTGCTTAATCGCCGGCCGTCCGCACGATTTGGCGACCGCGGAGCCCGCGCCGTCCGCGCCGATGAGGGCATCGGCAACGAGCACTTCCTCGCGTCCGCCGCGATAACGCACCGTCACGTGCACTTTGCCGTGCGCATCTTCCACGTGCGAAACGAACGTTGCTTCTCGCAAATCGGCGCCCGCGCTCTGCGCTTTCTCACGCATCGCTCGATCGAGATTCTCGCGCGTCACCATGCAGATGAAATCATCTTCGCGGGCGCGCGTCCCTCGGACGTCCATGCCGGTCTCCGAACCGCTCGGTCCGATCATCACCGCCCGCGTCGTCTTGCGCTCGACGATGTGACTGGGAATGCCGAACTCCGTCAGCGCCTTCGGCGGCACCGCTCCGCCGCAGGGTTTCTTCCGTTTAAAATCGCGTTCGAACAGAACGACGTTCGCGCCGAGCGCGGCGAGATCGCCCGCGGTTACGCTCCCGCCGACATTGGCACCGACGACGATCACATCCATGACTCAAAAACCTCCGGCGGAGACGGCGAGAGCGGCGACGAGCATGCCCCAGACGAACGGTGGTATCGCGCTCGCGCAATACCACGGCGCGAGCTCCTTGGGATCGGTCGCGAGTTTGCGCTGCATCGGTATCTGCACCATAAAGAGCACGGCCATGATGGCGCCCGCGAGAAACATGCGCTGCGCGAGGACGTAAGCGATCGCGAGCACTTGAAAGATATCGATGAAGGCGAAGGCGGCGCGCAGCGCGCCGCCGAGGCCAAGCATAACAGGCAGTGACTGGAGGCCCAATCGCTTATCTCCTTCGTAACTTTTAAAATCGTTGAGCGTCATCAACCCGTGCGAGCCGAGCGAATAAAGCGCCGCGAGGACGATCGTGCCGGTCGTCACGTGGCCGAAGATCGCCGCACCCGCTACCCAGGCGAGGCCTTCGTACGCCAATGCGCAGGCGGCGTTGGCAAGCCAGCCGTTGCGGGCTTTGAGGCGGATCGGCGGCGCGCTGTACGCGAGCGCGAGCGCGAGACCGCCGAGCGCGAGGTAGAAGACCGTCGTGCCGAGCGCATACGCGAGCGCGAGCGCCGCAAGCGCGAGAGCGAAGGAGATCGCGAGAACCACGCGTGGCGCGAGCGCGTTTGCGGCCGTCGGACGATCGGGCTCGTTGATGCGGTCGACGTCGCGATCGAACCAGTCGTTGGTCACCTGCGAGAACGCGCACAGCAGCGGCCCCGCGAGCAGCATGCCGAGCAGGACGCGGCCGATCGAGCCCGCTTGCCAGTGCGCGTTGCCCGACGCGACGCAGCCGACGATCATCGCCCACATCGGCGCGAACCAGGTCCCGGGCTTCGCGAACGTCTTGAGTGAGGCGTTGATGCGCGCGGCCCCGTTCGTGCGATCGGCAAAGGGCAACATCATCGCGCCGAATTGTCCCGCCGTCTCGACGGCCGAACGCGCGCTGTCGCCGAAGACGCGGCCCTTAGCCACCGACATGCTCCCGCGCGCGCAACATCACGGCTTCGTCGATCAGCGCGATATCGCGTTCGCGGGCGTATTTTTCGATATTCGCACGCGCTTTGCGGCGCACAAAAAACGGCACGCGGCCGAGCAATTTCTCAGCTGCGGCGTCCCAGCGGATCGCCTCGCCGAAAGCGCCGCCGGCTGCGATCGGCACGCGTTCTTCCTGTTCGGGTTCCGGTGCCGCTTCGGCGAAGCGGCCCTGACCGCGCGGACCGAACGTTTCGATGAGATGGTGTTCGAGCCCGAGCACCTGCGTTTGATTGACGAGATCGCCGATGTGATTCGCGCCTTCGTATCCGACGAACGGTGCGTAGCCGAGGGGAAAATTGAGGATGTGTGACGGCGGCGAGATGACCGCGCACGGCACGCCGAAGCCGCTTGCCGAATGGCGTTCCATCTGCGAACCGAACATGATGTCGGGTCGCGTGCGATCGATTTCGGCGGCGACGGCGCGATAGTCGGCCGTGACGAGCACGTTTTCCGTAATGTCGGCGACGCGAACGCGCAGCCACTCGCCCCAGTCGAGCGCGTACGTGCCGGCGAATTCGACGACCATATCGAGTTCGTCGTGAAGCACGCGCGCGATCCCCGCGACGGCCGTCGGTGCGCCGAACACGGCGACGCGTTTGGATGAAAGCGCGTGCGCGTCGACCGTCCGCGCATACCACATGAGCTGCGACGTCTTCGCCGCCGCCGCAATCGCCGCCCCAGGGACCTCACACAGGCCGCACAGCTCGCGCAAGAAACGCGTCGTTCCGGCTTCGCCGTACGGAAGTTCTTCGATGAAGGGCGTGCCGAAACGCGTCTTAAGGTAGTCGAGCGTAGGCTTCGCGAGTTCGTGCGCAGTCGGGATGTTGACCCAGGCGCGGCCGATCGTGCGCAGGTCGTCCGGCGATGCACCGAGCGGGACGACGGCGTTGATCTCGATCCCGAGCGCCGTCAGTGCGCGCCGCAGCGATTCGACGTTCGCGCGATCGTGAAAGCCGAGCAGCGATGGGCCGATGATATTGACCGACGGGCGCTGCGTTCGCGCGACGTCGCGGGCGTAATGCGCGACGATCTCATGCGTCGTCTTCGAGAACGCCGAGATCTCGGTATCGCGCATCGGGTGCGTCGATGCCTGAAAAATTTCGGCGTTGATGCTGCGCGGTCTCATCATCGCGATTTCGCCGTCGAGCGGCTCCTGTAACACCGATGCCGTCGCGCTACGCGTCACGACGATCATTTCCGGTGCGTGGCGCGCATCGACTTCGCGTAGGACGGCCGGGAGATTCGCTGCCGCACCGGCGAGCGTCGCCTCCGACATCGCGCAGAACGAGAGCGGCGGCATGACACCCAAACGTTCGAACATCGCGAGCATGATCGTGCCGTAGCCGTCACCTTTGGGCGCGCGTACGACGCAGTGCAGCTTGGCAAAGGATGCGGCGGCTTTGGACACGCCGACATGTGCCGGGGCTTCGTAGGCCCAAATCGCCAGCTTCATCGTGCGATGCGCTCCGTTTGACGAAAGAAGCCGAGATCGATCGGCGCTGCGCACGCTCCGTCGCGCGCGCGCCGTTTCGCGAGCGCTTCGTGGCGTTCGAGTGCCGTGGCGAACATGCCGAAGAGTGTCGCGGCGCCGCTGAAGCCGTGTATCGGCTGGAACGTCAGTTCGGTTGACCACTTGACCGCGAATCCCATCCCCTCGAGGGGATTGGCGATGTTGAGATTCGCGACGACGAGATCGGGCCGTACTGCCGAAAAACGGTCGAACAGTGCGTAGCGATCGGGCCGTTCCAACACCTCGACGTCCGCGAGCGTCGCTAGCTCGAGCGCGTGAAATTTTTTATAGATGTTCGGCGTGCCGACGACCGGTACGATCGCTCCCGCCGCGCGAAGCGTACGCGCGAGCGGCAATTCGAGCATCGCATCGGAACAGAAGGCGATCGATTTGCCGCGGATGACATCTGTAACGCGCGCGAGCGCCGCCCATGCGTCGCGTTCGCGCGATTCGTACGAGATGGTCTTATCGAATGCGGCAGCAAGCCGTTCGTAAAACGCGCGCGTCCCATCGGGGCCGTACGGGAAGAGCGTCTCGTGCATCGCGCAGCCGCGTTCGCGCTGCGCATAGGCAGCGGCACCGTACAAATACGGATGGACGGGTGCGACGATGGTATTGGGACCGAACGCCGGGAGGTCCAGTGCGCTGTCGCCCGGCAAAAAGTGCGGTTCCGGCAGCCCCATGGCCGCGCACTCGAGACGAATCTCCGCTTCTTCCAGCGGTGAGAGGCAGCCGAGAACGACGAGATTGGCTTCGTCGGTTTGAGGCGATCGTTCGATCATCGCTTGCAAGACGTGGTCCTCGCCCTGCGTATACGCCGGGTCGAAACCGTCGAGCCGGCAGGGATAGACGCGCACGCCGAATTCCGCTTCGAGCGGCGGCGCGCAACCGGCGATGTTCATCTTGAGAATCTCCGGGGTGCACGTCGACGCGAGGAAGATCGCACGCGGCGCATGTTCGGCGACGATCGCGGCGACGAGCGGCCGTAAGCCATCGAGCGGATCGGCCCCGCCCAAATCGTCTTCGTCGAGTACCGCAGTGGCGAAGCGCGGCTTCGCGAAGATCATCACGCCCAGCGCCGTCTGCAGAAATCCCTGGCACGAGCCGGTTCCGACCACGAGGAAAAAACTGTCTTGCATCTTGTGATGAAGCCAGCCGATCGGTGCGAGCGAACAAAAATCGTCTCGCTCGATGACATCTACCTGCGATTCGAACACGGAGTCTCCAATGTCGCCTTATCGCATTCATGATGCGCGCGTAAGGAGGGTCGAACCCGTGATGACGGTCACCCGACCGCCGGTGAACCACGTTCCCGGCGAGCGCGCGGCGCGGCGTTTAGGCCTTATGCAACGCTAGCCGACGTTGCCCGGCCGTGCGAGCGAAGATAGCGGCCGAGGACGACTGCCGTTCCCTTGCCTGGGATGCTCTTAACCATAAAAATATCGGAGCAGCGCCGCATGATCGGCAAGCCGCGGCCGCGTTCGGCTGTCGGATCGGGCAAAGCCGGATTGACGGCGAGCTCGCTCGTAAAGCCGATGCCGTTGTCTTGGACGGTCGCGACGATACGATCCTCGCTGAGCCGGACATCGATTTCGATCGGGCGCTGTGCTTGGGCGTGCTCGATCGCGTTGGCGAGTGCTTCACCGAGCGCCGTGAGGAAATGGGCCAGGTCTTCCTCTCCGACCTCATGGGCGCAAGCGAAATCGGATACGCCTTCGCGCACGATGCGGGACACATGGGCTAGCGGCGGAACCCGAAAATTCAGTACCGCTTCGGACGTCGTCATGAGAATTAGTGGTATTTTTCCCGCCATGCAAATTCCTTAAACTCCGAAGTACGACTTTTCCCGTTTATGTGCCGATATGCACGATTTACGTCTTGCGATCGCGCTGATCGGCGGCGCAACGGCGGACAGGTGTCGGGCGGCAAACTGCGCAACGCCCCGGACGTTCTCGAGCCGACCCGACCCTCAGGAGGAACCCCATGGCCGCCAATACCCCGCCGACGGGCAGCGAGCTCGATATGCTCGCCGCCGAGGCCGATCAGGCCCTTGCCCGCATCCATACGAAAAAGGGCGACATCGTTTTCAAATTCTTTCCACACGACGCCAAGCAGCATACGGCGGCTTTCATCAAGCTGGCACGCGCCGGATTTTACGATGGCTTGATCTTTCACCGCGTGGAGCCGAAGTTTGTCATCCAGGGAGGCTGCCCGCAGGGTACGGGGACCGGCGGTCCTGGGTACAACCTCGACGCGGAATTCAACGATCTGCCGCACGACCGCGGGGCGGTCGCGATGGCACGTTCCAGCAGTCCGAATTCGGCCGGCTCGCAATTCTACATCTGTATCGACGACGCGCGTTTCTTAGATAAGAACTATACCGTTTTCGGACACACGGTCGAAGGCCAAGATGTCGTGGACCTCATTCGCGTCGGTGACGTCATGGAAAGCGTCACGATCGAGAACGCTTCCGCCGCCTGACCTAGTAGAGCGCTCCGTGAACGGCCTTTGCGATGTTCCGGATCGCGATGTTGCCGAGCGAGAAGTCGGCGAGTTCTTTGGTCAGCACGGAGATGACGTAGGGCGAATCGCCGTAGGGATCGACGATGCCGATATCGTTGCGGACGCCGTCGATCTCGCCCGTTTTGTTCGCAAGCGGCATGCCTTTGGGGAGGCCGCGCGCGATTTTATCGTGATCTTCCTGGCGCAGAAGAATATCGATCATGCGGCGGCACGACTTCGGAGAAGCAACGGTATGGAGCGCTTCGTGCGCGCCGCGCTCGATGTTATACAGCAACAGTCCCATGTCGTGCGCGGTCGTCAGATTCTCGCTATGATGCGCGATCGCGTTGCGATCCTGAAAGTGCCGCTTGAGCTGCGTGTGATGGAGTCCCGCGCGGTGCACGGTTCGCATGATGCGTTCGAAGCCGAGAAAGTCGATGAGAACGTTCGAAGCCGTATTATCGCTCTCTTGAATCATCGCACGGGCGAGACGGTCGATCGATATCGTACTACCCGGATTGTACCTATCGAGAATTTCAGATCCGGGGACGAAGTCGGCCACTTGGAGCCGGATCGTCTGCGCGAACACACCCGGCGACGCTTCGGCATATTGAAATAACGACACGAAGATTGCGAGCTTGATGACCGACGCCGAGGGAAAAATGACGTTGGCATTATAGGCGATCGGGACGCTATGGTCCATTCTGCGCGCGTAGACGCCGACGACGCCCGATGACGCCGACGCCAGTCGCTCGATGCGTGACTGCAGCACGCTCGCATGGGCGAAACGGGGCGTGCCTGCGAAAGCCGCGGCAGTTCCGGCGAGGAAGGCGTAGCGCTTCACGGCAGGCCCGTACGCACGAGGAGATGCCGAATCCTCGCTCGGAAGCCGACGTATGACGCGTATCATAACGGCACGGCTTTCAGCCTGTGTTTTGGGGATAGCGCTTGCGAGCGGCGCAAGCGAAGCGGCACGCGCCGGAGACCGCCTCCGCGGCGACACGTTCGTCGTCGATCCGGGCCATGGCACTCGCTTTCCCGACGGCAGTCCGCTCAACGTCGGTGCCGTCGGCCCGAGCGGCATCGAAGAAAATAAGGTGACGCTGGCCGTCGGGGAAGATCTGGCGGCTTTGCTGCGTGCGGCGGGCGCCACGGTCGTGCTCACGCGATCGTTCGCAAAGCCGTATCGCACGGCGACCGATAAGCGGCTCGATAACCGCGGCCGCGCGACCCTCGCGAACACGTTGCACGCGACCGCCTTTATCGCGGTGCATGCCGATTCATCGCTCGCGCGCACTGCGCACGGCACCAGCGTTTTTTGGTTACGTCCCAATTCCACGTCGCTGGCGAACGCCGTGCGCGCGCGGCTCGCGCCGCTTCGCCTTGGGGAGGCGGCCTTTCATATTCGCGATCTGGCGGTAACCAACGAAGCGCGCGTGCCGGCGGTTCTCGTCGAACTCGGCTACGTCTCCAATCCGGCGCAAGAGCGCCTTCTCGCGACGCCGAGCTTTCAGAAACGGCAAGCGCAGGCGCTCTTCGATGCTATCGCGGATACGTTTGCGCGATGACGCTTACGCCGCTGGTACCATGCGACCTCTATCGATTCGCGTTGCCGAACGATCCGAATATTGCGCCGGACGGGCGCATATTTTACGTTCTCGCCACGCAAGATGAAGAGAAAAATGAAACGTTGACGTCGATCTGGGCGGCGCGCGCGGGCGCACCGGCGATGCGCTTTACATCGGGCGATCACGACCGTTCGCCGCGCGTATCGCCCGACGGCACGATGCTCGCCTTCATCGGCGACCGCGGCGACGGCAAGCGCGCGTACGTCGTCGCGCTCGACGGCGGCGAAGCGCGAGCGATCGTGCCGGCCTACGACGCTATCGCGAGCCTGACGTGGTCGCCCGATTCACGACTGCTCGCGTACGTCGCGACGGCCCCGCTCGAGGCGTTGAGCGCGCGCATCGCCCACGACGAAAAGACGGGCGCGCGCCACATTCGCGCGCTGCCGTTCAAGAGCGACGACGACGGCCTCCTCGATGGACGGCGCAAGCATCTCTTCACCGTCGATGTCGTAGCTGCGGGCGAGCCGCGCCGCGTTACGTATGGCGATTTCGACGTGGAAACGCCCGCATGGTCACCCGACGGTGGGACGATCGCCTTCGCAGCTCAAATAGACGCGCCGGAATACGCGTTCTACAGGGATATCTATTTCGTCACGCTCGCCGGCGGCGCGCTGCTGAAGCGCACGCGTTCGCTCGGACCGGCTAGCCATCCGTCGTTTTCGCACGATGGTTCGCAGCTAGCGTACATCGGGCATGAGCGCGGCGACGATGGCGGCGGCCGATTCAACGCTGAACTACTCATCATCCCCGCGGCCGGCGGGGAACCGCGCTCGCTCTCGGCGCACGTCGATCGCTCCGTCGTCGATTTCGTGATTTGCGATATTCGCGGCGCGGGCGGTCAACAAGCGCCGCTCTGGTCCGAGAACGATGACGAGCTCTTCGTGCCGCTTTCGGATGCGGGATCGTGCGCGATTGCCGCATTCGCGCGCGACGGCGGGGCGCATCGTATCCTCCTGGGCGGCGAGCGCGACATCTCTACGTTCACGCGCAATGCCGCCGGCACGTTCGCGTTCGTGTTCTCATCGCCGACCGTGCCGAGCGAGATCGGGCTCTTCGGTGCGGCGCGCGAAGAAACGCAGGTGACGGCGTGCAATCCGTGGCTCGCGGAGCGCACCATTCGCGCGCCGCGCCGCGTGCGTCCGCGTGCGGTCGACGGACAACGTCTCGATCTCTGGATACTCGATCCGGATGAAATACACGACGCGCCGTACGTGCTCCAAGTGCACGGCGGTCCACACGCGGCGTACGGTCATGCGTTCATGATCGAATTCCAAATACTCGCGGCCCACGGCATCGGCGTCGCGTACGGCAATCCACGCGGCAGCCAGACCTACGGCCACGGCTATGCGGATGCGATCACCGGCGACTGGGGCGGCATCGACGCGTCGGACGTGCTTAGCCTACTCGACGGCGCCCTCGCGAATGCTTCGATCGATCCCACGCGCATTGGGCTCGCCGGCGGATCGTATGGCGGCTTCATGACGACGTGGCTTCTTGGCCACTCCAAGCGCTTCGCCGCGGGCGTCTCGATGCGTGCGGTCAACGATTTGGTCAGCGAAGTCGGCGCGACCGATCTCGGCTGGTTCCTCGAACGCGAAGTCGATTCGGCGTGGACGGCGGACGCGGGGCTCAAGCTTTTTCTCGGCTCGCCGATGCGCAGCGCCCACGAGATCGACGTGCCGCTCCTCATCGAGCATTCGGAGCGTGATTTCCGGTGTGCGATCGATCAAGGCGAACAACTCTTCACGTTGCTGCGGCGCCTGGGTCGCACGCAGACGGAGTTCGTCCGCTTCGCAGGCGACGGACATGGAATGTCGCGCAGTGGCAACCCGCGCAACCGCATCTTGCGGTTGCGCTCGATCGCACACTGGTTCGTGCGACATCTCAAACCGTCCGGCGTCGCAGCGCGGGCGGACAGCGCCGGCAGCCTATTCGAACCGTTACCGACCGAGTCGATGGCGACGTCACGGCCAGGTTAGACGCCGTTTCCTCTCGTCAGGCGGGTTGAACCACATCGCCCGGACTCTTTGCAGTCGCCCGCCACGAGGGCTCGCGCTCCTGTTGCGCCTTGGCTAAAGCGCTGCGCACGCCCGCTGCGTCGAAGTCCTTGGTATACACCGGCGTTCCCGGCTGCTGGCGCCACGACTCATCGAGAGAACCTGCGTCGACCGGGTCGAAGCCAAGCTCATCGATCAAGCGCATAACGACCGTCTTTGCCGTACGATCGTCGCCCGCGACCGGAAGCGCGATGCGTCCCGCACTCGCGGAAGGCTTTCCGTTTTCCAGCAGATGCTGCGCGAAGATATTGTTGAACGCCTTTATGACCGGGCGCTTGAGCTGCTGCGCGACCCATCGGCTCTCGGTTGTTCCCGATTCAATCCCGTCGATACGACCGTCACGCTGCTGCGGATAGTAGTTGCCCGTATCGACGACGACGACACTCTTCACGCCTTCGAACAGCCCAGCCGGCAGATCCCGGATGTTTTTTTGTGGTATCGTCACGATGACGACGTCGTTGCCGCGCGCCGCATCCATAACGGAGACAGCGTGTGCACCCGTTTCGCCGGCGAGTTCCGCGAGCGTCTGCGGGCCGCGCGAATTGGCGACGGAGACCTCATGTCCGAGGTCGCGAAAGCGCCGGGTCAACGCGCCGCCGATATTGCCCGCGCCGATAATGCCGATCTTCATGGTCTCTCCTGAAAACGGTGTCGAACGCCACCGTGCACGCGGTCAAACCACGCGGATGTGCGCGGAGTTGCGGAGCTCAATGCTAAGCGTCGATGATGGCGGCGATATCCAAGACAAGTGCGGCTGGGCATTGTCCGCGCTCGTAGGTCTCGCGCGTCCGGAGATCGACCGCGAGCGCGTGCAAGGCACGTATGCCGGAAACGACGCGGCATCCGTTTGTCTAACTCCCCGTCCCTTGATAGCGGTCGATGCCGACCCGCCAGAATGCATAGGACATGCCGAACCAGACGAGACCCACGAGCGGCGTGATGAGGCCGATCTGCGGAGAAAGCGCGAGCGCACCGTCACTCTTGTGTAAGAGAAACGTCGCTGGAAAATAGTTCATGAAGGCGAATGGGACGACCACCGTGAGAAAGAGCCGCACGCCGCGTGAATAGATGCTGATGGGATACCGCGTAAAGTCTTGTTCGAGCGACATCACGACCCAGCGCAGCGTGTCGATTCGGATCACCCAAAAGGCTGCCGTCGTGATCGCTAGTTGGATACCGAAATCGATCAGCGCGCCGCCGATCGCGACCAATGGGACGTACAAAATAAACCCAAGATCGACCCGCACGCCCGAAAACGCGGTCGCCGTGCAGAAGAAAACGATGGCTAGAATGAGTTCGTCGGGCCAGTTTTGTTGGGGCACCGTCATCGCTTGGAAGAGCGGGTCGAGCGGGCGCACGAGAAAGCGATCGAATTTGCCTTCGCGGATCATATTGGGAACGTCGCCGACGGTAAAGAAAAACGTGCTGTGCACGCCATGACCGAGCATCCACAAGCCGTAGAGGAATGCCATCTCACGGAAATCCCAGCCGTTCATCGATGGGAACTGGTGTAAGGTGACGTATAGCGCCGCGATCGCGGTCGCGTGATAGACGATCGTGAAGCCGAACCACAAGAAGAAGTTCGCGCGGTACTCGATCATGGTGAGCAGATTGATCCGCCAGTACTGCACGTAGGCCGCGAGACTCACGCGTGAAGGTTTCCGGAACGGCGCGCGTCGTCCCCGTCGTCGCGCCGTTCCGGCTCGATCTCACGGTCGCCGTGCTGCGCCGTTTTTCTACCAACATCGTCGACATCGTCGCCCCCGATGGAACGTACGTGCGTGCGCATGCGACGCCGCTGGGTACGAAGATCGTCACCGTGCGCCAGACGTCGTCCGGTACGCTCGCCGTCGGCGTCGAACGCGACGACGATCCCGAGCGTGCGCTCATGCTCGTCCGGTGCACGCTCGGGCTCGACCGCTCGGCGGCACACTTCGCTCGTACCGCCGCCGAGCTGCCGTGGCTAGCGGGGATCGCAGGTCGGATGCGCGGCGTGCGTCCCCCGCGATATGCAACGCTGTGGGAAGCGTGCGTCAATGCGATCGTGTTTCAACAGGTCAGCTTGCACGCGGCAACGGCGATCCTGGGCCGCGTCATCGCATCGCTGGAAGCGCCGCGCGACTTTGCCGGTGTGGTGGTAAGGGCGTTTCCGCAACCGCAGGCTTTCATGCGTGCATCCGACGAGGTGCTGCGCGTCGCAGGTTTGAGCGCTGCGAAGGTCGCGACGCTCCGCCGGGTCGCGACGGCGCTCGCCGACGGCACCCTGGCCGAAGCGCACCTCGAAGCGTTGACGAGCCCCGCGGCTTCGGCGCGACTGTGCGAACTCAAGGGCATCGGACCGTGGACCGCTGCCGTGGTTCTCCTACGCGGCTTGGGGCGGCTCGACGTATTTCCGGAAAACGACAGCGGCGTGGCACGCAGCCTCACAGCGCTTACGGGGGCGACCGTCGATGTGCCGGCCGTACTCGCCCGTCTCGCGCCCGAACAGGGCATGCTGTACTACCATCTGTTGCTTGCGCGCCTCGAAGCGCGCGGCGAGGTCAGCGAGCGCAGCACGAACGCGTAGGCGAGCGTCCCGGCGATCGGTAAGGCGGCACGCCACCCGCTGCAACCCTCCAGCGGTTATGGGCCTACGATGACGAACACTACGGCGACCTACGAGATCCAACGCGCGGCCGAGCGCGGCCACGCCGATCACGGCTGGCTGCAAACGAGCCACTCCTTTAGCTTCGCGGATTACAACGATCCGCAGCGGACGCAGTGGGGCGCGCTGCGTGTCTTCAATGACGATGTCGTGGCGCCGGGCAAGGGATTCGGGCGCCATCCGCATCGCGATATGGAGATCCTCACCTACGTTCTCGAGGGCGAGCTCGAGCATAAAGATTCGATGGGCAACATCGGCGTCGTCGCGGCGGGCGCGGTGCAATACCTCAGTGCCGGAACCGGAGTCGCGCATGCGGAGTACAATCACTCCGCGCAGCGCCCGGTCCACTTCGTACAGATGTGGATCGTTCCGCGCGCCGCGGGCCTCGCGCCGCGCTACGGTCAGGTCGATTACCGTCGCGAAGACCGCCTCAATCGCTGGCTTCCGATCGCGACCGGTGAGACCGATGTGGAGGCGCGCATCGCCATCTGGCAAGACGCAACCGCCTACGTAACGCGCCTCGAGAACGTAACCCTCACCAAGACGGTGCGCCCCGGTCGTAAGGCATTTCTCTTCGTTGCTTCCGGCGATGTCACGTTCAACGGCGAAGCGCTGCATGCGGGCGACGCCGTCCGGCTCTCCGGCGCGTTCGATCTGGTGGTCGCGGGTACGGGTGAACTCGTGCTTTGGGACGTGCCGCCGTCTGCCGGCCGCTAGCGCTCGAGTGTGGCGCGCGCGCGAGCTTGCGCAGACGCCGTACGCACCGTGAAGAAGCGACGTGCTAGAAATGGTGCTCGGCACGCCCTGAGTTGAGCAACTTCCGTCAGGTCGCGACTGAAAGGAACGGGTAGCCTTAACACTGCCAAGGCCGAGGTCAATGTGAACGCGTCGCCCATCAAGCACTATGATGCTCGGCTCCAACGGGTGCTTCTTTACATTGAAGAGCACCTCGAAGACGATTTGAGCATTGAGGCTCTGAGCGCGGTCGCAGCATTTTCCAAATATCACTTCCACCGGCAGTTTTCAGCCCTATGCGGCATCAGCGTCCACAAATTTGTCCAGCTCGCGCGCCTCAAGCGTGCGTCCTACCGACTGGCGTGGACGGAGTACCCGATCACCGAGATCGCGCTCGACTGCGGATATGCGCCTGAAGCGTTTTCTCGTGCCTTTAAGGAGCGCGTCGGGCAGACGCCGAGCGAGTTCAGAGATCAGCCGCACTGGGCGCGTTGGCACGCCGCATTCCAGCCGGTCGGCAGAACGGAGACAGCCCACATGGGACAGCAGATTCGACCCGAAGAAGTCAAAATTATCGACGTCGAGGACAGACGTGTCGCACTGCTTGAGCATCGCGGTGATCCTGTCTTGCTCGGACTCCGTGCGCCGCTTCATCGCCTGGCGCAAGCGGGCTGGTCTGGCGCCAAGGCTGAGCGCCACCTTCAACATTTGGTATAACGACCCGGAGAACACGCCGCCGGAAGGGTTTCGTCTTGGCCTCTGCGCCGCGACGGATCGCGATGTCGCCCCGAACGATGCCGGGATCGTCGCTACGATGATCCCCGGCGGCCGATGTGCGGTGCTACGCACGATCGGTTCCAACGGCGCCCTGCGCAGCGCTGCCACCTACCTCTATTCAGAGTGGCTGCCGAGAAGCGGCGAGGACCTCCGCGATTTTCCGCCCTATTGTCAGCGCGTCGTCTTTTTCCCTGACGTGCCGGAGCATGAGGCCATCAGCGATATCTACCTTCCCTTGAAGTAGAGAATCGGCGTTCTGGTGCGCGTGGAGGACGCGCTCACGTTGCGAACAGACGCGCGAGTGCGGGGAGTCCTTCGCCGAAGGTGGGATGGATTGCGACAAAGCGATCGAGATCCCGCCACGTCGCGCCGAGTTCGATGGCGAATCCGAGCGCGTGGATGAGTTCGCCCATCTCGTAACCGACACACGTCGCGCCGACTATTTTTCCGTTCGCGTTATCGACGACGAGGCGCATGAAGCCCCGCTCCAGATTCCATTCCGCTCCACGAGCGACGTCTTCGAGCGCTAGGGTTCGGGCGCTCGCGTCAAGACGTTTTTCGCGCGCCTGCGCGAGCGTGAGCCCCGTGCGTGCGAGCTGTGGTTCCGTGAAGGCCGTATAGGAGAGCACGCGGTCGTCACGGGTGCGTGGTGACCCGGCGAACGTCGCGCTCAAGCGGCGATGGTCTTCCCACGACACATGCGTGAATGCCGGCTGCTTTGCGACATCACCCAGCGCGTAGACGCCCGGGCACGTCGTTTGCAGATAGTCGTCGACGTGGATGTAGCCCTTCTGATCGCAGCGTATGTGCGCGGCTTGCGTGTGCAGGTCTTTCGTATTTGGCGTGCGCCCGGTCGCCACGAGTAGGCCATCGCCTTCGAGCGTGCGGCCGTTTTCGAGCGTTAGGCGGAAGACGTCGCCGGCATGCGTGACGGCGGTCGCGTGCGCGCCCAGCTCAAAGACGATGCCGTCGGCTTCGAGTCCCGCGCGCACCGCGGCGCTTGCGTCATCCTCTTCGCGCTCCAGGATGCGCTGCGCCCCGTGCACGATCGTGACGGCGGAGCCGAGGCGGCGCGCTCCTTGCCCGAGTTCGAGACCGATGTAGCCGCCGCCGATCACGATCAGGTGCTTCGGCAACTCCGTCTGATCGAACCACGTGAAATTGGTGAGATACGGCGTACCCGCGAGTCCCGCGATGTTGGGCACGGCGGCACTCGTGCCGGTATCGATGACGACGCGCGTCGCGCGCACCTCACGACCGCCGCCCGCGACGGTACGGTCGCCCGTGAACACGGCAGTCGCACGGACGAGCTCGATCCCGGCTTTCGCGACTTTCGCTTCGACGCCGGCATGCCACTCATCGCGAACGCGGCGAACGCGCTGCATCACGGCGGCGATATCGACGCGTACCTCGACCGCGATGCCGAGCGGCCCCGCGAGGCGCGCACGCCCCGCGTTGTGCGCGCTTGCTAGAAACGCTTTCGACGGCGTGCAGCCATAGTTCACGCAGCTGCCCCCAAGTTTGTCGCGTTCGAAAAGCACGACGCGCTTGCCGGCATTCGCGAATTCCACGGCGAGCGGCACGCCGCCCTGACCCGCACCGATAACGATGAGCTCGACCTCTTCCATCGGGCTATCGCTTCACGCCTGGGACCGCTTCAACCGCCTTGGACCACGATGCGACGTTCGGCCAAGCGCCAGACCACGGCGGCGATGCCGGCGAAGAGAACGAGCCAGCCGCACTGCGCCGTCATCGCGGCGCCCCACATCGACGGCGAAAGTTCGCCGATATAAATGCGCAGCGGCGTTGAATAGATCGCCGCGAAGGGCAAGTTGACGACGATCGCGCCTAAGATGCCGGGAAAGAATTCAAGCGGCAGGATCTGGCCGCTGAGCAGATCGGAGGCCCAACGCACCATCATCTGCAGGGCGAACGTTTCGAGCGTCCAGAATGCGATGACGTTCATCAAAAAATTCAAGAAAAAATTGACGAGATAGCCGAAGACGAACGAAACGGCGAAGGCCGCGAAGACGCCGGGTGCCGGTACGTCGATATGCACGAGCGCGAGCGCGAAAACAAGCGACGGCACGATCGTGAGCGCGTGAAAAATCGTCTGCCCGAGGCCGTCGCTGAACCAATACAGCGGCTGCGAGATCGGCTTCATCAGATCGGTTGCGATCGAGCCCTCCCGGACTTTATCGCGAATGAGGCGCGTGCCGTCGACTTCGAGCACGAGCGACATCAAGAGCGCGACCGTCGTATACGTGATCATCGCGTGAAGTGGAATGTGTGCCGGTGCTGCGTTCTGCGCGTAGAGTGCCGTCCAGAGCGACCGCATGAGATAGACCCGTAACACGAGCGAGCCGATGCTCGTGAACACTTCCACCCGGTAGGTCGCCTCGCGCGAAAACGCTTTGCGCGCGAATTCGAGATATGCCGCCCACGGGTTCATCGCAGCGGAGCGGGTTGCGGCATCGCGCGCGGGTCCGTGTACCCCTCGACGTAGATGCGCCGGATGATCGATTCGAGTTCGGGTTCCTCGATCGAAACGTCCTCGACGCGATAGCGTTCGGTCACGCGCCGGATCAACTGATCCGCGCTGATCGCCTTGCGATCGAAGCGCAGGCGCACGACGTTGCCCGCTTGCGATTCGAGTGTGGCATCCGCGACGGCGACCTGCGCTTCGGGTTCGCTCAAGGTGACGACGAGCGTGCGATGGGTGCCGTACTGTTCCTTGATGCCTTCGACCCGGCCATCGTAGATGACGCGGCCTTCGTCGATGAGGACGATGCGCCGGCATAAGCGTTCGACGTCCGCGAGATCGTGGGTCGTGAGAATGAATGTCGTGCCACGCTCTTCGTTGACGCGGGCGACGAAGGTGCGGATCGCTTCTTTCGCGAGCACGTCGAGCCCGATCGTCGGCTCGTCGAGATAGACGATTCGTGGATCGTGCAGCATCGCGGCCGCGAAATCGCCGCGCATCCGCTGACCGAGCGAGAGTTGCCGTACCGGCGTCGCGAGGAAGTCGCCCATCTCCAAAAGAGCGGTGAACTCCGCGACGTTTTGCTTGTAGCGATCGCTTGGAATGCCGTAGATCGCGCGCAGGAGTTCGAACGACTCGATGAGCGGGAGATCCCAATAGAGCTGGCTGCGCTGACCGAAGACGACGCCGATGTTGCGCGCGTTCTTCTTGCGTTCGAGATGGGGCACGAGTCCCGAAACGCGGATCTCGCCCGACGTCGGCACGAGGATACCGGTCAGCATCTTGATTGTGGTTGATTTGCCGGCGCCGTTTGGGCCGATGTAGCCGACGAGTTCGCCCGCCTCGAGCGACATCGTCACGCCTTCGACTGCGACGCGCTCGACGGTCTCGCGGCTGAACAGTGTCTTGATCGCGCCGATCGCCCCCGGTGTCCGCTTGATCGAACGGAACACCTTGCGGAGTTCGCGCGTCTCAATGATTGGCATCGCGGCGTCCTTCCCGTTACGGTACGGCGGCTCCGTTGCCGCATGAAGGATACGGATGCTGCCTACGATGCGGACGACGGTGTGGATAACCGGCGATCAATGTACGTCGCGCAATTCGGTCTTGACGGGTCTCGCTCGGACGGAGGCCCGGATCGTCATGATCGAATCGCTCGCGCACGCGCGGCGGAGACCATATCATAAGCGCAAGCTCGTGCTGATCTATGCCGTCATGCGTGGCTTCGCAGCCGATCTGCGGCGTGACGGCTGGGACGTCGATTACTACGCGGAGCGCGAGGATGTCGCGACGCCGCTACGCGAGCACGTCGCAAGCTATCGGCCCACGAACGCGCGCATGATGGCGCAATCGGAATACGGTGTCGCCGAAGGAATGGTTGCCGAGCTTGCTAAGCTCGGCGTCCAACTCGTTGTATCGCCCCATGCAAATTTCATTTCGAGCGCCGAAGATTTTGGCGATCTCTTTTCGCGCGGACAGGCGCGGGTCACGATGGAAAACTTTTATCGCAAGATGCGCAAGAAAACCGGGCTGCTGATGGAGGGCGACGAGCCGGTCGGTGGAGCGTGGAACTTCGATCACGATAATCGGCAGCCGCCCCTGCGGGCGATGCGTTTTCCGAGCGAGCCTGCCGTCGTGCTGCGCGACGATACGCGCGACGTCATCACGATGGTCGAGAAGCACTTCCCGGCCCATCCGGGCATCATCGGCGATTTCGACATTCCTGTCACGCGAGCCGATGCGCTTGCCTATGCGGATGATTTTTTCCAGCATCGCCTCGACCTCTTCGGTCCGTACGAGGACGCGATGGTCTTCGGTGAAGCGCGCCTCTATCACTCGCGACTCTCGGCGATGATCAACGTCGGGCTGCTCCATCCGCTCGAACTGTGTGAACGTGCTGAACTTGCGTATCGCACCGGCGCGGCGCGGCTCGCGTCGGTCGAGGGGTTTGTGCGGCAGTTGATCGGGTGGCGCGAATATATCTGGCAGACGTATTGGAAGCTGATGCCGGAATATCGGAGCCGCAATACACTGAAGGGGACGTTGCCCGTACCGTCGTTTTATGTCGCCGGCGAGACGACGATGGTCTGTCAGCGCGAGGCACACCGCTTCGTGCGCGAATTGGGATGGGCGCACCATATTCTGCGGCTCATGGTGCTCGGAAATTTCGCCCTTATCGCTGGGGTCGAGCCCCAAGCGATGACCGACTGGTTCTCGGATATGTTCGTCGACGGCTACGACTGGGTGATGGTCCCCAATGTCGTCGGCATGACCCTCCATGCCGACGGCGGTTTCGTCGGAACAAAACCCTATGCAGCAGCGGCAAATTACATTAACAAGATGTCGGATTATTGCAAACGCTGTCCGTACGATCCGAAAAAAGTCGTCGGCGACGACGCCTGTCCGTACAACGCACTGTACTGGGACTTCATGGCGCGCAACGAGACGCGCTTCGCCGCAAACCCGCGCATGTCGCTGCCGTTGCGGTCGTGGGCCGCCAAGGACTCCGAAGCGAAGGTGTCGATCCGCGACCGCGCCGCGTCACTTCGCAAACGCTTGCGGGCCGGCAAGCATCTGTAGGGCGTTAGACCTGCGTGGCGAGCGGGCCCGGCTGCTCGACCGCGTATTGGATCGCTTGGCCGATCGCGTCCGGCCCGATCGCCATCTTTGAATCGCTAATCGTATTCGCGAGCTCGCTTTCCACGACGCCAGGGCCGCCCTTTGGACCACGAGGCCGCCGACCGAAGATCGGAATCGGTTACCGGATGTTCGGAAAGAATCGGTCTGGCCGCCATTGAATTCTTCGCGAGAGGTCGACGCTTTTGACTGCAGGTTCGTTAGCGGTGGACTCCTTTAAGGCGGCGATGCGACGTTTCGCCACGGGCGTGACGATCGTTACGACGCGAACCGGCGATACGGTTCACGGCTTTACGGTCAATGCATTTGCGAGCGTGTCCGCGTCGCCTCCCACCGTTCTGGTGTGCGTCAACCGTGCGGCTCGCGCGCACCCGATCATCGCGAAGTCGGCATCGTTCTGCGTGAACATCTTGGGCCTCGAGCAGCAGGCGCTGGCCGAGGCGTTCATGACGGCAGAGCCGCACGAGCGCTTCGTCGGTGTCGCCCATCGGACCGGCGCGAGCGGCTCGCCGATCCTCGACGGCGTTCTGGCATACGTCGACTGCGCCGTCGATCAAGAGGTGACCTCGGGAACGCACACGATTTTCTTCGGTCGCGTTCTTGAATCGGGCGAACGCGACGGAGCACCGTTAGGATATTACGATCGAGCGTATCGTGATTTCAATGTATCGTAAGCTTTTTAGGGGGCGCGTGTGTCGATTTTCCCCATGTCACGCGGCACGCGCTTGAGCGCGGCATGGTAGGGCCGACGGCACCGCCGGCGTGCGAATCGGTATACAGGCGTTGCGTTTTTCTCGCGGTTCTGCTCATTTCGGTGGCCGGTGGAAGCGCGGCAGCAGCCGACGTACCGACGGCCGATGCGCTTCGAGAACGCATCCGGTCGGCGGCCGGCACGCCTCCCCCGACCTCGCATAGTGTTCTTACGTATGAAGCCAATGGGTTCCACGGCCGCCACGAGACGTATCGAAGTGGCGACGACTTCCGCGAGATCGTCGAAGAAGGTCCGTTCACGACACAATCCGGTAGGTTTGAAAAACAAGCCTGGCATCAAAACGAGAACGGTGAAACGGTGCTCGATCAGCCCGATCCGGGCGCCGCGACGAAGGACACGTACACGACGAGCGTGAGGGCGATCGCAACACCCATTATCGGGTACGTCATCGCCGAGCTCAACCTTGCCGGAAGCGGCACCCGCGAATACGTCGACTCCGCGACGTGGCACGTCGTTCGACGCGAACGGATTCGCCCGATCGGGACGACGACGTACGCATACGACGATTTCCGCACCGTGGACGGCCGCACGCGAGCGTGGCATTGGACCGTGCGCGACGGCCATGCGGAGAACGATGCCGAATACCGTCTCGAGCGCGAAGCACACGACGTGCGCGCGAGCGACGTCGCGATCGCCGCGCCGCGTGGCAGGTTCGTCAGCTTTCCCGCCGGCAAACAACGGATTGCGCTCCCCGTGCACGCGGAAGGCGGCAGATTTTACGTCCGCCTGATGGTCGGGGCGCGCGGCCTCGATTTTCTTCTTGACACCGGAGCGGGCGGCATCACGATCGATGAGAACGTCGCGCGCCAACTCGGACTCGAGATACGCGGGCGCTACTCTACCGCTGAAAGCGCCGGCCGCTACAAGTCCGGGCGCGTGCTCGTTGCGAACGTGGCGATCGGCGAGCTCACGATGCATAACGTCACGATGGATGTCACGCCGCCCATCGAAAGAGGCGGCGGCAACGTTCGCGCCGTCGGCTTGCTCGGCTTCGATTTCATCGGGGCGCTGGCGCTCGAACTGGATTACCAGCACGGAGCCGTCACGGCGATCGAACCGGCGGCTTTCGTGCCGCCGGTCACGCCGCACACCATTGCGCTCGATATTCGTCTGGGAACGCAACAGCCGATGACGGATGTCGCGATCAACGGCGCCGTCGGTGAACGGTTCATCGTCGATACGGGCGCATCGGCACCGCTCATGATATTCGACTATTTTATGCGCCGCCACCGCAAGGCGCTGGTCGATCTCGGTGCCGGTCTTTATCGCGAGCGACGCTACAGCGGCGTCGGCGGCGACTTCGAGACGCAGCCGTTCCAACTCGCCTCGATACGTCTCGGAACGGCGGAGTTCAAAAATTTTCTGGCTTTCGCCGTTCGTTCGAAAACGGCGTATACCGGAGATGAGGATGGCCTCTTCGGCGCCGAATTTCTCAGTCTCTTCAACGTCTATCTCGACTACGGCGAATCGCGCATCTATCTCGAGCCAAACGACGTTGGGCGCGCCGCAAGCGGCAGATAAGGTCCGACTAATGAGACGCGAAACGCAGCAGCACATATGACGCGGGCGTCGCCGACGACGTTAGGGTGCCGGGCTGAAGTGCAATCCCGCGATCTTCCCGGCGGCGTCGTAGGCGATCGTCATCACGAGCAGCGCGTTCGGTGTTTCGACGCGATAGCGATAGACGTTCGTCTCGCCGACCTGCTCGCGTCCCTCGAAGACGAACGCCGTTGGTTTTCCCGCGCCGGCGAGCGCTCGCGCGACCGCTGCGATCGTCGTGCTGCCGAGCGCTTCGCGCATATGGATGTCGTATAGCGTGAGGTCGACCGAGTTGTTCGTCCACGCAGCGTACTCGCGACGCGCGCGCACCGTGATTGCCGCGTCTTCCCCCGCTGCGGGGGACGCTTTCGCGGCAACTGCCGCCGCCGACGGTGGTTCGACGACGCGCATCGCCGCACGCACCACGAGGCCCGGGTCGAAGTCTATCGCAGTCCCGAAAACGACGACGGCGACGTGCTGATCGGGGAACCAGCAATTGCGCGTACTCGAACCGACGACGCCGCCGTTGTGCCAGATTTGGCGCCGGCCGTCGAGCGTGTCGACGATCCAACCGAACGCGTACGCACTGGCTGCGTTCGGCAGCGACGGCGGCGTCGTCATGGCCGCGACGACGGTCTTCGGCAGCAATTTGGCGCCGAAAAAGCCTCGTTCCAGCGCACGAGATCGGCCGGCGATGCGTAGAGCGCGCCGGCGGCGTAGGTCGCCTGGGGCGTCCACGGCGTGCGCACCACATTCGGCGCGTCGCTCGGCGGACCGAAGGTCAACGTCCGCAGCGCAAGCGGCCGTGCAATTCGATCCCGAATGACGTCCGCGTACGGCTTCTTCGCGACGGCTTCGATAACGGCACCAAGCGCGACGTAATTCGTGTTGCTGTATTCGAAACGCGTCCCGGGGACAAAACCCAGCGGTTCGTTTGCGACCAGCGCAAGCAAGTCGTGCGGCGTGACGGTTGTCGACGCGGCGACTGCTGAGAAAGTCGGTTGCGCGGTATAGTTCGCCAGACCGCTCGTCTGCTGCAGCAATTCGCGCAGGGTAACTTCGCGCGCGTGCGGCGCATGGGGCACATACGCCGCGAGCGGCGCGTCGATCGATAGCTTTCCGTCGAGTGCGAGTAGTTCGACTGCTGCGGCCGTGAATTGCTTCGTGAGCGACCCGATCGGGAAGATCGTGTCCGCATCGACGGCGTGCGTGCCGTCCCTCTCGCGCGCGCTAAATCCATGTGCGTACACGATCGAGCCGTTGCGTGCGAGCGTGATCGATAGGCCCGCGACGTGCTGCGCTGCGAGTGCGTCCGCGCCGACCCGATCGATCGCCGCGCGGTCGGCGGCGGCGAGCTGCACATGCCCTGACCCCGCGGCATAGCCCATGAGCGCTGACCAGAGAGGCGCGCAGGCGAGTAGAGCGCTGCCGCGGACAGACCCTTTCGCGTTCATTTGGCGCGTGCTGAAGACGGCTGGAAGAAGATGAGGGTGATCAGGCCGCTCGCGTCGGTCGAGATGAGCACATGGCTTTCCATCCGCTCGCAGTGCGCGACATAACCGCCGGGCGACGTCGTGACCTTGACGAAATTACCACCGCTTCGCTTCAACTGATCGCGCACCGCCTGCAACTCGTCGACCTTCACAAGAGAGCGCACCGCGGGCGAGAATTGGGCGGGGTCGATCGTCGCAATCGTCAGAAACTTCGTGAGTGCCGCCTCATCGGCCGGCGATTCTTCATCGTGGAGTGCAAGGCCGGCGATCTTCCCGGCGGAATCAAGATGGATCGTCACAAGCACGGCGCCCCCTGCGAATGCGACGGCGTAGTCGCTCCCCGCGGGCGTTACGGATCGAACCTCGCCGAGGCGCGCGCTGAGATCGTTCGCGCCGGCACGGACCGTCGAATAGGAAATTGCCGCAAGAAGGCTTCGGAGAAATCCACTGGCAGCGTTCTTGGGACCGGGCCGAAGAGTCCACGGATGAGTTCCGCGGGGGCATTGGTTTGCGCTGCCGCCGGCGCCTGCGCAAAGAGCACGACCAGAACGAAGGCGAGGGAGAAACGCTTCATGATGAACCTCGTACCGGGCGTTATCATGGGGTCGTTGCGACGGTTTCTCGCGCGCGAGCCGTCGTAACGCCGCCGTGCTGCGCCACGACGCGCGAGACCATCGCCATGATCGTCAGCATCGGATTGACGCCGCTCGCTTGCGGAAACAGCGACGCGTCGGCGACCAGCAGATTTTCGTAGCCCCACACGCGCCCGGCCGGATCGACGACCGACGTCTGGGGGTCCGCGCCCATCGCGGCCGTTCCCATCTGATGCGCGGAGAAGAAGATCTGCCGGTTGCTCGCGACGCCAATGCGCGCGATGTGCTCCGCGAACGCTTCGCGCGCACGCGCGTTCCAGGCGCTACGTTCGATGACGATCGGGACGTTGTGCAAGGTGGAGATGCGTTCCGCGCCCGCGGCAAAACCGAGTTCGAACATCCCGGTGAGCCCGGCGAGGAGATGTTCGCCGTCGTACGGCGAGACGGTATAGCGAATCTGCGCTTCGTCGTCGCAGTCGATCGCGCCGGGATCGCGATCGCGCGTGACGGCGATCAGCGTGGCGGCATGTGACGCGCGATCGAGTGCCGCGGCGTGCTCGCTGCGATTGGTCCACGGTATCGATAGTGCGGCTAGGCCCGGGTGAACGGGCGCCACCTCGATTTTCGAACCATAATTGCCGTCGCGATACGCGTACGCGTCGCTGTACGCGCTTTGCATCGGTCCCGACCACGGCTCGATCGCATGCGCGAATTGCGCGAAACAGGCGGCGACCGGATGGACGAATAGGCGCTTTCCGAGTTGCGGGTGACGAACGCCGCTGCGTGCGAGCAGCCCGGGCGTGCGCAGCGCGCCGCCTGCGACGACGAAGGTCTCGGCGAGGACTGAGAACCCGCGCACGACTCCCATCATCGTCTGCTCGACTTCGACCTTACGCGCACGCGCGCCGGCCAGTTCGATGCGCGCCGCGCGCGCATTGGCATAGATCGCTCCGCCGTTTCGCGCAACGTCGGGCAAGAATGCGCGCGGTGTCGACTGCTTCTTTCCATACGCGCAACCAAGGCCGCAATAGCCGCAACCGTCGCCGCAATCCGCCGCTGCATTGCGCGGCAGCGCAGCGCCGTGGATACCGAGCGCGCGCGCGCCGTCGAGGATGACGCGATTGTTCGCATTGTGCCGCGCAACGGGCGCAAGGCCGAGCATTTGCTCGAGTTCCGTGTAGTGCGGCGCAAGCTCGTTCCCTAGTCCGGTCATGCCGCTCTCGGTTTCCCATTCCGCGGCGATCTGATCGGCCAAACGAAACGACGTGCACCAGTTCACGGTCGTGCCGCCGCCTAAGGTCGCGCCGGCGAGGAGCGCGATGCCGAGATCTTTGGTTGCGGTCAGGCCGCCGTCGAGATAGAGCTCGGCCATATCGATCTCGCGCTGGCGAAACGTGCGCGCATCGAACGCACCGCCGGCCTCGAGCACGATCACGCGCTTCCCCGCACGTGCGAAGGCGCTTGCCGCAACGCCGCCGCCGGCGCCGCTGCCGATCACGACGACGTCGGCGCTGAGGGTCTCGCCGTCGCGTGCGAACGAAAGATCCAGCGGCGCAGCCGTCGTCGCGCGGTCGTTGCGCGGCCCGGGGTAGCCGATGCGCGCCCACGTCGGGTTTTCGATGCCCGGTTCGCTTTCCGCGTACGCGAGAAAGAGCGAGAGCCGCTTGAGCGCCGCAAATCCCGTGCGTAGCGTCGCAAGCGGCGAATCCGCGAGCGCCTGAAGCGTCTTCGTGCGTATGGGTAGGTTGCCGCACATCGGTACGAACAGCAGGTCGAGCAGTTGGTAAAGTTCGGTGCGCCGGCGCCGCGTTAGGCCGTCGATGGCGCTCACCGCGTAGGCGCTCACACGATCGGTGCGCGCGTCAACGGGAGCGAGCGTCGCGACGACGGAGCGGAGGGTGGCGCGGCGACGAGCGTTCATAGCACGCGCTTACCGAGGCCGCGCGGGAGCTCCCGCTACACGGCCATCGCAGGCGCCGGAATATCGGCCGCACGAACGTAATCGGCGCCGAGTTGGGTGAAGAGTTCGCGTTCGGGAATCGGCGTCGGTAAGGTCAGCGGCACGCCCGCGAGCATCCGGTCCGCGAGCTCCATCCAGGGCGCGCCGAGCTCGCCCGAGGGATCCATCTCGAAGACGGTTTGCGCGGTGAGGCGCGATTTACGCACGCCGTCATGTTCGGGAATGCACGTCAGGCAGACCGAGCCAATGCGCTTCGCGAATGGCCCAACGAGTTCGTCGTGCGATGCGCGATTGGCGACCAGACCCGCGAGCATGCCGCCGCCGGTTTTGTTCTTGATCCCGATCGCGGTCGCAATGCGATTTGCCGCGAAGATCGAGTCGAAGTCATTCGTCGCGACGATGATGACTTGTTCGGAATGCTGCAGCGGCGCGGAGAAGCCGCCGCAGACGACATCGCCCAGCACGTCGAAGACCATCACGTCGTACTGCTTATAGACGCCAAATTTCTCGAGCAGCTTGACCGTTTCGCCGACGACGTAGCCGCCGCAGCCGGCGCCCGCCGGCGGGCCGCCCGCCTCGACGCAATCGACGCCGTACTTGCCTTTGAAGATGATCTCGTCGCGCTCGATCTCTTCGGTCTTGAATTTATACGACGACAGCACTTCGACGACGGTCGGGATCAGATTCCCCGTCAAGGTGAACGTCGAATCGTGCTTGGGATCGCAGCCGACTTGGATCGTGCGGCGTCCGAGGCGTCCGAACGCGGCTGAAAGATTCGACGAGAAGGTGCTCTTCCCGATTCCGCCCTTGCCATACACCGCGATCTTGAGCATACGAAAACTCCACGACGAGCCAGAATAGCTGGCTTTACGCTACGTCGGAAAGCGCCGCGCGGACGGTGACAAGGCTCACCCGGGCGAACCGACCCGGCAACGTGATCGTCACCATCTCGCGCGAATACGGCGCCGCCGGTCTGGCCGTGGCCGACGGCGTCGCCGAAGCGCTCGGCTACGACTTGCTCACGGACGTTCCGCGCTCCGTCGCGGCGCGCTTGGGCACGTCGACCGACGATCTCGCGCGGGCGACGGGCGCCGCCTCGTTCTCCGAACGCGTGCTCGGCGGTCTCGAAGCCGGGACGCCGGAGGTGCTCTCCGCCGCTACCATCCCGGACGCCTTCGACGAGACCGTGCGCCGCGAGATCGAACGCACGATTCGCGAGCGCGCGAGCCGCGGCGATATCGTCATCCTCGGGCGCAATGCCGGCAGCGTTCTCGGCCGCGGTCCCGACGTCGTCCGGGTGTTTCTCAGCGGCGAGCGCGCCTGGCGCGTGGCGCGACTTGTCGAATCTTTTGGCGGGACGGCGGCGGAAGCCGCCGCGGACGTCGAGCGGGTCGATGCGACGCGCCGGAAATTTGCCAAAGAGCGTTACAAGACGGTGTGGGGCGACGCGCGGCACTATGATCTCTTACTCGACGCATCGCGTTTCGGCGTCGACGCGACGGCCGCGCTGATCGTCGCGGCCGTGCACGCGCTTCGGTGAGCACGGTCAAACGCCCGGTCCCGCTCGAGGAGCAACGTCCGCCTCGCCGGTCGTCGGTGCTCGAACCGTTCCGCTATCGCGATTTCCGGCTGCTCTGGTTCGGCCTGCTGATCTCCAACGTCGGCACGTGGATGCAGGTGACGGCGCTCGGATATCTCGTCGTCAAGATCGCGGGGACGCCGGCGCTCGCCGCGCTCGACGTCGGTATCCTCGGCGCATCGTCGGCCGTGCCGGTCGTCCTGCTCTCGCCGATCGCAGGCGTCGTCGCGGACCGGTTCCCGCGCCGCTCCGTACTCTTCGTAACCAACGGCTTTCAGATCGTGACGGCGCTGCTGCTCGCCGTGCTCGCTACGTCGCAACGCATCACCCTTTGGGAGATCTTCACGATCGCGGGCATCCGTGCGGGCACGCAAGCCTTCGATGCGCCCGCGCGCCAGAGTTGGGTGCCGCTGCTCGTGCCGCGGGCGTATCTCGGCAATGCGATCGGTCTCAATAGCATCGCCTTCAACGCCCCAAGCGTGCTCGGGCCGCCGATCGCCGGGATTCTTATCCTCGGAGTCGGCGTGGCGACATCGTTTTACATCAACGCGGTTCTGACGTTCGCGGTCATCGGCGCTCTGGTCATGATGCAGCCGGCACCGCCGAGCTCCACCGTGCGCGAAGGGATGCTCAGCTCGATGCTCGCGGGCGTCCGGTTCCTTCTCGGCCATCCGGTCTTACGCTCCGTCGTTGCGATGCTCGTCGTCACGTGCGTGCTCGTGCGACCGTACGCACAACTCTTACCCGCGTATGCGGCGCACGTGGTCCATGTCGATGCGCGAGGGCTTGGAATTTTGCTCGCTGCGAGCGGCGCGGGTGCGATCTTCGGCTCACTCGTGACGGCTTTCGTTCCCGAACGGCGACGCAGCGTCGTGTGGTTCGCAAGCGCCCTGCTGATGGCCGCCGGCACGATCGTGCTCGGCATCGTTCATAACTTTACCATCGCGGTCGCCGTGCTGGTCGTTATCGGGCTCGCCGTCCTTTCGTTTGCGGGGAGTTCGAACGTCATGCTGCAATCGATGTCGCCCGACGACATGCGCGGGCGCGCCATCTCGGTATTCTCGATGATCATCTTGGGCTTGATCCCGCTCGGCTCACTCGTGCTCGGCTCGCTCGCGACGCTCGTCGGGCTCGAGGTGAGCTTTGTCACGGGAGGTGCGCTCGCGATCGCGGCGACGCTCGGGCTCTGGCTGACCAATGCAGAGCTGCGCGCTTCGTGAGTGCGCCCAGTGTCGCGAACGTCGCTCATCTTGCGCCGCTCGACGGATTGCGCGGTATCGCGATCGCGCTCGTGCTATGGTTCCATATTTGGCAGATCACCTGGCTGCGCGCAGACATCCACGTCTTTGGTGCGACGTTAAATCTCAACGCTATACCGGAAACGGGTTTCGTCGGTGTCGACCTGTTTTTTTTCATCAGCGGGTTCTGCCTGTTCTATCCGTACGCACGGACGCTCGTCGATGGAAACCCGCGCCCGTCGCTTGCGACATTTGCGTATCGGCGGTGCTTGAAAATTCTGCCGTCGTACTATCTTTCGCTCGCGCTGGTGAGCGCGCTTGGATTGGCGCACTTCGTCTCGCCGGCTGACGCGTTGCGTCAACTCGCCGCGCACGCGACGTTCGTCCATATCTTCAACGACGATACGTTCGGCGGCCTCAATGGCGTCCTGTGGTCGCTGGCGATCGAAGTGCAGTTCTACGTCGTCTTTCCGCTCGTTTGCTGGTGTGCGCTCCGGCGGCCGGCGCTCACCTGTGCACTCTTATTGGTCGCGGCGGCCGCGTATCGTGTCGTCGTCGCGTCACACGCCGATGCGGCACATCAACTCGAGCAATTGCCGGGGACGATCGACCTTTTCGCCGCCGGCATCTTTTGCGCATACGCGTACCGGGCGCTCGCGGTCCGCGCTCCCAAGCTCGTCGCGCGCCGCGCCGCCTGGACCGCGGTTGCGCTCGGCGGAGCGGCCGCGAGTGTCTGGACCTTTCAGAGCGCGTTCGATGCACGCGTGCTTACCGGTTGGCCCGGCATGTGGGAGGTGTGGGGGCGCAGCGCGATGTCGCTCTCGTTTTTCATCGTGACGCTCGGATCGCTTTTCGCAGCGCCCGTATGGCAGCGTGCGCTCGCAAACCCAGCGCTCGTTTTCCTCTCCATGATCTCGTACAATCTTTACTTGTGGCATCAGGTCGTCGTGCGCGCTCTGCGCGACGCGCACGTGCCGCCATGGAGCGGAACGGACGAACATGCCGATCCGCTGTGGGGACTGGCATACACGGCCGTATCGTTCACGAGTACGATCGTCATCGCGTGGGCTCTGACGCGCGCGGTCGAACAGCCCGTGCTGCGTGCTCGTCCGTTCGAAGCCGCATTGACGTCACATAAGCCGTTATTTCGAACCGAGGGGGTGTAGGCCACGAACGTTTCGGGAACGCTGGCGACTGTCCCGTGATCTAATGAGTTGCTGCTTTTGCACTTGAGGAACTACGATGGTTGAGAATAAGAAGCCCACCACGACGTGGCCCGAACTCGCCGAAGGCCTTTACGGCTTTCTCACCGGTCGCGGCGCGACGATCGAGTACACGTTTGAAAACATGGAAATTTGGGTGCCGAGTTCGACCCATGCGGAGTCGCCGGCGGCCAAGTGGAAGATGAACGGCACGCTGCGCATTCGCACATCCGAAGGTGCCGGAGCGCGCCCGTAAGCGGGACCGGCGACGTCGAGATCACGGGTCATCTCGAACTCACGCTCGATGACGACGCAACGATCGACGTCACGGCGCACGGCTCGCGCGTGCGCGCTGAGATCGGCGATCTCGCGCCACGCCGGCCTTCGCTGCGTTTGCTTCGATCCGGCGCAACGCTTGCGCGGCGCCTTTCGAAACTGTTGCACGCGCGCAGCCTAACGGTGACGATCACGCGTCACGGCGAACCCTTCATCGAGATTGGGTCCGGCGTTACGAGTGGCCTATTGGCACGCTTGCTCGGATTATCACGCGTCCGGGTGTACTGGAAGAGATAGCGTGCGCGTTCTCGTTACCGGTGCGACAGGCTACATCGGCGGTCGTCTCGTGCCGCGTCTGCTCGAAGCGGGCCACGTGGTGCGGATCGTTGCCCGCGATTCCGGGCGGCTGACCGGGCGCTTCGGCGGCGTTGAAGTTGCCGAAGGCGATCTCTTCGATCCCGCGAGCATCCGGACGTCGCTGGACGGCGCGGACGTCGCGTACTATCTCGTGCATTCGATGACGCGCGGCCGCGGCGATCTCGCGGAGAACGATCGTAAGGCGGCGACGATCTTTGCGCGGGCCGCGGCCGATGCAGGCGTCAAGCGGATCATCTATCTCGGTGGACTCGGTATCGAAGGCAAGGGTCTCTCGCTGCATCTCCGGAGCCGCCATGAGACGGGTGAGATGCTGCGTTCGAGCGAGGTGTCGGTGACGGAATTTCGCGCAGCGATGATCGTCGGGTCTGGTAGCGCATCATTCGAAATGCTGCGCTACCTCACCGAACGTCTGCCGGTGATGGTCGCGCCACGCTGGGTCGATACGCCCTGCCAACCGATCGCCGTGCGCGACGTGCTCGCCTATCTCATCACCGAGCTCGAACGTCCTGCGCAAGGACACGCCATCTTCGAAATCGGCGGTGCCGACGTGCTGTCGTACAAAGCGATGATGCTGCGCTACGCGCGAATCCGCAATTTGCGCCGCAAGCTCATCGTCGTCCCGTTTTTTACGCCGCGGTTATCTTCGGGCTGGATCCATCTGGTCACGCCGATCCCTGCGATGATCGCGCGGCCGCTCGTCGACGGCTTACGCAATCCCGTCATTGTTCGCGACGACCGGGCGCTGCGTGAGTTCCCGACGATCGTTCCCGTCGGCTACGATCTCGCCGTACATCGCGCGCTCGATCGCTACACGACCGTCGGACCCGAGACGACCTGGTTCGATGCGTACGACGTTCGCGCGCTGCCGGGGAATTTCGCCGGCACGGCGCAAGGGATGCTGATCGATCGGCGTCAGCGCACCTCGAGCGCTACGCCGCACGCGCTCTTTTCCGTCTTCACGAGCCTCGGCGGCACACGCGGCTGGCTGTATGCCGACAGTCTATGGGAACTGCGTGGGATCCTCGATCGGCTCGTCGGCGGCTTTGGGACGCGGCGTGGGCGACGTTCGGCAAGCGATCTCCGCGTCGGTGATGCGGTCGACTTCTGGCGCGTCGAGGCGTACGAACCGGATCGGCTCCTGCGCCTACGCGCGGAGATGCGGCTGCCGGGCTATGCGTGGTTGGAATTCGAGGTGCTCTCGGATGACGACGGTACGACGGCACTGCGGCAAACCGCGTTTTTCGATCCGCGTGGAATCTTCGGCTACCTCTATTGGTATGCGGTTTTGCCGTTCCACGAACTGATTTTCGGAAATATGGCGCGCCGAATCGCGCAAGAGGCCGAAGCGCTTACATTTGCGGGAGCGCGCGCGCAGCATGCCGTTCCCGCAGCACCGTCTCGTTGAAGTCCGTCGCGCGCATCGGCTTACTGAAGTAGAAGCCTTGCAAGAGGGGGCATTCGAGTTCCCGAAGACGCTGTGCCTGAAGCGGTGTCTCCACGCCCTCCGCGATGACGCGAAGATGAAGCTTCAACGCCAGTGTGATGATGGTCTCCACGATGGATTCATCGAGCGAGTCGACGCCGATGCCTTCGACGAAAGCGCGATCGAGCTTGACGGTATCGATCGGAAAATATTTTAGGTACGCAAGCGCGCTATAGCCCGTGCCGAAGTCATCGATGGAGAGGCTGATACCGAGCACCTTGAGATCGGCAAGTGCAAGCATCGTCTCTTCGAAACGATCCATGACCAGACTTTCGGTGAATTCGAGTTCGAGTTTATGCGCGGGGAGCCCGGTCTCCGCAAGGGCCTCGCGAATCGCCGCGGCGAACCGCCGATCGCGGAATTGCAGCGGCGAGACGTTGACCGATACGAACGGCGAAGCGTCGCCCAGGGCATCGTGCCAGCGCCGTCCCCAGGCGCAGGCGTTGCGTAACATGAGCTTGCCGAGCGCGAAGATGGCACCGCTTTCTTCGGCAAGCCCGATGAAGTGCGACGGCGCAAGCGTACCGATGGTGGGATGCTCCCACCGCGCGAGTGCCTCCGCGCCGACGGTCCAATGCGTGCGCGCATCGACGATCGGTTGAAAGTACGTCACGATCTGGCCATTCTCGATTGCCGAGGCGAGCTCGGCCGCACGCTCGCGATCGCTTGCCGCAAGGTCGCGCATGGCCCGCGTGAAGCGCCGAAAGGAACCCGCGCCGCTCGCTTTCGCACTGTACATCGCAACGTCGGCTGCCCCAAGCAACTCTTCGGCGGTGCTGCCGTCGGTCGGATACGAAGCGATGCCCGCGCTCGCCGAGGTGATGTGCTCTTTGCCGTCGATCGTAGCGGGTTCACCGAGCGAATCGAGGATACGAGCGACGAGCGCGTCGACCGCCGAAGGTTGCGTATTGTGGAGCAAAATGATGACGAATTCGTCACCATTGATCCGTGAGACGATGTCGGTCGGCCGGGCCGCGCGAACGATACGCTCCGCGACGATCCGTAAGAGTTGATCGCCGACCGCGTGCCCGGCCGAATCGTTGATGTGCTTGAATTTATCGAGATCGAGAAAACAGACGGCCAAATCCGTCGCACCGGTCGCGATGGCTGCCTTCAGGCGCTCCAGAATGAGGCGGCGGTTCGGCAATTGCGTCAGCGGATCGAGGTGGGCCGAGCTCCAAAGCTGGTCTTCGAGTCTGCGCCGCTGTGTGAGATCGACGACCGAGCCGATCGAACGGCCTCCGGGCTGCCCCGGCGTACCCAGAAAAGCGCCATGGACGAGGACATCTTTTTCCGAACCGTCACCGGCGACGATCAAGGTGCGCAGCAGATACGATCGCCCGTGGTCGAACGCGAGCTTCATTTCACTTGCGAGCGCATCGGCGTGTTTGGGATGTGCGTAGCGGACGATCGGGTCGGGGTGCGCCTCGAGCTCCGCGCCGGCCGCGAGGATGCGGTGCAATTCCTCGGAGCGATACGCCATGCTCGCTTGTGGGTCATCGGCCCAGATCCCCACGTCCGTTTCGATCGAGCGGCGCGGCGCTGCTTGACGATCGGATGCCGCGATCGATTCGAGGACCGCGGCGGGAACGGGAGCGGAGAGCGACCGAACGCCCACGACCATATGGATCTCACGGCGTTTCTCGCGGCGCATGAGCGTGACCGTGACGTCTTGCCGGCCCCAACGAAACATGAAGCACCAGTCGAAGCGTTCGACGGCCGACGTGGTCCCCGCGGCAAATACTTCGTACCGGCCCTGAAACTCTTTGACGGCCGTGCACGGTGCGATCTCGCCAAAAAAGTGACGCCCGATCACTTCGTACGGCTTCAGTCGTGATAGGGCGCTTTCGGCGCGATTGTAGCGCAGAATCGTCCCGTCGCGGGCGAGCGTGATAATGCCTGTCGGGTATCGATCGAGTTCGTCGTTCGATAAATCGAAAAGCGATCCGTCGGCCTTCGACGGAACGACGGAGACATTTTCATCGGAGGCGGGTGACATCGGTCGGGGCCCTATTTCGAAGCGTTGCTCTTGCTTCGTCGGATTCGTTTGTTTCGAACTTTAATCGTTGATCCCGGGTCTAGGCCGCAAGCGGCCGACAGTGGGCGACGATATGTGACGAGAGCCATACTTGCCGATCACTGGTCCATCAAGCCGACGTCGCGCGTTATGTAGCATGACGTCGAGAGGGAGCAAGCAACGACCCCGCTTGCGGAAGAGTTCATCTTTGCGGACCGGCTAAATTTCTTTATTTAGAGGCGCGTAATGAGCCGCTCCTGGGCGCCCGCGAGATGCTTTTTGTACGTCGCGATTTCCACGTCGCTATCAAGTTCGTTCAGTTTCTTCTTGAGCGCGTCTTCGAGGGCCGCATCCTCCCACATCCCGCGCCGGCGGGTGTCGAGCAGCGTCTCGCCCAGCTCGCGCGTTTTATGCGGGTTGGCATCGGCGATGCGTTGCCAATCGTCGAGGGTCACTTCAACGGTACGCTTCCATAATTCCGGCGTGATCGTATTACCGAGCGCCGCTTCGGTCGAACGCATCGCCTTGAAAATGTCGCCGAACTCCATCACGCCCGAGTAGCCGTGCTCGAGCATCCGGTCGCGCCAGGATTTCGAGTGGAATCGGGTGAGCACCCCATTGACGACGACGTTGCGGAAGTTCCGCACGGTTGGCTCGCGCTTGGTCAGATCGCTGACGACGATCATCGTGTCCTCGGCACCCATCGCGCGTTTCGCGGCGCCGAACGCGGACGTGAACGAGGCAAACATATCTTCCTTGACGGGTCCCCCGCTCGCCATTTGAATGAGTGGCTGTTGAATGACTTCAACCTTCGAAACCAGATATTTTTGCACGTCGGGCGCCGGCGCAATGCGGATCGCCGCGAACTCCGGGATGTAGGCGTTGCAGTTATCACTCAGCCACGCGTTGCCGATATCGTTAAAACTTTCGAAGCGCCCCGTGTCGAGCATCATGCCGACCTGGCCCATGAATGCATCTTGGCCCATGCCGAAGCAGCGCGCTCGGGCAAGTTGCGGATCGATGCCTCCGTCGATCAGAAAATCGCTATGCTTCTTGACGAAATTCCACTCGTGCGGTTCGTCCGCAATCGACGCGAGATGGGCGGCTTCGTGGATCAGCCGGATCGCACCGGGAAACGTGTTTTTGAAAACCGACGACGTGTTGGCGAGAATGTCGACGCGCGGGCGGCCGAGTTCGTCGAGCGATATGAGCTCGGCCCGCTCGGAGCGATTGAAACGATCCTTGGCGACGCGCGCGCCCATGAGGTCCAGGGCTTGCGCGATGCCGACGCCTTCGCTTTCGAGCACTTCGGAGCCCCAAAGCACGACGCCGACGGCTTCGGGCACATGGCCGCGCTCCTTGACCGCCGCATCCAAAATCGCGGCGACGGTGCGCTTGCCTTTACGTTGCGCGGCTTCGCGCGGGAGCATGCGGACGTCGGTCGAGGCCATGTTCCGGCCCGTCGGCAACACCGTCCAGTCGCCGACGATCTCACCGCCAGGCGATGGTTCGAGATACGCTCCCGCAAGACACGCGATCAGGCCCGCGCGTTCGGCTTCGCCGATGCGTCCGAGTTGCACGAATAGCTCACGTGCACGCTGGACGTACGTTGCGAGCTGTTCGAGTTCGTAGGGACTCTTCGAGAGCGTGTGACCGGCGATCGGGCGTGCCTGTAAGATGCCGAGCATCGCTTGCTGCCGCAGCTTCGTTTTGCCGTCGACGGCGCTGCCGGGCGCGCGCAGCACTTCGGAGGAGAGCAGGGCGCGGCCGGCTTCCCGCAGCTGGGCCACGATCTCGTGATGGTACGTGCCGTCGGGCATCCGCTCGTGCGGGCGTCGCGTCAGCGCGTCGTAATCGAACGTGTAACAGTTCGCGAGCAGACGATACAGATCGACGTCCGCGTATTCGAGGCAGGCGTGAAACGTATCGAGGCGGTCCCCTTCCGAGAGGTCGCGCCCGAAGACGTGCTGACCGGTTGGCGCGAATTCGCCTTCGAGTGCGACCAGTTCGTCGTGCACTTTGGAGACGAAGTCGCGTGCTGCGCCGCCGGGCGACTCGATGCGCAAACCCGTGCGCTCGACGATCTCGGCGAGCTCCGTTGCGATATCGCCGCGCGCTTCGAGCGCATCCGAGGAAAGGTTGTAGTAGTCGTGCACGAGGCGATGGAGGTTGCGCAGATCCTCGCTGCCCTCGACCGCGCGCAGCGGCGGACAGAGGTGTGAAAGAATCGTCGCGTACGAGCGGCGCCGCGCGATCGACGCTTCGACGGGGTCGAGAATATTGAAGATGTACGCGTGCGGGCAGCCGTCGACGAGAAACTCCGGATAGTCACCCTTGGCGGGACACCACTCTTTGCCACGGCTCCATTCGACCAGACCATGCGTGCCGACGTGGATCATCGCATCGGCATTGAAGCGGCGCGTGGCATAACGATAGGATGCGAGCAGCCACGGAGATGGCGGCGCCTGCTTGTCATGGATGACGGAAAGGTCTTCCATGCCCTGCATGTCTTGGAGCAGAACGAGGACGTTACCGTAACGCAGCCCCTTGACGGGAATCGTCGACGGCGGTTGCCCGAACGTATCGTAGAAGAGCGTCTCGTGTTGCGGGCTCATCTCGTGGACCCAGTCGCGCAGCTCGCCTGAGGAGACGGCGCCGACATTGAGAAAACCCGCATACATATCGCGCAGCTTGTCGGAGACGGCTTTATCGCTCGCGTCGATCTCGCCGACCGAGTAGCCTTCGGCCGCGAGCGCCTGCAGCATCGACCGCAGGCTAGCGGCGACATCGAGGAAATACGCGACTCCGACGTTGCCCGGCCCCGGCGGAAAGTTATAGACGAAGACCGCGAGCTTCTTCTCGGCATTCTGCAGATGCCGCAAGCGAAGCCAGCGCGTCGTCACGTCACCGAGCAACGTGACGCGATCGGGGATCGGCTCGAGCGCGCTGATCTCGGGCCCGGCCTCGCGCGAGCAGATCGGCGGCAATGGCGCGATCCCTTCCGTCTCGGGCGTGACGACGTTTCCGATGTACTCGAGTGAAGCGATGCCGAATTTGGAGTGCTTGAGATCGTCGCGCGACATCGCCGCGTTGACGGGCGAAGTATAGACGCGCGGATTACCGAGGTCGTGGATGAACTCGATCGACGCTTCGGGCGCGCCCGCGAACATTGAACCCGCGAGATAGAGCGGCACGTTGTGGTAAACGGCACCAACGAGCGGCTCGCCCCTCTTGCTTCGCAGATGCGCGCGCGAAACGACGTGCGCGTTGAAGACCGCGGTCATCGAGCAAATGACACCGACGCCGCGCCGTTCCCACTCCGCGATCGCGGCGTCGAGCACCGGGTGGTTCCACTCGACCAGAAAGAGGTCGTGCGTGATAAAGCCGATACGCTCCCATGGCTTCGTGCCATACGTCTTTTGATACCATGGCTCGTACCAGGCGAGGTATGCTTCGGGCGTCGCGACGAGGCCGCCCGGATGGGCGGGATGATAGATGCCTTCGTTCTCGACCTTTTCCGGCAGCGCGACATCGCCCGCAAAGCCTTCTTCGGTGAAGTGCTTCTTGAGGTACAGGAACATATTTTCGATGTTCGCAACCGAGCGGTTATTCCAGTAACCGATCATCACGAGCGATTTGAAGACGGGTTTCTTGAGCAGTTTCGCCATGAGTGGCGCCGCGCCGACCATCTTCTGCATGCCGAGAAAACCTTCGCGCGCTTCCCAGAAGGTGTCGATCGTCGCATCGTTTCTTTTCGCCCGATAGCGTTTGAGCGCCATCGACAGCTCGCGCATCGGATTGGATTTATTCATATCGAACGCGAAGCCGAGGGTCTTGAACATCAGCGCCTGAAGGCGCGCATCGGGGATGTCATACCACAAGAATTTGACGTGCTGCAATTCGCCCGCCGCATCCATCTCGCCGAGAACGCTTGCCATCCGCTCCACGACTTCGACGCTCATCGACTGCCAGCCGATCAGCACGTCGGCTTCGCGAATGGCCGCGCGCAGCTTGCCGACGCCCGCCGGATCGTTGAAATCCGAGGCGCCAAAATGCGTCAGGGACCACTCCTCGTTCGTGCGCGAGCGTAAGCCTTGGAACGCCAATCGAATGGCGTTGGCCCGCTCGTCGGGCGCCCAGGAAGAGTAGCCGACGATCTTCATGGGGCAACGCTACGGGAGCTGACGCTCCGGCACGGTGATAGCCATCACGGGCCTGCGATGCGCGTGCCCGCAGCCGATAACGGGGCGGCTTTTCGCGATCCCTTCGCCGAAGGGTCGGGAATGACGCTCGTGCTTTTCCGAACCTTGGTGCTGGTTGCCCTCGCGGCGTTCCTTGGGGACCGGCCGGGGGAAGCTCAAGCCGGGCTGCCGCGACCGAAGCACGTCGTGGTGATCGTCGAAGAGAACAAGTCGTTCCAACAGATCGTCGGTAACGGGCGTGCGCCGTATATCAATATGCTGGCCAAACGTGGTGCATTATTCACTAACGCCCACGGTGTCACGCATCCGAGCTTGCCGAATTACCTCGCGCTCTTCGCCGGCGTCACGAACGCGAACGGCGACGGGTGTCCCGCGACCGGCCTCGATGACCACGCCGCCAATCTCGCAAGCGAGCTGCTTGCGGCGCATTATACGTTCGCCGGTTTTTCCGAATCGCTCCCGAGTGAAGGCTCGACGGTCTGTGCCGCCGGGACGTATGCACGTAAGCACGCGCCGTGGGTGGCGTTCGGCAACGTTCCTAAAAGTGCGGGTCGGGCGTTTGCCATGCTGCCGAGCCGGTACGATGCCTTACCGACGGTCGCGTTCGTCGTTCCCAACGTCGATAACGATATGCACGACGGGACGATCGCCCAGGGCGACGACTGGCTCGCCAAGCACATGGCGCCGCTCCTGCGTTGGGCCGACACGCACGATACGCTCGTCATCTTAACGTGGGACGAAGGCTTCGATGCCGACAATACCGTAGCGACGGTTCTCTACGGGCCGATGATCAAACCCGGGCGGTACGCCGAAAAAATATCGCACTACAACGTGCTGCGGACGATCGAAGAACTCTTCGCTTTGCGGCCCACCGGAAATGCCGCGGAGGTCGCAACCATCGCGGGTTGCTGGCGCTAGGCGACGAAAGCCGGGCCACGATGGAAAACAACGCACCGCTCGACATCGCGACCTTGCCTGGCTTCGCCCTCTTCACGCCCGCGTATCAGCGCTTGCTGACGGGCGCGGCGGCCGGTGATGCGGGCCAGCGCGGCGATTTGCTCGCACGCACGCAAGAGGCCGTCGCCGTCCTTGCAGAACTCGAGCTGTTGCAATTCGTCTATCTGCCTAGTGACGGCGAAGAGCCAGATGACGCTGCCGACGATGAAGACGACGACGTGGCGTGGTTCAGCGTCGACGGCGTCGAACTCGATGAAGAACGCGATGCCGTCATGCTTATCGGTGATGTGACGCATCTCTATGGCGGACCGATCACGCTCGAAGGGATCGACGACGACGCGAACGCCGAAGCCTAAGCGCCGTTGGCGGCAACCGCGCGAAGCGCTTCATCGAAGCGTTCGGGGACGCTGATCGAGTAGCGGTGGATCGCGAGGAGCGATGGCGAGGCGCCGGCGTTCCCATGATCCTCGGTGAAGCCGAGCGTGTATCCGGCTCGGCCGGCGAGTGCTTCGACGCGGGCATCGTAGACGTCATATGGATAGACAACCGCGTACACGCGGCGCCCCAGATGTACTTCGAGCGAATGCTTGGAGAGCGCGAACTCATGCGTCACGTCGGCATCGGAAAGTTTCGTGAGATCGGGTGGATGGTTCGCGGTGAGACTCTGCACGGCAACGAGGCCGCTGCGTTCCATCGTCTGCAGTTCCGGCCACGTGTTGTGTGCTTTGCTCGTCGTCTTTCCGACATAATTGGTATGGACGAAGAGCGTCGCGGCGAAACGGTGCCGCTGCAGCAGTGGGAAAGCGTTGAGATAGATGCCGTGTCCGTTATCGTCGAACGTCAACACCAGGGGCTTCGGCGGCAGCGGCGTTGCGCGAACGAGATGATCGCGCAGCGCGTCGAGCGAGACGACGTGGAAGCCGCCGTGCGCGATCGCGTCGAGTTGCGCGCCGAATTCGGCGGAGGTCGTATCGAAATAGACGTCTTTGCGCGGCAGCACGTCATGCCAGACGAGGACGGCGACGACGGGAACGTTTGCGTGCGGCGCGAGCCGGAACGGCGCGTTCGATGCGCCGGCCGAAGGTTCGAGGAGAGCGCATGCGACGAGCGCGGCGAGGAAAAGCCGAAGACGGAAGCGCATCGCGGGAGGTGATGCGGCGCGGCAGACCGAGAATCCCCGCACGCAAAGTTTCATGACGCAGCGCAACCGGACCACGACGCTTGCCATTCTCGCCGCGTTCGCCCTCGTTGCGGGCGTCGCCGGATTTATCGTCCGCGAACCGGTCGAGCGCGCGCTGATCCTCCGTTCCGCAAGCGCGATCACTGGACTTGCCATCGACGCCGAGCGCGTCGAACACGATGGTGACGCGTACGTCTTCGAGGGGGTGCGCGTCCGTACGGCGAGCGGCGCCGCGCTCGCTGCGGTGCCCCTCGCGCGCGTCGTCGTCCACGGCCCGGCGCTTGCGATCGAGCTCGATCGGCCGCGCGTCGATTTCGATCCGGCGCGTTATCGCGATGCCGATCGCGCCGCGTCGCACGACGCCTTCGCGCGCTGGGAAGAACACGCAACGGCGGCGATCGCGGTTCACGACGGCACGCTCGCGATCGCCGATGCACGCGCGCCGGGCGCAAAACTAGCGTTCGATCATGCGGCAGGCACGCTCCGCGTCACGCCTGCGGGAGTCGGCTTCGACGGCACGCTTGCCTTCGTCGCTGGTGCCGACCACTTTCCGATCGCGGCCGCGTCGCGACCTGCGCAGGGCGAAGGCACGGTGCAGCATTGGAGCGCGATCGCGATGCCGCTCGCGGCGCTCGATGCGTTTGTGCAACCGCAAGCCGCGCTACACCCGATCGCGGGATTCGCGCGGGAGATCGCCATCGACGACGGCCCGACGCTTGCCGGAACTCTGCGCCTGGATGGTGCCCGCTTCGCACTTGGAACGCATGCGCTCGCGGGCATGCACGGGACGGTCGCGTTCGCGAACGGCGGTATCGGATCGCGCCGGCTCTCGGGAACGATCGACCGGTGGCCTTTCGATGCCGCGGGCGAAGTGCACGATCTTCACGCGCACTATGCCTGGCTGCGCGACGGCTCGAACGATCTTCAGTCCCTCGGCGAGCTCGCGACCACGCTCGCGACGGAACCGAAACTTCGTTCCTTGCGCATCGAGGCTGATGCGCCGGGCCTCGCGTACGCGCAGTATGCTCTCATGGGCGATCATGGCCCGCTTGCGGTAAGCGTCCTTGCGATCGACCCGCGCGAACCGACCTTGCACGTCGATACCGCGCTTGCGGAAAATCATATCGTCTCGGGCGGTGAGCGGACGTCGGTGATGGGGCTGCGCACGCATGCCGTCGGCGGCGTCAACGGTGATTACTTCGATATCGGCCGGACGTATCAGCCGCAGGGCATGCTGGTGCGCGACGGTTCGCTGCTGCGCGGTCCGACCGATCGGGCGGCGCTGGCGATCCGCAAGGACGGCAAGGTGACCTTCGGCGAGTTTCATCTCCGCGGTATGGCGCGGATGGTGCACGAAACGCTGCCGATCACCGAATACAATGATTGGCCGCCGGGTCACGTTTCGATCATCACGCCGGATTACGGTAAGGAGCTGCGCGCGACGCCCGAGACGACGTTCGTCGCGCTCGAAGCGGTCGGCGCCGGGCGCAAGACGTATCGTGTAACGTCGGTCGAAGCGGCGACGCACCCCATCACGGCAGCGTTCGGCATCGGTATCGGGCATCTCGAGAATATGGCGCGCCTACCGCACGTCGGTGAGACGATCGCCATCGACTACCGGATGGATCCCTCGCTCGACGGTGCGACGGCGGCGATCGGCGGTGGTCCGATCCTGGTGCGCAGCGGTGCCGCGTACGAAGATCCGCACGCGCCCGCGCCCGATGAACGCGATTACCGCTGGCCCGTCGTTGCCCTGGGGCGGCGTAGCGATGCGCGCCTGATGCTCGTCGCCGTCGATGGCCGCCATCCCGAACGTTCGGTCGGCATGACGCGTCCCGAATTTTCGGAGCTCTTGATTCGATTGGGCAATACCGATGCGATGGCGCTCGACTCGGGCGGCTCCGTCACGCTCGTCTCCCGCGCTCCTGGCGATGCGAACGTCAGCGTGCGCAACGTCCCTTCCGATAACAGTGCCGAGCGCTGGGTCTCCGACGCGCTCCTGGTGTACAGCAGTGCGCCCGCTCCGACGATCGTTCCGGCCGCGGTGACCTCGACGCCGGTTCCCGAAGCCCGTCCAACGCCGTAATGTTGCTGCCGCTTCCCGTTACGCTCGCACCGCCGGCACCGTTTCCGCTCGTCGTCACGCAATCATCGAGCAGTGAATTCGTGTCGCGCGGCGTGCGGCGCGGGACGTATCGGCTGCAAACCGCGGACGGGCCGCTCGTCGTGCACGTCATCGCGATCGATCCGACGGAGCCGAGCTTACGCTTCGGCACGGTCGTGGCCAGCGACCGCATGATCTCGCGCGGCGAGAGTCTGTCGTCGATGGCACGTCGTACGGGTGCGATCGCGGGCGTGAACGCCGATTATTTCGATATCGGCAACACGTATCAACCGCTCAACGTCGTCGTTCGCGGAGGCGCCTTACAGCGTACGCCGTCGAAACGCGTCGCATTCGATGTTCGCTCCGACCGAAGCATCCATTTCGAAAACATCGCATTCAACGGCAGCGTTCGATACGGCGCGACGACCCTGCCGCTAACGGGTATCAATGAATGGCCGCCGCAAGGCGGCGTGACGATGCTCACATCCGCGTACGGCATCGTCAACGCCGCGGCCGGCGTGCAAATCGCGGAGATCGTTCCCGTCGACGTCGCCCACGTGGCGTCGCGCATCGCGGGAACGTATCGCATCGCATCGCTTACACCAGCGCACATGCACGCGGTCGTCGGAAACGAACTTGGTCTCGGTCCGGCGGCGCTGGCATTGGGTCCGCCGCCGGCGCTCGGCGATGCGGTCGTCATCGACGTGACGACGACACCCGCGCTCGACGACCTCACATGCGCCGTCGGCGGCGGCCCGCTGCTGGTTGCGAATGGTGCGAGCGTCGATGATCCCAATGCTCCCGCGCCCGAAGAACGCGAGCGCCGCTTTCCGGTCTCGGGCGCGTTGCTGCAGTCCGGCGGCGCCGTCCTTTTGGTCGAAGTGGACGGCCGTGCTCCGGTGCTTTCGATAGGCGTCACGCGACCGCAATTTGCCGCACTCGCACTGGGTTTCGGGGCGATCGGTGCGATGGCGTTCGATTCGGGCGGATCGGCGGAATTGGTCGCGCGCACGCTGGGTGAGCGCGACGCAAGCGTGTTCGGGACGCCTAGTGACGGCGAAGAGCGCCGCGTTGCCGATGGACTCTTCATTTATAGTGATGCGCCGATCGGACCGCCTACGCAGCTCGTCGTGCAACCGGCGGCGATCGTCGCGCTCGCGCATACAGCGGTCGGCATACGCGCGTCGATCGTCGATGCGGCGGGGCATGCTCTGGGCGGGGCACGCCTTGAAGGCGGCGCCGTGATTCGCACCGGCGCATTCTCCGGCGTCGTCACGGTTCGATCGCATGGATTGCATGCCGACATTCCCATCGCTATCGTCACGTCGCTTACACGTCTCGATCTCGCGAGCGACGTGCGCGATCCGGCGCCGGGCGAGCTCGTGCATCTTCGCGCCGACGGGTATGATGCGCGCGGTCGGCGCGTCGCGCTCGGCGATGCCGTACGCTTCCAAGCCGATCGCGGTACGCTCGGCCCAGACGGCGCGTACCGTACGGGCGCTCGCGACGCGACGATCGAGGCGCGCGCCGGCGGCGTTCGCGCGACGCTCGTCGTTCGCGTCGGGCGCCCACGCCGAGCCGTTACGGCTCTTCGATGCCGCGTACGCCGGCGCATGGCGTTTCGCGAGCGCGTCCGCGGGTGCGTCGCGAACTCTGGGCTTTGCGAACGCGCCGCCGGAAATGCAGCTGCCATTCGATTTTACGCGCGACGAACGTGCCGCATATGCAAACGCCAACGGAATCGTCTTTCCGGGCGAGCCCCTCGTATTCACGATCGAGATCGCATCTGACGTGCACGGGGTCGGCGTGCGCGCGTCGTTCGTGAACCGGCTTGGCGAGACGCGCGTGTTCACGTTGAGTAGGAGCGTCGATTGGGAAGGCTTTCAAATGCGCTCGATCGCGCTTCCGGCCGATCTCAACCCGCCCGTTCGATTGGTCGCGCTCTATGGCGTCAATTCGCTCGGGCCTGCACCGGTTCGCGCCGTCGGGACGCTGCGCTTTCGCAATCCATCAGTCGTCGTCGCGGGGAACTCATAGCAAGCGAGGCCACAAGCGGTGTGGGGAGAACCTGCTTGGCATGTGCCGCCTCCCCGTAATGCTTGCTGCTCTCGTCCTTCTCGTGCTCGCGCAACAGAGCACGCCCGCCGCAGCGAGACCTGTCGCCGGCGTGCCTGTGCTCATGTATCACAAAGTCGATGCCGTCGTTCCGAATGAGGCCGTCGGACGGGATCTCACGGTCGACCCCCGGGCCTTCGCGGCACAACTCGCCTATTTGCGCGCACATCACATTCGAACGATCACGGCTGACGAACTCGCAACCGACGTGACGCGCGGCCAACATCCACGCGATGCCGTCGTCTTGACGTTCGACGACGGCTACGCGGACGCGGCCACGACCGCGTTTCCGATCCTGCGGAAGTTTGGCGCACGCGCGACATTCTACGTTTCGAGCGGTTTCGTCGGAACGCCGCGGCATCTCACGTGGAAGCAGATGCGCGAAATGCGCGCGGCGGGCATGGAAGTCGCCTGTCACGGCACCGATCATCTGGATCTCTCGACGCTCGATCGCGCGGGCCAACGGCGCGAAGCGGCCGGCTGCCTAAAGCGTTTTGCGCGTTTTCTCGGTGGCCCCGCTCCAACGACGTACGCGTACCCCGCCGGTAAGTACGATGCCACGACGTTTGCGATCATGCGTGAACTCGGCATCCGCGCCGCGTTTACGGAGCGTCCGGGAAATGTGACGGATCTTACACGTCCCTTCGCGCTGCCGCGACGACGCGTGCGCCACGATGACGATATCGCGCAGTTCGCGGTCATAGCGACGCCATAGCAAAAAAGAACCGCGTCGCCCAGACGCGGTTCTTTTCTGAGATCGAAGAAACGTTACGCTTTCTTTGCGACCTTGCGGCGGGTCTTGCGAGCGGTTCCCTTGCGAGCCGTCTTGCGAGCTCCGGCCTTGCGGACCGTCTTCTTCGCGGTCTTTTTACGAGTCGTTTTCTTGGCGCCGGTCTTGCGGGTGGTTTTCTTCGCGGCCTTCTTGCGGGTGGTCTTCTTGGCTCCGGCGCGTTTCGCGGTGGTCTTTTTGGCGGCGCTCTTGCGCGCCGTCACTTTACGAGCCGTGGTTTTCTTTTTCGCGCCCGCTTTCTTGCGGGTCGCGGTTTTCTTGACTGCCATATGTTTGGTAGTCAGCCTTTCTGCGAATCCGCCCGTCTGACAACAGAAGGATTCGACATCGTCAGGGTAGTTGGTAATGTTATATCGTACTTAAAGGATTTTTGCAACAACGGCCGAGAGCGGGAAGTAGCGGCCACGCGCGAGCGCGGCCAGTTCGCGCATCAGCGGATGTGCTTCATACTCATCGAGATTGACGCATGTGAGATTCGCGCGACCCGCAAGAAGCGCTGCGATCTGCCGACATTGCTCGGTCGCGAGCTCGGCAAGTTCACGTCCGCCGTCCCCGTCGAGCGCCGCTGCAAGCAAAGCATCGCCGCCCAATGGAACGTTGGCGCGACCATCGGAGAAGATTGTGATATCGATTTCACATCCCGGATTCGCGCGCCGGAAGCGTTCTGCGATCGTGCGCGCGCATTCCAGCGCTTCGGGTAACGGCGTGAGCGCGCGAATGGCGCCGGGTTCGAGTTCGTCCAGTCGCGCCGCGACCAGATCGATATTACGCCCGGTATTTTCGTCGAAGGCGATCTGGGCATGTGGCCCCCAACACGAAATGAGCGCGGCTCGCTCGCGTTCGGTGTAGATCGGACGTAAGAGTTCGCGGCTGGCGGCGCGGACGAGCTCCGAACTCTTTTGCGTCGAAAGCGACGCGTCGACCACCAGAATCGAGAGCCGCGGCGGCGTTGCCGCGTCAACCGGCTCTTTTGGTTCGGACGCGATCCCCGCTTTCGTCGACGCAGCGCGATCGAGCAAGGTCGCTCCGAGATCGAGCCGCCCCCCCGACTGCAGCGGTTGCGATCCGACGGCTTGACCTTCGCGTTCGCGCTGGGGACGCTGCGGCAACGGCGTTTTCGTCGTGAGCTCGGGCGCAACGACGATTCGCGGCGCGCGTTCGGTATCGTCTTCGGCTGCCGCATCGCCTGGATCATCGCCGAGCGTCGCTTCGAGTGCGGCCTCGATTGCGGCGTCTTCGGCGAGATGCTCGCTCTGCGCTTCGACGCGCAGCCGGCTTCGCCGTAAACGCGCCGCCAGCGGAAAGACGCGCACGACATCGGCCGGCGTCGCTCGTTTGCGGCCTTCCCACGCGGCGAGCGCACTCGCAGCTTCAAGCGCGACAAATTCCGTACGGTGACTATCGATCCCGAGCCGCGCGACCGCTTCGATCGCCGCCGCTTCGGCCGCAGGCTCGACCTTGACCGTCTCGATGCGGCGCAGGGCCGCGGCCAGTCTCGAGCGCAGCTTATCCGTCATGGAGTCATAGCCGGCGGCGAACGTGCGGGGGTCGCGCGCGAAGGCGGCGTTGCGACGATAGATCTCAAGCCGTTCTTCGAAGCTCGCTGCGCTTTTAATGAAGAGACGCAAGCCGATGCGATCGGTAATTTGTGGCCGCAGTTCTCCCTCTTCGGGATTCATCGTCCCGATAAGCGTGAAACGCGACGGATAATCGATCGCGTGCTGACCCCGCTTGACGTGGACGACGCCCTGCGCCGCGGCATCGAGCAAAGCGTCGACGGCGATGTCGGAGAGCAAATTGATTTCGTCGACGTAGAGCACGTTGCGATTGGCGCGCGCGAGCAAGCCGGGCCGGAAATCGATCGTGCTGCGTTCGAGTGCCGCTTTGAGATCGATCGCACCGACGACGTCGTCGAGCTGCGCATTCGTCGGCAATTCCACGATTTCGCCGCGCAGCTTCTTGGAATCGACCGTCGCGCCGCGCTCGAGCGTAGCGGCGCACGCGGCACAGAGGTTCGCGCCGTGAGGATCGCAGCCGTAGGGGCACGTCGCGCGTTCGAGCGGCGGCAGAAGTTCGCCCGCGGCGCGAACGAGCGTTGTTTTTCCGGTGCCTTTGGGGCCGGAGAGTAACACGCCGCCGACACGAGGGTTGATCGCCGCGAGAATCAGTGCGAGCTTCGCTTCGTCTTGGCCGACGATCGCTGCAAACGGAAAAGGCGTGTAGGTTGCGCGCGCAGCGGATGCCATGAACGCGTCTTCGCGGCGTCGAAACAGTCGTCATGCAGTTACCGCTCGACGACGCATGCTTCGACGTGCTCGACGAAGGCCGTGGAACGGCGCTCGTTCTGCTTCACGGATTTCCGCTTGCCAAAGAATCCTGGGACGCGCAAGCGGCCGTATTATCCTCGCTCGCGCGCGTGATACGCATCGATTTGCGCGGCCTCGGAGGTTCGAGCGTGACGCCCGGGCCGTACTTGATGGAAGGCCTCGCGGGCGACGTTGCGGCCGTACTCGATGCGCTGCGTGTCGAGCGCGCGATCGTGGCGGGACATTCGCTTGGCGGCTATGTCGCATTCGCATTCTATCGGCTCTTCACCGAACGGTGTCTGGGACTTGGCCTCGTGTGCAGCCGCGTGACCGCGGACGACGCGATGGCCGCGGCCGTGCGCGAAGCACTCGCGGTCCGTGCGGAAAGCGAGGGGATGGAGCCCGTGGCAAGGTCGTTCGTCGAACGATATTTCGCGGCGTCGATCTATCGCGAACGGCCGGACCTCGTAGCGCGAGCGCGCGCGATGTGCCTGCGCACCGATCCCCGCGGCGCGGCGGCGATGTTACGGGGCATGGCCGTACGCGTTTCTTCGGAAGATCTCTTCGACGAGATCGACGTACCGGTGCGCGTCATCGCAGGCACCCAAGATGCCTTGGTCGACCTCGCGCTCATGCGCCGTGTTGCGGACGGCATTGGGAGCGCTACGCTCGATGTGTTGTCGTGCGGTCATTTTCCGCTCTGGGAAGAGGTCGAGGCAACGACCGCGTCGCTTCAGGCGCTGCTGCGGGATGTGGCCGCGGTTTAAGCGCGTCGCCTAGGACGTCGAGTGAGGGTATGCGGGGAGCGGCTCGGGCGCCGGCCGCCGGAGCGTTACCGGCGTGACGCCGGCAAGCACGAGGCCGCTGACGTCACCTGGATCGCAGCACGTTTTCGTCCATTCGCTGCGCGGCAGGGGTTCCGACCAGTCGTGCTTCTGCGCCATCAGCTTCGCATACTGAAGAACGTTGCTTGCGAAGCGCAGATAGCGGCGAGGAACGGTGCGGAGCTTCGCAAGCCCACACGCCGAACGATCACTTTTATTGCGCCGGTTATTCTGCGCCATGGTGCGCAAGCACGTCCGGAAGTAGGCCGATTTTGTGCGGATCGCAATGCCCCAGACGCCGTGCGCGGCTTCCTCGGTCTCGTCGATGACCTTGAAATCGTATCGTTCCCAGTCGATGCCCATCTTCTCATACACGCTCGATTGGGCGTCGCGCAGATACATCGTGATATAGACGGCAAGCGTGAAGAATTTTACGCCGAGTTTGCTCAGCGGGCCGGAATAATAATGCGGCTGAGAACGCATCATCAGCGCGAAGAAGCGGCTATGGCGGCGTTCGTCCTTGCACCAATTATCAAAGTAGTCGAATATCGGATGGAAATTGAACTCCGGGTGCAGCTTCATATGATCGCTGATATTCTGGTAACGATAGAAGCCGACGATCTCGGAGAGATACGTCGTGACGAAGATCCACTTGGGATGCATGTACGACATCCCTTTGACGTTCGGCAAGGTTGCCAAGTCGAACGGCCGGCCCATGTGGCGCATCACCCAGTTGAGGAACGACGAGTGCCGCCCTTCGTCGCGGCCCATGCAGCGATAGATCGAGCGAAGCGTTCCATCGGAGAGATGTTTCTGCACGTCACTATAAAGGAGGCAGCCGGAGAACTCGCCGATCGAACTGCGATTGAGGAATTCGTAGAATTCGTCCCAGAGCGCTTGATACTCGACGTTCTGGACCTCGGGACCCCACTTGAAGTGGGCTCGATTATAGTCCGCTTCGAAGTCGCGCCGTAACTCTTCGAATTCATCGCGACAGAGATCGATCGAAAGCGCGTCGAGGATCTTGATATCGGTTTTGTACAGCCGGGGCGCGAGGAGTGCTTGTTTCTCTTTGACGACCGGCGCGGTCGCTGTCACGTTCGTTATGCGCCGACGCGAACGGCTTCGAAGACGAAGCTGTCGTAGAAGAAGAACTTCACGCGCTTCTTGCGCATCATCCGGAAGCCGGCACGATAGAGGATGCGTTCGACTTCGTCGTAGGTGAACATGTGAAGCTTCGTCATGCGGTTCTTCGTATGGAACTTTTGCCCGACGGCCATCCAAAAATCGTTCATCGGCGTGCGAATCGCAAAGGAGCCCACAAACTTGTGCGCCGCAAGCGAGGCCAGCCGATTCAACATCTCCGCGACTTCTTCATATGGGTAGTGGAAAAGCACGTCGAGACAGCAGACGACGTCGTACGTGCGTGCTTGACCAGCGAGCGCCGCAATGTCTCCGACTTGGAAGCGCGGCGGAATCCCCTTGGTGCGCCCGGCATTGATGTATTTCGCGAAGTGAATCATCGGCGCCGAGACGTCGAAGGCATCGACTTCATAGCCATGACTCGCGAGTGCGGTCGATAGCGTGCCGGTGCCGCAACCGGCGTCGAGGGCGGTATGGCCCTTCGCGGTCGCGATCCACGAGACGACGGTTTCGAGCGCTTGATCGTGGCCATCGCGAATGACTTTCCAGATCGGAGGAATGTCACCCGAGCCGTAGATCGCGCTCCAGCGCGAAAAACCGGACGTCTCAAAATATTTACGAACGCGCTTAGCGGTTTCGGATTGTTCGCGTTCTGCGAACAGCGAGGGTTTTTCTGGCGCTGCGACGCGCATCGCACGCGCGGTAGACTCGACCATGGCGTCCCCTTACAACCGACAAGAATCCCGCCGCGTCGTGCACGGTATGCGACGATGCGGTCGCGACGCTTACGAGTCTAGCGAAGCCGCGGGAACGCAGGCGGTGACAGCCATCACCTGGCGACTACTCCATAATCAGGTTAGCGACGTGTCTTCGCAAGCGGCGTTCTCTCGCCCAGAGGAAGCGCGAGCCGTCGGCTGAGCGCACGAGCGAAGTTGAATAGAGAGATTCCTGCGACGACCGCGGCAACGATCAGCGCGACTGCAAGCACCGCCTTGAGAATGAATATTACGAGCATACTTGCGGCGACGGCGAGTGTGAGGAAGAGCACGACGCGACTGAGCAATGTCATTTGGTTCTCCGTATTGCTAGCGTACTGCCGAACCGGCTTTCGTGTTTCGAGCGAGGCGCGTGGCGGTGTGGTCGCTACCCGGTGATCTCTACGGCGAGCGACGCCAACTTCCGGCCCTCGCGGTTTTCTTGATTCTCGCATAGCCGGTTGCTCGAGCAGCAATCCGACCTGATTGCCCCGGACCATCGGGCCGACCGCGCGCCGAGCGACGCCGATACCGACGGCGCCGGTAGCGACGCGGCTTAGGTCGCGGCGCCGCTCTGTGCGAGTTGCGCCAGCGCATGTAAATCGCGCAAGGCGATCTTCGCGTTCTTGCGCGTCTCGATGATGCCGCGCGCCTGTAACTCGTGCAGTTTCCGGGTGACGGTCACGCGATTCGAGCCGATCATATCGGCCAGACGCTGATGCGTGAGCGGGTAGTCGATGAGACTGAGCGCGCCCTCGGGTTTGCCGAATTGCTTTGAAAGCTCGAGCAGCGTGCGATAGAGCCGCAAGTTCACGCTGTTGTTGAGCAGATCTTCGATGAGGACTTGCGACTCGGTGAGGCGGCGCGCGAAGTTCGCTATGACATCGAGTGCGGCGGTCGGTTGCGCCGAGACGATCTCCGTCATCTGGCGTTCATCGGCGGAGATGATCCGCGAGCCTTGCATCGCTTCCGCGCAAAGGCACGAGAGGCTCTGTTCCTCGGTGCGCCACTGCAGAAACACGTCGCCGGCGCCGAGGATCGAAATCGTGATACAGCGGCCATTGGGCAATAGATTATAGAGCCGAAGCTTTCCATAATCGACGAAGTGAAACTTCATGCCCTCATCGTACAGCGGGGGAATCTCGCCCCCGGGCCGCAGCTCTACGACTTCGAACGACGCCGCCTTGCGCATCATGACGGCGCGCAGTTGCTCTTTCTTATCGCGCTGGGTCGCGTCGTCGCGGCGGATGTCTTGATCGGTCTTGTAGCCTTCGGCGACCGCCATCGCGATCATCGAACGCAAGTCCGCGATTTCGTTGATGATCGTAAGCGGCGGAATCGCGCCGTCGTTTGCTTCGAGCAACGCGACTTCGATCAGATTGGTCGCTTCCATCGTGCGGCCGATCGCATCGGCGAGATCGAAACCTTTGCAGGACTGAAAGCGACCGGCTTCGCGCGCGAAACCCAGAAGTTCGTCGAAATCCGATGTTTCGACGGCCTTGACGATCGCTTGCCAATACATGTTGTGCTGCGCGACCGTCTCCGGCTGCGCGACCGTATCGTAATCGGACTTCGTTTGCCCGATCCAACGCTCGTTATAGAGGGACGTGCTCTTGCGGAGCATATCGGCGAGTACGGCTGACACGCGCCTATGATTTGTTTCTTGCGTCGAGCGCCCTGCGCGGCGCCGGTCAGGGGGCAGCCCCAGGCCTGCGGCGTGGCGAATGAACTGCCCGTGGAAGCACCATTCTCGGCGCTGCATCCCATCGTCGGCAGCTGGTGCGACGCGCATCTCGGCGTCCCGACGCCGCCGCAAATCGAGGCGCTGCCGCTCGGCCTCGAGCGCCGCACCCAGCTCATCTGCTCGCCGACCGGGACGGGCAAGACGCTCGCCGCCTTTTTGCCCCTGATGAGCCGCCTAGCCGATCTGCGCGACCGCGACGAGCTCTTTCCGCGGCCGTACGTGCTCTATATCTCGCCGCTACGGGCGCTCGGTTACGACGTCGAACACAACGTACGCCGGCCGCTGCGCGAAATGGGCTTACTGGAACGGCCGAACACCGAACGTGCCGTTTTGCGGCGGGGCCGCATTCGCGAAACGTATATCCGCACCGGCGTGCGCACGAGCGATACGCCGATCGAGGAGCGTCGCCTCATGCTGACGCGGCCGCCGCACATTCTCATGACGACCCCTGAATCACTCGCGCTCATGCTTGCGATGGAATCGTATCGCAGGCATTTGCGCGCCGTCGACACCGTGATCATCGACGAAGTCCACGCGCTCGCCGGCAATAAGCGCGGCTCGTATCTGTCGCTGTGTTTGGAGTCACTGGAAGAACTCGTGCCGGGTCATCTCGTGCGCGTCGGTCTTTCCGCGACCGTTGCGCCGCTCGATCCCGTCGCGCGGTTCGTGGCCGGAGCCGAACGCGCGTGCGCGATCGTCGATAAGCGCGGTCTACGAAACATCCGGCTCGCCATAAGCGCTCCGTTCTCGGGGGCGATGGCGCCGATGACGAAGATCGCGGAACGCTGCGTCGAGCTCGGCGCGGGCGTTCGCACGCAGCTCGTTTTCACGAACGTGCGCAGTCAAGCCGAACGTGTCGCCCACGAGATGGCACTCGTGGTCGAGCCCGAACAGGTCGCGGTCGCGACGCCGGATGCGATCCCGCGGCCGCGCACCGACGCGCGCATCGGGATCCATCATAGCGCGCTCGAACGCAGCGTGCGACATCGCACCGAAGCGCAGTTGCGCGCGGGCGAATTACACACGGTCGTGTGCAGCTCGAGTCTCGAACTGGGCGTCGATATCGGTTTCGTCGACCGCGTCTGCATCGTCGGTGGCGCGCGCGGCATGACGCCAACCCTGCAGCGAGTCGGCCGCGCCGGTCACCGGCCCGGCGCGATTGCCGACGGTGTCGTCGTCGCCCAAGACCGCGACGACATCATCGAAGCCGCCGCGACCAAACGCTGCATCCGCGCCGGAATTCTCGAAGAACTCGTGCTTCCGCAAGCGCCGCTCGATGTGCTCGCGCAGTGGCTCGTGATGAGCGTCTGCTACGATAAGCGCGTTCCGATCGCGGACGCCCTCGCGCTCGCGCGGCGAGCCGAGCCGTATCGCAATTTGAGCGAAGGCGACGTACGCGCCGTCGTCGCATATCTTGCCGGCGGCGGCGCAGGCGCGGATGAAGCGCACGTGCGGCGGCTCGGCGCCGATGACGTCGCGATCTACGGCCTCGGCCGCGACGTGTGTTCCGCGTTTTTCGAAAACGTCGGGACGATCCCGGACGAAACGCAGGTGCAGGTCGGGACGCGCGGCGGCGGTGCGATCGGCAAACTCGAGGAGAGTTTTGTCGCGAGCCTGCGTGAAGGTGACGTGATGCTCATCAGCGGGCGAACGTTCAAAGTGACGGACGTGCGCTCGGCCGGCGTGACGGTCGAACCGTTCGCAGGTCGTCCCAATGTACCGACGTGGAGTTCGCATAGCAAAGGCGTGCCGACGGTGCTCGCCGCGGAGATCGCGGTTTTGCGCTCGGGGATCGCACAACGTTTGGCTGCCGCACATGGCGGCGCGCGCGACACGCTCGCGTGGCTTGCGCGGTGCTACGGTCTCGAAGGCGCCGAGGCGTCGCATGCGGTGCGGTACATCGCGCAGCAAATGGCGCTCTCGGCGGTCCCCGAACCCGGTGGCGCACTGGTCGAAATGTATCGCATGGACCGCCGGCAAACGGCGGTGTTCCACACCTGCGCGGGCCGTCGCGCGAATGAAGCGCTCGCGCGCGTCGTCGGCGCGCGGCTCTTTCGTGAAATGCGCGTCAATACCCAGATTACGACCGACGATAATGGATTTCTCGTGACCATGCCGCTCGCGAAATCCTTGCCCGATGCCGTCTGGGCGACGCTGTTGCACACGCGTGACTTCGAACGCGATCTGCTCGACGGCTTGCGAGCGGGGTATCTCCTACGGCAACATTTCCGGTACGTCGCGAACACCGGGTTGCTCGTCCTCCGTCGCGCGGGGGGCAAGACGCTGCGGCGCAGCGGCTTGCGTTGGAACGCGCAGAAAATATTCGATCGGCTGCTCGAAGCGGAACCCGATTTTCCGCTGTTGCGCGAGACGGTACGCTTCGTGACGACCGATCTGCTCGATGCACCGGGGGCGCTCGCCTTCATCGCGGCGCTACCGGCCGAGTTACGCGTCATCCATCCCGCGGCAGCGTCGCCGTTCACGTTCGGCATCGTCACATCGAGTTTCGGCGATTCCGTCGTCATGGACGATCGCGCGAGCATGGTGGAGGCGTTGCACGAACGCGTGCTCGCCGTCATGGGGGAACGCGAGAGCGCGCCGCCGCTGCTCTCGCGCGACGGGCCGCTTTTCGAACCCGAGTTTGCTGCCGCAAAAGCGAGCGAGCCGAGCATCGCACGCGCGGCGAAGATCGTCGACCGCCGCCTGCCGCGTCGCCAGAAGATGCGGTAATGCGAAGGTGTTGCGCGCGTCGCGGCGGACTCTGTGCGCGATGAAATCCCCGTCGCGTGCCGCCGACGAATTCGAACTCGTCGCCGGCGTCGTTGCGCTCGCGCCCGGGCTCGTATGGATGCCGGCAACGGGGACGCTGATCGCAGCCGACGCGCATCTGGCCTACGAAGATGTCGTCGGTGGTGCGTTGCCGTTATGGAGCACGACGGAGATCGGGGCGTTGCTTGCGCTCGTTGCGGCGCGCGTCGCCGCACGCGAGATCGTTCTCCTGGGCGACATCGTGCACGGCGCGCGTATGAGCGAGGGCGCGCTGCGGACGGTTCGTAGCACCCTCGATCTCTTGCGCGCGTCGCTGCGCGTGACGCTCGTGGCGGGCAATCACGAAGGCCGCTCGCGCGCATTCGCGGTCCTGGGCGCGACGGTCGAGGCGTGCGAACGCGACGGCTGGCTGCTCGTGCACGGCGACCGCCCGCCGATTCTTGGGTCGCGCACGATCATCGGGCATCTGCATCCAAGTCTGCACATGGGTGGCGGCGCGAACGTGCCGGCCTTCGTCGCTAGCGACAGGCTCGTCTGCGTGCCGGCGCTCACGCCGTACTCGAGCGGTCTCGACGTACTCGGCGACGATTTCGCGCGCGCGCTCGGCTCGTGGTCGGTGACGCGCCGCGACGCGCACGTCGTCGCCGCGGCGGGCGATCGCGTCTTTCCCTTCGGATCGCTTGCGGCGTTGCGCGGCGCGCTGCGGGGGACCGCGTCGCGCAGCCGGCCGGCTCCGTTCCGGCGTCATTTGCGCTCCGATCCCGCGTGAAGCGAACGCCGCTCGCGATCGCGACGATCGTGGCCGTCGGATTGCTGTGCCGGCTCCCGATGCTCTTCGCCGGCGTCTGGCGGGACGAAGGCAGCACGTATTACGACGTCGTTGCGCCGACTCTGGCGGCGACGCTGCGCGAGATCAAGTTGGTCGAGATCACGCCGCCGCTCTACTTCCTCGCGATGCGCGAATGGCTTGCGGTCGCCGGCGTGAGCGACGTATCGCTCAAGCTGCCCTCGCTCGCCTGTGGCGTCGCCCTCATCATCGCTACGTACGGCGTCGCGCGTTCACTCGGCTCCCGGGCCGCGGCGATCGTGGCGGCCGGCTTCGCGGCGCTCTCCGCGTCTGCCATCACGTTGTCGACGGAAGCGCGGCCCTACACGCTCACAGCGTTCCTCGGCGCCCTCTGTACGCTTGCCGCATATCGGTATTTCGCGACCGGCTCGCGTCGGACGCTCGCGCTCTGGTCGCTTGGAGCGATTCCGCTGACGTACGTTCACTATACGGCCTGCGTTCTGCTGGGCGCGTTCGCGGTCGGAGCGCTCGCCTTTGCGCGCGAGCCGCTCGCGCGCCGGCGTCTCGTTGCATTTTACGCTGCGAACGCCGGCGTCGCGCTCGTCTTCGCGCCGTGGTTGCCCTACGCCGCAAAAGTGCGGGAGGCGAAATTTCTGGAACCCGGCGCGCACGTTTCGCTCTGGTCGCGGTTCGTCGAACAGTTCGGTTTCGTCTTGCCGGTCGACTTCATGCACGTGCAGTACACGTATGCATTCCTCGTCGCGCTCGCCCTCGCGCCGTTTTTCGCCGGGCGGCGTCTGCCACGCGACCGGGATGATGCGCTCGAGACCCGGCGGATCGTTGCGACGATCGCGCTGCTGGCCGGAACGATCGTCGAAACCGCGCTCGCGCTGCACGAGCAGCGCTATCTGCTCGTTTTCACGCCGCTGGCCTACGGTTTGCTCGCGCCCCTGTGCCTCGCTGCGCTCGCGCCGGCCGTCGCATTTGTCCGCGGCCGGCAGCCCCGTCCCGAGCCGGTCCGCACCGTCTTCGCTCTGTTGATCGCCGCGACGCTCGTCGCCGGCATCCCGGCGCAGTTCCGTTTCGATGCGAAACTGTACGGTCACGAGCGATCGGGGTTGCGGCGGCTCAGCGGCGAGGGACTGACCTCCGACGCGCGCACCTTGATCGTCGTCGCGCCCGACTACCTCGGACCGGCACTCGGCTATTATCTGCGCGAACGCCCCGGCGCCCGCTTAGCCGGCGTCCCGCTTTGGAGCGGCCCCGAGCATTCGCGCTGCTGTGGTGAATCCTGGAGCTCGCCGGCACTCGTGGACGATTACGCGTCGCGCGTGCGCGCGGCGAGCGCGCGCGTCGATCGCATCGCCTACATCTACGATGCGGCGGCCGTGGACGAGGGCGACGTGCCGTACAGCAAGACGTTCGCGCTGCGCGCGCGGTTGATGCGCGACTATCCCGTTCTCGCAGAGCGCATCTACGACGGCTTCAAAGAACGCGTCGGCCTGACGCTCTTGCGCGCGCCCGGCGCTCGCTAAGGTGCGTCGTTTCTGGGGGATTGCAGCACTTGCGCTGCTGTGCGCGCTCACGCGCGCGCGCGCGCTCCTCGTCGATAAGGGCGATGCAAACGTCGACACGGTCTATCACGTCGCGGCGGTCTGGCTGCACGGGACGCTGCCGTACATCGCGGCGTGGGAATACAAGCCCCCCGGCATCTTCGCGGCGGCGGCCGTCGCACTCGTCGTTTTCCGCACTGCCTCGCTTGCGAACGCCATCCTCGGAACGGTCGCCGTCTTCGTTACGGCGCTCGGCGCGGCGGCGATCGTCCGGCGCTTTGGCGGCAGCGTACGCGACGCATCGCTCGCGGCGATCGGCATCGTGCTATTTTCGGTGGAAGATCAAGGCGTTCTGGGCGATGCCGAAGTGTACGTCAATGCGTGCGTGACCGCGGGCATCGCCGCGGCGGGGTCGCGGCGCGCCTGGCCCGGACGCGCGGCCTACGCGGGTCTAGCCGCCGCCGCTGCGCTGCAAGTAAAACTGATCGCGTTGCCGCTGGTCGTGGCGATCGGCGTCGCGCTCGTCGCTCGCGTTCCGGCGGCCCGCGCCCGGGTTCTGGCGATCTTCGCGGGCGTCGCGTGCGCGCCGTTTCTCTTCGAAGCGTGGCTGTATGCGCGCGCCGGCGTGTTCGCGGAATTCTGGGATGCGAACGTCGAGGCGACGTTGCGGCGAGCGGCGACATTGCGTGGCGGACTCCGCCGCGACAATGCGCCCCAGTGGTTCGCGCAGTGGCGCGTTCTCGCGCCGGCCGTCGAACTCGCGCCGTTCGCGCTGCTGCACTCGCAGCGCGCGGCGCTCGTACCGCTGTGGTTCTGGCTCGCCGCCGCCGCGCTCGCGGTCGCCGGTACGGGCGAATTCTACGATCGCCACTTTTTGCTGCTCGTGCCGCCCGCCGTCTCGCTCGGGACCTTCGGCCTGGCCGCGCTCCTGGAGCGTTTCGAGCGGCCGCGCACGCTACTCGCGACGGTCGGCGTTCTGACCTTCGCGCTGCACGGTTATTACGAGGTGGCGCAGTCGATCGGCATCGTCGCGCACCGTACGGCCGGACGCGATCGGGTGTGGCGCGCCGGCCATTATCCACTCGTGCGCGAGGCCGTTCGCGCCGCGCTCGGCGACGATCGCTCGCTCTACGTCATCGAAGATTCGCCGCGCCTGTACGACGACACGGGCGCTGCGCCGCCGACAGCGTATGCATTCTCAGGCGACTTGCTCGAACCGCCGATGTGGCCGATGCTCGGCTTCCGGGGCCGCGAAGAACTGTTGCGGGTGCTCGCGACGCGGCCGCACATCATCGCCGTGGGCACGCTCGGTGGCAACTTCGATCCGGCGGGAGTCGCCGCCATTCGCGCGCTCCTCGCGAAGGAATATCGCTTCGTCGGTGAAGCGGACCGTACCGCGATTTATCGGCTTCGCGCGCTCGCCACTCAGAGCCGCCCGAGCACGTCGAGCACATGGTAGATCGCGGCGCTTTGCGATCCGACGTCGATCGTACCGTCGCGGACGAATCTCCGAACGTCATCGAAGCTTGTGAGAACGATCTCAATATCTTCCAGGGGATCCAAGTGCGGCGCCGTCCGCGGCTGCGCGTTGTGTGCGAGGAAAACGTGAAAACGTGAGTTCGAGCTGGTGGGTTCCGCAATGAAGGTCCGGACGAGCCGCACGTCGTCGGGATCGCTCGCATAGCCGGTTTCTTCGGCAAGCTCGCGGGCTGCGCAGGCACGTGCATCTTCGCCCGGGTCGATCCCGCCGGCGGGCAACTCGAGGACATGCTGGGCGATGCCGTGCTTGTACTGCCGCACGAGGACGACGCGTTCGTCCGGCGTCACCGCGAACACGACGGCGAAGCCGCGGGATTCCCGCACGTAATAGTCGCCGACCCGCGTACCGTCGGCAAGTTCGATTTGATCGCAACGGAGTCGAAAGTACGGTGATTCAATGACGATCTCCGATTTGACGACGTTCCAGCCGACCGGATGCGCTGCTTCCATTTCATGAAAGGATACGGGTGGCGGCGCAAAGACTCAAGCGCCGGGGCGGCAAACTCGTCCGAAAGCTTTTCGTCACGGAGCAGGCACGATAGAAGCGCTACGAATCGGACAACAGTATCAAACGACGTACGGGACGCTTTGGAAAGACGGCACGCATTTTCCGCGCGGGACGAGCGTCATGGTAGCGGGTCTGCATCTCGATCAGGGTTTTTGCGTTCGCTTTCCAACCGAGGTCGACGGCGAGCCGCTCGAAACATGGGAGGATTGGGATGAGACGGACTTTCTGGCACAAGCCGGGACGATCGCGAGCGAAGCCGCCGTCAACGCCACCGTGCTTGCCGAAGCGCGGGAAGTGCTCGACGACGCCGATGACGGCACGCACCTCCACCTTCACGAAAGCGACGATGACTGAGCGCGCGGCCGGCATGGTCGTGGCTGCCGTATGTGCGTTCGTTGGCGCTCCGGCTCTCGCAGTAGCGTCCGGCGATACCGCTTACAAGGCGATCGAGAAGGCGTATTTCGCGCAGAATTTCAAGACCAATCCGATCTCGGCGACCATGGCGGGCATTCATGACGATGACGCGCGGCTCGGTTCGTTCGCCGCGACCGACTACGCCGCGCAGCTTGCGACCGATCGCGCGTATCTCGCCAAGCTCGCTGCGCTGGATCGAACGACGCTTTCGCCGGAAGTCGCGATCGACGCGACGATGCTTGCCAATTCGCTGCATGACGATCTCGTCATCAACGGCGAGCTCGCAACGTGGCGCCACAATCCCGACCTCTATGTGAATCTCGCGAGCGGCGGCGTCTACGCGGTCGTCGAGCGTGCCTACGCGCCCGTCGCAACGCGCGCGCGGTATGCGATCGCTCGCGAGCTCGCGATTCCGACTCTCGTCGCGCAAGCTGAGGCGAATCTCACGAGCTCCGATCTGACGACCGCACGGCTCGCCGCCGAGGATGCGCGCGGCAGCGAGGATTTCTTCGTGAAGGCGGTCCCGCAAGCACTGGGAACCATCGGTGATCCTGCGCTTGCGGCCGAGCTCGCGCGGGCGGATGCGGTTGCGAGAGATGCGCTGGCGTCATACGCCGCCTGGATCGATAGCCATCTCGTGGCGCATCCCTCCGGCACGTACGCGATCGGTGCAAAAGCCTACAGCGAGCGTCTCAAATATGAAGAAGCGCTCGACATTCCGCTTGCGCGTTATTTGCAGACGGGCGAAGATGCGCTCGCCGCGACGCGTGCTGAGTTCGTAGCGGCGGCGAACACGATCGATCCGGCGCATTCACCCGAAGCCGTTGCCGATGCCATCAAGACCGTCCATCCGACGGCGGCGAATCTGTTGCCCGCGGCTCAAAAAGACCTTGTCGCGCTGCGCGCCTTCATCGTCGAGCACAAACTGCTGACCTTACCCGCCGAAGCGGACATCAACGTCATCGAGACGCCGGTTTTTCAGCGTCAGACGACGTTTGCATCCATGGATGCCCCAGGTCCGCTCGAGTCGGTTGCGACGCATGCGTTCTATAATGTTACGCCCGTCGATACGGCAAAACCGCTCGCGGAACAAAACGACTATCTCGGATTCTTCAACGATTTCAATCGGCCGATCGTCTCCGCGCACGAAGTCTATCCGGGCCATTACGTCAACTTCACGATCGATAAACAGCTGCCGCTCAGCTTGACGCGGCGCTTGCTTTGGACGACGTCGTTCGGCGAAGGTTGGGCGCACTATGACGAGCAGATGATCGTCGATGAGGGTTGGGGCGGCGGCGATCCCCGCGTGCGTTTAGCGCAGCTCGGCGGTGCGCTCGTGCGGGAGTGCCGTTACATCGTCGGCGTACGCGAACATACCGCGGGCATGACGGTCGACGAAGCGACCAGCTTCTTCATGAAGAACGCATTTATGGCACGCGATCCGGCGCACCGCGAGGCGCTGCGGGGTACGCAGGACGCGACCTATGGGTATTACACGCTCGGCAAGCTCGAGATCCTCAAGTTGCGCGCCGACATGCAGAAAAAGCTTGGGCCGTCGTTTTCGCTGCAAGCGTTCCACGACCAGCTGCTCGCCCACGGGGACCCGCCCATTCCGCTGCTGCGTCCCTTGCTGCTTGGTTCCAGCGACGACGGTAAGGTACTGTAATGCGTAACGGGCGCGTCGCCGGCACGATGACACCTTGATGGATACGCGAGTCGCGTCGCCGATGGCCGGCACGATGATGGACGTCGAACTCACGGTTTCGTGGCTCTTCGATCACGTCATGCGCAACAACCCTGCGCGCGAGGTCGTCTCGCGCGGCGACGACGGCGCGCTCTTCCGTTACACGTACGGCGCCTTCGGCAAACGCGTCGCGCAGCTCGCCCATGCACTCGTCGGCCTCGGCGTCAAGCCGGGCGACCGCGTCGCGAGTTTCGCTTGGAACAATCATCGCCATCTCGAACTCTATTACGCGGTGCCGATGCTCGGCGCGGTGCTGCACACGACGAACATCCGGCTTTTTCCGGAGCAGGCATGCTGGGTGCTCGAACACGCCGGCGATTCGCTTGCGTTCGTCGACGGTTCGCTGGCGCCGGCTATGGTTCGGGCGATGGTGACGCGGCCGGATTACCGTTTACCACTGGTCATCATGGGGCCGAGCGACGCGCCGATAGCTGGCGCGAACGATTACGAAACGCTGCTCGCCGGAAAACCAGAAACGTATGCGTGGCCGCAGCTCGACGAGAAGAGCGCCGCGATCCTGTGTTATACGTCCGCGACGACGGGTGATCCCAAAGGCGTTGCCTTCACGCACCGCTCGACCGTTCTGCACGCGTTCGCGGCGGCCACGGTCGACGCGCTTTCGATTTCACAGCGTGACGTCGTGATGCCGGTCGTGCCGATGTTCCACGTCAACGCGTGGGGAATTCCGTATCTTGCGCCGATGATCGGCGCGAAGCTCGTCTTACCGGGACCGAAGCTCGATCCCGCGAGCATCATCGATATCGTCGAGCGCGAGGGCGTGACGATGTCGCTTGGCGTGCCGACCGTGTGGCTGGCCGTTCGCGACGAACTCGGACGAACTCGAACGGCGCGACGCCTTGCTGCCGACGCTCCAAAACCTCGTGATCGGCGGATCGGCGGTGCCGCCGTCGCTTTTCGACGACCTGGCCAAGCGCGGCATTGCGACCGTGCATGCGTGGGGGATGACGGAGATGTCGCCGATCGGAACCGTGGCGCGGCTCACCGCGGATCTCAGCTACGCCCCGCCCGACGTACAACGCGGCCAGTTGCTCAAGCAAGGCCGCTTCACACCGCTCGTCGCGTGGAAGTTGCTCGACGACGACGGCAAGGCCGTGCCCCACGACGGCAAGACGCCGGGGGCGCTGTGGGTGCGCGGTCCGGCCGTAACGGCATCGTATTACCGGATCGACGATGCGCTGCCGTGTTTCGTCGACGGCTATTTTCACACCGGTGACGTGTGTACGGTCGATGCGGATGGCTACATGCACATCGTCGATCGCTCGAAGGATCTGATCAAGTCCGGCGGCGAGTGGATCTCGTCGGTCGATCTCGAAAATGTACTCATGGGGCATCCGGCGATTCGGGAAGCGGCCGTGATCGGCTTGCCGCACGAGAAGTGGGTCGAACGCCCGGTCGCGGTCGTGGCGCTGCGCGAAGGTCAAGCGGTCGACGAAGCGTCCGTTCAGGCGTGGCTCGCCGAGCGCGTCGCCAAGTGGATGGTGCCCAATCGCATCATCTTCATTGAAACTATTCCACGCACCGGGGTCGGAAAATTCCTTAAACGCGAGCTACGATTACGATACGCGGATTTGCTCACGACGGCATAAGATCGGCCCGTCGGTGAATCGGCCGGGCGCTTCCAAGGGATCGTCGGTGATAGGTGCGTATAGCACCCGTCCATCGCTCACGATGCAATCACCCAATGCGGTCGATGGACCGCATCCCTGGAGGAATCGACGTGCAACAGTTCAGCGACGCCACGCAGCTCGAGCTGATGTGGGAATCCGATCCCCGTTGGGCCGGGATTCGCCGGCCGTATAGCGGGGCGGACGTTGTCCGCTTGCGGGGATCGGTTCATATCGAGCACACCCTGGCGCGGCTCGGAGCCGAACGCCTTTGGAAATCGCTTTCGAACGAACCGTACGTTGCGGCCCTGGGGACGATGACGGGTGGTCAGGCGACGCAAGCCGCCAAGGCTGGCCTCAATGCAATCTATCTTTCGGGTTGGCAGGTGGCTGCCGATGCGAACGGCGCGGCGCAAACCTATCCGGACCAAAGCCTGTATCCGGCGAACTCGGCGCCCGATCTCGCGAAGCGGATCAATAACGCGTTCCAGCGGGCCGATCAGATCCAGCAGTCCGAAGGCACAGAGAACGTCAACTATTTCTTGCCGATCGTCGCCGACGCCGAAGCCGGCTTCGGCGGCGCGCTCAACGTTCACGAGATCATGAAAGCGTTCATCGAGGCCGGCGTCGCGGGCGTACACTTCGAAGACCAGTTGGCAGCGGAGAAAAAGTGCGGCCACATGGGCGGCAAGGTGCTGATTCCGACGAAGACGGCGGTTCGGAATTTGGTCGCGGCACGCCTCGCGGCCGATCTGCTCGGCGTTTCGACGCTCATCGTCGCGCGTACCGACGCGAACGGCGCGCAACTGATCACAAGCGACGTCGATCCGCTCGATCGGCCGTTCATTTACGGCGAGCGTAGCGAGGAGGGCTTCTTCCGCCTGCGGGGCGGCATCGAAGCGGCGATCGCCCGCAGCATCGCCTACGCGCCGTACGTGGATCTCCTCTGGTGTGAGACAAGCGAACCGAGCATCGACGAAGCGAAGCGCTTCGCCGATGCCATCCACGCGCAATTCCCCGGTAAGCCGCTCGCATATAACTGCTCGCCGTCGTTCAATTGGAAACTCAAGCTCGCGCAAGCCGATATCGAGACCTTCCAGCAGCAGCTCGGTGCGATGGGCTACAAGTTTCAGTTCATCACACTCGCCGGCTTCCACGCGCTCAATCATTCGTTCTTCCAACTTGCCAAGGACTATAAAGCCCGCGGTATGGCGGCATATTCGGAGCTACAGCAAGCTGAATTCGCCGCGGAATCCACCGGTTACACGGCGACGCGCCATCAGCGCGAAGTCGGCACGGGCTACTTCGACGAGATCGCCCAGGTCGTGAGCGAAGGGAAATCGTCGACGACCGCGCTGCACGGCTCGACGGAAGAAGAGCAGTTCTCCGGAGCCGTCACCCACTAAGCGGCTGCCCTGCGTACCCAGATTCCGCAACGACTCGACCGGCTGCCGTGGGCGCGCTGGCATTGGACGATCGTCACGGGTCTGGGTATCACGTGGATTCTCGACGGTCTCGAAGTGACGATGGTCGGGGCGATCGGCTCCCGGTTACAAGACCCGCAAGCCCTCTCCCTGACCGCAACCGATGTCGGTTTGTCGGCGACGGTCTATCTCGTCGGCGCCGTGCTCGGATCGCTCGTTTTCGGCTATCTCACCGACCGCTACGGGCGCAAGAAGCTCTTTCTCATCACGCTCGGCTGGTATCTCGCCGCTACGCTCTTGACCGCGACGTCCTGGAACCTATGGAGTTTTCTCGCGTTCCGTTTTCTGACGGGGCTTGGGATCGGCGGCGAATATAGCGCGATCAACTCGACGATTGACGAGCTTATTCCGTCGTCGCGACGCGGTTGGGTCGATCTCGCGATCAACGGCACGTTTTGGCTCGGGGCAATTCTCGGCAGCGGTGCAAGTATCGTGTTGCTCGACCCAAGCGTCATCGATCAGCACATCGGATGGCGGCTCGCGTTCGGACTGGGCGCCGTGCTCGCAGTCGGCATCATCTTCATTCGCAACGGCATCCCGGAGAGCCCTCGCTGGCTGCTCACACACGGCCGCGCCGATGATGCCGAAACGACGCTCGCACAGATTGAAGCGACGGTCATGCGCCAAACCGGCAAAGACACGTTGCCCGCGCCGCGCGGCAACATCGAGATCGATACGGGCCGCAGGCACCGGCTGGGTGATGTCTGGCACGCGATGATCGTTGTCTATCCCAAACGGACCGTCGTTTCGTTCGCGCTCATGATCGCGCAGGCGTTCTTATACAATGCGATATTCTTTACCGAATCGCTCGTGCTTACGACATTCTTCGGCGTTCCGGCGCAACATGTCGGCTACTATATTTTTCCGTTTGCATTCGGCAATCTGCTCGGGCCCCTGCTCCTGGGACACTTGTTCGATAGCGTCGGACGCCGGCCGATGATCGCCGGCACCTACGCGCTGTCGGGCATCTTGCTGCTTGCTACCGGGCTGCTCTTCTTTCGCGGACTGCTCGACGGCACGACGATGACGCTGTGCTGGTGCGTCGTCTTTTTCTTCGCATCAGCGGGGGCGAGCGCGGCCTATCTCACGGTGAGCGAAACGTTTCCGCTCGAGATCCGGGCGATCGCGATCGCGCTGGTCTATAGTGTCGGAACGCTCGTCGGCGGCGCCATCGCGCCGCTGCTCTTCGGGGCGCTGATTGCGACGAAGCAGCCGTCGGCGATCTTGCTCGGCTACGCGATCGGTGCGCTTGCAATGCTTGCGGCCGCTGCGATCGAGTGGGCTTTCGGCGTCGAGGCCGCCGGTAAGCGGCTCGAGGAGATTGCCGCGCCTTTGAGCGCCGCGGTTACGCGGGGACGAGCACCGCTATCGGAAAGGGCGTGAGCAACGTCGCCGCCGAGAAATACGCCCCGCGTTCGTCGCTTTGCGCGGCTATGTGGGCACCCGTGAAGCGGTCGATGTAACGTGGCGCGCTTGTCGTCGGCAGACGAATGCGCTCGTCGTCAAAGAAGAGGCGCGTCTCCGCGTCGTCGCGGCCGACGAGTTTTCTGACGAGTCGCGGCACCACCACGAGGATCGCATCGCGCGCGTAGGCGACGAGGTGATCCGCGTGCACGCCCGTCGTATCGAGCGCAACGTACGCGCCATCGAGAAATGCCTTCGGATATTCGCGGCGCAGCTGTAAGAGTCGCCACGTAACGTAGGCTTTGACTCGTCCATCGCGCCAATGGGCGAGCAAATCAGCGGCGAGCGGAGCGGCGTTGCCCCGCGCGACCGCCGTGCGCATGGCTTCCAGCGCCGCCTCGCGCCGGGAGTAATCGACCGGACGACGATTGTCCGGATCCACGAGGGAGAAATCCCAAAACTCGCAGCCCTGATAGATGTCGGGCACGCCGGGAGAGGTGAGTTTGAGCGTCACTTGCGCGAGACTCGACAGCGCCGCGCCGGGCGCGATCTCGCGTACGAACGCATTCATCTCGCGAAAAAAGATGTTGCTGTTGTCGGGTGTGAGCAGCGAGCGAACGAAAGCGAGCATCGCACTTTCATACGCGGCGTTCGGATTGGTCCAACTGGTTCGAAATTTGGCTTCACGCATCGCTTTACGAACATACTCACCGATGCGCTCGATATACGCCTCCGATTCGCGCGCGTCGATCGATTCGCGATCGAACCACGCCAGAGGCCACGTCCCGATGAGTGCTTGATAGAGATGGTATTCGTCGTTCTCCGTCGGCGCGGGGCCGCCGTCGGCGTTCCCTTTGCGGCGCGCATTGAGCCGATTCCAGCGCCGAATCATGCGCTCCCAGAGGCCCGGCATTTCGGAGAGGGCATCGATGCGCACGCGGGTGTCTTCACCGCGCTTATGATCGTGCGTCGCGGTCGCGAGCATGGCATGCGGATGGAACTCGGCGCGCTCCGCATTCTTGCGATGGAACTCGGCGACGGGCGTGCCGAAGCGTCGCGGATCGCCGCCGACTTCATTGAGCGATGCCAGCCGTACGTAGCGATAGAAGGCCGTGTCCTCGACGGCTTTGGCCATGACCGGGCTCGTATATTGCTGAAATTTCATCGCGAAACGCAAGACGACGCGGCGATCGTATCGTTCCGATTCGGCGCCCGTCGCCACGCGCAACACGCTCGCAATGAAATCGAACACGCGATCGTCGCCGAGTTCGCTGCGCTTCTGAGCCGCCAAGACTGCCCAAGCGATAAACCGGTCGTCGTCTTCTTCTTCAATGTCCTCCTGCGTGACGTACGTTCGATAGACCGGGAACGACGCGACCACTTCGGTGAGGGCATCGCGCAAGACGTTGAATGTGTAATCGTTCGAGCGCCGATCCATCTCGGCGATGCGGTCGAGCATCGTTGCGAGGACCTCGAGTTCGCTTGCAAGCGTCGCGCGCATGATGTCTTTTTTGGCACGGTAGGCGAATTGTTCGAAGTTCGTCGCGATGCCGGCGAACTGACGATAGATGCGATCGAACGCGAGCTCACTCTTGGGATCGACGAAGAGCCCGTTGACCAGATTCATGAAATCGTAGCCCGTCGTCCCCGCGATTCGCCAGTCGCGCCGCAGCGTTTCGAATCGCGCGAGAATTTTTTCGACGACGAGGTATTGCGGGTGTCCGAGCGTCTGCGCGCGGTCTTGCAGCAACGTACAGTATCCGCCGGGATTGAAGAGGCCGTCGACGTGATCGATGCGTAGGCCCTGAATGCGTCCCGATTCGATGAGCGAGAAGACGAAGCGGTGCGTCTCCGCGAGCACGTCGGCATCTTCGACGCGCAAGCCCGCGAGATCGTTGATATCGAAGAAGCGCCGGTAGTTGATTTCGTCAGCGGAGACGCGCCAGTACGCGAGCCGGTAGTGCTGCTGCTGCAGCAGCGCATCGAGTCGATCGATCCCCGCGGAACCGCCGCCGACCCGATACGTGGCGAGCGCCGCTTCGATCGCTGCAGCGTTTTCGGGAATGCGCGCGACAGCCGCCAGCTCGTGCTTTAATTCGAACGCGCGCTCGCGTGAGGCGCCGTCGAACTCGGCGGCAAGCGCGCGCAGCGGCCAAGCCGCGCCCGCGACATGCTGCACCGCAAGCCCCAGAAACGCACCGTACGACTCCGTCGCGACCGGAAAGCGGCTCTCGAAATAGGCGATTGAAAAACTGCCGGTGGCCGTATCGAAGCGCGGCTCGAGTTCGCCGCGCTCCAGCACGCGGCCGTAATAATCACCTAGAAACGGCACGAGCACGCGTCCGCGCATCTCGGCCCGCAGCGGCTCCCAATCGATATCGAAAAATTTCGCGTACGGGGAGGTTTCGCCCCATTCCAGTACGTCTTGCCACCACGGATTCTCCGCTCCACCGATACCCATGTGGTTGGGGACGAAGTCCAAGATGTGCCCGATTCCCGCGGCCTGCGCGGCGTCGATCATCGCAGCGTGCTCGGCCGGGGAACCGACTTCGGGGTTGAGCTTGTTCGGATCGACGACGTCGTAGCCGTGCGTACTGCCCGGTCGCGCCCGCAGATACGGTGAGGCGTACATGTGTCCGATACCCAGCGCCGCGAGGTACGGCACGATCGCCCGCGCGTCGTCGAATCCGAAGGCTGCGTTGAACTGCAGGCGATACGTGCTCAGCGGCACGCTCGTGATCACGCGATCGTCCAGCGCACGCTCCATGGGGGCGCGATACCGCTCGGATGCGTCGGATCGTGCGTGTTGAAGACGACGAGTCCTTTGGGCGGCGCTGAGTCGGTAGCCGCTTCGCCGCCGAGATTTGCTTCAAGTGCGAGCGTCGTCGCGTCATCGAGCCGCCAGGTCGCGCGCAGGCCGGTCGCACCGAACGTTGCGAAGCGGCTCTCACGGCCACGCACACCCGCGCTTCGCGGCACGATCTCGCGCCGGCGCAAGCGCAAGAGAGTACGATAGTATGCGAGCCACGCGGCGTGCGGCGCGAGCGTGCGCTCGTCCCAGCGCAAGATGCTGCGTTCGAACGTTTCGCGGGCGGAGGGATCGGGGATCTGCTCCCGTGCGCGTTCATCGGCGAACTCCGCAAAGGCTGCGAATTCGCCGCGACGCCCCTGCGTAACGGCGCGCGCGAGCTCGGGTTCGAAATCACAGAAGAAGAGAAACGGCGTACTCGCGCCCCATTCCTCGCCCATGAAAAGTAACGGCACCGGCGGCGCCAACAAGAACACTGCTACGATCGCGCGCACGGCCTCGGCGGAAGCGAGCGCGGTAATCCGTTCCCCGAATGGCCGGTTGCCGATCTGATCGTGATTTTGCACGAAGTCGATGAATGACGAAAGCCGTAGTTCTGCGCTCGGCTCGCCGCGCGGAGCGCCGCCGCGATGCGCCGATGGTTCGCCTTGATACGCGAACCCCGTCGTGATCGTACGTCCGAGCTTCGCAAGCGGATCGAGCGTATAATCGCTGTAGCATCCATCGCGCTGCCCCGTTACGATGACGTGAGCCGCATGGTGCGCATCGTCGTTCCACTGCGCTTGAAACCCGGCTTCGAGCAACGTGCTTTCGTTTGCGTCGTTTTCGACGACGAGATAGACCGCGCGACCGGCGCGCTCATGCACCGACGTGGCAAGCTCGCGAAGGAACGGGCGCTCGTCGCCGTCGTAGATGGCGTGGACGGCGTCCAGCCGCAAACCGTCGAAACGATATTCGGTGAGCCAGTAGACGGCGTTTGCGATAAAGAACGCACGGACACCGGCGCGCTCGGGTGCTGCTACATCGATCGCCGCCCCCCACGGCGTCCGATGGCGTAGCGTATAAAACTCCGGCGCGTACGCGTGCAGATAATTCCCTTCAGGACCAAAGTGGTTATATACCACGTCGAGGTAGACGGCGAGTCCGAGCGCGTGCGCACCATCGACGAAAGCCTTGAGCTCGTCCGGCGTTCCGTAGTTGTGCGACGGTGCGAACGGCAGCACGCCGTCGTAACCCCAGTTGCGCGATCCCGGCACGTCGGCGAGCGGCATTACTTCGATTGCGGTCACACCGAGCTCGACGAGCGTCGCAAGCCGCTGTGCCGCCGCCGCATACGTACCGGCCGGTGTGAACGTCCCGACGTGCAACTCGTAGAAGACGGTTTCATGCCAAGGCCCGGCCGTCCACGTGTCGTTCTTCCAAACATATGCGGCCGGATCGACGACGACGCTCGCGCCATGAACGCCGTCAGGCTGGTAACGCGAGGCCGGATCGGGCGCGCGAAGACCGTCGATGACGAACGCGTAGCGCGTGCCGGGCCCGGCGTCGGCGACGACGGTTTCGAAGAAGCCGTTGCTGCCGCGGGTGAGCGCGTGGCGTGCGTCACGGGATGACTCGATGGCGAGTTCAACCGTCTGCGCGCTCGGCGCAAATAGCCCGAAGTGAACGCCGCCGTCCGATGATACGCGCGCTCCGAACGGCATCGAGTTACGGGTATCGGCCGACATTACGGTGTGTCGTACCCCTGGGGTTCCTCGCCGAACCGAGCAGGCTCGAAAGGATCGCGTTAGACCGTTCGGCGCGACCTGGCCGCACGAAAGGTCAGGGCCACACCGTTCATGCAATAGCGCAGCCCCGTCGGCTGCGGACCGTCGTTGAACACGTGTCCGAGATGGCTACCGCAGCGACGGCAATGCACTTCGGTTCGCATTTCGAAAAGGGACGAATCGCTCGATGTCGCGACCGCATTGGCGATGGGGGCATAGAAGCTCGGCCAGCCGGTCCCGCTATCGAACTTGGTCTTCGCGTCGAAGACGGCGAGCGCGCAGCCGGCACAGGCGTAGCTACCGGGGCGATGCTCACGATCGAGCGGGCTCGACTCCGGCGCTTCCGTCCCGCTCTGACGCAGAACCGCGTATTGCTCCGGTTGTAAGCGGGCACGCCACTGCGCGTCGCTGAAAGCGACTTCGTATGGCCGTACAGCCGCGCGAACGCCGCGTGGAAGCGCCCCGAGCGCCGCGCCGAGCGAGAGCAGACCGAGCGTCATGTGGGAGCGAGAGATCGTGCGTGCCATACTGCTAGTATAACGTTCGAAGCGCGCACAAAGACGTCATGTAGCTTACGGAGAAGCGCGTCGCATGAGCAGTTCCACCGTCCGTGCCGCCCGAAACGGTTCCGTTCTCACGCTGACGTTGAACCGGCCCGAAAAGCTTAACGCCTTCAGCGACGACATGACGCGCGACCTGCTCGAAGCGTTCGCGCTCGCCGAAGCCGATGCCGGTGTGCGTGCGATCGTGCTGCAGGGCGAAGGCCGCGCGTTCTCCGCGGGCCAAGATCTCGAAGCGTTCGTACGGATGAAGGCGGCAGGCGCTGCGGCCGTCTCGGTCGCCGAGCATTTGCGTCACGGTTATAACGCGCTCGTGATGCGCATCCGCTCGATCGAGAAACCCGTGATCGCCTCAATCGGCGGGATCGCGGCCGGCGTCGGCCTCTCCATCGCCCTCTGTTGCGACGTCCGGATCGCGGCGGCCGACGGTGCGTCGCTGACGCTCGGTTTTTCCAAGATCGGTCTCGTGCCCGACGGCGGTGCGAGCTTCATGCTGCCGTTGCTCGCGGGGTTCGGCCGGGGCCTCGACCTCGCGTGGACGAGCGAGCGCATCGGTGCCGACGAGGCCGAGCGCCTTGGGCTCGTCAACCGCGTCGTTCCGCGGGGCGGCGATCTCGCGGCGGAGACGGCACGCTATGCCGCCCAGCTCGCCGCGATCTCACCCGTCGCCGCCGCCTTGACCAAGCGCGCCTTTAATGAAGCGATGATGCCGCACTTTGCTGCCTGGCTCGAACGCGAGGCCGTCCTACAAGAGGAAGCTGCAGCCGGGCCTGACCTCATGGAAGGCGTCGGTGCGTTTTTGGGTAAGCGCGAGCCGGCGTTCGCTGCCCGGTGAGCGCGATTCACGAAGTTTCCCGCGCTAGTGAGGATCTCTTCGATCTCGCGGGCCGGGTTGCGATCGTCACGGGCTCGACGCGCGGCATCGGGCTTGCGATCGCGCAGCAATTCGCCCGGCGCGGGGCACGCGTCGTCATCTCGAGCCGCAAGGCGGAGGCCTGCGCGACCGCGCGCGGATCGATCGTGGCCGCGGGCGGCGATGCGCTTGCGATACCGTGCAATATCGGCCACAAAGAGCAGTTGCAGGCGCTGGTCGCCGGAACGCTCGCGCATTACGGCAAGATCGATATCCTGGTGTGCAACGCCGCGGTCAATCCGTATTTCGGCCCGCTCGCCGGGATCCCCGACGACGCGTACGACAAGATCATGAACTCGAACGTGCGCTCCAACCTGTGGCTCTGCAACATGGCGTTGCCCGAGATCGCCAAGGCCGGTGGGGGCGCGTGCATCATCATCTCGAGCATCGCCGGTCTGCGTGGAAGCCGGATGCTCGGTGCCTATGGGCTTTCGAAGGCAGCCGATGCGCAGCTCGCGCGCAATCTCGCCGTCGAATGGGGCGGCCGCAACGTTCGCATCAACGCGATTGCCCCCGGCGTCATCAAAACCGAATTCGCGAAAGCTCTCTATGCGAGCCCCGAGATCGAGAAAACGGTGACGAATCACTACCCGCTCGGGCGCTTGGGCACCGTGGATGACGTTTCGGGTATAGCGGTGATGCTGGCGGCGCGAGCCGGCGCCTTTATCAGCGGCCAAATGATCGTCGTCGACGGCGGCACGACGATCGGCGGATTCGATTAGGTACGAACCGCCGCTTCTTGCCGGGGATTTCGTTTGCAGACGCGAATGTCAGCAGTTCACCACACCGCGCCGATTCGAGGAGCCGTATGAGCGCCTACAAAGCACCACTTCGTGACTTCCAGTTTCTCATCAACGAGCTCGCTGATTTCGAATCGATCACCAAACTTCCGGGCTACGAAGAGGTGCCTGATATCGCCGATGCCGTTCTCGAAGAGGCCGGTAACTTCGCAAGCAGCGTGCTCGACCCGCTCAACGTCATCGGCGATCGTCAAGGAGCGAAATTCGCGGACGGCAACGTCGTCACGCCGCCCGGCTTCAAGGCCGCCTACAAGCAATTCGGCGACGCCGGCTGGGTCGGTCTGCCGATGCCGACGCAATACGGGGGCCAGGGACTGCCCTGGCTCATGAGCACTGCGACCCTCGAAATGTGGAACGCGTCGAACTTGGGCTTTTCCCTTGGGCCGCTGCTCAATCAGGGTGCGATCGAAGCGATTCTGCTCGTTGGAACCGACGCGCAAAAGCGCACGTTCGTGCCCAATCTCGTCTCGGGCAAATGGGCCGGCACGATGGATCTGACCGAACCCCAGGCGGGATCCGATCTCGCGCAAGTGCGCACGAAGGCCGTGCCGCAGCCCGACGGCTCCTATAAGCTGACCGGTCAAAAAATCTATATCACCTACGGCGAGCACGACTACACCGAGAACATCATTCACTTGACGCTCGCGCGTACGCCTGCGGCACCCGAGGGCGTGAAAGGTATCTCGCTTTTCATCACGCCGAAGTTTCTCGTCAACGAAGACGGCTCGATCGGCGAGCGCAATGACATCTATTGCGCGGGCGTCGAGCACAAGATCGGTATCCATGCGTCGCCGACGACGACGATGAATTACGGTGAGAAGGCGGGCGGCGCGACCGCTTATCTCATCGGCGAGGAAAACCTCGGTCTAAAATACATGTTCATCATGATGAATGCGGCGCGCTTCTCGGTCGGCGTGCAGGGCTATGCGGTCGCGGATCGGGCGTATCAAGCCGCGCTCGATTATGCGCGAGAGCGCGTGCAATCCAAAGATATCGCGGCCAAAGAGTGGACGCCGGTCCGTATCATCGAGCATCCCGACGTGCGCCGCATGCTGATGAATTGCAAGTCGCAGGTCGAAGCGATGCGTGCGGTCGCCTTCTTCACGGCCGCGGCGCTCGATCACGAGCACGCTGATCCCGACGAAGCGGCGAAAAAAGAAGCGAATGCCATCGTCGAATTCTTCACGCCGATCGTCAAGGGTTGGTCGACGGAAGTTGCGACGCAAGTCGTTTCCGAAGCGCTGCAGGTGTTCGGCGGGATGGGCTACGTCGAAGAGACGGGGGTCGGCCAATATTACCGCGATATCCGCATCGCGCAGATCTATGAGGGAACGACCGGGATCCAAGGCAACGACTTGCTCGGTCGTAAATTTCTTAAGGATATGGGCAAGACCGCAACCAAATTGATCGTGCAGATGAATGCGACGGTCACAGAATGCGGCACGAGCGAGAACGAACACGTCAAGGCGATCGGCGTCGAGCTCGGTAAAGCCGTTCAAGCGCTTCAGGAAGCGTCGCTGTGGCTTGCCGGGAACGCAATGAAGGATCTGCGCGCGACGTTCGCCGGCGCGGTTCCCTACCTCATGCTCTGGGGCTACGTAGCCGGCGGCTGGCAGATGGCTCGCGCCGCGCTCATCGCAAGTAAGAAACTCGGTTCCGATCCGTTCTACGAGACGAAACTCGTAACGGCGCGATACTACGCCGACCACATTCTGCCCAAGATCATCGGCTACAAGCACGAAATCATCGCGGGCGGCACGACGACCATGGCGTTGTCCGAAGATGCGTTCGACACCGACCGTAAGGCGCTCGTCACCGCGTAACGAAACGGTCTCCCCGCACCGGTTGGTCACCGTGGACGGCAGTTAGAGTGGCGGAAGCCGCTCTTCGTGACCTTCGCGAATCGCTTCGAGCACGGCTTGCGGATCGGCGGAGGCGGACATCGCCTCGGCAACCGGATCTTCGCGATTGGGAACTTCCGGGTGATCGGTCCGCAACTCTTCGAGCAATTGAATGAGCTTCGTCGTCTTTTGCTCGGCGCTCATCGAGACGTGCAAGGTGAGCTGCGCACGATCCTCGGCGAGGCGATCGAGCCGGCGCTGCGACGTAAGGATCAGCGCCGTCATGCATAATGCGGTGAAGGACACCATCCCTTGCAGCCACGGAAATGGTGGCGCATCGAATTCATGCAGGTGTAACGGGGCCGCGAAGACGTTGGCCGCGACCCAAAGGCAGACGAAGGCTGCGAGAATGGCGATGAACTGCGGGCGGCCGAGCGCCGCCGTGACGCGCTCGACCGTCCGCTGAGATTGCGTCGCGGTACGCGCGTGTTCGACTTTGAAGTCGACGATCGAGCGGACCGACTGTTCGACGTGCTCGGGCAACTCATCGAGAGGGGCGCTTGCGGGCGATGTACTCACGTGGTCCACGCTCGTCGTCTTACGAACGCCCGCACCGAACTCCGTTATCTCGCCGGCCCCGGAGCGGCCCAGTGGGCTTAATGTGGCGTCGTCGCGTCGACCTGGAGCGCCGCTTGGAGTTGCTGATCTGCCTGCTGGAGCAGGTTGATGGCGTTGACGCGGTGTCCGCCGTAGTCGCGTTGATCGCGCTGCAGGGCCGCGATCATGCGGGTGAGCCGGCGCTCGACGGAGCGGATGCTGTGCGCGCTCTTGCGCTCGCCGTTGAGCGCGGGCCGGGTCTGAGCCGAGGCCGGCTGCGTCGCCGCGTTTCCGGCCGCGAAGAATGTCAAGGCGAGGGCGATGGCACCCAGTGTGCGAGAGTGACGTACGATCATGATGGTACTCCTGGCGTGGCGGGCGCCGCGCCGGACGATAGCGTTATACGCATGTATACGGCACGCCGCGGTCACATCACAGCAGACCTCCGGGAATCTAATCCCGGGTTTAGCCGCCTTTAAGGCCTCTTTCAGACGTCGACCGTCGCGAATGTTGCGTTCTTCTCGATGAACGCGCGGCGCGGAACGACATCGTCGCCCATAAGCATCGTGAACGTTCCGTTCGAGCCCACTGCCGCACCGTCGCCGTATCGAATGCGGCTAAGTTGCCGGGTCTTCGGGTCGAGCGTCGTCTGCCAGAGCTGGTCGGCATCCATTTCGCCCAGGCCTTTGAAGCGCTGCACCGTCCATTGGCCCGACCGTGCGTGCAGAAATGTTTCGAGGTCGGCGTCGCTGCGGATATAGCGCGATTCTTTGCCGTGTAAGACCCGATAGAGCGGTGGCATTGCCGAAAAGATGTGGCCGCCGGCGATGAGCTGCGGCATGAAGCGATGGAAGAACGTCAGCATCAGTGTCGCGATGTGCGCCCCGTCGACGTCGGCATCGGTCATCATGATGACCTTATGATAGCGCAGTCGCGTCGCATCGAAATGCTTGAGCACGCCGCATCCGAGCGCTCGGACGAGATTGTCTATTTGCTCACTTTTGAGCACCCGGCTCACGTCGGCCTTTTCGACGTTGAGGATTTTGCCGCGCAGCGGCAAGATCGCTTGGAAGGCGGAGTCGCGGCCGCTTTTTGCCGTGCCGCCTGCCGAATCGCCTTCGACGATGAACAGTTCCGACGATTGCGGATCCCGCTCGCGGCAATCGGCGAGCTTGCCGGGCAGCGACGTGCTATCGAGCACGGATTTGCGTTTGATGACCGTATCGCGGGCGCGCCGTGCAGCATCGCGCGCCCGCGCGGCGAGCAGTGCTTTCTGCACGATCGTTCTGGCGACATCCGGATTCTCTTCGAAGAAACCGGCGAGCAGTTGGTACGTCGTCGACGCGACCGCACCGTTGGCTTCGGTATTGGCCAGGCGTTCTTTGGTCTGCGCTTCGAAGCGCGGTTCAGCCAGCCGTACGGCGATTGCCGCCACGAGTCCCTCGCGCACGTCGTCGGCGGTCAACGCGTCTTTGAGCAGCGCGTTGTTCTGAGCGTACGCGTTGATCGCGCGCAAAAGCGCCGAGCGAAAACCCGCTTCATGCGTCCCTCCGAGCGCGGTCGCGATATTATTCGCGTACGTTGCGACGATCGATTCCTCGGCATCGAAATAACGCAACGCGAGAAAGACTTCGACATCGCCTTTTTCGGTAGCGACACTCTTGCGTGTCGAGATCACGGACGTGAGCGGAGGGCCGATATTTTTTGCGAGATAGGTCAGGCTTTCGGCGAAATCGCCGGCGCGGAACGGTTCGCTCGTCTTCGCGGCTTCGTCGACCAGAACGAGTGTCAAGCCGGGATTGAGAAACGACGAGATGCGCAGCCGGTCGCGCACGATCGCCGCATCGAAGCGCGTCGTGTCGGTGAAAATCGTCGTGTCGGGCCAGAAACGGATGAGCGTGCCGTGCGCGCGCGTCGGCTTGCCTTGACGTAAGCGGAACGCGGGCTTGCCACCGTCGCGAAACGTCTGCTCCCACGTGAAGCCGTCGCGCCAGATCGTCATCTCGAGCTTCGTCGAGAGCGCGTTCACAACCGACGCTCCGACTCCGTGCAGGCCACCCGACGTCTTGTAGGCGTTTCCGCCAAATTTTCCCCCGGCGTGGAGCACCGTCATCGCGACGGTAGCCGCAGGCAACTTCTCCGTCGGGTGCGCATCGACAGGAATCCCGCGGCCGTCGTCGCGCACGGCGGCCGACCCATCGGCGTGCAAGGTAACGGTCACGGTCGTCGCATGGCCGGCCAATGCTTCGTCGATGCTGTTATCGTAGATTTCGGTGAGGAGGTGGTGGAAACCGCGCGACTCCGTATCGCCGACGTACATGCCGGGACGCTTGCGCACGGCCTCGAGTCCTTTGAGAACTCGAATGGATGAACCGTCGTAACGGCCCGATCCATTCTGCGCATGCGCTTCGGGCGGTTCCGGTGCGACGAGCGCCGTCGTCGTGAAGAGGTCGAGGGTTTTATCCGCCTTCGCCACGCCGCTTAGTCTTCACGCTCGCGGCGAACCGCCCGTACGTCGACGACGCTATCGCCGCGCTCCAGGGTCACGAGGGGAGCTCCGCTCGACGTTCGCTGCGTCGTGCGGATCGCGACAATGGGCGCGCGTGTCAGCGTCCCTTGCGCCGAAACGATCGCGAGATCGTGCGACGGATCCACGCCGAGCGCCCGCACGAGGGGACCTGATCGCGCAGTGACGGGGTAGCAGACGACGCCCTTACCGCCGCGAGCCTGCGTGCCGAATTCGGCGAGCGCCGTCTTTTTGCCGATGCCGTGCCTCCCGACGCAGACGACGTACCGATCGCGATCCATCGCACGGGTATCGAGTTCGTGCACCTGCGTCAGCGCGCCCTCGACCTCGCGCGCGATCGTGTGCAGCGCTTGCGCCTTTCCGTTGCCGGCGACGGCGAGGAGGGCGACGACGTGATCGCCGCGCTCGAGTTTGATCCCGCGCGTACCACCGGCGCCGCGCCCGAGCGGCCGAAGCCCGTCATCGTCGGCGACGAAGCGGATCGCCTTACCGTTTGAAGCGGCGAGGACGATGTGATCGTAGTCCGCCACAATCGCGCCCGCGACGAGCGTATCGCCATCATCGAGTTTGGCCGCGGCTATGCCGCCGCGCCGGACCGCAGCCGCGTATTCGGCAAGGCGCGTGCGTTTGACCGCACCCGAGCGCGTGACGGTCACAAGGTAGCGGTCCTCCACGAAATCGGCAATCATCAAAAGCTTGACAATCGTATCCTCGGAGTCGATCCCGTCGACGACGTTGCGCACGTGGCGTCCCTTGCCGCCGGGCGACGTCTCGGGGACGTCGTAGAGCTTTTTCGCATGGAGCTGTCCGCGAGCGGTGAGCGCGATGAGGTAATCGTGCGTCGAACCCGCGTACATCTCTTCGACGACGTCATCGGGTGCCGTCGTGAGTCCACTCTTGGTGCGCGCGCCACGGCCGTTACGTTCGGTCGCGCCGGCGGCCACGCGCTTGACGTACCCGTTGACGCTTGCGAAAACGATCACGTCCTCGCGCGCCGTCAGCTCTTCGCGGCTCAACCGCGCGATCGTGCGCTCCACTTTGGTGCGCCGCTCGACGCCATGCGCGTCGACGACGCTTTTGAGATCTTTCCGCAGGATCGTCACGCGCCGGCGCTCGCTTGCAAGCAAGCCTTGCAGATCGCGCACGACCGTCAAGACGTGTGCGTGCTCGGCGCGGATCGCATCGAGTTCGAGGCCTGTGAGTTTCGAGAGCCGGAGTTCGAGGATCGCTTGCGCTTGAATCTCGTCGATGTCGAGCAGGTTCATCAGCGCGATCTTCGCTTGTGGCGGATCTTTCGAGGCCCGAATCGTCGCGATGACCTTGTCCATGAGGCCGATCGCCTTGATGAAACCGGCGAGGACAAGGAGGCGCTTCTCCGCCTTATCAAGATCGTAGACTGCGGCGCGCCGGATCGTTTCCAAACGGAACGCGATCCAGCGCTGGAGGATCTCGCGCACGTTCATCTGACGCGGCTGCTTATCCGCGAGCAGCATCGCGTTGTAGGCGATCGTGACCTCGAGCCCCGGGCGGCGGGCGACGAGCTGATTGAAGATGTGCTCCGCCGATGTTCCCTTGCGTAACTCGATCACGACGCGAATCCCGTTTTTATTCGATTCGTCGCGAAGATCCGTCACGTCGTCGACCGCTTTGGTATTGATCAGCTCGGCGATACGTTCCACGAGCGTCGACTTATTGGTTTGGTATGGTACCGAATCGAGAACGAGCAAGGTGCGATTCTTCTGCGTCTCTTCGTGCCAGGTAGCACGCAGCTTTACCGATCCGCGGCCCGTCTCCAGCGCCGCTACATAGCCCTCGAGATCGTGCACGACGCCGCCGGTCGGAAAATCCGGCGCGACCATGATCTGGGCGATCTCGCGCGCCGCGATCTCGCGGTTATCGAGATACGCGAACACCGCAGCGGCGACCTCACGCAAGTTATGCGGTGGGAGCGACGTCGCCATGCCGACGGCGATCCCGTCGGTACCGTTGACCAGGATGTTTGGGAAATTGACCGGCAGAATCGTCGGCTCGGTCGCCGTTGCGTCGAAATTATCACGGACGTCGACAGTCTCCTGATCGATGCCGACGAAGAAGTTGAGCGCGATTTTCGCGAGTTTCATCTCGGTATAGCGATAGGCCGCTGGACCGTCGCCGTCGATCGACCCGAAATTGCCCTGGCCCGTGATGAGGGGATGCAGTAACGACCACGGCTGCGCCATGCGCACCGCCGCATCGTAAACCGAAGCGTCACCGTGCGGATGGTAGAGCTTGAGCACCTCGCCGACGACGCCCGCGCTCTTGCGCGTCGTCTTCTCCGGGGTCAGACCCATCTCGCGCATGGCGTAGAGAATGCGGCGATGGACGGGTTTGAGACCGTCGCGCACGTCGGGCAAGGCACGGTCCTGGATGACCGACATCGCGTAGTCGATGAACGACTTGCGCATATGGTCGTCGACGCCCAGATCGACGACGGTTGGGGGCTGCGAACTCACCCCGCCACTGTAGCGGATCGCTATGCCAACACCCTGTCAGGGGCGACGGGAGCGAGTCATCTCGCTTCGCGAACGTACCCGCGCATGAACGCAAAACGGCCCACGATTCCGCGCCGCTGGAACGGCGAGGTCGATGGCATTCGCTGGCTGCCGCGCATGATCGACAAAGCGCGGATGCGCAAAAGCGGAACGCTCGGCGCGTATCTTTTGGGCCATTCGCCCGTCGATCGAGCGCTGCTCGAGCGCATGTCGCTGACGACCGACCAGTTCGCCACACTCGCCGTGGCGCACGCCGACGACGCCGGCGTACTCGCCGCGCTGCGTGCGCGCGGGATCGATGAAGAGCGCGTGCGCCGCTGGTCCGGACGGTTCGAGACGACGTGGCACGCCTATATTCCGGTCTGGGACGTCGATGACGGCTACACGAAACCGAAAACGGTGCTGCACGCTGCGGCGCTCGCTGCTTTTCAGGCCGTTGAGGGCCGCTCATGAACCTTGCCCGGAAAGTCCTCAAAGCGCCGTAGCAGTCGCCCGAGGGCCCGGAAGAGTGATCTGCGCATCCGAGGACATCGAGACGCCTTGCGCGATAAGCATCGGTATGGCGAGTCGAGCATCTCTGCACGCGTGAACCGCGTCTGGTTTGTCGCGGCCGTGATTGCGACCGCAATTTCGCTCGGTGTCTTCTTTCGCTTCGATCGGCTCGACGGCAAGCTTTTTACCAACGACGAATCGACGACATCGGTCCACGTCAGCGGCCATACGATCGCCGAGTACGATGCGGCAGTGCGAGCGGGTACGATCACGCGGATCGGGGATCTGGCGCGTTTCCAGCAGGTCGATCAACGCACGTCGATGCGCGATGTCGTCAGCGGGCTCGCCGTCGAAGACCCGCAACATCCGCCACTGTTCTACATCCTGGAGCGCAGCTGGCAAACGGTGTTCGGCGATTTGGTTGCCGCCCGTCGCTCGCTGCCGGCGCTCTTCGGCACGCTCGCAATTCTGTGCGCGTACGTCTTCGGTCTGGCGCTGACGGGGCGTGTCTGGTTTGCAGGGGTGCTTGCCGCGCTCGTCGCGGTCTCGCCGTTCCATGTCATCTACGCCCAGCAGGCGCGCGAATACAGCCTGTGGACGTGCCTCATCTTGCTCGCGAGCGCGGCGCTGCTGCGTGCCCTCGCCGCGCCGTCACCGGTTCGTTTTGCGCTTTATGCGCTTACACTCGCCGTCGGCCTCTACAGCGACGTGCTTTTCGCGTACACGCTCCTCACCCACGTCATCTTCACCGTTATTGCGTATCGGCGCGCTATCCGCCGCGTGCTCGTGCCTTTTGCCGTGGCCAACGTGGCGGCGTTGATCGCATTTGGGCCATGGATCGCGGCGCTGCTTCGCGGACGCGGAACGATCACGAATAATGCCTACCTGTCGGCGCCGCTGCCGTTCAAAATCACCGCGCTCAAGTGGATCTTCAATTTCGGCGCCGTCTTCTACGATCTCGATTACGAACGGCATGCCTCCGTCGTCGTGCTCGTACCGATTTTTGTCGTGATCGTCTTGGGCGCCGTGCTGCTCGCGCGACATGCCGAGCGACGCGCTACGCTCTTCCTTGCGGTCCTGGGCGCGACGACGTTGCTTGCCTTCGTTCTTCCCGACGTCGTGCGCCACGAGAGCCGCTCGACATCGTCGCGTTATCTGATCCCGACGTGGCTGGCCTGCGAATGTGCAGCCGCCTACGCGATCGTGTGGTGGACGCAGAGTCTGCGCGTGCGCATCCGCCGCGCCGGCGGATTCGCCTTTGCCGCGCTCGTCTTTCTCGGACTGATCTCGCTTGGTGTCGCGGCCCAGCGCGAATATTGGTGGGGCGACGCGGGTATCGCGCCGATCGGGCCGATCTCGCGTTTGATCCGAGCGGCGTCGCCGCCCGTGACGGTCGCCTTCATCCGCGATCAAGGTCCGTACGACTTGGGCCCCCTGCTGCTCGCCCAGACCGTCGATCCCGCAGTGAGACTCACGTATCTCGCACCCGGGCAGGTGCTCGCAAAGACGCCAAACCGCGGTTCGCTCTTCGTGCTCGATCCCACCGCCGCTTCGCTTCGGACGATCGAGCGCGGCGGTTGGCACGCGGAACCGGTGTATCGGTTTACGACGGCCGATGCTGTGGTCGCCGCCTTGCGCCGCGAAGCGGCGCACAGCCGTGGCGACGCGGCCGACGGCGGGGCATCCCTGTGGCGTTTACGTTAGCGTGCGCCCGTGCTGAGGTGCTGCTTGGGAGCGAGACGTAGAACCAAATTCCGGAAGAATTCTTTGCGCTCCAGCACCTCCTCACGGCGGACGATCGCTGCGTATGCCTCGTTGCAACCAAGCAGATCGAAGCGATCACACACGCCATAATCGACGAACCAGACGCGATCGGTCTGCGGGAGGCGCGCGAGCGCCGCTTCGCCCTCTGCGACGGAATGCACGAACATCGCGTCGACGTCGTAGCGATCGGGTGGAAGCACGCGCGGGAAGGGGACGACGTGCGCGGGGCCGCCATAATACCGTCGGAATGCGGGCAGCGCATCGGCCCCATAGATCGCGATCGTATCGCCCGGCCGCGCAACTTGCGCGAGGTACGCGCCGACGCGCTTCCAATCGCCTTGCTTGGCTATCCCCGGATACATACTTGCGTTAGAAGCGACCGCGGCGGCTGCGTAAATGACCAGTATCAGCGCAGTCGCGCCGCGACGGCGCGCTGCCTGAAACGACATGACGATCGCATATGCTGCAACGAGCTCCGGCACGAAGATGGCGACGAAGTGGCGCGGTACGATCAGTTCGTACTTGAAGCCATCGGCGAGCACGACGTAAATCGCATAGATCGTCACGACCATCGCGACATACGCGCTGAGCAAGCGACCTACGCGGGGTCGACACACAACAACTGCGGCGATTATCGCGCAAACACGGAGAAGCGTCGAGATATGGGCTAGCACGCCATCCACCGCCCGATATGGCGCAGGAAAGACGAAATCGATCAACGGGTGCAAGAAAATGCTACCGAACGACGGTGGCTGCATGTCGCGAACCGCGAATGCGCCGCTGACCTGCGCGTGCAAGACGATGAGCATCGGCACGAATCCGACGGCCACGATCGATGCTGCGAGCATATATGCGCGCAGCGATCGCCAGCGCCCCATCACGGCAAGGCCGACGGCGAATCCGACGAATTCGAATGCGATGAAGTATTGTGTGTAGAGCGAGACGAGCGCGAGTGCGATAAAAGTGAATCGCGAGCGTCGATCGTGGCCTGCGAAATACCCGTCGTAGAATGCGAGCCAGCAGAGCGCGCAGAGCAGCAACGCAAATGCGTAAAGCCGGATTTCAAGTGCTGCGAAGACGGTAAACGGATTGATGGCGACGAGCGCGGCAAAGAGCCAGGCGTTGCGCGCTGGAGCGATGCGTCGTTCGACGAGCGTCATCGCATACGTGAAACCCACCGCGCACAGCACCGAGAGAGCGCGCGCGAAAAAGACGGACTGCGAGAATACACGTAACGCCGCGAGCGCGACGAAATACAAGGGCGCCTGCAGTTCATATTCGATGGCACGGTGAAATGCGTAGATGGTGCCATGGGCGGTCGTGCCGAGTGAATATTCCTCGTCGGTCCACGTGCCGAGCGTTGCGGCCAGGGCAAGCATCGCGGCGACTTGCAACGCGAGGACGATGACGACGCCGCGACAAGTGCGCGGCGATCGTAACACGTGCGCAGTTGCGACGCTCGAGACCGGCATCACGCCTACTCTACCAATGAAGTCGCCGAACACCTCGTGCAAGATGAGCCGCCCCGTCAGCGCCGAAGCGCACGCGGATGCAGACCGAGGTACGTCCCCAAGCCCACGCTCTCTCCGAGCGCCTGCGCACCTTCGTCGCGGACGTCGTTGTGCCCGGAGAACGGACCTATTTCGAGCAGCATGCCGCATCCGCGGACCGCTGGACCATTCCGCCCGTGATGGAACACATGAAGGCGCAAGCACGCGAAGCCGGCCTTTGGAACCTTTTCCTCCCCGAGAGTGAGTACGGCGCCGGCCTGAGCAATCGCGAATACGCGCCGCTCTGCGAGATCATGGGGCGCTCGTTCATCGCCCCGGAAGTTTTCAATTGCAACGCGCCCGATACGGGCAACATGGAAGTCCTGGTCCGCTATGGTACGCCGGATCAAAAACGGCGCTGGCTCGAGCCGCTGCTCCGCGGCGAGATCCGCTCCGCGTTCGCGATGACGGAACCCGACGTCGCGTCCTCCGACGCGACGAACATCACCGCACGCATCGCTCGCGACGGCGACGACTATGTGGTCGATGGTCGAAAGTGGTGGACGACGGGCGCGCCCGATCCGCGTTGCAAGATCTTGATCTTCATGGGGAAGACGGACCCGTCAGCGCCCAAGCACCTCGCGCAGTCGATGCTGCTCGTGCCCATGGGGACGCCGGGGATCACGATCGTTCGGCCGTTAACCGTTTTCGGCTACGATGACGCACCTCACGGGCATGCCGAGATGCTGTTCGAGACCGTCCGCGTGCCGGCCGAAAACGTCATTCTCGGCGCGGGCCGGGGCTTCGAGATCGCGCAGGGCCGCTTGGGCCCTGGACGGATCCATCATTGTATGCGGCTGATCGGCGCCGCCGAGCGCGCCCTCGAAGCGATGTGCGTGCGGGTCACGGCACGCGTCGCATTCGGCAAACCGCTCGCCGAGCAAGGTGTCGTCGGCGAATGGATCGCCGACTCACGCATCGAGATCGATCAAGCGCGCCTGCTGACCTTTCATGCCGCCGAGATGATGGATCGGCACGGCAACAAAGCGGCGCGCGCAGAGATCGCCATGATCAAGGTCGTCGCGCCCAGCATGGCGCTGCGTGTCATCGACCGCGCGATCCAAGCCTTCGGCGGCGCGGGGGTATCCGACGATCCGGGGCTCGCTCACCTCTGGGCGAGTGCACGCACGCTCCGTCTCGCCGATGGACCTGATGAAGTGCATCGCGCGGCCATTGCGAAGCAGGAACTAGGTAAGCACGGCCATCGGCGTTGAACATTCGGGCGCGCGGGTGCGTTGTCTCGATAGAGCCGGAGCCGCACGTCCGCGCTCCGCGCGTTACTAAGGAGAGCTTCATGGATCTACTTCGAAATCGCGGGACGCGAGCGAGCGTGCTCGCTGCCGTAAGCTTTGCCGCGACACTATCGCTCGCGGTTCCCGCACCCGCCGCGGCCGCCGACGCGATTCCGGCCGGGGCCACGATCACGGGCAAGATGATGAGCGCACTCGATACGGGGAAGGTCGAGGTCGGCAAAGGGTTCTCGATGGAAGTCACGCGGCCGTATCCCAACGGCGACCCGTCGTATGCTGGCGCGATCGTGCGCGGTCACGTCGCCGATGTTCAGCATGCGGCGCAAGGCCAGAAAGCATCGATTACGCTTGCCTTCGACAGCATCGTTCTGCCGAGCGGTCAGTCCTCGAAGCTGACGGGCCACGTATTGACCGTCGATAAGAAGCAGCAGAGCGCGGTGCTGCAGCAGGCTGCGGGCGCGGGCGCGGGCATGATCGTCGGCAACATCGTCGGCAAGGCGCTCGGAACCAACGCCGGCGGTTTACTCGGCGCCGCGGGCGGTTTCGCGTACGGCAACAATCGCAAGACCAATTACGTCATCCCGGAAAACGCCGAAGTCACGCTCCAGACCGATACGGAAGTCGCGCGGCCACAAGCGCGTCAATAGCGGGCGTTATTCGACTATCGCGAGTCGCGCGTAGAGCGCGAGATCGCGAAAGGTACCGTGCAGAAAGTACGCTTCGGCGAGCGTTCCTTCGAATCCGAATCCGAGCCGCTCGGCTACCGAGCGGCTCGGCGCGTTTTCCATGACGCAGCGGATCTCGAGACGGTGCAGTTCGAGTTCGGTAAACGCGTGCGCGACGATGGCGCGTGCGGCGCGCGTGACGATCCCGCGGCCGCGGTCGACCGGGCGAAGCCAATAGCCGATCGCGCTACTGCGGTTGCCGTAGTCGAGGGCATGCAGGCCGATCGCGCCGACGAGCACGCCGCGGGAGCGGATCGCGTAGTCGAAGGCGATATGTGCTTGTGCTTGGCTTTGAGCGTATTCGGCGTAGCGTCGAATTTCAGCGAGCGTGCGCGCACTATCGATCCATGGCAGCCAGGTTCGAAGGTCGGCGCGGTGGCGTTCCACGAGCGCGAACATCTCGGGCGCATCGCCGGGCGCGCGCGGGTGCAACACGAGTTCGGCGTCGACGGGGAGAGGACGCAGCTTCATGTCTCCACGCCTTCGCGCTCGAGCATCGCCCGATAGATACGTTCGACATCCTCGAGGGTATCGATCTCGCTTGCGTGCTTGTCGGGACGTAGGCGCACGATGCGGGGAAAACGCAGCGCGTAGCCGCTGCCGTGCAGTGCACTGCGCGCAATGATATCGAAGGCGATCTCGACGACGGTCGAGGGCTCGACGGCAAGGGCATGGCGCCCGAACGTCCCGGTGTGGTGCGCGAGAAACCACTGCGTCATGGTTGCGATCTCGTCATCGGTCAAGCCCGAATATGCTTTTCCGATTGCGAGCAGTTCGGGATCGGTCGTCGACCTTCGCACGGCAAACGTGTAATCCGAGAGGACGTGTTTGCGTTTGCCGTGTCCCCACTCGACGCCTACGACCGCGACGTCGAGCGTGGAAAGCTCCCGCTTGAGTTTGAGCCACCATTTGCCGCGCCGGCCCGGCACGTACGGCGCATCGGTCCGTTTGAGCATCAGGCCTTCGTTCCCGCGCGCGCGGGCAGCCTCGAAGAGGTCGGCAATTGCCTCCGGTGAGGCGCCGGGTTCGAGCGTCTGCCACGGCGCGAGCGTGAGTGCATCGTCCGGATGGATCAGGTGCGCGACCTCGGCTCGCCGTTCGACGAGGGGTTGGTCGAGCACGAAGCGTTCGGCGGCCGCTAAAACGTCGAAGACGATGAAGCGCACCGGAATGTGCGCTCGCAATTCCGGCGTCGGATCGACGCGTCCTAAGCGCGGTTGTAAATAACGAAACGGCAGAACGGCTCCTTCTCGTAGCGCGACGATCTCGCCGTCGAGGATCGCATCGACAGGACAGGCGCCGAGCGCCGCAACCACCTCCGGAAACGCGCGCGAAATCTCGCTGAATGTTCGCGAGAAGAGGCGCACCGTTCCGGCGCGTACGTGCGCCTGTGCGCGAATACCATCGTACTTGTCCTCGACCAGCCACGTACCCGCGGCGAGTTCACGATAGGATGAGCCGAAGAGGACGGGCGTCGCGAGCATGAAACCGATCGGCGCGCCATACCGAATTGCGATCGAGGCGAGCTCGTCCGCTTGCGCCGCCACGGCGACCGCACCGATATCGCCAGCCGCCATCGCCGCGCGCCGGACCAGGGCCGGATCGCGCCCGAAGGCGAGGGCGATTGCATCGAGCACGAGCCCTTCGCGTAGGCCGATGCGAAGCTCGCCGGTGAGAATCTTCGCGACGTAGGCGACTTCGCGCGGTGTCGTACACGCGCGAAAAGCCCGCTCGCAGACGGCTTCGCGCCGCTTTCCCATCGCTTTTCCGCCGGCCGACGCGAGTTCGTCGAGCATATCGGCAAACGTTGCTGGGGTCAGGGTCTCGGCGAAAAGGCCCACGACATCGGGCTCCCGGACGATGCACGCCAGCGCTTCACCAAGATCGCCCGTCTCGCGATAGGCCGCCGTAAGCGCATCGTCGGCGGGCTTCCAGAGCTTGCGCGCCGCGGCAAGGATGGTCCGGCCGCCGATCGCGAGTTTCCGAGCGTCATGCGCCGCGAGGGGGTTTCCGGAAAGGAAGCGAGTGACGGCGAGCAGATCTCGTCCCGAGAGCGAACTTATGTACCGCCCGAGCCGTTCCGTCTTTGCCGACTTCGCAGCGTTTGCCGCGATATCGTCGCATGCGGCGGCGAAGTCGATCATCTTCCCCGTTATCCCGCTATCGTCAGAGGTATGATGACCAACATGCTTTCACCGTCCCTTCGTCTCGGCGCCGCGATCGCGCTGCTCGCCACCGGCCTGACCGCGTCGCAGGCATTCGCCGCCGAGATCAGCGGCTCGGCGAGCGGGACCCCCGCGCCGGGCACGATGACCCCGGTCAATAAAAGCACGCCCGAATTCGATGCGTTCCGGAAAACGTGGGATAGTATTACCAACTATAGCGCGACGATCGTCTCGCACGAGACGACCAACGACGGCAAAGAAACGCAGAACCGGACCTTCACCTATAAATTCGTCAAGCCCACGGCGGCGCTCATCACGATCATCGCCGGGCCTGGCAAAGGCGGCGGCGCGGCGTGGCATGGCGGTCCCAAAATCAAGGGCCGCCAGGGCGGGTTCATCTCGTTTGTGCGCTTGACGATTCCAAAGAACGACCCGCGTGCGACGTCGCTGCGCGGCGAACAGATCGAAGTCGCGTCGTTCGGTTTCCAACTCGATCACTTCGCCACCGTCCCCGGTGTGCTCAGCGAGACCAAAACACCCGACGGCATGCTGATCACGTTGACGCCCAAGGCCCCGGAACCAAGCGGCGTTACGAAAGAGACGATGACCCTCTCGACAACGACCCATCTTCCGGTGAAGCGCGAGATGTTCGTCGGCGATAAGATCGTCGAAAGCGGTACGTACACCGATCTCAAGCTGAATGATCCAAACCTTAAGGACTCAAATATCGACGTATGATTACGGCCTTCGTGTTGCTGACGGTCACGCCGGGGCGCGTCAAACCGCTCGCCGAACGACTGCTCGACGTGCCCGGCATCGGCGAGGTCTACAGCGTGGCCGGGGCCTACGATCTTATCGCCGTCGTCCGCGTGAAGGCGCATGACGATCTCGCCGATCTCGTCACCGCTCACATCGCGGGTCTCGACGGGATCGTACGCACCGATACGCTGGTCGCTTTTCGCGCATTCTCGAAACGCGATCTCGGCATGATGTGGGATATCGGCGCTTAGAACAGCGCGAGTTGGGCGTTCGCTTCGAGATACTCCGCATCGATGCCGAGCTTGCGTAAGCGTCCGACGAATTCACGGCCGCCGTGGTTCAGCAAGACTTTTTTCGGTTGCGCGAGTTCGACGTAGCGCAACAGCGACGGATAATCCGCGTGATCGGAAAGCGGAAAACCGGCGTCAGTACGTCCGTTGAAATTTGCGCCCCTGCCAAGGACCCAACCGGTGAGCGCCGCCGTACGAACGGCTTTACCCCGCACGGCGGTCGGCAGCGCTCGTCCCGACGGCGGCCAGATGAGGGCGCTGCGGCCGTCGAACGCCGCCGCATCGTAACGCCGATAGGGCGGCAGCGCGACACCCGCTTCCTCGTAGACGCGCGCCATCGAGGCGACCGCGCCGTGCGCGGTGAGCGCGATGCCGCCGTTGCCTAAAATTGCCATCGCTTCTTGCGCTTTGCCAAGCGAGTACGCGAAGAAGATCGGTACGACGCCGTCTTCCAGCGCCCGGGTGGCCCATGCGACCATCGCCCCCGCGACTTCGGCCCGCGGCGGGAAGGCGTACTGCGGCCGGCCGTACGTGCACTCCATGAGGAGCGTATCGCAGCGCTTCACTTCGGGCGGTTCTGCGGTGTACGAGCGTTCGAGCTTGAAATCACCGGTGTAGACGAAGCGGCCGCGCGCGCCTTCGATGAGTAGCTGCGAGCTGCCCAATACGTGGCCCGCGGAGAAGAGCGTCAGTTCGTGACCAGCGTGGCGCCAAGGCTCATTGAAGGCGTGCGTTTCGAAGAAGATCTCCGCGCGTTCATCAGCGCCGAACCCACGTTCGCTAGCGATAAGCGGCTCGTCGCGTTGTGGCGCCCGCCGGCCGAAGCGCAACGCGCAGACGCGCGCGTTATTGGGCGAGGTGACGACGACCTCGTGCGGACGAGCGTGGTCGGCGTGGCCGTGGGAAACGTAGCAGCGGCTGCGGGGCCGCAGTGAGTCGATCCAAAGATCGATCTCCGCGACGTAGAGCGATTTGTCGAGCACCGAAAACATGGCTTCCGAACGGACGTTCGATGACGCGAAGTGCACCCCTTGCCCGGCGCGCGTAGTCTATAGGGAGACATGGCACGCATCTACGATAACCTCGCCGACACCTTCGGCAACACGCCGCTCGTGAAGCTGCCGCGCTTGAGCAAAGGCTTGCCGGGCACGGTGCTCGTGAAGATGGAGTCGTTCAATCCGGGCGGCAGCGTCAAGGACCGCATCGGTGTGGCGATGATCGAGGCCGCGGAGCGAGAGGGCCGTTTGCGGCCCGATACGATCATCGTCGAACCGACGAGCGGGAACACCGGTATCTCACTTGCGTTCGTGGCCGCCGCCAAAGGCTATCCGGTCGTTCTGACCATGCCCGATACGATGACGCTCGAACGGCGCAATCTGCTCAAGGCCTACGGGGCGCAGCTCGTACTGACCCCCGGTGCCGAAGGCATGAAGGGCGCGATCGCGCGGGCGCAGGCGATCCGCGATTCTGATCCGGCGAAATATTTCATGCCGCAACAATTCGAAAATCCCGCGAACCCGGAGATCCACCGTCGCACGACGGCCGAAGAGATCTGGCGCGACACCGACGGCATGGTCGATATTTTCGTTGCCGCGGTCGGGACCGGCGGCACGATTACGGGTGTTGGTGAAGTGCTGAAGGAGCGCAAGCCCGGCTTCGTGGCGATTGCCGTTGAACCCGATGCGTCGCCGGTGCTCTCCGGCGGTGCGCCCGGCCCGCATAAGATCCAAGGTGCCGGGGCTGGATTCATTCCGAAGAATCTCAACACCGCCGTCTACAGCGAAGTGATCCGTGTAACCAATGACGAGGCGATCGAGATGGCGCGCCGCGCGGCTCGTGAGGAAGGGATGCTCGTCGGCATTTCGGCGGGCGCAAACATCTTCGCAGCGCTCAAAGTGGCGGCGCGTCCCGAAGCGGCCGGTAAAACGATCGTTACGATCGGTTGCGACACGGGTGAACGCTATCTATCCAATCCGCTCTTCGCGGAGCAAGAGGCACACGTCGTAGAAGCCGCGCTCGTCTGAAGTCGTCCCGCTCGAACCCGCTGCGGGCGCTCGCCGTAACGGCGGTTCTCGCGCTATCGAGCCTCGTCCCGGCGGGCGCACAGATTGCGCAGCCGGACGGCAACGTCATCCGGGCGACGCTCGATAACGGCTTGCGCGTCGTGATCGTGCGCGATCCGCTCGCGCCGGTCGTCACGGTGTACGATAATTATCTGGTCGGCGCCGATGAGACGCCGCCAGAATTCCCCGGTATGGCGCACGCGCAGGAACACATGGCGTTTCGGGGCTGCGACGGCGTCTCCGGCGACCAGATTTCGGCGATCTTCGCGCAACTTGGCGGCGAGGGCAACGCGGATACGCAGCAGACCATCACACAGTATTTTGCGACCGTTCCGGCAGCCGATCTCGATGTCGAGCTCCGCGTCGATGCGGCATGCATGCGCGACATCGCCGATACGCAGAAGGAGTGGATCTCCGAACGCGGGGCGATCGAACAAGAAGTCGCCTCCGATCTCTCCAATCCGTCGTACAAAGCCTTTAGTCGGCTAAGCGCCGATATGTTCGCCGGAACGCCGTACGCGCACGATGCGCTCGGCACGCGTGAGTCGTTTGCGAAGACGACCGGGGCGAGTCTCAAAGCTTTTTACAAGGCGTGGTACGCACCCAACAACGCCGTGCTCGTGATCGCGGGCGACGTCGATCCGCAAGCGACGTTGACCCTGGTCCGAAACGTATACGGTTCAATACCGGCGCGGCCGATCGAAAAGCGGCCGGTGATCGAACTTCAGCCCGTGCACGCCGAATCGTTCTCGCTCGATAGCGATCTACCGTACGCGATCGTGTTCACCGGCTATCGGCTACCGGGCTCGGGCGATCCCGATTACGCGGCGGCGCGCGTGCTCATCGACGTGCTGGCGAGCCAACGCGGCGATCTCTATGCGCTCGGCGCGCAAGGGAAGGCGCTGCAAGCCGGCGCGCAACTCGGGGCGACGTATCCGAAGGCGAGCCTGGGACTCGTCTACGGTGCGCTGCCGGTCGGTTCGGATATCAAGGCGTTCGCCGCGGTGCTGGGCGGTGTCGTCGCGAACGACGTGAAGAACGGCCTGCCGGTCGATCTCATCGATGCGGCAAAGCGTTCGGAGATCGCCGCGAATGAGTACGCGCGCAACTCGATCGCCGATCTCGCGGGATCGTGGTCGCAAGCGATCGCCGATGAAGGCCGGACATCGCCCGACGACGATATCGCCGCGATTCGCACGGTCAGCGTCGACGACGTCAATCGCGTCGCTCGCACGTATCTCGTCCCGGGCGCAGCCGTGACGGCAAATCTGATCCCGCGGCGCTCGGGAAAAGCGGTCGCTTCAAAGGGTTTCGGCGGCGGTGAAGCGCTGACGTCCGCGCCGACCAAGGCCGTGGTGTTGCCCGCCTGGGCGCGCAGCCGGTTGGCGCGGCTCGACATCGCCCCATCGACGATTGCGCCCAGTGATGAAACGCTCCCCAACGGGATCCGCCTTATCGTTGCGCCGCAGACGGCAAGCGATACGGTTACCGTCATCGGCGAGATCCGTCATGACGACGCACTCCAAGCCCCGCGTGGAAAAGAGGGCATCGACGGCGTGCTCGGCGGCCTCTTCGCGTACGGCACGGCGAGCCTGGACCGGTTGGTGTACCAGAAAGCTTTGGATGATATCGCGGCACAAGAGTCGGCCGGGCCGAGCTTCTCGTTGCACGTTCTGCGAGCCGACTTCGACCGCGGCGTGCAACTGTTGGCCGATAACGAATTACATCCGGCCTTTCCCGCCGACGCGTTCGCGATCGTGCGCAAACAAAATGCCGACGAGGTGGCGGGCGAACGCCAAAGTCCGTCGTATCTCGCGGGGCGCGAAGTTGCGCGCGCGCTCTTTCCCCAGGGCGATCCGCAATTGCGCGAGGCGACACCGCAAAGTATATCGGCGCTCGCTCTCGCTGACGCCCGGGCGTATCATGCGTCCGTCTATCGTCCGGATATGACAACGATCGTCGTTAGCGGAAACGTTGCCGAACCCGAGGCCCGCGCGACGATCGAACGGTATTTCGGCGCATGGCGCGCGACCGGGCCGAAGCCCGTCATCGACTTGCCGCGGGTGCCCCCAAATAAAGCCGCCGCCGTCGTGGTACCCGATGCGAGCCGCGTGCAAGATGAGACGCAGCTCGTGCAGACCGTCGCGCTCGCGCGGACCGATCGTGACTATTACGCGCTTGAACTCGGCGACCACGTGCTCGGCGGCGGCTTCTACGCGACGCGCCTCTACCACGACATCCGGCAGGTCGCGGGCCTGGTTTACAATGTAAGCAATCGGCTCGCCGCCGGACGTACTCGTGCGACCTACACGGTTTCGTTCGGAAGCGACCCGCCGAACGTTTCCAAGGCGCGCGCGCTTGTGGCACGCGATCTCCGTGCAATGCAGTCCAGCGACGTAAGCCCGAGCGAATTGGCACAAGCCAAAGCGATCCTCCTGCGGCAATTACCGCTCGGTGAAGCGAGCGTCGACGGCGTCGCGGGCGCGCTTGTGAATCGTTCCATCGCGGGGTTGCCGCTGGATGAAGCCCATCGCGCCGCGGCGATATACGCGTCGTTGACGGCTGGGCAGATCCGTGCCGCATTCAAGAAATATATTCGACCGAGCGCCTTCGTGCAGGTCGTGCAAGGGCCGCCGCCGCGATAGCGGCTCATGCGGATCCTTCGCGGCGAACCATTCGTCGGCGTGACGCGCGGCGAGCGTATCGAGTCCGTGCATCACGTTGCCGCCTGTATCGCCGAATCGAACGGCGCCGTGGTCCACGCGCTCGGCGATATCGACGAACCGGTCTTCCTTCGCTCGTCTGCAAAGCCGTTCATCGCAGCAGCCGTCGTCGAAAGCGGCGCGGCCGCCCACTTCGCGTTCGATGCACGCGAACTCGCCGTGATCTCGGCATCGCATAACGGCGAAATAATCCATGTCGCGGCGGTCACGTCTATCCTTGCAAAAATCGGACTTGACCACACGGCCCTGCAGTGCGGCGCGCAGGCGCCGTCGTACGAGCCGGCCGCGATGGCGCTCCTGGCCACGGGTGCCAGACCGACGGCCCTGCATAACAACTGCTCCGGCAAGCATGCGGGTATGCTCGCCACGTGCGTGCATCTGGGGCTCGATACCCGGACCTACCTCGCGCTCGAACATCCGGTGCAGCGACGCACCCTGGCATTCTGTGCTCGGCTGCTCGACGAACGTGTCGAGACGCTGCCTCTCGCCGTCGACGGCTGCGGCATGCCGGTCTTCGCGACATCGCTGCGGCGCGCCGCTTGCGCCTTCGCACGCTTCGCAACCTTGACGTGGCTTGCGGACGCGGATGCCGCGGCGCTCGAGACCGTCGCCGCTGCGATGAGCGCCCAGCCGGCGTACGTCGGCGGCTCGGAACGTTTCGATACGGCGCTGCTCGCGGTAACCGGTGGCCGGATCATCTGCAAGGCGGGCGCGGAAGGCATGCACGCCGATGCACTCCGGCGTGAAGGCCTCGGCCTCATGCTCAAGGTCGTCGACGGGACGCGGCGTGCCGTGGCGCCGGCGGCGATGGCGCTGCTCGCAGCGGTGAACGCGCTCGAGCCGGCGGAGACAGCCGCACTCGAGCGTTTCGCACGACCGGAAGTCCGCAACGTGGCGGGTCATGTGGTGGGCTTCGTCGGTCCGCTCTGCGCCTGACACAATAGCGGCCGGTGTGACGTCCTATGGGCGTGATCGAGTTCTTTCTACGCCGCCCCATCTTTGCGGCTGTCTGCTCGCTTATGATTCTGCTTGCGGGCGCCGTAACGATTCCGACCCTGCCGATCGCGCAATTTCCAAAGATCGCACCGCCGGTCGTGACGGTGACGGCGCGTTACACCGGCGCGAGCGCGCAAACGGTCGAGAATTCCGTTACGACGATCCTCGAAGAGGCGATCAACGGCGTTCAGGGGCTGCGCTATATTTCATCGCAATCGTCCAATAGCGGCACGAGCACGATCACGTGCACCTTCGATCTCGAACGCAATCTCGATCTCGCGGCGACCGACGTTCAGAACGCGGTCCAAACGGCGCAGGCGCGCCTTCCGAACGAGGTCAAACAGGCCGGGATCACCGTCGGGAAAAACGCGGGCGATTTCGTTATCGGGCTTGGTTTCTCGGCGCACGACCGGTCGACGTCGCCGATCTTTCTCTCCAATTACGCCGATCTGTATCTCAAGAACGAGATCAAACGGATCAAGGGCGTAAGCGACGTCATCCTTTTCGGCGAACGCAAGTACGCGATGCGCTTATGGCTCAATCCGAAGAAGCTCGCGGATAATGGCCTCGCGGCAACCGACATTGTGGCCGCCCTGCAAGATCAGAACGTGCAAGTCGCAGCCGGTTCGATCGGCAATCCGCCGACGAACGGCAATCAACCGTATCAGATCAGTGTGCGCGCGCTGGGCCGTCTCGCGACACCGGACCAGTTCCTCAATCTCGTCGTCAAGAACAATGCCGATGGCGGGCATGTGTTCTTGCGCCAGGTCGGCCGCGCCGAAATCGGCGCAGAAGATTATTCGACCGACCTTCATTTCAATGGCCGGAGTGCCGTTGGTTTGGGCGTTCAGGCGCTACCGACGGCGAACGCCCTCGACGTCTCGCGCGCCGTACGTGACCGAATGGCGCAGCTCGCGGAGAAATTCCCGCCCAACGTGTTCTACGACGTCGCCTTCGATACGACGACTTTCGTCAACGAGTCGATCAAAGAGGTGATCATTACGCTGTTGATCGCGATCGCGCTCGTCATCGGCGTCATCTATCTCTTCTTGCAGGACTGGCGCACGACGCTGATTCCGGCCATCACGATCCCCGTCTCGCTCATCGGAACGTTCGCGCTGATGAAAGGCCTCGGCTTCTCGATCAACACGCTGACCTTGTTCGGGCTGACGCTTGCAACCGGACTCGTCGTCGACGACGCGATCGTCGTCATCGAAAATATCGCGCGCTTCATTCAGGAGAAGAAGATGACGCCGCTGGCGGGCGCTGCTGCGGCAATGGAAGAGATCACGGGGGCGGTGGTCGCGACCTCGCTCGTGCTTTTCGCCGTCTTCGTTCCGGTCGCGTTTTTTCCGGGCGAGACGGGCCAGCTCTACAAGCAGTTCGCGCTCACGATCGTCTGCTCGATCGGCATCTCGCTCTTCAACGCCCTAACGCTCACGCCGACGCTTTCCGCGCTGCTGCTCGGCCGTGTCGAGCGGCCGCGCAACCGCTTCTTCAACACCGTCAACACCGGTATCGACCGGTTGCGCCGGTTCTATCACGCGTCGCTCGGCGGCTTGATCCGCTTCCGATTCATCATCATGGCGGCATTCGTCGGCTTGCTGATCGTCACGGGCTTGTTGTTCAAGGCCGTGCCCACCGGTTTCACGCCGGATGAAGATCAAGGCTACTTCATCGCATCGGTACAAGCGCCTGAAGGTTCGTCGATCGATTACACGGAGCGCGTGACCGCGAAGATCGAGAAGATCATTCGCAGCCGGCCCGAGGTGTTACGCATTTTCGACGTCATCGGGTTCGGCTTTTCGGGCAACGGTCCGAACAAGGCGACGATGTTCATCTTGCTCAAGAATTGGGCCGACCGTCCCGATTTCCAGAGCTCGATCTTTCCGCTCCTGTATGGCCCAAAGGGATTCCAAGGCAAATTCTCACAGGTGCCGGACGCTTCGGTTTTCGCTTTCAACCCGCCATCCATCGCGGGCGTCGGAAACGTCGGCGGATTTCAATACGAACTCGAAGATCGCGGGAACGTCGGCCTCGATAAACTCAATGCAACGGCGTACCAATTCATCGGCGCGGCCAACAAAGATCCGAACTCGGTGCTCAGCAGTGTGTACACGACGTTTCGCAACGACAATCCGCAGCTGGTCGTCAACGTCGATCGTACGAAGGCGCAATCGCTCGGCGTCCCGCTCGCGAACATCTTCAACACGATGCAAATCGATCTCGGTTCGCTCTACGTCAACGATTTCGATTATCTGAACCGGTCCTACCGCGTCTACGTGCAGGCCGATACGCCGTATCGCGCAACGCTCCGCGACCTGCAGAACATCTATGTGAAATCGACCGCGGGCTCGATCATGCCGCTCACGACGTTGATTTCCTCGACGCAAACGCGCACTGCGCCCGTCATTACGCACTACAATCTCTTCCGGTCGATCGAGCTGTCGGGTCAACCCAAACAGGGCAAGGGTTCGGGCGATGCGATTACCGCGATGGGCGGACTCGCCGCCAAGTTTGAAACGGCGAGCATCGGCCACGAATGGTCGGGGATTTCTCTTGACGAGATCCAGTCGGGCGGTCAATCGATCCTTATCTTCGCGCTCGGCATCGTCGTCGTGTTCCTGGTTCTCGCGGCGCAATATGAGAGTTGGACGGATCCCCTCATCATTCTGATGTCCGTACCGCTCGCAATCTTGGGTGCCGTGCTCGCGATCTTCGGCCGCGATATTCTGGCCGGCATGATTTCACCCGCGATCGGTTTCGTGCTGTCCGATGTCTATGCGCAGGTCGGCTACGTCATGTTGATCGGGCTCGCGAGTAAGAACGCGATCTTGATCGTCGAATTCGCCAATCAGCTGCGTGAACAGGGTCTCGATGCGGTCTCCGCTGCGAAACAAGCGGCCGAGACACGCCTGCGACCGATCCTCATGACCTCGTTCGCATTCATTCTGGGCATCGTGCCGCTCGTGATCGCGTCGGGCGCGGGGAGTTCGAGCCGCCATAGCCTCGGAACGCCGGTTCTTGGCGGCATGGTGCTTTCGACGTTTCTCAATCTCGTGCTCGTGCCCGTCATCTACGTCATCGTGAACAACGTGCGCGATCGCTTCACGCGTAAGCCGCACGATCGGCCGCCGGCCGAAACGCGCAGCAGTCCGGACGCACCCGAACTCGCGCCGGCGCCGGCACGCGTGTAGCTTCGACGCGGTGAAGCCCCGGTAATTTACGAGAGGACGGCTGCGCCCCGTTTCCGGCGCGAGGTCGATTTGACGTCGTGATGCTGCGGATCGCCAATGTTGTCGCGCCGATAGGCTCGCGCTTGCGCGAGCGACGCACTCGTCGATTGCGCGATCCACTCCGCGGCCCGGCCCGCGACCGCCTTACGCACCTTCGCCGGCGCACCGGCGGCAACGACGTTGGCCGGTACGCGCCCGTCGGCGGTTACGACGCCGCCGGCGGCGATGACGCTGCGCGTGCCGACGATTGCGCCGCCGAGCACCACGGCGTTGCTGCCGACGAGCGTCCCATCCTCGATCGTACAGTCGTCGAGCACCGCGCAATGCCCGATCGTCACGTCGTTGCCGATCACGGTCATTCGATCGTCGGTCGCATGGATGACGGCGTTATCTTCGACGGCACTACGCGCGCCGATACGAACGGTACCGCGGTCGGCGCGAATGATCACCCCGAACCAGATCGATGATTCCTCACCGACGATGACATCGCCGACCAAGACCGCCGTCGGCGCGACGAAGGCACTCGCTGCAATGCGCGGCGCCTTCCCCCGATATTCGATGAACATATATGCGAAGCTCCCTTAGTTGTACATCAAGCCCTGCTGCCATCGTAACACCAGGTGTGCGGGAATATGAGACGATTCTCTGAACTCCCCAGGCGTATTGATTCGGGGAAGGATCGCACGTGAAGTTTACCCGCTTATCAACGGCAGTTGCCGCGGCGTTTTCCATAACGATGCTCGCGCCGCGCGCGCTGCCCGCGGACGACGGGCCGATCAAGATCGCCGTCATCACCGATATGTCCGGCGTGTACGCATCGACGTCGGGCCGCGGCGCGGTCGAAGCGACGAAGATGGCTGCCGAAGAATTCGGTGGTTCCGTGCTCGGCCGTAAGATCGAAGTCGTCACGATCGATCATCGGAACAACGGCCCGGAAGCGGCGACCAAAGCGCGCGAGGCGTACGATAGCGGCGCCGAGCTGGCGCTCGATATGGTAAATTCCGCGACCGCGCTCGCCGTCGCCGGCGTCGCAAAAGAAAAACACAAACTCGCCATCGTGACGGGCGCCGGCTCGTCGGCCCTCACCGGAGCCTCCTGCAACCGCTACACGTATCACTACGCCTACGATACGTACGGGCTCGCCGCATCGACCGGGCGCAATGTCGCGCGTGCGGGCGGCAAAACGTGGTACGGCATCGTTCCCAACTACGCGTTCGGGACGCAGATGCTCGCGGATTTCAGCGCGGCGATCAAGCCCGAGGGCGGCTCGTTCGTTCACGCCGATATGATTCCGCTGGGCAATACCGACTTCTCGTCGTATCTGCTCGCCGCGAAGAATGCCAAACCGCAAGTGCTCGGCGTGCTCAATGCCGGCGCCGACACGGTCAACACGATGAAGCAAGTCAAACAGTTCGGACTCGACAAGCAGATGAAGGTCGCGGTCGGCTTGCTGTTTCTCTCCGACGTCGATGCGCTGCCCGACGTCTTCGCCGGTTCGCGCATCACGACGTCGTGGTATTGGAACGAGGACAAGAACGCGCGGACCTGGTCGGATCGCTTCACCAAGCGCTTCGGCGGCGGGTTGCGGCCGACGGACGTTCAAGCCGCCGACTATAGCGCCGCCACGCAGTGGCTCAAAGCGGTCAAGGCCGTCGGTTCGGTCGATGCGGACAAAGTTCAGGGGTATCTCGACGGCAAAACCTTTAACGACTTCTACGCCAAAGCCGGTGAGTGGCGCGCTCGCGATCATCGCGTGACGCACGAGATGTACGTCGTCGACGTGCTGCCCAAGGCGCAAGTCAAAGAGCCCCATGCATGGTTTAAAATCGTGCAAACGATTCCGCCTAGCCGGGCGTTCCGTCCAGAATCCCAATCGGTGTGTAAAAAGGACTGGTGATTCGCGCACGGCTTTAGACGTCCGCAGGAGCACCTGGCCGACTCTGACCCCGGAGTATCTCGTCACGCAGATATTCAATGGCCTCGTCAACGGCGGCTTCTATGCGCTCTTGGCGCTCGGCCTTTCGATCATCTTCGGGATGTTACGGATCGTCAACTTCGCGCACGGCGCGATGTATATGCTCGGCGCGTTCGTCGCGTATTACGGTGCGCAGCTCTTTCATCTGCCGTTTTTCGCCGCGCTCGCGGTCGCGCCGATCGTCGTCGGGCTCTTTGGCCTCGTGCTCGAGACGACGCTGCTGCGCCGGCTGTATGACCTCGATCCGCTCTACAATTTGCTTTTCACGTTCGCCGTGGTGTTGGTCGTCGAGGATCTGATGCGGCTCGTCGCGGGCGCGCTCGGATCGCCGTACGAGATTCCCGCCGTGCTCGCCGGCGCGACGAATCTCGGGTTCGCCGACTACCCGACCTATCGGCTCTTCGTTATCGTCGTGTGTTTGGTCGTCTGCGGCGCGGTGTATGCACTCGTCGAACGCTCACCGCTGGGCGCACGGATCCGCGCCGCAACGGAGAAACCGGAACTCACGCGTGCGTTCGGCATCAACACCCGGCGTCTCGTCAGCGGCGTCTTCGCGGTCGGGGTCGGGCTCGCCGCGTTCGCCGGCGTTCTCGCCGCGCCCAATACGAACGTCACGCCGACGATGGGCGATGCGATCATCATCAACACCTTTGCGATCGTCGTGATCGGTGGCCTCGGCTCGATTTTGGGTTCGGTCGTCGCGGGATTCGCGCTCGGCGTTATCGCGGCAGTCGGTGCGGTGCTCTATCCGCCGATCTCGAACACCCTGATTTTCGTCGTGATGGTGCTCGTCATCATCTTCCGCCCGGCCGGCCTCTTCGGCACACCGGAGCGCACGGCGTAGATGGCGCTGTCCTTGATTGCGGGGCAGCGCGGCATGCTTGCCGGCGCAGTGCTTCTCGTCGCTGGCCTGACCTTACCATTCGCGCCCGGCGTCTACGTTGGCTTCGCGATCGACCTGCTGTGCTTCGCGCTCGTCGCCGTTGCGCTCGATATGCTGCTCGGCTTTACGGGCTTATTGTCGTTCGGACATGCGTTGTTTTGGGGCGGTGCCGGCTACGTCGCGACGATCGCAATCGCACATGGCGTCACGTCGTTTCCCGTGGCGGTCGGTGCGGGTGTCGCGTATGCGGCCATCGTCTCGCTGCTCGTCGGGGCGCTCGCGGTACGGCGCAGCGGCATTTTTTTCACGATGATCACCCTGGCAATCGGGCAGATTCAATACTTCCTCGCGTTCCAGCTCGCCGATCTCACCGGCGGTGAAAACGGCTTGAGCGTTCCGACGCGCGGCACGCTCTTTGGTTTGCGGCTCGACAACGACTATGTCTATTACTATCTCGTGCTCGCATGCACGGTCGCGGGGACGGCGTTCGCGGTGCGCGTGGTGACGTCGCCCTTCGGCGCGGTCCTCGCGGCGATGCGCGAAAATGAAAATCGCGCGAAGAGTATCGGCTATCATACCGAGCGCTTCAAGCTCGCGGCCTTCGTTCTATCGGGAACGCTCGCGGGATTTGCGGGCGCGCTCTTTGCCGTTGGTAACCGGCTCGCGGGGCTCGATGGCGTCGATTGGCATACGTCGGGCGCGATCATCATCATGACCATCCTCGGCGGCATCGGGACGATTTATGGTCCGATCGTCGGCGCCGCGCTGTATGAATCGCTCGACTTCTTCGTCTCCAAGACGGCGATCGGCGACAAAACCAATATCGTGATGGGGCTGATCTTCGCGATCGTCATCCTCGTCGCGCGACGCGGCATCGTCGGCGAAATTCTCCATCGTCTGTACGCGCGGACGCCGGTAGTGATCGACGAAGATGCTCCGCTCGCGCCGATCGCCGAAAGCGCGTGAGCCCTAAACGCCGAGGTGCGCGAGCAGGTCGCCTTCTCGCGCGATAGCGTCAGCATTGGAGAGCGATTCGATAATACGGCCGTGGACCATGAGGTAGTGCCGGTCCGCGACCCGCGTCGCGAAGCGCAGGTTCTGCTCGACGAGTAGGATCGTTACGCCGGCTTGCTTCATCTCCACAATGAGGTCGCCGATCGCGTCGACGATCACGGGTGCAAGCCCCTCCGTCGGTTCGTCCAAGAGGATGAGGCGGGCCCCGCTGCGCAGCACGCGCGCGATGGCAAGCATCTGTTGCTCGCCGCCGGAGAGGGTCGTCCCCATCGCAGCACCGCGTTCCTTGAGGATCGGAAAGAGCGCGTAGATGCGCTGGAGCGGCCAGCCTGCTGCACCCACCACGGGCGGCAAGAGCAGGTTTTCGGTGACCGTCAACGTCGTGTAGATGCCGCGCTCTTCGGGAACGAAGCCGATGCCGCGCCGAGCGATCTTGTCGGAGGTAAGCCCACGTATCGGTGCGTTATCGAACATGACGTCGCCCGATGTCTTTCGCATGATGCCCATGATCGCTTTAAGCGTTGTTGACTTACCGGCACCGTTACGTCCGACGAGCGTGACCACTTCGCCGCGGAGCACCGTGAGGTCGACGCCGCGAAGCGCATGACTCTCGTCGTAATATGCCTCGAGGTTGCGCGTCTCAAGCATGCTGCCGGCCTGCATGGACGCCCGCTCCGCCGCCGAGATACGCGTCGATCACACGCTTGTCGGCGCGGACATCGGCGTAGGTTCCTTCGACGAGCACTTTGCCGCGCTGCAGCACGGTGATGCGATCGGAGAGATCGGCAACGACGCTGAGATTGTGTTCGACGAGCACGATCGTGCGGCCGTTTCGAATACGGCCGATGAGTTGCGTTATCCGGCCGACGTCTTCGCTGCCCATGCCGGCGGTCGGTTCGTCGAGCAAAAGAATCGCCGGATCCTGCGCGAGTGAGATAGCGATTTCCAGCGCGCGCTTGCCGCCGTATGGGAGTTGGCTCGCGAGCAGCTCGCGTTCGCGCTCGAGGCCGACGTCGACGAGCAATTGGCGCGCCCGCGCGTCGAGAGGTTTCGTCGCCGAACCCGAGAGCCAGAAGCGTGACGGGAGATGCGTCTTGGCTTCGAGCGAGACCTTGACATTATCGAGCACGCTAAGATGCGTGAAGACGCTATTGATCTGAAAGCTGCGGATCATTCCGAGCCGCGCGATGGCGTGTGGCTGAAAACCCGTGATCTCGCGTCCGGCTAGCCAAATCGACCCGGCCGACGCTGTGACGAAACCTGAAAGAAGGTTGAAGAAGGTCGTCTTGCCCGCGCCGTTGGGGCCGATGATGGCATGGATCGCCCCGGTCTCGATCGCAAGTGAAACGTCGTCGATCGCGGAGTAACCGGCAAATGATTTGCGGAGGTCGCGCGTCTGAACGATCGGCGGCATGCAGCGCTACTTCACTCTTCGAAATACGGTGCCTTCGCTTGTGGACGGACCGGAGCGACGAAAAATCCCGGAAACCGGGGATGTCCTCCCCTGCACCGGTGCTTTATGGTTGTTGCGTGACATCCGGCGGCGACGGCACGTTGTCTGGTTATGCGCCAGTGAGGATTGAAATTCGTATGATCAATGATTGCGATGCAGAAGGACTCTTGACGGAATCGGTAACCCCGTTTGACATGTGGTCCGCGGAAAACCAACCCGACCAAATGACGAAGCGTCTCTATTCCTGGCGCATGGAGAACCAAACGCTCCGCGCGTACGCGGACAAATGCGAAGATAAAACGGCGGGACGGATCGCGGTCGAGATGCCGGCGGCTCACCATCCGCTCGAATTTTCCGTCGATCGCGAACGCATCTTCGACTACGTGAAAAAGCGCCGTCGTATCGTTCCGCGTAGTTTTAGCGACCGATTCTTCTCACTGCCGTTCCTCCCGACATTTTTTGATCGCGCTTTCGCGCGTCAGCGAAAAAATGCCGTCGATTATTACGGTGACGTGCGCGAGTTGACCCAGCTATCGCTTGTCATGCGCGCCGCTGCGGTCAACGCCCGGACCGGAGCGGCACAAGACGGCCACCTTGCCGAGCGACATGCGGGCGCTCAACAGTTAGCGTCCTAGCGCGGCGACGACCGCGCTAGGCAAACCCGAGAATGCGCGCGACGATCTGACCACGGCTGCGCGATCCGGTCTTGCGCGCGATGTTCTTGACGTGATCGGCAGCGGTCGTCTCGGCAATCGCAAGCGCCTCGGCGATCGTTGACGTCCCTTCGCCGGCAAGGATGTGTTGGAGTACTTGGCGTTCGCGCGGGCTGATCTGATAGCGCGCGGTCGCCGCTCCGAGAAGATCGCGCGAGCGAAGCTTTTCAACGAGGATGCAGTGTAGCCCATGAGCATCGGGCTGTTCGTGGAGCAGGCGGACGACGATGCCGTCGACGAGTCCCAGCGAGGCGCGACCGGCTTCCGAGCGATTCGCTATGAGGTTCTTCGCCGTCGCCGCGACCGCGCCGACGAGGCGGCCTGCCGTATCGCGCCACGGGCTGACATGGCCGAAAGCGTGGACGATGTTGCAAAGATCGTCGATCAGGAAGATCGCCGGCTCAGCGCGCTTCCTGACGTCGCTTGTCGCGCCGGCCGCATCGGATGCTCGGACGACTTGCACCCTTACGAAGCCGTAACGGACGTCATGCCTCTCTCTTCGGCAGCGGAGCTCGGGCCTTGCCGCCGACCGGGACCGGGCGCCGCAACTGTGCGACGAGGCACGTTCGCGACCGCTTCGCATCCTAGGCGCGGCGCCCAGCGGGCGAACGCGAAGCGCGATACGCGTCGATCGACGCTTGGGTCGTCAGGAGCGCACCGCCGCGCCGCACCGCACGCAGGCGGCCGCGTTGCGCGGCTTTGTAAAGAGCTTCACGTTCGTGCGGCTCGGCGAGCTTGGCGAGCGGGACGAGTTGATCCCGCCGGTCGACCGCGGTCAGCAGGCGGCGCAGGCTCGCGAGCAGCGAGCGGGCCAGCAACGTCGCCAGCGGCACCTCGTCGCGCGCAGCGGCATCCAGGAGGGCGGTCGTATAGCGCGTGCGCTCGCGCGTGGACACGAAAAAGGGCGGCAGGCCGACCCGGCGCAGCAGCAGATTGAGCACGAGCCGGCCAACGCGCCCGTTCCCGTGCGCGAACGGCTGAATGCGCCAGAAGCGGCCGTGGGCCGCCGCCGCCCAGCGCAAGACCGATTCGCCGTTCTGCGGACCCGAACCGATGCGCTCCACGAATCGCTCGATCTCCCGTGGCACGAGCCACGCCGGCGGCGCGACCATCCCGCTTGCAAACGCCGGGACGGTCGTGCGGCGCCACTGGCCCGGCCGCGCCGAGCGCATGCGCCGCAGGGCTCGCGTATGCAACTCGACGATCTCTTCGACGGCGATGAAGCGGTGGCGCGGGCCGGCTTTGGGTCTCGCCGCGACATAGGCCGCTGCGTCGGCGTAGTCGGCCAACAGGATATAGTCGTCGAGAGCTCCGTTCCCGCCAACACGGCCATGCAGAACCAGGGCCAGCACCTCATCCCGCGGCAGCCTGACGCCGGCAAGCGCTGACGATGCCCGAATCTCGTCGATGTGCAATTGCGTCCATTCGCTCGACGTTTCGATTTCGTACGCGCCGAGCGACTGCCGCTCATCGCCGATAAGCTGCTCGAGTCGTTCGAGACGTGCCGTCGCGGACATTGTCCAAGAGTATGTGACTGGCGACGTTCCGACAATCGCCGTCGGCGCAGTTGTCCGTCACGTGGTAGATTGGTAGCGATGGACAACCCATATCTCGCCGCACTGGCCGACCGGATCCTCGTGTTCGACGGTGCCATGGGAACCGAGCTCATGGAGCTGGGCTTGACCGACGCTGATTTCGGCGGGGCGCGGTATCACGGTTGCAACGAAGCGCTCGTGTTGACGCGGCCCGACGTGATACGACGCGTGCACGACGCGTTTCTCGCGGCGGGCGCCGACGTCGTGGAAACCGACTCGTTTACCGCATCGCGGCTCAAGCTGGCGGAGTACGGCCTGGGCGAGAAGACGCCCGCGATCAATCTGGCCGCCGCTCGCCTCGCGCGCGAGGCGTGTGATGCGGTCGCGACGCCCGCGAAGCCCCGTTTCGTTGCGGGCTCGCTCGGACCGACGGGGATGCTCATCTCCTCGTCGGACCCGACCCTCTCGAAGATCACCTTCGACGAGCTGGCCGATCTTTACGGCGAACAAGCCCGCCATCTCGTCGCAGGCGGCGTCGATCTGCTGTTGATCGAGACGAGCCAGGATCTGCTCGAGATGAAGGCTGCGGTCGCGGGGATCACGCGTGAGTTCAGCAAGGGCCTGCGGCGCGTGCCCATTCAAGCGCAGGCGACCCTGGACGTCACGGGCCGCATGTTGCTCGGGACCGATATTCGCGCGGTGACCGCGACGCTCGATGCGCTCGCGATCGACGTCATCGGCCTCAACTGTTCGACCGGACCGACGCATATGCGCGACGCGGTCCGCTATCTCGTCGAAAATTCGCGCTGTTTCGTCTCCGTCATTCCAAATGCCGGACTGCCGCTCATGGGCCCCAAAGGTGAGACGATCTATCCCGAGCGCCCCGACGAGATGGCGCGCGAACTGCGTGCGTTCGTCGATGATTTCGGCGTCCACGCAATCGGCGGGTGCTGCGGCACGACGCCCGCGCATATCGCCGCCTTCGTGAGCGCCGTCGCCGGTAAGCGCGGCCGCTCGCTCGAAGCAAAGCTGCTGCAATTCGCCGCATCGTCGATGACCGCGACTGCGCTCAAACAGGACGGAAGCCCGCTCCTGGTCGGCGAGCGCATCAACGCGCAAGGGTCGCGCAAGATCAAACGCTTACTCCTGGACGATAACTATGATGAGATCGTGCTCGTCGCGCGCGAGCAAGTCGAGGGCGGTGCGCACGTGCTCGATCTGTGTACGGCGTTGACCGAACGCGTCGATGAAGACGTGCAGATGGCGACGATCGTCAAGAAGCTGGCACAGTCGGTCGAGACGCCGCTCATGGTCGATTCGACCGAAGTGAAAGTCATCGAAGCGGCCCTAAAAATCTACGCGGGCCGCGCGATCGTCAATTCGGTCAATTTGGAGAACGGCCGCGAGAAGATCGATTCGGTCTTGCCGCTGGTCAAGGAAAGCGGCGCCGCCGTCGTCGCGCTGACCATCGACGAGACCGGGATGGCCAAGACAGCGGAACGCAAAGTCGAGGTCGCGCAGCGCATCTACGATATCGTCTGCGGCGAATACGGCATCCCGCCCGGCGCCCTGATCTTCGACGCGCTAACGTTCACACTCGCCACGGGCGATCCCGAATTCTTCCCGTCGGCTGTGGAAACGATCGAAGGCATCCGGCTCATCAAGGAGCGGTTACCCGGTGTGTTGACGTCGCTTGGCGTTTCCAACGTCTCGTTCGGGCTTAAGCCGGCGGCGCGCGCTGCGCTCAATTCGGTGATGCTGCATCACTGCGTGAACGCGGGTCTGGACATGGCACTCGTGCATGCCAAAGAGATCACGCCCTATGGCGAACTCGACGCGCGGGAACGCGATCTCTGCGACGACCTGGTGCTCAATCGGCGGCCCGATGCGCTTCAGCACCTCATCGAGTATTTCGAAAATACCGGGCCGGCTGGGAACGCCGCGGCCGTCGTCGACGATGAAGCCGGACTGCCGATCGAAGCGCGCATCCATAATGCGATCTTGCGTCGCCGCAAAGACGGCATCGAGGCGAAAGTCGACGAGGTGCTCTTAGCGCGCGATCCCGTCGACGTCCTCAACAACGTGCTGTTGCCCGCGATGAAAGACGTCGGCGATAAATTCGGCGCGGGCGAACTCATCTTGCCGTTCGTCCTGCAATCGGCGGAAGTGATGAAGAAGGCCGTCGCCCATCTCGAACAATTTCTAGAGAAGAAAGAAGGCGTGACGAAAGGCAAGGTCGTGCTCGCGACCGTCTTCGGCGACGTGCACGATATCGGCAAAAATTTAGTCAATACGATCCTCACGAACAACGGCTATACGGTGTACGACCTCGGCAAACAGGTGCCGATGAATACGATTCTCGAGAAGGCCGTCGAGGTCGAAGCCGATGCGATCGGGCTTTCGGCGCTGCTCGTGTCGACGTCGAAGCAAATGCCGATCTGCGTCTCCGAACAAGATTCGCGAAAACTCGATATTCCGATCGTCGTCGGCGGTGCTGCGATCAATCGCGATTTCAGCCGCCGCATCGGCTTTCTCGACGGCGGCGAGCGGTATTTCGAACCCGGCGTCTTCTACGCGAAGGACGCCTTCGAAGGGCTCGACATCATGGATCGCCTGACATCGGAACCGCAACGCCGTGGCGCATTCACCACGCAGATCCGCAGCGAAGCCGAACGCGCGCGCGACCTCGCGAAGACGGCCGCGGCGCCGGCCGTCGCAAGCGGACGTACCGGTCGCGATCATCTTTCGCAGGTGGCGGCACCGCGTGCGCCGTTCTTCGGTTCGCGTACGCTCGAAGCGATCGCGCCCGCGGAACTGTGGCAGCATTTCGATTTGAAAAGTCTCTACCGGCTTTCATGGGGCGCGGCCAATAGTAAAGGCGACGAGTTCGAACGGCTCAAACGCGACGAATTCGAGCCGCGCTTACGACGCTACGAGGCGCAAGCGGAGCGCGAGGCAAGTATCACGCCACGGGTCGTTTACGGCTATTTTCCAGCGGCCGGGCTCGACGACGACGTCATCGTTTACGATCCACAGGACGCCACGCGCGAGATCGGCCGTTTCGCCTTCACGCGGCAGCTCGGCGGCGAACATCTGTGTCTGGCGGATTACCTGCGTGAACCCGAGGCCGGCCGCGCCTCCGACGTGATCGCACTGCAAGTCGTGACCATCGGCCGTGAGATCTCGCACGCGATCGACCGGCTTCAGGCAAGCGGCGATTATAGCGAGAGCTATTTCCTGCATGGCTTTTCCGTGCAGTCAGCTGAGGCGCTCGCCGAACACACGCATCGCCGCGTGCGGCGCGAACTCGGGCTCGGCGACGACCGCGGCAAGCGTTATTCGTGGGGCTACGGCGCATGCCCCGATCTCTCGCAGCATGCGCTCGTCTGGGAACTCCTGGGAGTCGAAGCGGCGCTCGGCGTCGAACTGACGGAGGCGTTTCAGATGGTTCCCGAGCAGTCGACGGCAGCGCTCATCATGCACCATCCGCAAGCGACCTATTTCAACGCGGCCGCGACGCGAGAACTCGTACTCGCATGATTGCGGCGACGGGACGTCATGTCGTGCTCGTCGGTCACGGCAGCCGCTCGGCCGCAGCGAACGCATCCCTCGCGACGCTCGCGGCGGGGATGACGCGCGATCTCGGCGAGCCGGTGCGGCCGGCATATCTCGAGATGACGCCGCCGGCCATCCCCGATGCCGTGCGTGCCGCGCTCGCGGAAGGCGCAACGCGGATCACCGTCGTGCCGTACTTCCTTTCGCCCGGCATGCACGTGCAGCGCGATATCGTGCAGCTCGTCGAAGCCCTGCGTCACGAGACGGGCGTCGCAATCGAAATCGCGCCGTTTTTTCGGCTCGCATCCCGACGTGCAGCGGCTGCTGGTCGAAATCGCGGTCGCTACACCGTAGTCTGCGCTACGCCGCCGGCGGCTCGCCCTGCCTGCCTCCCTGGGCGCCTCCCGCGATCAGCATGTCCGCGGTGCCGAAGACTCCGCCGAGCGCGCCACAAGCGATGTCGACTGCGTTCCAGCCGAGTCCCTCGGTCGAACCCAGCACATATTGGCCGACCTCGATCGCCCCGCTGTAGAGTGTGAGCGCTACGATGGTCGCCGGTGCGACGCGCCGAAAGCCGCGTTCGACGAGCGCGCGCCGGACGAGGTATGCGAGCGTGCCGAATCCGACGAGACTGTATGCCTTCCGAAGTGCGACGTGCCACGTCAAGCTCGAAGGCGAGGTGAGCTGATAGAAATCGTTACGGAGGGCGGCCACCAGAAGGACGGTTGCGACGACTGCGGCTGCGGTCGTCCAACGGGTGTGCGAAGGCGGCGGACATCGGCGTTGCATGTGCAGCCGCTTCGTTATGCATACGCACGGAAAGACCATCCAGCAGCACGAAGGGAAGGCGTTTCGCTCGGCAAAAACAACGCCGATTCGTGCTTACGAGTCCTATGTCGCTCGCTTTCTACGGCGGAGGTTTTCATGTTGAAAACGGGCGTTATCGCTCGGCTTTCGGTTGCGGCGCTCATTGGGTCGCTCGTGACCGGATGTTCGTCGCCCTCGTCGAGTACCTCGCAAGCGTCGTCAACGTCCTCAGCTGGAACATCGGCCGGTACGGCTTCCGGCGGCGCAAACGTGGTGAAGATCGGCATCGATATGCCGGTCAGCGGCGCCGATGCGTCGACGGGAATTCCAACGCGTAATGGCGCTGTCCAAGCGATCGAGGAGGCCAACGCGAAGGGCGCCCCCGGCGGCGTGAAATTTGTCGCGTACGATCTCGACGATGCGGTGCAGGGTGCGCACGATCCCGCGCAAGGCGCGCAGAACATCAAGTCCTTCGTCTCGGATTCCGCCGTGCTCGCAATCGTCGGGCCATTCAATTCGAGCGTTGCGAAGGCCGAGATTCCGATTACGAATGACGCCGGGCTCGCGCAGATCGCGCCTTCGAATACGAGTATCGGTCTCACCAAGGGCGAGGACGCGAAGAAACTGCGGACGTCCCACCCGCAGACGATCGCGTATTTTCGCGTTTGTACGACCGACGACAAGCAGGGTGCCGCGGGCGCGCAGTTTGCGAAGAAGCTGGGTTTTAAGAAAGCGTTCGTCATCGACGATAACGAGACGTACGGCAAGGGTCTGGCAGACGTGTTCGAGGCGCAATTCAAAGCCGGCGGCGGCGCCGTCGTCGGTCACGAACATCTGACCAAGGGTCAGACGGATTACAAGGCGCTGCTGACCAAGGCCCACGCGCTGGCGCCGGATGTCGTCTTCTACGGCGGCACGACGGCGACGGGCGGCGGTCTCTTGCGTAAGCAGATGGCCGACGCCGGTCTGCGAACGACGCCGTATATCGGCGGCGACGGGATTAGCGACGCCGAATTCTTCAAGACGGCGGGCGACATGGCGAACAACTCGTATTATACCGTCGCTGCACCCGAAACATCGAAGTTGGCGACCGCGGCGGCGTTCGTGGCCGCGTATAAGAAACGTTGGAACACCGATGTCGGCCCGTACAGCGCCAACGCGTACGCGGCCGCTAAGCTCGAGATCGCTGCAATCGAAAAAGCGCTGAGCGCGGGCGGAAACAAGACGCCGGCACGTGCCGACGTTCTAAAAAATATCGCCACAACGAAAAGCTTCGCGTCGCCGATCGGTACGTTCGGCTTCGATGCCAACGGCGATACGACCAATCCCATTTTGAGTCTTTACAAGATTTCCGGCGGTAAGGCGACGTTCGTCGACCAGCTCAATTTGAAAGTCTAGCTCCCGCCGTGGACGTCTTTTTCCAGCAGATCGTCAACGGTCTTTCGCTCGGCGGCATCTATGCGCTCATTGCACTCGGCTATACGATGGTGTACGGCATCATCGAGCTGATCAATTTTGCGCACGGAGACGTCTATACACTCGGCACGTTTTTTTCACTTGCCATCCTGACCGGACTCGGCGTGAGCGGCGAAGTGCATGGCCCGTGGCTGATCGCGATCGTGCTCATCACGGTGCTGGCCGCGATGCTGCTCTGCGGCATCGTCGGCATGCTGATCGAACGGCTCGCGTATCGCCGTTTACGCAATGCCCCGCGTTTGGCGCCGCTGATCACGGCGATCGGCATGTCGTTTATCCTCGAAAATATCATGCAGCTTTGGCGGGGTCCCTCTCCCGTGCCGTTTCCACAAGTCATTCCCAATCCGTCAACCGTTGTGTATGGCGTCGATATTTCGGCCAAACAAGTGCTCGTCATCGTCTTCGCGATCGTCATGATGATCGCGCTGCAACTCTTCATCTTCAATACGAAGATCGGCAAGGCGATGCGAGCGACCGCACAAGATCGCGATGCCGCCCAGCTCATGGGGATCAATATCAACACCACGATCGCGATGACGTTTCTCATCGGCAGTGCGCTTGCCGGCGCGGCCGGCTTCGCGAGCGGCGTGTATTACGGCACGACGTGGTTTTTCAACGGGTTCGAAGCGGGGCTCAAGGCCTTCACCGCGGCGGTGCTCGGCGGTATCGGCAACATCCCGGGCGCCATGCTCGGCGGCTTTCTGATCGGGCTCATCGAAGCGATCGGCACGCAATATATTCCGCAGGGCGCGCAGTGGTCCAACGTCGTGGTATTCTCCGTCCTGGTGCTCGTGCTGATCTTCCGGCCGACGGGTTTACTTGGGGAATCGCTCCCCGAAAAAGTTTAGCGTGTTTGCGACGCTTGGGCGGCGACGCATCGGCCTTGCCCTGCTCGGCGTCGTCTTACTCGCATTTCCAGCCCTCGACAGAAACAATTCGCACGTCGACTTCATGGCCAATGCCGGCGCCTTCGTGTTGCTCGCGCTCGGACTCAACATCGTCGTCGGGATGGCCGGTCTCCTTGATCTTGGATACGCGGCGTTTTTTGCGATCGGTTCGTACAGCTACGCGATGCTCGCAAGCCAACAGTTCGGGCTGCACGTGCCGTTTTGGGTAATGCTCTTCGTGGCGTCGGGGATCGCAGCGATTTTCGGGATCCTGCTCGGTGCGCCGACCTTGCGATTGCGTGGCGATTATCTCGCGATCGTGACGCTCGGTTTCGGCGAAATCGTGCCCCAGACATTTCTCAATCTCGCCCAATACACCAACGGTCCCAACGGCATCAGCTCGCTCGATCAACCGTCGCTCTTCGGTCACGCCTTCGGGTTTAGCGCCACGCCGTACTACTACACGCTCTTGCTGCTGATCGTGCTCGGCATTGCGGTCGCGGTCAACCTGCAGCAGAGCCGGCTCGGTCGTGCGTGGATGGCTATTCGCGAGGACGAACTCGCCGCGCGGCACATGGGGATCAATACGACGAGCGCCAAGCTTTCGGCCTTCGCGCTTGGTGCGTCGTTCAGCGGCGTCGCGGGGGTCGCGTACGCGGCGAAGCTGAGTCTGGTCTCACCCGATCAGTTTCAATTCAACGTGAGCGTGCTCGTCCTTTCGATGCTCGTGCTCGGCGGTATGGGGAACATCGCGGGTGTGATCGTCGGGAGTTTCGTGCTGTCCTTCATCAACAGTTTTCTGCTCCCGCAATCGACGAGTCTGGCCCATTCGATCGGGCTCGCGAACGTCGATTTCACGAATTACCGCTTCATGCTCTACGGCGTCATCCTCGTGGCGATGATGCTCTTTCGTCCTGAAGGTCTCATTCCGAGCCGGCAACGCAAAGCCGAGCTGCGCGAACCGCTTACCGATCCGGCGCTGGCCGCGCGCGAACAGTCCGAGTACGAAGGCGCGGTGCGCGCGTAATGGCGGCGCCGTTACTTGAATTGACAAGTGTTCGGCGAACCTTCGGCGGACTCGTTGCCGTGAACGATCTGTCGTTCAAGGTCGACTCGGGCAGCATCGTCGCGATGATCGGCCCCAATGGTGCCGGCAAGTCGACGGTGTTCAACCTCATCACCGGCATCTATGCGCCGACGAGCGGGACGGTCGATCTCGCCGGCCGTAGCTTGCGCGGTCTAGGCACCGATCGCATCACGGCGAGCGGCATCGCGCGAACGTTCCAGAATATCCGGCTCTTCGCGTTCATGTCCGCACTCGATAACGTGATGACCGGCCGGCACGCGCAAATGCGCGCGAGCCTCTTCGATTCAATTCTGCATACACCGCGCCAGCGTGCCGAAGAACAACGCGTGCGCGAGCACGCGCGCAGTTTGCTGCGCTTTGTCGGTCTGGAACGCGATGCCGATAGCTATGCGCGCAATCTGCCGTACGGCAGCCAGCGCCGGCTCGAGATCGCGCGCGCGCTCGCAAGCGACCCCAAACTGCTGCTGCTCGACGAACCGGCAGCCGGCATGAATCCGCGTGAAAAAGACGGTCTGGTCGGCTTGATCTCGCGCATTCGTGATTCGGGCGTGACCGTGTTTTTAATCGAGCACGACATGAACCTGGTCATGCAGATCAGCGAACGCATCACCGTCCTCGATCATGGCGAAAAAATCGCCGAAGGCCTACCGGCGGCCATTCGGAGCGACGAGCGCGTTATCGAAGCCTATCTCGGCCGCGCCGAAGGCGTGGCCTAATGGCCCTTCTCGAAGTCGACGCGATCGACGCCGCGTATGGGCGCATCCGCGCGCTGCAAGCGGTGAGCCTGCGCGTCGAGGAAGGTGAGATCGTGACCTTGATCGGGGCCAATGGTGCGGGGAAAACGACGACCTTGCGCGCGATCAGCGGGCTCGTTAAGCCGACGAGCGGCCGGATCCGTTTCGCCGGCAACGACGTGACGCGCGAGACGCCCGATGCGATCGTGCGCCGTGGTATCGGCCACTCGCCGGAAGGGCGCCGCGTCTTCGCTCGGATGACGGTGCGCGAAAACCTGGAGCTCGGCGCGTATACGCGTTCATCGAAAAGCGAGTACGGTGAAGACTACGCGCGTGTGCTCGCGATATTTCCTCGCCTGCGCGAGCGCTTATTGCAGAAGAGCGGGACGCTCTCCGGCGGCGAGCAACAGATGCTTGCGATGGCGCGCGCGCTCATGTCGCGGCCGCGGCTGCTCATGCTCGACGAACCTTCTCTTGGGCTTTCACCAATTCTCGTGCAGACGATCTTCGGCGTGATCAAAGAGATCAACGCGCGTGGTACGACGGTCTTGTTGATCGAACAAAATGCGCGCCAGGCGCTCGGTATTGCGACGCGCGGGTACGTGCTCGAGGTTGGCAAGGTCGTTCACGAAGACAGCGCCGCAGCGCTCATGGCGAGCGAAACGGTTCGCTCCGCTTACTTGGGCGGCGGAGCCGCTTAGCAGCGAGCTTACACGATCGCGCGCGCGTTTGCCAGGAGGTGCGCGCCGAAGACGGCTTCACCGCCGACGATCGTCGTCAGAATTTCGTAGTTCTCGTCCCACACGGCGAGATCGGCGCGCAGCCCGGGCGCGATGGTTCCGCACTCGCGCTCGATGCCGAGCAGCCGCGCGGGCGACGCGGTGGCGCACACGATAGCGCGCGCGAATGGAAGCGATGCATAGGCCATGAGATTGCGAACGGCGCGATCGGTATGCAGCGCTGAGCCCGCGATCGTGCCGTCTTCGGCGCGGACGACGCCGCCTTCGATTCGATAACCTGTCCCGGCCGGCGCCATATAATCCGTCGCAAGCACCAGGCGGTCGCCGAGGGTTCGGTACAGCACGTCGATCATCACCGGTGCGACATGATATCCGTCGCAGATCACCTGGACGGTCGTGCGCGTCTCTTGCATGAACGCGGCGAGCAGCGACGGCTCCCGATGGTCCAGCGGCGGCATTGCGTTGAAAGCGTGGGTGAGCGTCCGGAAACCGCGTTCGATTGCGAGCACGCCGTCGCGATATTTGGCAGACGTATGCCCGGCCGAGCAAACGATGCCTTGATCGAAGAAAAAACGCGTCGCGTCGTCGACACCGTCCACTTCCGGCGCCATCGTCACCATGACGAGCGCGCCGCGGCACGCTTCCAAAAGTCCCTTGGCACGGTCGGCCGTTGCCGGAACGAGCCAATCATGACGGTGCACGCGGCGGAACTTTGGGTTGAGGAACGGCCCTTCGAAATGCACGCCGAGGCACCGCGCGCCGGAAATCTTGTCGCTTTCGACGATGGCGTGTGCGGCTTCCGCACTTTCGCTCGCGGCGTGGAGCATCGATTCCCAAGGCGCCGTCATGATGGTCGCGACAAAGCCTGTCGTTCCTTGTGCGGCATACGAATGCGACGCGACGTCGACGGCGTTACTCTGGTCTCGATTGAAGAGCACGTCTTCGGCGCCGTTGGTATGCACGTCGAGCATACCGGGCGCGATCGTGCTCCCGGCGGGGACCCGGTAGTCGGTCTCGCCGTCTCCGTTGAGGATGGCTGCGATCAAGCCGTTCTCGATGACGATTCGCCCAAAACGTTCGTCTCCCGTACCAGGAGCGATGCGGGCGGGGCCGAGCGTGAAGGGACGTGGCACGTTGAGGCCGATTCGGGAACGCCGAGAGACGAACCTCGGCACCGCCGTGCGCTAGCTTCGTCCGAAAAGATGCTTCAGCGCATGCCGCAGGGGAGTGCGCGCTTGTGGGGAGACCGCTACGCTTCGGGTGAGTTCCGCCTCGAGCCGCATTCGCTCGTCAGAGCGGCGCATGTGTTCCTGGGCGTGCGCCTGCAGCGTCTCGCGCAGCGCGCCGAGCTCGTTCCAGGGCGCGGCGGCGCGTTTGACATTCGCGGCCTCGAAATAATCGAGTGCGGAGACCGTGAAAATGCGTGCGACCGGGATGGCCCGCTCGCGTAGGTATCGGGTCGCAAGTTCGACGACGGTGCGCCGTTCACTCGCGCTTTCATTGTCCGCAATGGTGTGCGCGAGAAGCATCGGTTTGTTGAGTTCGGCGACGCGGCCGTAGAGCGCGAGTTCGCGGTCCGAGAGTTGCCGTGAGAAAAGACCGAGCATTTCGCTTCCGGCGCCGGCGGCCGCGAGCGCGATCGATTCGGCCGATTCGTTGCCGCTATCGAACGCCGGCGCGTGGACGAGGACGAGCTCGCGCGGCATCGTCCATGGCGTTTCGATCAGAATCGGCGAGTTCGCCGCGCCTGCCATCGCGTCGCTCGTTGCAATCTCCACCCAGTGGCTTTGCGCATCGAGCGCATAGGCACGTTCGCGCTCGCCGTAGCGAACGTGAACGGGAAAGAGCGCCTCGCTGCCGCCTTCGTCTTGCAGAATACGCGTCCCGGCGATCGCATTGATGAAACTCGATTTCCCGCGCCGGAGCGCCCCCAGCACGACGACGCGATAGCGTTCGGGACGTAGCCCACGATCGTAGGCCGCGGCATCGAATGCCGCCGCGTGCTGCACGCCTGGCGGTGTCGCGACGCCGTTGCGACCGGGAGGTTCCGGCGGCTGGAGCTCCGGCGCAGCGGCGGCGCGCGCGTGCGCTTCGAGCGCGACCAGGCTCGTGTCGACGGCGGCGAGTTCGGCGACGATGGTCGCGAGTGCGCTCGTCGCAGCCGCCCGCGCCCTTGCATCGTCGCTCCGGGCAAGCGCACGTTCGATCGGATCGACCGTCTCGGCGCGCACGAGCGACCGTTCGTGTTCGACCGCTCCCGCGGCGTCCTCATAGACGCCGGCAAGATTCGAAGCGAGTTCTGCGACGAAACGCGCGACCTCGCGTTCGAATGCCGGAAAGACTTCGGCGTAGAGATCGGAGCCGAGTTCGCGTTTCATGTACGTCCCGTGTTGGCGGCTTGCGAAACGGCGCGCGACGCCGTGCACGAAGCCGACCGTCGGGCCGCCGATCGCGCCGAGGACGATCGTCGATGCGATACCGCTTGCGAGATCGCGGGACCACGCGCCCGTTCCCGGCACGCCGCCGAGCCGCAACGCCGCGAAGTCGGCGACCCGCACGCCGCCGCGCAGCTTGGCGATGCGCTCGAGCGCACGCGAGACGTGGCCCGCGACGTCGCTTGCGAATGCGCCCCAAATCGGTGCGACGGTCGCGTCGACGAGGCTATGAAATTTGCCGCGATCGCGGATGCGTTCGATATCGGCGACGTCGATCGCGGCGCCGAGTGCGCGGGTCGCGCGCTCGGCAAGTGCACCGCCTTGCGCGACGATCCAGGCGCGTCGCTCCGCGCCGGCGCGCAGCACCTCGTCGCGTTCGCGACCGAGCGCGCGTTCACGTTCGCGCACGTCTTCGAGCGCGCGCGTACGTTCGGCCTCGAGTGCCCCGCGCTCGGTTTCGGCGAGCGCGGCCTCCCGCCGGACGCGCGCGGCCGTGCTTGCGCTGAGCCCGTGCATGACCCCGAGCGTGGCTTCGGCGCGCGCGGCCTGCACGCGCTGCTGCAGCGAGTGTTCGAGTCCGGCGAGCAACGCCGGAAAGCCGCTCGATTGGCGCAGCGCTGCATCGTCGTCGAGCGTGCCGGCCGCATAGTCGCGCGCGGAAACGCTGTAGATTTCGGCGGCAGGCGCGTAACGCGCGGCGCGTTCGACGATGCGCGCGCGCGCCGCCTCCCAGGCGGGATGGCCGCCTTCGGGCATTTTCCAAAGATCGATCTTCGTTTGGATGATGAAGATCGTGCGGACGTGCTCACCGATCAAGCCCAGGAACGCTGCGTCGCCCTCGGTGAACGGCTGCTGCGTATCGATGAGATAGAGCACGGCATCGGTGCGCGGCAGATACGCAAGCGTTGCGCGGCGATGGGCCGGGTTGAGCGAGGCGAGCCCGGGCGTATCGGCGACGACGAACCCGCTGCGCAAGAACGGCGACGCGACGTCGACGACGACGAACGACGGCGCGACATCTTCATCGGCCGTGGCGTCGTGCAATGCGCCACGCTCGTCGCCCTTGCCGACCGCGACGAAGCGCGCGAGGCGATCCAGCGGGATGCGCTCTTCGCGACCCGACGGATATTTTGCAAGCGCACGCTCTTCGCTTGCATACTGCAGTTCCGTGATCGTCGCGGTCGACGGGTTGATGTCGGTTGCGAGCAGCCCCGCGATCCGGCCGCCGGCATCATAGCGCGTTTTACCGAGCAAGGCGTTGAGCAAATATGATTTGCCGCTCGAGAACTCACCGACGACCGCGAGCGTGAAGCGGCGTTGCAGCCGTTCGCGGGTCACGCGCAAAAGCGCGAGATCGTCATCGTGCGTCGGCCAAGCAGCCAGGGCGCCACGCTCCAGCAACCGTTCGAGGGCGTCGAGCGCGCGTGCGAGATCTTCCGGTGCGTCTGGCATCGCCTAAGCGTGCGATGCTTCGGCATGCGTCGTTTACGACTTAAGTGGCAGCGAGCGTGGACGACTTCGTGTGGCGTTGTGACGTCGGCAGTTTACTCCGGCTCGGGCGACCGGTGTGCCGCTTACCCGTGAGCCGAGGATAGACCAAGTATCTACACAATCATGTGCATCATGAAGAGCACGCTTTCCCGATGGGGAAGTAGCCTTGAATTGCGGATTCCAAAGGAAGCGCTTGAACGTGCGAATCTGCACGTTGGCGACGAGGTAACCATAATTGAGGACCGCGGGCGGCTCGTCCTCGATGCGCATTCACGAATCGACCTCGACTCACTCATCGCGCACATGTCACCCGACACGTTTCACGATGATCCATTCGCCGATGCCCCCATTGCTGGTGCCGAGATTCGGTAAAGAAGTACATCCCCGAGCGCGGCGACATCGTTCGGCCGTCGTTTGATCCGCAAGCCGGACACGAACAAGCCGGCCGTCGGCCGGCCATCGTTTTATCGAAGCTCGCATATAACGCGAAGCGCGGCCTCATGCTTGCCTGTCCGATTACGTCACAGATCAAAGGCTATGCGCTCGAAGTTCCGATCGACGTAGGCAAACGCGCGAGCGCCGTGTTACCCGATCACGTGCGCAGCGTGGACTGGCGAGCGCGCAAAGCTGGCTTTTGTACATAAGGCTTCTCCCGACGTACTCGCGCGGGTGGTCGCAATCGTGGCACGTCTTATCGAAGACTAGCGTCGCTTGCCGTCACGCGCCGGCCGAAGTCATAATAACGAAATGTCGTTCGATCACGTCGATATAGCTCGTGCTCGACCGCATCCGCATCGTGGCCGACGAGCGTAATCACGCCGTCACGATCATGGGGATGGTTCGATGAGTCAAGTCATAGCGGGCGGACGCGCCCGGCGGCGGCGACCGCGATACCGGCAAGGAGAACCGCGGCGCCGGTCAACGCGGGCGTTACGCCTTGCTGCAGGACCAATGCTCCGCCCGTGACAGCGCCCGCAAGCATCGCGGTGACCGCTGCAAGACGGCGTCGAAACCGTGCGAAGTTCGCGCTACGTAGCGGCAGATCGGCGGCGATGCTGGTGAGCGTCACGGTGAGCACGGTCGTCATGAGATCGGGTAGCGCGATTTCCCGGGCAACGGCATTTTGCAGTCCCATCGCGAGCCCGAGCGGCAGGATGAGTGCGTACATCACGCCTCCTTCGATCGGACCCGCCGCGTGCGCGATGAGCGCCGCCGCGCCGACGAGGATGCATTCGGCGAACGTTGCCGCTGCAAGCAACCGCCGTGTATTGTGTCGCAGACGAACGCCGAGGCGCCCACCCGAAAACGAGCCGGCCAGAAACGCAGCGATTGCCCCAAGCGAGGCGGAGACCGAGAGTTGCCCCGCACCGGCGGCGGCAAATCCCAGAAAGACGATGTTGCCGGTCATGTTTGCGACGAAAACGTGCTCCAGCCGCAGGTAGCTTACCGCGTCAACGAAGCCGGTCACAACCGTAAGAAGCAGCAAGAGCGACGCCAGCAACGAATCCGTCGGCGCGGCTTTCACCGCGTCAAGCGCGGATGAGTGCGAGCGCCTCGTCGCGATGGCGTTCCATGAGGTCTTCCGTATCGCCCTCGACGTTGAGCCGCAAGAGCGGCTCGGTATTCGACGGCCGCACGTTCATCCACCAATCCGGATACTGAATCGTCACGCCGTCGAGGTGATCGATCTGCGCGTCTTTATAGTGCGCTTGCAGTTCTTCGAGTTTCTTCGGAATATCGTGCACGCGGCTGTTGATCTCGCCCGAACGCGAACGCTTATCGATCGGCGCGATGACCTCGCTGACCGGTTTTCCGGCGTCGCTGAAGACTTCCAAACACTGCAGCAGCGCGATCATCCCGGAATCCGCGAACCAATTGTCACGGAAATAGAAATGCCCCGAATGCTCGCCGCCAAAGACGATGTTTTGATCGCGCATCGTTTTCTTGATGAGCGAATGACCGACTTGCGAGCGCACCGGAATCCCGCCCGCAGCCAGGATCGCTTCCGGGACGCTGCGGCTGCAAATGAGATTGTAGAGAATTTTACTGCCGGGGTACCGTTTGAGCGTATTGATCGCGACGAGCGCCGTCACGATATCGCCGCCGATCAGACCGCCTTGCTCATCGACGATGAACATCCGGTCGGCATCGCCGTCGAAGGCGACGCCGATATCGCAGCCGTGCTCGCGCACCGCTTTCTGCAAATCGATCATGTTCTCGGGCTCGATCGGACTCGCCGGATGATTTGGAAACGTCCCGTCGAGATCGAAGAAGAGCGGCGTGACGTCGCACGGCAGATGTTTGAACACGTAGGGCACCGTCAAGCCCGCCATACCGTTTCCGGCATCGATTGCGATCTTGAACGGCTTGATTGCCTTCGCCGAGACGAACGTTAGGCAGTGCGTCGCGAAATCGTCGAGGATGTCGCGCTGCGAGACGCTACCGGGTTTCGCGGCCGGCGGTTCGAAGCGGCCGCTTGCGACGCGATCGCGGATCGCGGAGAGGCCGGTATCGAGCGAGATCGCCTGCGCCTTATCGCGCGTCATCTTCATGCCGTTGTAGTTCGCGGGATTGTGCGAGGCGGTGATCATCACGCCGCCTGCAAAATCGTATTTGCCGACCGCGAAGTAGAGCGCGTCCGTCGAAACCAGTCCGATATCGGTGACATCGGCACCCGCTTCGTTCGCACCGCGCGCGAATGACGCGAAGAGCGACGCGCCCGAGGGCCGCATGTCGCGGCCGACGACGATCGACGTCACGCGCAATTCATCGACGAAGGCGCGGCCGATGCGATACGCAAGCTCGTCGCTGAGCTCTTCGGGGAAGATGCCCCGGATATCGTAACTCTTGAAGATATTCGGAACGCTGATGGTCGCCATGGCCGTCGCGTTTCTTATTCCTGCGGCGGTCTCCTCGATGAACGACTCGATCGCTTCGGCGGTACCGTTGGCCGCTTCTTCTTGCGGCATTAAACCCGCTTGCGCAAACGTCACGAGCCGCCCATCGCGTGCGAGCCGCACGAAGCGATCGGCATTGACGGCCGGGCTCGCCTTCGACGCTCGCTCGCCCCATATGACCAAAAGCGGTGCTTCGACAAAGGGGAGATCTCGTGCGACATCCACGTTGAGGGCCCCGCTGACGAATTGGCCCGGCACGAAGCGCGCATTGTGCTGATGCGTTGCCGCGTAATAGTGATCGACGATCTCGGGCGTGACCGATGTCGCGTCGGCGTAGGACTGCATGCGTAAGAAGAAGCGAATCGACGCTTTGGTGGCAAGGCCATTGAACGCGGCTTCGCCCGCGAGGGGCGACCGAAAGAGCGAGCCGATCGCACGCTGTGCCGCAGCGGGCTCTTTGTCCAGAACACCGAGCCCCGTCGGGCAGATCGTGACAAGTTTTTTCACGCGATCGGGCGCGCGCAGCGCGGCCCGGATCGCGAATGCTCCGCCGAGCGAACTGCCGAGCAACGTCAGCGGCTCGTCGCTGAGTTCACCGATGGCATCGACGATCTGTTCGACGAAGAGTTCGCCGCTATAGCGCAGCGGCGGCATGGCGGAAAGTCCGCAGCCGAGCAAATCGAATGCGATCACGCGATGGCGGCGTGCAAGCAGCGGCGCCAGTTTGCGAAATTCGTACGACGAGGCCCCCGCGTAGATGCCGTGGACGAGCAGGATGGGGGGCCCGTCGCCCAGCTCCGTGACGAAAATCTCGTAGTCGCGCCAGCGCCATGGCTGGCGCGTACCACCGACGTGATTGAACGGTGAAGGCGCCTCGCGCAGCGACCGATTCATCAGCGCCGCAGCTCCCGAGAGTCCCGCGAAGGCGCCGAGCGGCCGAAGGAGTTTACCAAGAGATTTGAGGGACGGCACGAACGGCGACATTCTGGCTCGGCGTGGCGGGCCTTCCCGAGCGAGGGACAAAACGGGATGCACGGCTTTTACGTTATCGAAATAATGAATGGGGACGTACGGGCACATGACCCCGCGTAACGCTGCGGCACTCGTCGTCCTGCAGTGCATTTTCGCCGCAAGTACACACGTCGCGGCGGCCGCTTCGTGCACCGCACCGGCAGGGGGCCGGATCGTGCTGCAATCCGATGCCGTCGATCCCGATGTCTTCCTTTGGGATTCTCGGACGCAACTGGTCGACTATGCGGCCGGGCAGTGGGGAAATACGCGCTCGATCTTCGCGCACACGCTGCTGGCTCGGCCGGGAACGCAGGCCCTCGTCGTCTCATGCGTCGCCGGCGTCGCGCACCCGAAATTCGGGACGGGCGACGAAGATGCCGTTGGGGTGAAGATCGTCAATGGGCGTTACAAGGGGCGCTTCGGGTGGGTTCTTTCCAGCGACACGCACGTTCGCGGCGGCGCGACGGAACAACGCCCGGCGGTAAACGGCGCGAAGAATCTCAAGCGCTGAGGTTCCTTGCCGGCCGGCTCGGGCGTTGTGTCGAGCCGGAGGCGGAACCGATTCGCCATGTGGCTATAGGCGCGCGGCTAGCTGGATGCAACGATACGCTTTCGGTAACGTGCACCGAGCGCTCCGTCGCGCTCGCATCCGTCGTTTGAAGGAGCCTCTTTGCCAAGTCGTTCGCTCGTTGCGTCCGGCCTATTCGCCGCTGCCCTAATCGCGGTGTGCGTGAGCGGCGCGCCGGCGCAGATCGCGTCGCCTTCCCCCGCGCCGAGTGCCGCGCCGAGCGCGGCTGCCAAACCTATTCCGGGCGCGTCACCGGTTCCGAGCGCGTCACCGGTTCCGGGCGCGTCACCGGCTGCATCTCCGTCCGCGACGGCGACGCCGTACAAGCTCATCACGTTATCGGGATATGGCGATGTCGGCTTCACGTCGGTGGCCGGAACCGATGCGGCACGTCTCACGAGCGGGAACCCGAGCCGCATTTTCGATGGCGCGACAGGGCCGTTTTTCGATGCGAACGGCGGCCGTCAACTGGCGCCGGCTAACGATTTCAATACGACGCCGAATCTGCAAAACGCAAACGTCCAATTGATGCTCAACGGTCCGGTCGTCAGCGCGAAGTTCGAAGGCAGTCTCGGTACCGATGCGGACGTCATCGCTTCGAACGGGCAATCGCGCGCCGGAACGAATCTTACGCAGGCATACCTCCAAGTGGCGCGCGGTCCAATCACGTTTTTAGCGGGAAAATTCTCGACGCTCGCCGGTGCGGAAGTGATCGAATCGCCGAGCAATACAAACTTTTCGCGCTCATACCTATTCGGTGAAGCGATCCCGTTTACGCATACGGGCGTGCGCTTGACATATGCGTACAATCCGAAGATTTCGATCGTGGCGGGGGCCAATAACGGCTGGGACGACTGGAAATTCGCCGGGAAAAAGAAGACGCTCGAGGGCGCGCTGTTGCTGACGCCGTCGCCGGGTTACGCGCTGACGCTCGACACGTACAACGGCAACGATTTCGCGCTCAACGGTTCGAGCGCGCTCGGCATCGCGCCGATCTATACCAACCGCATGCTCTACGACGGCGTGCTAACCGTGCACCCGACGAGCGCGTTGACACTTGTAGCCAACTATGACAACGGGACGCAACTCGGCGATGCACTCGGCAGCGTTGCGACGTCGCATTGGAACGGCGTCGCGGGCTACGCGACCTATCAAATCTCGCCGCTCTATGCCGTCTCGCTACGCAGTGAGACTTTTCATGATACGAACGGCTTTCGAACCGGTCTCGCGCAGCGTCAGCTTTCAAACACGGCGACCTTGAGCTACACGCCCAATTCGAATCTCATCTTTCGCGGCGAAATCCGCGCGGACGCAGCCGACGGCAACAACTTCACGTTCCGCGGTGCGGCCCCGGCGACCGGCCGAGCACACCAAAGTTCACTTGCGATCGAGACGATCGTCAAGTTCCCGTAATCGTCGCGGCGGCGCGGAAGCCGCGTGGTATCACGCGGGCCGCGCCGCCGATTGCGATCCGCTCGAATGCGATGCCGTAGGCGCGTTCGAGGACGATCGGGTCGAGGGCTTCGTCGGGCGCCGCGTAGCACAGCAGGCGGCCGTCACCCAGCAGCGCGATCCGGTCGGCAACCGTGGCCGCTTCATTTAAGTCGTGAAGGACCACGATGACGGTCGTGTCCCCCGCCGCGATACCACGCATGAGGCACGTCATCTCGAGGGCGTAGCGTGGATCGAGGTGCGCGGTCGGCTCGTCCAAGAGCACGACGCGCGTGGCTTGCGCGAGGGCGAGCGCAAGCCACGCGCGCTGACGTTCGCCCGAAGACAGCGTTTCGAACGTACGCTGCGCGCAGGCGGCGAGCCCCACGCGTTCCAGCGCCGCATCGGCCGCCGCAGCATCTTCATCATGTTGCGTCCAATCCCACCACGCGCGGTAGGCGAAGCGCCCCGTTCGGACGACCTCGTGCACGGTCGCACCGTGCGGCATCTCCGCATCGCTGCCGACGAGCGTGACCGTGCGCGCACGGTCGCGCAAGCTCAGGCTGCGGACCGGACGGCCGTCGATCTCGATCGTTCCCGAGGCCGGCGCGACGAAGCCCGCGATCGCGCGCAGGAGGGTCGATTTTCCGGCACCATTGGGTCCGACGATGGCGATGAGTTCGCCCGCGCGTGCGCGCAGATCGAGATCCGCCAGCAGGGTGCGCTTTCCGGCGACCAGCCGGACGCCCGCAAGCGCTACGCTTGCCATGAGCGCGCCGCGTCGCCGGGGCGCAGATAGAGGAACAGAAACGTCGGAACACCCGCGAATGCCAGCAGCACGCCGAGGGGGATCTCCGTCGGTGGTGCGATCGAGCGGGCCAACGCATCAGCCAGCGGGACGAGCGCGGCGCCGAGTAGCGCCGCCGCGACGAGCACGGCGCGTGCATCGGTGCCGACGATCCGGCGGGCCAGATGCGGTACGATCAGGCCGACGAAGCCGACGATGCCGGCAAGTGCGACGGCGACCGCGGCGAGCATCGTCGCCGCAGCGAGCACAAGCCACTGCGTGCGCGCGAGATCGACACCGACGGCTCGCGCAACGCTCGTTCCGAGCCGCAGCGCGTTGAGCGATGGTGCCGCAAGCGCCGCGAGGCAAAGGCCCAGGCCCGCGTACGGCAACGTCGTCGCCAGTTCGTTCCAGCCGCGTGAGGCGAGCGATCCCGCCAGCCACGCCAGCACCGCATCGCCGCCTTCGCGACCGAGCCGCAGGATTGCAAGCGTCACGATCGCGCCGAAGAGCGCCGAGAGCGAGACGCCGGCGAGGATGAGCCGCTCGGCATCGATCCCCGTGCCCCGCCGGGCGAGAAGCGAGACGAGAACGGCCGTTGCGAGCCCCGCCGCGAACCCGATCGCGGGCACGAACGCGGCTGCGACACCGAGTGCGACGGCGATTGCGATCGCCGCGCCCGCGCCCGCGCTTACCCCGGTGAGAAACGGATCGACGAGCGGATTGCGCAGTAAGCCCTGGAGCAGGACGCCCGAGACGGCGAGCGCCACACCGACGCATGCGGCGATTGCGACGCGCGGCAGCCGCAACGACCATACGATCGTCGTCGCGTCGTTTGCGGCGTGGGGATGCGCGAGTGCGTCCAGGACAGCGGCCGGCGAAATCGCCGAGCCGCCGACGAAGAGTCCGACGCACCAGGCTGCGAACGCCGCGATGACGAGCGCTCCCCAAAGAATCGGCATGCCCCGGGCGGCGTTCCCGGCGCGGAGGCGCTGGTCCCGTACGCGCACAAGGCGAAGGGTGTGCCAACGACGCTCGTCACGGGGCCCGTGCGTTCGGGGAAAAGCCGCTTCGCTGAGTCGCTCGCGCGTGCGTCGGGCGCGGCGGTCACGTACATCGCGACCGCGCGCGTGGATGCCTCCGATGCGGAATGGTCGGCGCGGCTCGCGCAGCATGCGGCGTCGCGACCGGCCGGCTGGCGCGTCGTCGAGACGGCGCGACCCGGGGCACCGCGCCTCGCCGACCTCGCGCACGCGGGGCGCGCGCATGAAACGCTCCTGGTGGAATCGCTCGGCACGTGGCTGGCCGATCGCATGGCGTCGCACGCCGGAGCCGGAGACCCGGCGGCAGTCGACGCCGCCGCCGTCGAAGCCGAGATGACGCAGGCGGTCGATGCGCTCCTCGCGACGCCCGCGCATGCGATCGTCGTCGGTGAGGAGGTCGGCTGGGGAGTGGTTCCGCCATACGCCTCGGGACGTCTCTTTCGCGACGTCCTCGGCCGCGCGCACCAGCGCTTTGCGGCACGCGCATCGGCAGCGTACCTCGTCGTCGCCGGCTTCGCAATCGATCTCAACGCGATCGGGACGCGAGTAGACCGCGCCTGAGCCGGGGAACCTTCGTGTGATGCGTCTGGGTCACATACTCTTTTTCGCGCTTCTGAGCTGGGTGTTCGCCCTTGCACCGTCGCGGGCCGCAACGCAGCGCGGTGCGCAGCGCATCGTCTCGCTCATCCCGTCGCTGACGGAAGATCTGTTCGCGATCGGTGCCGGGTCACGTGTCGTCGCCGTTTCCCAATACACCGATCATCCGGAGGCCGCGGCACGTTTGCCGCGCGTGGGCTCGTTCTCGTCGCTCGATACCGAAGCGATCGCGCGGCTCCATCCCGATCTCATCGTCGGCATCCCCGCGCAAGCGCCGCTCGTCGCCGATGCGCACCGCATCGGGTTGCACGTCGAATTGCTTCCCGATGATTCATTCGACGCTCTATTCGCGACGCTCGAACGCCTGGGTCGTCTCTCCGGCCGCGAGCGAGCCGCCCAGGCGCTCATCACCGAATTGCACGCGCGAACGGCGGCGCTCGTGCGCACCGTACCGGCCGGCGCGCGTGCGCGAACATTTGTCGTTCTCGGCGTCGCACCGATCTTCACCGTCGGCGACGGTTCGTATATCGCACACATGATTGCGCTTGCGGGCGGCCGCAACGCGAGCGGCATCGCGACGCCGTACGTGCGCTACAGTGCCGAAGCACTGCTCGCGGCGCAACCCGACGTCATCGTCGCCGATAACGCGAGCGGCCTGCGGCGTGTGCTCGATCGTCCGCCCTGGAATGCCTTGCGCGCGGTGCGCGGGAAGCGTGTCTACGTGCTCGACGATCCGGGTATTCTCGAACGTCCGGGACCGCGTTACAATGACGGGCTGGCGTGGCTCATCGCGCGGTTGCACCATGGCGCGCGCTAGCTACGCTTCGGCGCCGGACGCCGAACGCGCGCTCGTCGTCGCCGTCGATCTGCGGGATCCCAAGCGTCCGCTCGAACCCGAACTCGCCGAGTACGAAGCGCTCATCACTGCCGCGGGCGCGACGCTCGTCGGCCGGACGGTCCAGCGGCTCGAACGCGTCGATCCCGCCTCGCTGATCGGCAAAGGCAAAGCGGCCGAGATCGCAGCGCAAGCGCAGAACTTGTCGGCGACAAAAATTTTCGTGTTCAACGATTTGCGCCCACGACAACGCACGAACCTCGAAAAGGTAATCCCCTTACCGATCGTCGACCGCACGATGGTGATTCTCGATATCTTCGCGCAACGCGCGCGCAGCCGCGAAGGGAAGCTGCAAGTCGAACTCGCGCAGCTGCGCTACAGGCAATCCAACCTCATCGGCTCGGGCGCCGCGCTCTCGCGCTTGGGCGGCGGCGTCGGTACACGCGGTCCCGGCGAAACCAAACTCGAGGTCGATCGGCGCAAGATCCAGAGCCGCGTCTCACTTTTGCGCGGACAACTCGGCGACGTCGGCCGCTCGCGTGATACGCGTCGCGCGGCCGCCGGAGCCATTCCGCTCGTCGCGCTCGTCGGATACACGAACGTCGGGAAGTCGTCGCTGCTCAATCGGCTCGCGCACGCGACGACCGACGCGGCGTTCGTCGCCGATCAGCCGTTCGCCACGCTCGATCCCACGTTGCGGCGGGTCTATCTTTCGCCCGCGCGTTTCATCCGGTTGGCCGATACCGTCGGGTTCATCACGGAACTGCCCAAAGAACTCGTCGCCGCGTTCCGTGCGACGCTCGAAGAGCTCAAGCTTGCCGACGTCCTGGTGCACGTCATCGACTCGGCGAACCCCGATTGGCCGCGGCAACGCGCCAGCGTCGAAGAGATCTTGCGCGATCTGGAGATCGACGGCAAGCCGGCGGTTCTCGCGTTCAACAAAAGCGATGCGTCGCATGCCGATGCGGCGTCACTACCGCCGGGCGCGATTGCCATCAGCGCGCAAACCGGTTACGGACTGGATGCCTTACGAGCGGCGATCGTTGCGCGGCTCGACGCGCAAGCACATCCTCATGATTGATGCCTAAGCTCGTTTGCGCGACACTCGCACTGGCCGCGCTCGCGACGCTGTGCGCGTGTGCCACCAAAGCACAAACCCCGGCCGGCGATCCGTTCGTTCGCGCCTACCGGTCGCTGCGGCCGTCGGTCGTGCTCTTCACGATGAAGATTCCGGCGGAGGATAAAAAACACGCTGACCGGTTCGACGACGCGTACGGCAGCGGCGTCATCGTCGCTAGCGACGCCACGGGCAGCGCGGTGTTGACGGTCGAGCACGTCGTGCATGGCGCGCGCGCGTTACATGCGACGCTGGACGAACGCCGCTCCGTCCCCGCACGCGTGCTCGCGACCGATGCCGCAAACGATCTGGCGCTCGTGCGGATCGATGCGCCCGGCCGCGTCGTCGCACGGCTCGGTTCATCGCGAGCAATCGAACCGGGAACGCAAGTCGGCGTCGCCGGCTTTCCGGTTCCCGATGCCTTTGCGGGCGAGCACCTCGGCGTGAAGACATCGGTCTATGCGGGCCGTGTATCGAGTATGCGCCGGGATTCACTTGAACTCGATCTGCCGGTCATTCCCGGTGAGAGCGGCGGCCCCGTCTTCGATGCGCAAACGGGCGATGTCGTCGCGCTCGCCGAGTCACGATTCGACGATGAAAAAGCGATCGGCTTCGGCATTCCAATCGACGTCGCGCGTGAATTCTTGCGGCGCGCGCACATTACGATTCGAACTACATCGCCTTAGCATTACATAAGGCCGGCTTCATCTGGCATTAATGTCATTCGCGTTACACTGCGCACGTTCCCGAAAGGAGCTTTTCGATGACGCGTACGTGTACCCGCCTATGTGGCGGGTTTCTCTCGTTAGCCGTTCTTGCGAGTACCGGTACGGCCGGAGCAGCGATGCGCCGCCAGACAGTCGGCGGCAGCTTCGGCGGTACGTCGTTCTTACCGACCGGCGTCTACGTCACGCCCACCGCGGCGCAAGGTTCGCACGTCTATCGTCTTTCGACCGGTCTGCGCGCCGATGGTAACGCCGACGGCGGCGACGCGACCGCGACCGCGCTGAGCCCCGACGGCAAGACGCTGCTGGTTCTCACCAGCGGTTACAATCAGGGCTTCAGCAGCGATACAGGTGCGCCGCTGAAGTATAACGTGCCCAATCCCGTGACCGGTGCGCCGAGCACGACGCTGACGACCGCTTCCGAGTGGGTCTTCGTGTACGACGTGCGTCGTGGAGCGCCCGAGCGCGTGCAGATGCTTTCGATTCCCAACACGTACGATGGTCTGGCCTGGGCACCGAGCGGCAAAGATTTTTACGTCTCGGGCGGGATCGACGATCGCGTTCTCGTCTACGCGAAGAACGGCCGGAGTGCCGCCGGCGCCGACACGTTCGCGGCGAGCGTGCCCGCCGCGATTCTAGGCCATAACACGAACGATACGTCGGCGCGCCCGACCTATGACGGCGGGCTGCTCAAAGGGACGCCGGCGGGAACCGCCACCAAGGGCGCGCTCACAACGGGCGCCGTGGCCGCCGACATCGCGGTGAGCGCCGACGGCCGTACGCTTGCGGTCGCGAACATGGAAAACGATTCACTCTCGATCGTCGATGCCGCGTCCCGCAACGTCGTCAAAGAAGTTCGCTTCACGATGCCCGGCTCCAACCGTCCGCGCGGCGAGTTTCCCTACGGCGTCGCGATAAAGAGCGATGCGAGCGGGGCCGCGGAGACCGCGTACGTGTCGAGCTTGCGCGAAAATCAGGTCCTGGCGGTCGACGTCGTTCGCGGCGCCGTCGTCGCGGCGATACCCGTCGGCAGCGGACCCAACAACATGGTCCTCTCGGCGGATGGTACACGGCTTTACGTCGCCGACGGCAACAGTGACGATGTGGCGGTCATCGATACGCGACACAATCGCACGATCGCACTAGTGCCGCTCGGCGGTCGCGATCCGCTGCACGGACGCAATCCCAACGGCCTCGCGCTAGCGCCTGGCGGTCAGCGTCTCTACGTGACGCTCGGCGGCGAGAATGCGCTCGCCGTCGTCGATCTCCAGAAGCGTCGGATGCTCGGCAAAATTCCCACGGGCTGGTATCCGACGGGCGTGACGACGTCCAAGGATGGCAAACTGCTGTACATCGTCAACGAGAAAAGCGTCCCCGGTCCCAATCCCGCCAACGGCCGGACGACGCCCTACGGCTTGAGTACGAATCCGACCGGTCGCAACGAATACGGTTGGGCGCTGGAAAAGGCCGGACTCGCGGTCGTCCCGGTTCCCGGCGACGAGTCGCTGGAGTATCTCGCGCAAACCGTCGACGCGAACAACGGCGTGGCAAATCGCCGCGACGACGGGCTTCGCGCGCTACGCGGCCGGATCAAGCACGTCATCTACATCGTCAAAGAAAACCGGACGTACGATCAAGTATTCGGCGATCTCCCCAATGCCAACGGCGATCCGCGTCTAGCGCTATTTCCGAAACCGGTCACGCCGAACCATCACGCGCTGGCAAGCGGCTTCGTGACGCTCGATAATTTCTACGACCCTGGCGAATCGAGCGGCGTCGGCTGGAACTGGAGCGTCGGCGCGCAAACCAACGATTACGTCGAGCGTTCGCAAGCGGTCCTCTACGGTAACGCCAACTTCAGCGGGCTCACCTACGATTACGAAGGGACCGCGCGCAACATCAATCTCGCGTTTGCGCAAACGGGCGGAACGTCGCCGTTCGACGTGCGGGAGACGGGTCTCTTCGATCAGACGGGACGGTCGTCGATCCTGCCGGGGCCGCGCAATCCAGCGGCGTTCGAAGGCGACGGCGATCTCGACCGCAACGAGCTCGGCGGCTACCTTTGGGACGAGGCGCTGCGGCGCGGACTTGCGATCCGGAATTACGGATTCTTCGCCGATCTCGCCTATTACACCGCCGGTCAGCCGGCGTTCATCCCGATCTCGCGGACGCCGTACGCATCGCACGTACCGCAATCGCCGATCACCAAGACCGATCTCGGAGTCAATAGCGACCCGTACTTTCGTGGATTCGATAACGTCGTCCCCGACACGTTCCGTTACGAGGAGTGGGCGCGCGAGTACGACGCGTTCGTGAAGAACCGTAATCTGCCGAACCTCGAGTTCGTGCGTATCATGCACGACCACTTCGGCTCCTTTGGTTCGGCGATCGAAGGGCTCAACACGCCCCAAACGCAGATGGCCGATAACGATTACGCCTTAGGCAAGATCGTCGAACGCGTCTCGCACTCCCCGTATTGGGACAGCACCGCGATCTTCGTCCTCGAGGACGATCCGCAGGATGGTCCTGATCACGTCGACATGCATCGCTCGCTCGCACTCGTCGCGAGCCCCTACGTGCGGCGCGGTGCCGTCATCCACGCGGACTATACGACCGACAACGTCCTCAAGTCGATCGAGCAGATTCTGGGGATGCGGCCGCTCGGTGTCTATGACGGCAACGCCGAGCCGATGACCGACGTGTTCACGAATCGTCCCGATCCCGCGCCGTACGACGCCTTGGTGCCGGCATCGCTTTGCGCACCGCCCGTTTCGCCCAATCTGCTCGGCGATGCGTGTCAGCATCAGACGCAACAACAGCAATTCCGGCCCCAAACGACCAAACGCGTCGTCGAGCTTCACGACGGCGCGTGGTGGAATGCGATGACCGCGAACATGGACTTCAGTGCGGCGGACCGCGTCGATCCGCACGCGTTCAATGCCGTGCTGTGGTACGGCATGACCGGCACGATCGCACCCGACTCCGCAGCCCTCTAGCGCTCACCACGACGGCAACGGGCGCGTACGTCGCCCGTTGCCGTCAGCGCGCAAGCTTTCCGCCGTGCCTGCGTACGGGCGAACGATCGCCGACCCACTGCGCGGGCGGAATATGAAAGTACACGGCGATGGCGTTGAGCGTTCCGGCGTAGGTAGCGCGCAGTTCGGCGAAAGCGGTCCATGCGGTCTCGGCGTCGTGTACCGAGAAACCGGCTTCGATCAATCGCGCGCGTGCCGTCTCAAATTCGTGTCGCTCGACGCCCGGGCCATCGTTCCCGGCGAGACCGAAGTATGCCCGAGATCGTGGACGAGATGACGCCCGAGGATGCTGAAGAGCTTAGCGTGTCCGGTGGCGCCATCGGTTACGAGTGTCAGCCGTAAGGCGGCCGCATCGAGCAGACCGCCGAGCGCCGCGACCCACGATTCGTAATCGTGCGATGAACGGAAAAAGGCGAGAATCGGATAGGAGAGGTGGCTTTCTAAAACCGCCGCCGCCCAGACCATCCCTTGCTCAAATACGTCGTCGAGGTCGCCGTCGATCCCGAGGCGCCGATAGGTTTCCAGCAGCGTGAGCCCCGAGGGCGGTGCACCGGCCCGCGTTCCGAACGTAATGACGAAGCCTTCGCGCGTCGCAAATGCGCCGAAGACTTGGAAGAGAAATGCGGTGACGATCGCGACGACGGAAAATCCGCTCGCGCCGGCGAGCAACGCGACGAAGCGCGCAGCGCCGCCGGTCGGGGTGAAGTCGCCGTAGCCGATCGTCGTGAAGGAGACACCCGCAAAGTAGATGGCATCGCCGAGATTCGGTATCGGGTGCACCTCGTCACGTAAGCCGAAGACGATGAGCCCGTAGCCGAAGATGAGCCCGGCGACCCATACGATGAGGAATCCGACGAGCGCGAGCGACGCATAGGCGCCCAAGAAATTCTCGCGGGCGTCGCCATCGGGGATGCGCGTGCCCAAACGCGACCAGAGCGGCCACGTCGCGCGCACGAGACGCGCCGTGATGCGGAAGCGGATGCCGGAAGCGCGCGGCAAGATGACCGCCTGAAAGACGTCGAAGAGATTCAACGCGACGACCGCCGCACCGAGTGCAATCGCTGCGGTCCGCAGAGCGAGATCCATCGGCCGCTTAGTGCGTCGCCGCGCTCGTGCTCGTGAGCGTGATGTTGCCGGCGGGCGTCTCGCCGTTTTTGACGACCAGGACGCTCACGTCGGTCGCGGGGGAGGTATAGCCGGGCGCCGAGATGTGCACGGTCTGCGTGCCGATCGCGACTTGCGATAGTCGGAACGAGCCGTTACCGACGCTGTTGTACGTGCTTTGCGTGCCGGTCGCGCTGACCAGCGCTCCAGCGATCGGTTTGCCCGCGGCGTCGACCACGTTGCCGTAGATCGTGCCATAATCTTGAACGCCGATGAAGCTCGGATTCGTGCATCCCGCGAGTGTCGCGAGCGCGACCAGAGCGACGGCCAAAATCGCGCGCGGGCCGTGGGTGAGACGAAGGCGGGGCCAAAGCGGTCTGTATATCATATGTTGTCGCGACGCATTCGGCACGGCGGAGGACCGCCCCGCCGCTCGCGAAACCCTCGGAGCACATGAATCCCTACGCGCCAGTCGGCATCTTCCTCGGCGTCGCGCTGCTCTTCGCGCTCGCGTTCAGCCTCGTGCCGGGCCTAGCCGCAAAAAAGAAACCGAATAGCGCCAAAGCCGATGCCTACGAGTGCGGCGTCGAGCCGACCTCGGATGTCAGCGGCCGCTTTCCGGTGCGCTTCTACCTCGTCGCGATGCTGTTCGTGATCTTCGACGTGGAGGCCGCGTCGTTCTACCCCTGGGCGGTGGAGATGCACGCGCTGCGAACGTTCGGCCTGCTTGAGATGATAGTCTTTGTCGTCGTTCTCGGCATCGGGTACGCTTACGTGTGGCGGAAGGGCGGTTTTCAGTGGCGGTGATGCAGGGCGAGTTTCTCTTGGGGAAGCTGGACGACGTGGCGCGCTGGGCTCAAAGTTCATCGGTCTGGCCCCTGACGATGGGTTTGGCGTGCTGCGCGATCGAGATGATCTCGGTGACGAACGCAACCTACGATATCGCCCGCTTTGGATCGGAAGTGTTCCGCGCTTCGCCCCGCCAAGCCGACCTCATGATCGTCTCCGGCCGCGTCGCGCAGAAGATGGCGCCGATCATCAAGCGGCTCTACGATCAAATGGCCGATCCGAAGTGGGTCATCTCGATGGGCGCGTGCGCGAGCTCGGGCGGCATGTTCGATAATTACGCGATCGTGCAAGGCGTCGATACGATCGTGCCGGTCGACGTCTATGTGCCGGGCTGTCCGCCCACGCCGGACGGCCTCCTCTATGCCGTCAATTTGATTCAGGCGCAGATTCGCCAAGGTGGCCGCGGCGGCGTGCTGGTGCGCAGCTAGCAGATGCCGAGTCCTCAAGCACCGTCGATCGCAGGAACCGCGCTCGACCCCACCGCCGTGCGTCCGGCTATCGACGACGCCGAAATCGTGCGCGTCGCACCCGAGGCGCTCTACGAAACGCTTCTTGCGCTGCGTGCATCGGGCTGCGCGATGCTTCTGGATATCGGCGGCGTCGATTATCTCGAGCGTTCGCCGCGCTTCGACATCGTTTACCATCTCCTCGCCCTACCGAGAACGGCCGCAACCGTGGCCGAGGTTGGAACACCGCGCCGCGTACGCGTGCTCGTCGGCTGTAGCCTCAGCGAAACGGTTCCGTCGGCGGTCGCGCTGTGGCCGAGCGCGGATTGGGCCGAACGCGAAGTCTTCGATCTTTTCGGCATCGCCTTTACCGGGCATCCGGATCTGCGGCGCATCCAGATGCCGGCCGAGTGGGAAGGCTATCCGCTGCGGAAAGACTATCCGCTGCGCGGACCGGCGCGCGAAGCGGCGCCGCGGCCGGCGTTCGCGTCGAAAAGCAACGTCCCGGCCGGCACGCCGCCCGCTGGTAAGGTCGCCGCGGCATTGCAGAAACAACTCGCTCGGATGCGCGAAAGCGCAACGGAGCGCCGTGGAGAAAAGACATGAGCAGCGCCGCAGCATCGCTCTCGCTCGATGTGGTCGAGCGCGTCGGCAATACGATGACGCTCTCCATCGGGCCGCAGCATCCCTCGACCCACGGCGTCTTGCAAGTTGTCGTCGAGCTCTCGGGTGAAATCGTCGAGAAGCTCGAGATGGAGATCGGTTACCTCCATACCGGCATCGAGAAGACGTGCGAGAATCTATTCTGGACGCAGGCGTCCACAGGCATCGAACGGATGGATTACCTCAATCCGCTCGGCAACGCGCTCTGCTACGATCTCGCAGTCGAGAAGCTGCTCGGTATCACGGATCGCATCCCCGAGCGCGCCTCGGTCATTCGCGTGCTGCTCTGCGAGCTCTCGCGCATCGCGTCACATTGCGTGTGGCTCGGCACGGGCGGGATCGATCTCGGCGCGATCTCGACGTTGTTCTACACCTTCGATCTGCGCGAAGATATCTTGGATCTCATCGAACTCTCGGGCGGCGCGCGGATGCACCCCAATTATCTGCGCATCGGCGGGGTGAACGGCGATCTGCCCGCGGGCTTTCTTGCGAAGCTCGATCGGCTGATCGAAAAATATCCGGTGCGGATGCGAGAGCTACGTACCTTGCTGCAAAACAATCCGATTTTGCGCGATCGCATGATCGACGTCGGTGTCATCTCGGCCGAAGACGCGGTGACGTGGGCGCTAACGGGGCCTGCGCTGCGCGGCAGCGGTATCGCCTACGATATTCGCAAGGCCTTCCCGTACAGCGGCTACGAGACATATGCATTCGACGTACCGACGCGAAGCGAGGGTGATGCCTACGCGCGCTTTCTCGTCCGGCTCGACGAGATGGACGAGTCGATGCGCATCATTGGGCAAACGCGCAAACGGCTGGAAAGCTCCGGGCCGATCATGGTCGATGATCCGAAGGTCGCTCAGCCCGCCAAAGAGACGATCGCGCTCTCCATGGAGGCGCTCATCCATCACTTCAAGATCGTGAGCGAATCCTTTCGCGTCCCGCCGGGCGATGTCTACCAAGCGATCGAGTCGCCGCGCGGCGAGCTCGCGTACTACGTTGTATCGAGCGGTGACAATCGTCCGTGGCGCGTGCGCACGCGGCCCGCGTCGCTCTACAATCTCCAGGCGCTCAAGCTGATGGCGCCGGGAAATCTGATCGCGGACGCCGTTGTCATGATCGGCTCGCTCGATCCCGTTTTCGGGGAGGTCGATCGCTGATGGCGCTGGCCTCCCGCGAGCAGATGCGCGATTTCGCTGCGAGCGTGGCACGCGTCGAACCCGAAGCGCGGCGCCTCATTGCGCAGTACCCGGCGGGCCAAGCGCGTAGCGCGCTCTTGCCGATTCTCCACGCTTTCCAAGATGTCGAAGGGTGGGTCTCGCCCGAGGCGCTCGCCCAATGCGCGCTCTGGATCGATGAGCCCCTCTCCGTCGTCGAGTCGACGGCGTCATTCTATACGCTCTTCCATCGTAAGCCGGTCGGGCGTTACATGCTGCAGCCGTGTCGCAACCTCTCGTGCATCATCAACGGTGCGGGCGAGATCATGCAGCATTTCCGCGCACAGCTCGGGATCGGCCACTTGGAAACGACCGCTGACGGCCTGTTTTCCTATGAGGAGGCGGAGTGTTTGGCGGCCTGCGACCGGGCGCCATGCATGCAGGTAAACCTGGAATTCGTTTATGACCTAACCAAAGAAAAGGTCGAGGCGATGCTCGCGGCGATGCGGAATGGCACCTACGATGTTGCGGCGTTGCCGCAATCCGCTATGCCGGCGGCCGATTGGCATGTCTCGCAGGAAGCGAAGAAAAAGTCCCCGGGCGCGCAAGGCGTCTCCAATCCCAATAATAGCGGCGGCTTCGGCGACGCGAGCGGCGCGCGCATGATCGAACGTCTTGCCGAAGACCCGTACCCGATCGACGTGCGTCCGACGAGCGAACGGCTCGTCGCCGACGGTGCCGCGCGTTTGGGCGCCCCTCCCCCAAAAAGCGAGCATTAGAAGACATGCCAGTGACCAAAGTGCTCACCGACGGTATCGGTGAAGTCAACCTGCGCGACATCGCGACGTATCGCGCACGCGGCGGCTACGAACAGTGGCAGCGCGCCGTGAGTGCCCTGGCGCCGGCCGACGTGCAAGACGTGACGAGCAAGAGCGGCTTGCGCGGTCGCGGCGGCGCCGGTTTTCCAACCGGGAAGAAGTGGTCGTTTCTCCCCAACAACGGCCGCCCGCGCTACATGGTGTGCAACTGCGATGAGGCCGAACCCGGTACGTTCAAGGACCACATGCTGCTCGAAGAGACGCCGCATCAAGTTCTCGAGGGCATTCTGATCGGCACGTATGCGATCGGCTCGCATCATGCGTTCGTCTATATTCGCGGCGAATTCCAGCGCGGCTACGAAATCTTCATGGCCGCGCTCGCGGAGGCTCGCGCTGCGGGCTTCGTCGGCGAGCGTCTCTTCGGAACGGACTATCGTGTCGAAGTGATCGTGCATCGCGGTGCCGGCGCCTATATCTGCGGCGAAGAGACGGCGCTCATCAACTCACTCGAAGGCCGGCGCGGTGAGCCGCGTCTCAAGCCGCCGTTTCCCGCGGTCAAGGGTCTCTACGGTGAACCGACCGTCGTGAACAACGTCGAGACGCTCGCAACGTTACCGCATATCCTCAAGCATGGCGCCGAGTGGTTTACCGCCGTCGGAACCGAGCGTTCCCCGGGGTACAAGATCGTTTCGATCAGCGGTCATGTGAAGGCACCGGGAAACTATGAAGTTCCGCTCGGCACCCCCTTGAGCGAATTGCTCGCAATCGCGGGCGGCGCACGTGACGGGCGTACGATCGTCGCGGTTCAGCCGGGCGGCGGGTCGTCGGCGTGTCTCTTCGCAGAGCATCTCGACCTCGCGTACGATTTCGATACGATGGCAGCCCACGGCACGATGCTCGGCTCCGGCGCCGTCGTGTTCTTCGACGATTCGACGAACTTCGTCGAAGCCGCGCTCGCGCTCGTGCGGTTCTACGCGCATGAGTCGTGCGGGCAGTGCACGCCGTGTCGCGAAGGCGGCCATTGGCTCGAAATCACCCTCAACCGGCTGCTCGCTGGCGGCGGAATGGATTCGGATATCGATATGCTCGTCGCGGTCGCGCATCAGATGACGGGGCTCAATCTCTGCCCGCTCGGCGATTCGATCGAACCGTTTCTCGCCAGCGTCATCACGCGCTTCGAAGCGCAATTTCGCGCGTACGTGCGTGGACCCGAGCGCTTGGCGGTGCCGGCGTGATGGCGCCGGAAGAACGAGGTGCGGACGGCGGCGCGATCGATCTCGAGAAGAAACGCGGACTCAATCCTTGGGTGATTTTCGGCATCGCACTGTTCGTCGTAGCGTTCGTTTTCGGTCGGCGCAGCGTCGCGAAGAAAACGCCCGATCTGACCGATGATTCCGGCTTACCCGGTACGGCGAAGCTGCCTTCATGAGCGAGCCTGGAGCCGCTAGCGTTCATCTCACGATCGACGGAATGTCCGTCAGCGTTCCGAAGGGCACGCTGCTCGTCGAGGCCGCGAAGGCGGTTTCGACCGACGTGCCCGTCTATTGCTATCACCCCAAGCTCGGGCCCGCGGGCCTGTGCCGCATCTGTCTCGTCGAAGTCGAGAAGTTGCCGAAGCTCCAGATCGCGTGCAACACGATGGTCGCCGAAGACATGGTCGTGAACACGCACGGTCCCAAGGTCGAAGAAGGCCGTCGCGCGGTGATGGAGTTCTTGTTGCTCAATCACCCGCTCGACTGTCCGATCTGCGACAAGGGCGGCGAGTGCGATCTCCAGGATTATTCGATGGCCTACGGCCAGAGCGCATCCCGGCTCGCCGATCCGAAATCCATAAAGCCCAAAGCGATCGATCTCGGGCCGACGATCGTGCTCGACGACGAACGCTGCATCGTCTGTCAGCGCTGTTCGCGCTTCGATGAGATCATCACGAACGAGCGGTCGCTGGTCGTAAAGGACCGCGGCCAGCGTGACGTCATCGCGACCGCGAGCGGCGAGCCGTATCGGTCGAACTTCTCCGGCAACGTCACGGAATTGTGCCCGGTCGGTGCACTCACGTCAAAAACCTATCGCTTCAAATCGCGGCCCTGGGATAACGCGCGCACGCACACGACGTGCACGCAGTGCAGCGTTGGTTGTCAGCTCAATATCGACGAACGCTACGGCAACGTGCAGCGCACGATGTCCGATCAAGCCGACGACGCACAGAGCGACGGCTGGCTTTGCGACCGCGGTCGCTACAACATTGCGTTTTACGGCGACGCACGGCGCATCACGAGTCCGCTGCTGCGCGATCGAAGCGGTGACTTCGTGCAGATCGGCTGGGACGATGCGATCGAGCTTTGGGCCAAGCATCTGCGCGAAGCGCTGGCGAGCGACCGCGGCTCGGTCGCCGCGCTCGGCGGCGGACGGCTGCTCAACGAAGAGATCGTGCTGCTCGAGCGCACGATGCGCGCGCTCGGCGTGCGCCATCTCGATTGGCGCGCCGGACGGCAGCGGCAAGCTTCGCCCGGAAAGCTCGGCGGTTCGTACGCGGACCTCGAGAACGCGCAAGCGATCGTCGCGCTCGGCCGGCCGCCTTCGCAGACCGCCCCGGTTCTCGATCTGCGCATCCGTAAGGCCGTCTTGAAACATGGCGCACGCTACGTGACGGTCGGCGCGCATAACGCGGATTCGTTTGTTCCCGCGACACGGATGACGCATGTGAGCGAACTCGCAGACGTCCTTTCCGGCGTCGAGCGCGTCGCCGTCATTTGGGACGGCATCGACGGCACCGCAGGTATGCAAGCCGCCGATATGATCGAATCGCTCGTCGCCAAGGGCGCGCGTGTCGTCACGTACGTTGCGGGTGAGCAGAACAACGCACGCGGTGCCGAAGCGCTCGGCATGACGCCGCGCGACGGCGCCGCCGACAGCGACGGTATCTTCGCGCAGGCGCGTGCCGGAACGTTGCGCGTTCTCTCGCTCTTCGGCGTCAATCCGATGCTCCATCACCCGCTCGGCGCTGCCGGCGTCGGGGATGCGTTGGAACGCACGGCCTTCGTCGTCGCAAGCGATCTCTTCCTCACGGAGACCACCCGGCTCGCGCATCTCGTGCTTCCCGCGCGCGCATCCTTCGAGAAGACGGGACACGTGTACGATCTCGCCGGCGACGTCTTGCCCGTCTTCGCCGGTCACGCCGCGCCCGAGGGAACGCTCGCGGACGGCGACATGCTCGTCGCGCTCGCGGCGGAACTCGACGTGACGATTCCGGGACCCGCTGAGTTGCGCGCGCTTGCGAGCGCCTCGGTCGCCGCAACGGCCGTGGCCTTCGGCGATGTGCGCCATGCGAAGGCGAGCGCGAAGCCGGTGGTCTATGCCGCGTCGCCGAGCGGCGGGCTCCGTCTCGCAATTGCGGCGGATATCTTCGCGGGCGGCGGCACGGTGTACTTCGATGACCGGCTCGCCGCGCTGCGGCCGGCCGCGACGGCGACGTTCGCGCCCATCACGGCAGCCGAGCTCGGCGTGCGGCCGGGCGATATGCTCGATCTCGTCGCCGCGGAACGGACGCTTGCGGATGTGCTTGCCGTGGTTTCAAACGATGCGGTCGCAGGCGTCGTGCGGGTCGTCGACGGTTTGCCCGCGGCCCCCGCCAATGCTTTTGCGGAGGGCGAGACCGTTACGGTCGGCAACGTGCGCGCCGCGCCGGGCCTCCTCGTCGCAGGAGGCGTGTGATGTCTGCCCAGATGACCGATCTGCTCAACGACGTGCCGTGGTGGCTCGTCGTCGTCATCAAAGCCGTGATCGTGCTCGTCATCGTACAGACGGTTTTCGCGTATTCGATGCTCTTCGAACGGAAGATCATGGGCTGGATGCAATTGCGGCCCGGTCCCAACCGCGTCGGACCCTGGGGTCTCCTGCAGCCCGCCGCCGATGCGGCAAAGATGCTCTTCAAAGAAGATCTCACACCGAGCACGGCCGATCCCGTCATGTACAAACTCGCGCCGTTCATCTCGCTGATCTGCGCGATGGGCGCGTTTGCGGTGATCCCATTTTCCGAGTCGAGCGCGGGCATCTGGGGCATGAGCGACGTCAATGCCGGCATCCTTGTGATTTTCGCCATCACGTCGATCGGCGTCTACGGCATCTCGCTTGCGGGCTGGTCGTCGGGATCGAAATTTCCACTGCTCGGTGCCGTGCGTTCGACTGCGCAGATGATCAGTTACGAGCTGGCGATGACGATGTCGGTCATCGGCGTGCTGATTTTGGCGGGCACAACGTCACTTTCGGGGATCGTCCACGCACAGCACAAGCTGTGGTACATCGTGCCGCAGATCTTCGGCTTTGCAATCTATATCATTACCGCGGTCGCGGAGACCAATCGCGCGCCCTTCGATCTGGTCGAAGCCGAGACGGAGCTCGTCGGCGGCTTCCACACCGAGTACTCCGGTCTGCGCTTCGGATTGTTCTTCATCGCCGAGTATTTGAACATGATCACCGTCGCGTGCATCGCGACCCTGCTGTTCTTGGGCGGCTGGAATGCGCCGCTCGGACTCACGATCGTGCCGGGGCTCGTCTGGTTCGTGCTGAAGGCCGGCCTCTTCATTTTCATGTATATCTGGCTTCGAACGACGCTTCCGCGTCTGCGCTACGACCGCCTGATGAACTTCGGCTGGAAGTTTCTCTTACCGGCGGCGACGCTCAATCTGATGGTGACGGCCGCAATCGTCGCCATCGTGGGGTAATTTCGTGCAATCGGTCATCGGCGGTGTCCTCGCGCTCGCCAAAGGGTTCGCCACGACCTTGCAGTTCGCGTTCCAGAAAAAGCCGACGGTCGCGTATCCCACGATCAAGAAACAACATGCGCCACGCTTCCACGGTCTGCACGAATTACGCCGGTACGACGACGGTCAAGAACGCTGCATCGGTTGCGAGCTGTGTTCGATCGCCTGCCCGGCCAACGCCATCACGGTCACCGGCGCCGAAAATAGTTCCGACGACCGGCGTTCGCCCGGGGAACGCTTCGCGGCGCGTTACGAGATCGATGAGCTGCGCTGCATCTTCTGCGGTCTGTGCGAGGAGGCGTGCCCGACCGATGCGATCGTGTTGACGCCACGCTTCGAGATGGCCGATTATCGGCGCAGTTCATTCGTCTATAGCAAAGACCGTCTGCTCGTTCCGCCCGAGGCCGGAACCGGGACGGCCCCGGACGAACGGCCGGGCGGCATTCCAAGCGACCTGGGCGCCGTCATGGAGCAGAAGAGCACGGTCGATATCACCGCAGGCTACGGTGCGACACATCGCGGGGAGATCTTGAAGACTGAACGCAAAGGGCTTGCAGGCTAAACGCGCGTGATTCTCTTCTACGCGCTCGCCATCGTCTTGATCGCAAGCGCGATCTTCACGATCACGCAAACGAGCCCCGTCTACAGCGTCGTCGGTTTGCTCGCCAATTTCATCACGCTCGCGGCGCTGTACTTCACGCTCAATGCGGAGTTTTTGGGCGTCATTCAGATCGTCATTTATACGGGCGCGATCTTGATGCTCTTCGTCTTCGTCATCGCATTGCTTTCAAGCGGTATCGGACCTTTTCGCGAAGGGCCCGACCGGTTACCGAAGGTGCTCGCGCCGGCGCTCGTCGCGGTGCTCGCCGCATTCGGCTTTCTCGTGTATGGTCTCGCTCGCGCGCCGCTCGGCGTACTGCCGCCGCATCGGATGACGTCGATCGCGGGCGACGTCGGTACGGCGAACGTCTTCGGCAGCGTCGCTGATTTCGGCGTCGCGCTCTTCACGACGTATCTCTTACCCTTTGAAGTGACGGCATTCGTGCTCATGGTCGCCGTCATCGGCGTCGTGCTGCTCGCGGGCGAAGCGGCGCTCGCGCCGACTCGTGGCACCCACGCGCCGCACAAGTCGAAATCGCGGGAGCGCGAGCCGATCGTGAAGGCGGCGAAGTGAGCGTCGATATCGCCAATTACGTCAGCCTGTCGGCCGTCATGTTCTTCATCGGCATTCTCGGCGTCATCGTCAGGCGTAATCCGTTGATCGTGCTGATGTCGATCGAACTCATGTTCAACGCGGCGAATCTCGCGCTCGTTGCCTTCGCGCGCGAGTGGGGCAATAACGCCGGCCATATCTTCGTCTTTCTCGTCGTCACCGTGGCGGCGGCGGAAGCCGCGATCGGGCTTGCGATCGTCGTAGCCGTCTTTCGACAGGCACGCAACGTCGATCTTGACGAAGTCGCGCGGCTCCACGGCTGATGCAAACCGCATCGCCCGCGACGTTCTACTCGAGCGGGCTCGCGCTGCTATGGCTCTTGCCGCTGGCGGGCGCGCTCGTACTTTGGGCGTTCGGTCCGCGGTTGAGGCGCAGCGCCGGCTGGCTCGGTAGCGCGTTCGTTTTCGGGTCTTTTGCCCTCGCGCTTGCGAATTTCAGCGGCGGAAGTAACGCGACGGGCCTGCGTCAGCCGCTCGTCACGTGGGTGCCCGGTTTTTCGTTCGGTCTGCAACTCGACGCGCTCTCACTTTTGTGGACGCTCGTGATCACGGGTGTCGGCGGGCTCATTCATATCTACTCAATCGGCTACATGTGGTCCGACCGCGCGATCGCACGTTTCTTCGCCTACATGAATTTTTTCGTCTTCTCAATGCTGACGTTGGTACTCGCCGATAATGTCGTCGGACTACTCGTCGGCTGGGGCCTGGTCGGTCTGGCATCATACTTTCTGATCGGATTCTGGTTCTATAAACCGGCGGCCGTTGCAGCGGCACGCAAAGCCTTCGTCATCAACGTGTTCGGTGATCTCGGGCTCATGTTCGCTGTCTTCGCGATGTTCGCGGCGAGCGGCTCGCTCGTCTACGCGGATATCTTTGCGAAGGCCGGCACATTTTCCGAGCCGCTGCTGCTTGCAATCTGTATCGCACTTTTTATCGGCGCGATGGCGAAATCGGCGCAAGTGCCGTTGCATACGTGGCTGCCCGACGCGATGGAAGGACCGACGCCGGTTTCCGCGCTCATTCATGCGGCGACGATGGTGACGGCGGGCGTCTATCTCATCGCGCGTTTCGCGCCGCTATGGAATCTCTCGCCCTCCGCGCAGGAGATGGTCGGCGTGATCGGCGCGATCACGATGCTGACCGGCGCGATCCTCGGCATCGCGCAATGGGACATCAAGCGCATCCTTGCGTATTCGACGATGTCGCAAATCGGCTACATGATCATGGGCGTCGGTGTCGGCGCCTACCAGGCGGGCGTGCTGCATTTTTTCACGCACGCGTTTTTCAAGGCGCAGCTCTTCTTGGGCGCGGGCCTCGTCATTCACGCGCTCTCGGACGAACAGGACGTTCGCAAAATGGGCGGCCTCTACAAGCGCATGCCCTTCGCGTTCTGGGCGATGCTCTTGGGCGCGCTTGCGATCTGCGGCTTTCCGCTCCTTTCGGGATACTACTCCAAAGATGCCGTGATCTACGGCGTGCTCGAGCACGGCCATCCGCTGCTCTTTGCGGCGGGCGTGCTGACGGCCGGCATCACCGCGTATTACATGTTCCGCATGCTCTTCTTAACGTTCTTCGGCCCGTATCGCGGCGACATATCGAATACGGAACTCGGTATCCCGCTTGCCGCGCCGGCCGTTCACGCCGGCGACGACGCTCACGATCATGCCCCGGTTTGGCTGATGCAGGCGCCGGTGGCGGTGCTCATGGTGCCGACGGTGCTCGCCGGATACGTGCTGATCGGCGGCGAGCACAGTGCGTGGTATCGCTATTTCGGCACGCTCTTCGGCCGTTCGGAAAATGTCGCGGGTCGTGCGCCTGCGATCCCGGAATTCGGTGCAACGGTGCTCGTCCTCGTGCTCGTGGCGCTCGGCATCGTCATCGCCTATCTCCGCTATGGTGCGCCGGCGGTTCAGATTGCAGCGATCGATCGTCTGCGCGGGGAGTCGGCGCGCATGCCGCTCGTCCTGACGCGCGCCTTTTTCGTCGACGACGCCATCGGCTTTGCGCTCGTGCGTCCGGCGCGCGCGCTCGGCACCGCGTTCGCGCGGTACGTCGATCCGCACGTCATCGATGCGGGCGTCCGCGATGTCGTCTTTGCGGCAGGAGCGCTCGGGGCGCTCTTTCGCGGGTTGCAGAGCGGGCTCGTGCGGGCCTACGCGTTGACGATCGTCGTCGGTACCGCCTGTTTCATCGCATACTTCGCGCTGCTCGGAGCGGCGAAATGATCGCTGCGCTCGTCATCGTGCCGCTACTCGCGGGACTTGCGCTCGTGCTCGTGCCGCGCTCGAACGAGGCGGCTGCGAAGTGGATCGGGGTCGCGGTGTCGTTCGGCGCGTGCGCGTACGCGGCGTCACTCTACGGCGCACCGGACGAATCGGTACGCTGGCTGTCTCGCCCGTTCGCCGCAAATTTTCACGTCGGTCTGGGCGGACCGAGTTACTGGATCGTGCTGCTGGTTACGCTTTGCACCGGCTGCGCGCTCATGGTTGCACGCCTGCCGCGCACGCGCGATTTCGTCGTGCAGATGCTGCTCTTGCTCGGCGCGATGACTGGTGTCTTCGTCGCACGCGATCTGCTGCTCTTCGCGCTCTTTTGGGATCTGATGTTGATCCCGGTCTTCATCACGCTCGTCGCGTGGTCGCAGGCGAAAACGAGCAACACGGCGTGGGCGTATCTCGTGTACAATCTGTGCGGCGGGCTCGCACTTCTGCTCGCGACGGCCGCCTATGGCATCGTCCAAGGCACGACCGACGTGATCGGTCGCGCGCCCGCGGGGCTCGCCACGATCTCCGATGCCTGGGCGTTCTGGATTCTCGGCGGCTTTGCGCTCGCGTTCCTCATCAAGACGCCGGTCTGGCCGTTCCACACCTGGATGCCCGACACGTACGCCGATCTGCCGGGGCCGATGGCCGCGAGCGTCAGCGCCGTGCAATCCAAGGCCGGCCTCTATGGCTTCATCGTCGTCGGACTGCCGCTCTTTCCGCGCGCGATGCACGCCATCGCGCCGCTCATGCTCGCCCTGGGACTCATCGCGCTTGTCTACGGCGCGCTTGCGGCTCTCGCCGAGGACGACACGAAGCGCGTCGTCGCGTATTCGTCGCTCTCGCATCTCGGGCTCATCCTGCTCGGCATCTTTTGTTTCAATCCGCTCGCGCTCGGCGGCGCGGTCGTCTATATCGTGGCGCACGGCCTTTTCAGCGCCGGCCTGTTCATGACCATCGGCGAGATCGAAGGGCGGGAAGATACCCGCTTACTCTCACGTCTGGGCGGACTCGCGGCGCGAAATCCGCGCCTCGCCGGCGGCTTGACGATCGTCTCGCTGGCCGCGCTCGGTCTCCCGGGCCTATGCGGTTTCGCGGGCGAGATCCTGATCCTTACGGGACTGTACCAAGCCGGATATGTTTGGCAGACGATCGTCGCGCTCGTGCCGATCGCGCTTGCGGCGGCGTATATGCTGCGCGTCTTCCAAGGCGTGATGCATGGCCCCGAATCGACCGATGTTCCGCAACGTGAAGATATGACGTCGCTGGAGATGTGGGCGCTCGCGCCGCTCGTGATCGCGATCGTGCTGCTGGGCGTCAATCCCGGTCCGCTCACGCGCGCCGGACACATCGGCGCGACGGCGAGCGCGGCCGGCGTTCGCACGGCTCTCACGGCGACCGGTGCGTTCGAGAGGCTCGCAAAATGAACGTTCCGCAACTGGTCATCCCATACGTCGGCGCTGATTACAGCGCGTTGCTGCCGACCTTCATCGTCGCAATCACGGCACTGCTCGTTATCTTGGCCGATTTGATCGCACCGAAGAAGACGCGGCGACCGGCGGGTATCGCGATCGGCGTCGGCGGCCTCGCGCTTGCGGGCGCGTTCGCGTTGCAAGGCTGGGGGCATCCGATCGCCGCCTTCGGCGGCGCGTTCGTCAACGGCGGATTTGCGATCGTCTTCGAAGCAATCATCATCGTCGCGGCGATTTTCTCACTGCTCATGGCGTATGCGCTCGGGCGCGACGATCAAGCCGGCGGCGCAATCGCGCTGATGCTCTGGAGCGCCGCGGGTGCGATGCTCATGGCCGGTGCGGCGAACTTGATGACGATTTTCCTCGGCCTGGAGCTGCTCTCACTCGCGCTCTATTGTTTGTGTGCGATGGCGGGGCGGCCGGGGGCGCGTGAATCGGCGCTCAAGTATTTGATCCTGTCGTCGACGGCTTCGGCGCTGCTGCTCTATGGGATGGCGCTGCTCTTCGGCGCCACCGGCAGCGTCGCGCTCGCGGCGCTCGCGAATCCGCCGGCGTCGACGACGCTTTTCAACATCGGCTGCGGCCTCTTTCTTATCGGTCTCTGTTTCAAGCTCAGCCTCGTACCGTTCCATGTCTGGACGCCCGATGTCTATGAGGGCGCACCGCTCCCGGTCACCGCGTTCATGAGCGTCGTGACCAAAGCCGGGACGCTTGCCGTCTTCGCGCGCTTCGCCTATGCCGCGCTTCCCTCGGCGCACGCGCAAGCAATTCTCTTTCCCGTCTGGATTCTGGCTGCGCTCTCGATGATCGTGGGCAACGTCGCGGCGCTCGCGCAGACCGATATCAAGCGTCTCCTCGCGTACAGCGGTATCGCGCAGCTCGGATACATCGTCGCGGCCTTCGCCGGAACGACATCGTTCGGATTGCGGTACGCGGTATTCTATCTCGGCGCGTACACGTTCATGAATCTCGGGGCGTTCTCGGTCGTCGCGTTGCTCTCGCGCGAGCGTGACGAAGGCTCCGATATTCGCTCGTTCGCGGGTCTGGGATATCGCCAGCCGGCGCTCGCGGCTGCGATGACGTTCTTCTTGCTTTCGCTTGCCGGATTACCGCCCACCGCGGGTTTTACCGGTAAAGTTCTCATCCTCGCAAGCGCGGTAAACGCAGGGTACGTGTGGCTCTGCGCCCTGCTCATCATCGGGACGGCGATCTCGGTCTACGCGTATTTTAAAATCGCGCGCGCAATGTACGCCCGGACGACCGGCGCGCCGATCGCACGGGCCTTCGTCCCTGCGAGCGCCTTGCCTTGGATCGGCATTGTGCTCTGCGCCGTCGCGACGCTCGTGCTCGGTTTCTATCCGCTGACGCCGAGCGACGTGCTTCCGCTCGTCAAATAAGAAACGGTCGCTTCCATCGAGCGCGGAGTTACGCAATGCGCTTGGCCGCTGGGCCGGGGCGGATCGCGATCTCGCGTGGTGCGATCTCTCCGTGCGCGTCGCAGGCGAGCACCGCGCGAATTTTCCGGTTGCACCTGCGGTGACGCAGGTCGAGCGGCGCACCTTCGCGGTCCGCTAGATGGCGGTCGCCCCATTGCATGAGCGCTACGATGGCGATGGCCAGCTCGCGACCCTCCTCCGTAAGATGGTACTCATCGCGCGCGCGGCTTCCGGGTTCGCGATAGGGCACGCGTTTCAAGATGCCGCGCTCGACGAGCTGCGCGAGCCGCGCGGCGAGCACGTTGCGCGCACAACCGATCGCGCGCTGGAAATCGTCGAAGCGGCGTAGCCCCAGGAGCGTCTCGCGTAGCACGAGCAGGCTCCAGCGTTCCCCAACGATATCGAGGGTCCGCAGAAGGGAACAGTTATCCGCACGGTACGCGAGGCGATTGCGCATGCGTTCAGCATAGCAGGCTTGACTTTTTAAACTCAAGTCAGATACGATCGGATAAGCTGAGTTGCAAAATAAGACGCAGCGCTGTGCCGAGGGAGTCAATCGTGTATCACGCGTTCGTGCGCCGAATCGTGCGCAACGGCTTTCGCAAAATGAACGAAGCACACGATGCCGCGCACATCGTCGCACAATTCGACGACGACGCGACGTTCACGTTTCTCGGCGATCACGCGCTCGGCTGCGAGCGGCGGGGTCGCGCCGCTATCGCGGCTTGGTTCGTGCACCTGTTCGAGACGTTCCCGAATCTCGCGTTCGAGCCGCTCGCGGTCGTCGTTGCGGGTCCGCCTTGGGCAACGATGGTGGCCACGCGTTTCCGCGTTGTGTCCACGCTTCCCGACGGCAGCGCCTACGCGAACGAGGGCATGCAGTTCATGCGTATCCGCTTCGGCAAGGTTCAGGAGGATCGCATTTACGAGGATACGGCGAAGCTCATGGCCGCCCTCACGACCATCGCACAGTTTGGCGCTAAGAATGTACGGGCCACGAACGTTTATGACTGAACGATCGGCGGTTCTGCATGCGGCGCAATCACCGCCGCGATCACGTTACCGAGCGATGCAACCGGCAACATTGTGACCCCGAACCATTACTTCATATGCGCGGACGCCGGCACCGGTGCACCGGTGTACGACGAGAATCTTCGCTGGCCGGACGGCCGCGGTAAGATGGTCGTTCCGCAGCTTGAACCCTACAATGAAAATTGAGCCCGATCACGACCCGGATTAAGCACAAGACAACAACCTTCGCTGACTACGACTCCCAAAACGATCGCGCAGCTACGTGATCGCCGCAGCGACTCGTGTCGTCATCGAAAACTGCCGCAAGTCCATCGAGCCCTCGAGCACCTCGCCGAGCGTCGATCGTTGATCAGAAGTGCTCGCGGACCAGTGCTTCGCTTGTCGCCCATAGCTCTTTCGCGTTCTCCGGATCCAGGGCGTAAGCGCGAACGCCTGCGCGAGAGTTCTGATCATCGACAACCTCGGCGATATTACAGTCTTCGCAGTACCGCGCTCCGACGTCGTCCGCGGCCGCAACGACTCCCGCCCATATGGCCGTCGCCGCTCCTTGAGGGACCGTCTTCCAGTTGTAAGCCCCGACGGCAGCATCTCGCCCGTCACCGAGCGCTTCGATTATCTTCGCAACGGTTTCGGTCAAGACAGCGCCGGGATGGACGGCCGTCGCCCTGATGCCCGTGGACTTGTGGCGTCGGTCGAACTCGACTGCGAAGAGAATTGTGGCCGTCTTAGAGCGGCCATAGGCCGTTAATTCATCATACGGGGTTCGCTCGAAATTGGGATCTTGGAGGTCGACGTTGGCCCTGCGGTGGCCCGCTGAAGAGACCATAACGACGCGCCCGCCGGATTTGAGAAGGCCGGCAATGCGGTTGATCAAGACAAAGTGGCCGAGGTGGTTTGTCCCAAACTGCGTCTCGAAACCATCCACGGTCGTTCTCTTCGGGCCGGCCATGACTCCAGCGTTGGCGATCACAAGATCAAACGGTTGTCCATCACCCACGATCCGATCAGAGCATTTGCGCACGCTGACGAGGGAGGCCAGATCTACGTCGATCAGCTGCAGAGCCGCCCCAGAAGCAGTCTGAGCGTGGACCTCCGCGGTCGCGGCTCGCGCCTTTTTCAGATTGCGCGCGGTGCCGACGACCGTCGCGCCATGAGCGACGAGCACTCGAGCGGTCTCCACACCCATACCGGCCGAGATGCCTGTCACCAAAATGCGGTAACCACGTAGATCGGTATGTGCAAGCACGTCTTCGGTCGTGGAGGTTGCTCCGAATTTCGCGTCCATCATCGCTTGTCTCCGATCGGCTCGCTACAGCATTTCTGACCTTCGCTATCCGGAATAGAGAAGCGGAGGCATCCTCCGCATAATATACGGAGGATACGCTTGGCAAGCTATTCTTCCGTATGAGCGCGAAGGTCAAGCAGAGCCGATCAGTTGACGGCCGACCAGAAGAGATTCCGTTGCCGCGCAAGACCCGCGTTGACGCTGAGCGCAACCGGGAGTCGTTGGTGGACGCCGGCAAAGAAGTCTTCGCGAAAAGTGGTACGAGTGCAAGTTTAGAAGAGATCGCGCGTCGAGCAGGCGTTGGGATTGGCACGCTCTACCGTCATTTTCCGACTCGGGATGCGTTGATCGAGGGCGTTTATCGCCGCGAGCTCGACTATCTTGCGGTCTCTGCGAAGCAACTTGATGACGTCCTCGCTCCCGGTGAGGCTCTCCACAAGTGGATGCGGCTTTTCGTTGGTTACATCGCGACGAAAAAGGTGTTGGCTTCGGCGTTGTGCTCGACAATTAGTGGAGCGTCGGAGCTTGCGGCGTCGTCAAGAGTTCAAATCCTGGAAGCAATTACACATCTGCTCGATCGTGCTGCCGCCGTTGGAGACACCCGTTCTGATGTCGAGGCGGGCGATCTAGTGAGGGCTCTGGCAGGCTTCACGTCCGGAGATATCGGCCCAGAGTGGGAATCGAGCGCGAATCGATTATTGATCTGTTAATGGATGGGCTGCGAAGCCGCTCGTAAGGCGTAGTTCGTTGTGAAACCCTACTGCGCGAAGTGACCATCCTGCCCGGTAAGGGGTCGTTTTCGGGAAGTGTCTCTTCTTGGCCCGACGGTCGGGTTGTTCGAAGCACCGAACTTGTCGACACCGTGCTCGATAATCCGTAAGGCCGTATCGCCTCTTAGGCGGATTGCGCGAGTCGCGCTTCGTCTCCAGGTGAGGCGGCGAACTCCTTGCCGAAGAGCGCGGCGTTCGCGTCCCCCCACGTTTTTTAGCGCGAGTAAGATCGGTTCGAGTGTGCGGCCGAGCGCTAAGATGCTGTACTCCACTTTCGGGGGCACCTGCGGGTACACTTTTGGCTCGATCAAACCGTCGGCTTCCAACTCGCGGAGTTGGTTCGTGAGCACGGGCTGGGTGACGTCGGGCGTCTGTCGCCGTCTACGAGCACATCGCTCAGTACCGAGACGCGAGAACGCACGCGCCCGCAAGCGGCTAATGCATGACCTCGAAGCCGAGCCGGTCGAGCATCGAAAAGTCGTCGGCATCGTCGCGGCCTTTGGTGGTTAAGTAGTTGCCGAGAATGAGTCCGCTCGCGCCGCTCTGCATCCCCAAATCCTGTAAGCCGCGCAGCGTGATCTCGCGGCCGCCGGCAAAGCGAATGAGTGCGCCGGGCAGCGCGAGGCGCGCGAGCGCAACATAGCGCAACGCTTCCATCGGCTCCATGACGCTGCGCTGCGCGAACGGCGTGCCGGGACGCGGATCGAGAAAATTGATCGGGACTTCGGTTGGGCCGAGTTCTTGCAACGCGCAAAGAAAATCGATCCGGTCCGCCATCGTCTCGCCCATGCCGATGATGCCGCCGCAGCACAACTCGAGCCCCGCGCGTTTCACGCGCAGACAGGTTTCGAAGCGCTCCGCATACGTGTGCGTCGTGCATACGAAGGGGAAATACCGCTCGGAGCTTTCGAGATTGTGATTGACCTTGTCGACGCCCGCGTCGATGAGAATTTGCAGGTGCGCGTCGGTCAGGATGCCGAGCGAGACCGCGACTTCGAGCGGCGTCGTCGCCTTGATCGCGCGCACCGCTTCCGCGACGCGGAGTAGGAGGGCGTTCGAGGGTCCGCGGACCGCAACGACGATGCAGAATTCGCCGGCACCTCGCGCGAGTGCTTCGTGTGCGGCCCGCGTGAAATCGGCGACCGTCTTGAGCGGCTCGGGATCGACATCGGTTGCGAAGCGCGCGCTCTGCGAGCAGAAGTGGCAATCTTCGGAACAGCCGCCTTTCTTGGCGTTGTAGATGACTTCGACATAGGCGCGCTGGCCGCAATAATGATCCCGAACTTCCGAGGCCAGGCCGAGCAGCGCTTCGATATCGGCGGACGGCAAGACACTCAAGAGCGTGAGCTCGTCGCGCCGGAGCGGACGGCGTTCGACGATGAGCGCGCGTCGCGCGGAGTCCAGGGCGGGGTGCATCAACGGCTCTCCCGGAGAAACGTGAGTTGCGCCGCGGCGCCGGCGACGCTGCGGGCGGCATCGGTTTCGAATGCGCTATGAGCCATGAGGGGCACCTTCGCGGCGAGGACATGCTTCACTTGGCTGCGATATTCCGCCGCAACGGGTGCGATGGGTTCGGTCGTGATCGCGCCACGCACGCGCATGCCCAACCGCTCGAGAAATGAGAGCGTGAGCAGCGTGTGATTGATGCAGCCGAGCCGGAGCGCGATCACCAGCACCGCCTCGCATCGCGCCGCAAGGGCGACATCGCTCAGCGACGCGTCGGCGTTGAAGGGCACGGCGGCGCCGCCGGAGCCCTCGACGACGAGATCGTCGCCGATCGCATCGAGCGCAGCGAGGTACTGCGCGACATCGAGGGTTGCCGCTCCCTCCGCCAGCGCCGCATTCCACGGGTCGGCCGCCTCGGTAAAGCGGGCCAGCTCACGCCACGCCGTCGGCCGTTCGCGAGCGTGTTCGGAGCAGTGAGTTAACCGTCGCGCCGCGTCGGCGAGGCGCGCGGCGTCTTCCGCGTCGCCGGCGACACCCGGCGGCAGGCCCGTTTGCACGAGCTTAACGACCGTAACGTGGTCCGCAATCGCGCATGCGAGGGCGGCCGTTGCGCGTGTTTTGCCGACGCCCGTATCGGTGCCGACCACGTAGAGCCGCATCAACGGCGGATGTTGCGCGCATAGCGCACGTCGGCGAAGGCGTCGACGAACGCGCCGATATCCGCGGAGGTGTGATTGGCACGTACCGTGACGCGCAGTTGCGACGCACCGGCGGCGACGGTGGGTGGGCGCAGCGCCGGTGCGAAGATGCCGCGCGCTTCGAGCGCGCGCCCGATGGCAAACGCTTCGGCGGCATCACCGATGACGATCGGGACGATCGGCGCCCCTGCGTCGGGCAGCGCCGGGTCGTGCGCGCGCAGCGCGCAAACCAGCGATGCGACGTTGTGCTGCAAACGCGCTCGCGCGCGATCGCCGAACTCGCCGCGTATGCGCTGGAGTGACGCGTGCATCGCGGCTGCAATGGCCGGCGGAAGCGATGTATCGAAGATGAAGCTGCGTGCGGCCGTGACGAGATATGCGATCGCGGATGCGGGCCCGGCGACGAAACCTCCCAGACCCCCGAACGCTTTCGAAAGCGTACCGACGATGATGAGACGCGGGTCGGCGACGCCGGCGCAGCAACCCGCGCCGTGCGCGCCCGCGATGCCGAGCGCGTGCGCTTCGTCGACGATCAGGATGTCGCTTGGGCCGAGCCGCGCCAGCAGCGCGCCGATGTCGACGCGCTTGCCGCTCATTCCGAAAATCGACTCCGTCACGACCATCGTCGGTACGCCGTCGCGCGGAGCGTCATAGGCGTCGTGCGGGTAGATCTTCCGCGGCACGCTCGTGAGCCGGATTGCGTCGATGCCGCACGCATGCAGCTGCGCATCGCTGCGGATGCGTGCGACGAAGGGCGCAAGCGTGACGATCGCGCCGAGTGCGGCGAGATAGCCCGACGAGAAGAGCAGCGCGCGTTCGCGTCCGGTCCACGCCGCGAGCTCCCGTTCGAGGGCGACCTGCTCCGGGTAGGCGCCCGAGAGGAGGCGTGAACCGCCGGAGCCGAGGCGGGACGCGCCGTGCAGGGCCGCGACGACGGCGTCGTCGCTCGCAAGCCCCAGATAATCGTTCGAGGCAAAGTCGAGCACGCCGGTGGGCAATGCTTCGCGCACCTCGCGACGCAGCGATCGCTCCGCAAGGTCGCCGAGCGCGAGATCGATACGATCGAGATAGCTCATGCGGCGGCTGCGACGCCGTCGAGCGCGTCGACCAGCGCTTGAGCGAAGCCGTCGAGTTCGGCGACGCTCGACGAGAGCGGGGGCACGAGTTGAATCGTGTCGCCAATCGATCGCGTGAAGTGTCCACGGTCGTAAAGTGCTGAAGCAATCTGCGTGGCGAAACCGGCGGAATGTGGCCTTGCAATGGGGGGCGCCAGTTCGATCCCGCACATCAATCCGCCGCGCCGGATCTCACGTACGAGTGGATGCGCGCGCAGCGGCGCGAGCGTTCGTTCCAGCGCCCCCGCGAGCATCGCCACGTGCTCGAGCGTCGCCTCGCTCTCGAAGAGTTCGAGCGATGCGAGCGCCGCGGCGCATGCGATCGGGTTAGCCGCATAGGAATGACCGTGGAAGAACTGCCGCAGCGCTCCGGCTTCGCCGAGGAAAGCGTCGTACACGGCACGTGTCGCAAGCGTGGCAGAGAGCGCGAGCGAACCTCCCGTCAGGCCTTTGCCGACGCACATGAGATCGGGCGCGAGACCGAGCTGTTCGTAGGCGAACAGCGTGCCGGTGCGGCCAAAGCCCGTTGCGATTTCGTCGACGATGAGCAATGGCCGCGTATCGGGCGAGAGCGCCGTCAGGGCACGTAGCGGCGCGTACCAGGCAGGTGGCACGATATGCATACCCGCGGCTGCTTGAACGATCGGTTCGACGACGACGGCCGCAATATCGTGGCGCGCGAGCACGCGATCGAGCGGGACCGCTTCGATCGTTTCGAAGCAGATCGCGCCGAAATTGCGCTTGAAAACCGAGATGTCGGAAAGACTCATCGCCGCCGCCGTGTCGCCGTGATAGCTCGCCGGAAGATGCGCGAATTTCACGCGCTCCGGGCTGCCGGTCGTGCGCCAATACTGCAGGGTCATTTTGAGCGCCGCCTCGATCGCGCTCGCGCCGTCGCTTGCGAAGAAGGCGTAGTCGAGGCCCGAGCGCTGTGCGAGGCGTGCGGCGAGCTCTTCTGCCACAGGGTTGGTCGCACCCAAGGCGGTCGCGTGATCGAGCGTCGCTGCTTGACGCGCGATCGCGTCGACGATCGCGGGATGGCTATGGCCGTGTATCGTTACCCAAACCGAAGAGATCGCATCGAAAAGCGCCCGACCGCGAGCATCGCGCAGCGCCGTCCCGCGCGCCGAAACGAAGGTCCGTTCGGCGGCATCGAATGCGGCCATCTGCGTGAACGGCAGCCAAAGATGAGAGGGCATCTTCGCGTGTTTCCACGCCGTGCGCCAGCGACCCTAACAAACGAACGCGCGAACGTGTAGCGTTAGTCGCCGATGAGTTCGAAGAGGCCCGCCGCGCCCATGCCACCGCCGATGCACATCGTCACGACGAGCCATTTCGCCTTGCGCCGACGACCTTCAATAATACCGTGCAGCGAGAGACGGGCACCGCTCATGCCATACGGATGGCCGACCGAGATCGCGCCTCCGTCGACGTTGAACTTTTCATTCTCGATGTGCAGCTGATCGCGGCAATAGAGCGTTTGAACGGCGAAGGCTTCGTTCAATTCCCAAAGATCGATGTCGTCGACGCTCAGCCCGTGGCGCTCGAGGAGCTTGGGCACGGCGAAAACCGGGCCGATCCCCATCTCATCGGGCTTGAGTCCCGCCACGGCCATGCCGCGATAGTATGCAAGCGCTTTGAGATCGTGTTTTTGCGCGTAATCATAGCTCGTGAGCACCAGTGCCGCCGCACCGTCGGAGAGCTGCGATGCGTTGCCCGCCGTGATCGGTGATTTGGGGTTGGTGAAACTGGCGCTTTTGAGTTTCGCGAGCCCTTCGAGTGTCGTGTCTTCGCGATTGCCTTCGTCTTTGGCAAGCGTGTTCATGACCTCGGCGACCGTGCCTGTCGTCTTGTCTTCTTTGTACATGTACGCGGGCAAGGGGACGATCTCGGCATCGAAGCGGCCGGCGTGTTGAGCCGCTGCGGTGCGCTGCTGCGATTGCAACGCATACGCGTCCTGCGCTTCGCGCGGAACGTTGTAGCGCTTGGCGACGAGGTCGGCCGTTTCGATCATCGGCATGAACAAGTCGGCTTGGTGCCGCAGCAGCCACTCTTCGGTGAAGAACTTGATGTTCGTCGCGTTCTGCACGAGGCTGATCGATTCGGCGCCGCCGGCGACCATGACGGGCGCGCCGTCGACGACGATGCGCTGCGCGGCAGTTGAAATTGCCTGCAGGCCGGATGCGCAGTACCGGTTGATCGTGGTCCCGGCGACGGAGATCGGCAGGCCGGCGCGGACCGCGGCGTTACGCGCGAGGTTGTGCCCGGTCGCGCCTTCGGGCATGCCGACGCCGATGACCGTATCCTCGATATCGTGCGGGTCGACGCCCGAACGTTCGACGGCGTGTTGGATCGCGTGGCCGGCCATCGTGGCGCCGTGGGTCATATTGAATGCACCGCGGAACGCCCGACCGATCGGCGTGCGCGCGCCGCTGACGATCACTGCTTCGGTTGCCACTAGTTCGATGCTCCAATCTTGGGACGGTCCGCGAACAAGCCATTGCGCTCGGCGATCTCTTTTAAACGCGGCGCGGGCTGCCAATGGTTGCCGAGCGTTCGCTGCCAGGCCATGATTTGGTCGTAAATCGTTTTAACGCCGATCGTATCTGCCCACCACATTGGTCCACCTTCGAACCACGGGAAGCCGTAGCCGAAGATCCAGACGATATCCTCATCGCTCGGACGCAGCGCGATACCGTCACCGAGCAACTGCGCACCCTGGTTGACGAGCGCAAACATACAGCGCTCGACGATCTCTTGATCCGTGATATCGTTGCGGCGCGCAATGCCCAAACGTTTGGACTCTGCGAGCATGATCGCTTCGGCCTCCGCGTCACGTTGCGGCGTGCGCTCCCCCGGCACATAGGTGAAGAATCCGGAGCCGGTCTTCTGACCGTAGCGGCCTTTTTCGTACAGACGGATGGCGATCTGAGACTGGCGATAGCCCGTCTTCGGCGCTTCCTGACTGATCTTGTAGAAGACGTCGATCCCGGACAGATCGCTCATCGCGAACGGTCCCATCGGAAAACCGAAATTTCGAATCGCCGTATCGACTTGCCAGGGCGTCGCGCCCTCCTCGACGAGGAACGATGCTTCGCGCACGTAGTCGAAGAGCATCCGGTTGCCGATGAAGCCGAACGCATTGCCCGAGAGCACGCCTTTCTTTTTGAGTTTCTTAGAAAGCGCCATCGCGGTGACGATCGTTTCGGGTGAGGTCTTTGAGCCGCGCACGATTTCCAGCAGTTGCATGACATTGGCCGGAGCGAAAAAGTGGAGGCCGATGACACTCTCGGGCCGCGCCGTCGCGCTCGCAATCTCGTCGATATCGAGCGTCGAGGTATTGGTCGCAAGGATCGCACCGGGTTTGAGCGCCTTATCGAGCGCGGCGAAGACCTCTTTCTTCACGCTCATCGATTCGAAAACGGCTTCGACGACGATGTCAGCGTCGGCGATCGCGGCATACTCATTGACGAACGTGACGGATTCGACGAGCTCCTTGGCCTTATCGGGAGCCAGTTTGCCTTTCTTGACGCGCCCTTCATAGGTCTCGGCCACGTTCTTTTTTCCGCGTTCGACCTGCTCGGGATTGACGTCGATGACTTGGCAGGCGGTCCCGGCGCTGGCGAAGACCATCGCAATGCCGGTGCCCATCGTGCCGGCGCCGACAACGGCGGCGCGCTTGACTTCTTTAGCCTTGACGTCGGCGGCGCGGCCGGCGATTTTGCCGAGTTCGCGTTCGGCGAAGAACAGATGGATCGCTGACTGCGCTTGCGGCCCGCGCACGAGCTCGTCGAAATAGCGCGCTTCGCGAGCGATGCCGTATTTATAGTCGAGTTCGGAAGCCGCTTCGACGGCATCGATGAGTTTGTGCGCGGCGAAGCCGCCCTTTTCTTCGGCGGGAACCATGCCGTGCGCGAGCGCCGTCAGCGGTGGCGGAACGACGAATTTCAGCGCACTGATGCGGTTCTTCGTGCCCGCTTTTTCTCGTGCGACGGCAACGGCGCGATCGACGACCGAACCCGTCTCGACGATTTCGTCGATGATGCCCATCCCTTTGGCGGGCTTCGCCGCCTTCATCTCGCCCTTGAGCATCATGTCCAACGCCATCTGCACGCCCGCGAGCCCGTTATTCATCGGATTCTTCGTCGCGAGCAGCCGGGGCAGCCGTTGCGTGCCGCCGGCGCCGGGGATCAGGCCGAGCAGAATCTCGGGCAGACCGACCTTCGAGCTTGGCGACGCGACTCGATAATCGCACGTCAGCGCGGTTTCGAGGCCGCCGCCGAGCGCATTGCCGTCGATCGCGGCGACGTAGGTCTTGGCGCTCTTCTCGATCGCGGCGACAACATCGCGAACGCTTTTCGATCCGGCTTGCGGCGGCTTGAGAAAGTCGCCGATGTCGGCGCCGCCGCTGAAGACGCCCTGCGAACCGGTGATGACCACGGCGCGGATCGCTGCATCGGCCTCGGCTGCTTCGATCGCTTCAAGCAACGCTGCCGAGGTTGCGAACGAGAGCGCGTTCACCGGCGGATTGCCGATCGTGAGGATGGTTATGCCATCACGCGTCTCCGCACGGACGAGCGATTGCGGTCGAGCGGGCGTCTCAAGCATCGCGAACTCCTAAAATTGACAGGCCTGACAGTATTCGCCGCTCCTGCGCGCCACCTTCCACCGCTGCCTGCTTCTTCCAGAGATGTTCATAGAGAAAGGAAATAATTTCGAAGAGCCGTAGCGACGGTTATTGCGCCCCAAGGAGATCGATGCAGACTTTATCAGAATTCCTCGTGGAGGCGCTCGAAGGTCCGACCCGGGACCACGCCTTTGGTGACCGGCTTGGACGCGCGGAGTGGACGTGGACATCGTCGACGCGCATGTTGGAGCGAGCGCGCGCGATCGCAGCCGCGCTCGAGCAGGCAGGTATCGGGATTGGCGATCGCGTCGCGCTCATCGCGAATAATTGTGTCGACTGGCTCGCCGCGGATTTCGGTACGTTCTTCGCCGGCTGCGTCGTCGTGCCCATCTTCGCAACACTTGCGACGGACCAAATCGAGTATATCTTCCGCGATTCCAGTGCGAAATTCTGCTTCATCGAAAGCGAAGCGGATGCGGCTCGGCTGAGAGCAGCCTGTCCTTCGGCACCGCGGATGATCACGTTCGATGGCTCAGGACCCGACTCGCTCGCAACCTTCGAGCGGCTTGGAAGCTCCGCGCAAGCAGCCGGCGGCAGCCGCCTCGGGGCGTCGCTCGGCGCAATCCGGCCCGATGACCTTGCCGTGCTGATCTACACGTCGGGCACCACGGGCAATCCCAAGGGCGTCATGCTGAACCATCGCAATCTCGTTTCGAACGCGAACGCCTGCACCGCGACGATGCCGGTGAAGCTGCGTTCGCCCGGAGCGCCCGTCCTCTCGGTGTTGCCGTTCGCACACATTTACGAACACACGCTGATCAACGTGTACACGAAAATGAAAGCGGATCTCCAGATCACGCAGCCCGACTTTTTGCTCGGCGATCTTAAATCGGCGCGGCCGGTCGTCATGGCGCTGGTGCCGCGCATCCTCGAGCGCGTGCTCGCCGGGATTGTGGGGAAGGCGAAAGCCGAGGGCGGCTTGCGCGCCAGGATCGTGCCGTGGGCGCTCGACGTGGGCCGTGAATACGCGGCGGCAACGCAAGATGGCAAAGCGGGCGGTATGCTGCCGTTGCAGTACGCGATCGCCCAGAAACTCGTTCTTTCAAAAATAAAGCCGATGATGGGGCTCGACCGGCTGGACTTTTTCGTGTCCGGCAGCGCGCCGCTGCATCGCGATATTGCCTTGACGTTCGCGGGTATGGGTGTGCCGATCACCGAGGGCTACGGGTTAACGGAGACGGCGCCCGTCGTCTCGAGCACGCCGTTCAACGCTATTCGATACGGTTCTGTCGGCAAAGCGCTCGCCGATGTGAAAATCCGGATCGCGGCCGACGGCGAGATACTGATCAAAGGCCCCAATGTCATGCTCGGCTACTACAAACTGCCGGACGAACGGCCATTTACCGACGACGGCTGGTTCATGACGGGCGATATCGGCGAACTCGATCGCGACGGCTATCTCTTCATCACCGATCGTAAGAAAGAACTCATCAAGACGTCGACCGGCAAGTACGTCGCGCCCGGACGTGTCGAAGCGGCGCTCAAACGTTCGATCTATATCGGCCAATGTTTCGTGATCGGTCATGGCCGGTCGTACCCGATCGCTTTGGTCGCCCCGAATTGGGATCTCGTGCGCAGAGAGTTTGACATCGCGCCCGAGACGCCGACGGAAACGATCGCGGCGCGTGCCGACGTGCGCGACTTTCTGCAAAAGGAAGTGGTCGAGAAGTCTGCCGACCTCGCGAGCTTTGAAGCGATCCGCTACATCGCGCTCCTGCCGCGCGATCTTACGATTGAAAACGGAGAGTTATCGCCCACCATGAAAATAAAACGCCGGGTCGTCGAGGCGAAGTTCGCGGCTTTGATCGAGACGGCATATGCGAAGCCCGTCGCCGGCAAAGTTTGATTTAGACGCCGAGCGACATCAGCTCGAGTAATCCGCGTGTCAGCGGGCTCGTCTCGTTCGCGAGTTCCATGACGACGGTGAAGTGATTATGCTCCGTTGCTTCGATCTCGTACACGGCGCCGCCCCACGCGTGCCACGCAGCGACGTAGCATTTCTGCTGCAGCGCAAATGCAGCTTGTTCCCGCCCGCCGACCGCTGCGACGAGCCGTCCGACGGTGCGCGGGCGAAGGTAGAGCGGGCTATTGCGCCGCGCGCTACCCTCGTCCATCGCGATCCATTGGTTGATGGAGCTGCGCCGAATCGGTTCGAGATCGTAGAGGCCGCTGATAACGAGCGCCCCGGCCAGTGCGTTGTGCGCAAGGACCATTCCCGCTAACTGCGCGCCGACGGAATGGCCGCCGATGAAGTTGCGCGTGCGATCGGCGCCGCGCTGCGCCGCATGGTCGATTGCCCGCGCATAACCCCGCCGCACTGAAGCGACGATCGCATCGAGCGAAGGCCCGGGCGCGAGCGGGTAGTTGAGCACCGCAACGGCGCCGCCCGCGGCGACGACCGGCGCCGCGACGTACGAGAAATAATCTTTCGAAAGTCGCCGCCAATATCCGCCGTGCACCCATACGAAGAGCGGCGCTCCCGCGCGCGCCGCGGGAAAAAAATCAAACGTTTCACGCTCGTGCGCACCATAGCGCAGATCGCGTTCGACGCGAAGCGTCGCGCGCGCGCGTTCGCTCGCAAGCTCGAAGGCGTCGAAATACGCCGCGACGTTGCCGTCGGGAAGTTGTTTGGAGGTGTCGTATTGAGCGTCGAGCTCGCTTTGGTCGGGCACGCGGCTAATGCGGCGAACTCGCTAACCGGCGCACGTAGTACCGCGCGATGAGATCGCTCGCGTCGTCGATACCGATTGTGATCGTAAGCGTGCCCGCGGGAAAGGTTACGTCGTAATCGTACGTCGTTACCCGAGCGACGTGGTCGACTTTGCGCGCGACGAAGCTGCCCGGCTCGCCGAGAGCAGCCAGCGTGTGCGCGAGGTTCGCCGTCACGCCGTCGTCCAACTCGGCGGCAAAGTGCGGCGTGAGGAGCTTGTGATCGACTGTATTCTTTTGCAACTGATGGAAGAGTGCCCGTGTGCGCGCCGTGACGGCGTCGTTGCCGGCGTTGACGCCGGCGTGCGGCGTCGAGCGGTCCGCCGGGACGCCGGGCGTGGGCGGTACGGCCGTCGCCAGGGGCATCGCAAGGAGAGTTGCCAGCAGGAACGTCATAGCGCGACATACGCTTGCGATGACATCTGCGACCTTTTATCGAGGCAGGTTTCACGAGAAGGCGAATCGAGCGTATGCATGAGTGAAACTGAAGCGCGTCATTGATCTATCGCAACTTGCTCGCTCTTGGGATGTCGTTTTCCACGAATAGCCTGTTGTTGGGAACGTCCGGCGCAGTTTCGGATATGCTACCGCGCACGTTTCGGATTTCGGCTCCGTCGAGCACCTTTCAGGTATTGCTAGGTAATGACGACGTAACGGGCAACGTCTATTGCGCACCGTATCTAAGCGAAACTGAGGGACGTCTTACTGTATTGCCAATTGAGGCTGCCGAAAGTTTAAACGGTCCGCTAAGCGCGGCGGCCCGCGATCTTCTCTTCGTCGATGAGCGGGGCCGAATCGTGGTCCTTAGTCGTAATGCTCCACCGCATCTTGAGAACGGCGGCTCAGGGCAAACCGTGTCTATATTGGCGCGCTATTTCATCGAATTAGCGCCGGGGCAGGCCTCGAAATTACAACTCCACGTCGGCGACCGGTTACGGTTGCCGCATCCGCATGATGCCGCTGTAAACTCCATGCCGCCCTGTGTCCAGGAAGTGCGCTAGCGGTGGCGTGTGCCATGGTCGAAGAGGGTCGAACGGCTTCACGTGAGTGTGTAAGTCCGTCACCGAATAATGCCTCGTCGGATGTCCCAGATCTTTGCGAGGCCGGCCGCGCTCGGGGTGATCGTGATGCGGTTGCCGTTGCGCTCGTAGGCGCGAGTTTTCAAATCCGGCGTCTTCGAAAGCGAAAACATCGGATGCCCCATCGTCGCGTGATCGTCTTTGAGCGGCGCGTCAAATATCTGCCCGGGGAAAACGTTTTGTTGGGAATGCCGCATCGGAGCTTGCGCGCCTTCGTTGGGTGTGACGGCGGCGCCCTTGAACTCGACGCTCGGGCGGGCGGCGTTCGCCGCAGCCCGGCGCTTTATCCTTCGATGTCAGGCAGCAGAGCCATCAGCGACCCCCGCGACAACGTGCGGCGCGCTTCGATCTGATGGCAGCAGCGACGTCATGGCGCAACAGACGCTCGTCGCTGGCGCTGCGACCTTTATCGAGGCAGACTTCGTAACCGGGAAAGCGAAGCCGTGCGACGTATGGCAACGACTCAAAACGCGGGCGCGCTGCGAACCGAGACCGACTCAATGGGTGCCGTGCAAGTACCGGCAGACCGCTATTACGGCGCGCAAGCTGCGCGGTCGCTGATCAATTTCGATATCGGTGACGGGAGCACGCCGCGCGACGTCATGCCACGGCAGGTCATCAGGGCGATGGCGACCCTCAAGAAAGCGAGCGCGCTCGTCAATCGCGACCTCGGCAAACTCGATAAAGAGAAGACCGATTTGATCGTCAAGGCCGCCGATGAAGTCATCGCCGGAAGGCTCGACCTGCATTTCCCGCTGCGCGTGTGGCAAACGGGCTCCGGGACGCAGACGAACATGAACGTCAACGAGGTTCTCTCCAACCGGGCGATCGAGATCGCCGGCGGTGAGATGGGCTCGAAGAAGCCCGTCCATCCCAACGACCACGTCAACATGTCGCAATCATCCAACGATACGTTTCCGACCGCGATGCACATGGCGGCGGCCGAGGCCGTCGTCGAGATGCTTCCCGCCGTGCAACGCCTCCGCGATGCGCTCGATGTCAAAGCGAAGCAGTGGAGCGACATCGTGAAAGTCGGGCGTACGCACCTCCAGGATGCGACGCCGCTGACGCTCGGTCAAGAGTTCTCGGGCTACGTCACGCAACTCGATCGCGCGATGGTTGCGATTCGCGAAGCGTCCGACCACATCTACGATCTCGCCATCGGCGGCACCGCCGTCGGTACGGGCCTCAATGCGCATCCCGAATTCGCCCAGCGTGCGGCGGACAAGATCGCCGGGCTGACCGGGTTGCCGTTCCGTTCGCATCCGAATAAATTTACGGCGCTCGCGTCGCACGACGATTTCGTCTTCGCGTCGGGCGCGCTCAAAGCGCTCGGGGCGGCGCTCATGAAGATCGCCAACGACATACGTTGGCTTGGCTCGGGTCCACGTGCGGGCATCGGCGAACTCATCCTGCCCGAGAACGAACCGGGCAGCTCGATCATGCCGGGCAAGGTCAATCCGACGCAATGTGAAGCCGTAACGATGGTTGTCGTGCAAGTCTTCGGCAACGATGCCGCAATCTGTTTCGGCGCCTCGCAGGGCAATTTCGAACTCAACGTGTTCAACCCGGTGATGATCTACAATTTCTTGCATTCGACAACGCTGCTACGCGACGCGTGCACGATGTTCCGCGTGCATTGCATCGAGGGTCTTGCGGCCAATGAGACGGTCATCGCGACGTATCTCGCGCAATCGCTGATGACCGTCACCGCGCTTTCGCCGAAGATCGGTTACGATAAAGCGGCGGAGATCGCGAAGAAGGCTCATAAAGACAAGTCGACGCTCAAGGAGGCCGCGGTCGGGCTCGGCCACGTCTCAGCGGAAGATTTCGATCGCTTCGTCGTCCCTAAAGAGATGACGCATCCGGCATAACCGCGCAATTAGTCGGCGAGCGCGACGACCTCGATTTCGACGCGTGCGTTCTTCGGCAACGCGGCGACGGCAACGGTGGACCGCGCCGGCGCGACGCCGTTGAACGCTTCTCCGTAGACCGTATTGACCTTGGTGAAGTCGGTCATATCGACGAGGAAAATTGTCGTCTTTACGACGTGCGCGAAGGTCACGTTTGCCGCCGCCAAGACGGCTGCGACGTTCGCGAGCACCTGCCGGGTCTGCGCCGTGATATCACCCGGCACGAGCTCGCCCGTCGCAACGTCGAGGGCTATCTGACCGCTGCAAAAGAGGAAACCGCCGGCACGGATCGCCTGATTGTAAGGTCCGATCGGAGCGGGCGCGCGAGCGGTCAGAATACGTTCGTGCACGCGACTAGACGCCGGCCGCTGTCGGTTGCGCGGCTTCGACGGACATCGTGCCCTTATACTTCATCGCCGGTTCCTCGACGCCGAAGTTCGTTTTCGCAAGTTCGGCGACGCGCGCCAACTCGACGGCCGTCAGACGTGCCGTGTCCGGCGCCGTCGCGAACTCATGCAGTTGCTCGCTATCGTAGATGTTCGGCAGCACCGTCATCGTCCGTGGTTCGGCGAGGAGCCACTGCACGGCCGCTTGCCCGAGCGTCCGGTGCTCGTTCTCGAGAAAGCGCAACGTCTCGACTTTTTGTACGCCGGCTAAGAGCCACGAGCGCGGCCGGTGGATGCGGTGATCGCCCGGCGGGAACGTCGTCTCGGCGGTGTAGCGGCCCTCGAGCATGCCGCTTGAATGCGGCACGCGGATTTGGTAGCCGGTGTCGGCGCTCGACTCGTTCGCAGCGCGCAACATCTCATTGCCCGGAAACTGCTCGAAGATATTCCAAATCATCTGCACGTTCGTGACGTTGCGCCGACGCGCGGCCTCGCAGCCTTCGACGAGCCAGCCGATGGCGGGGCCGAGCGCGACGCCGTAGCTGCGGATCTTCCCTTCGGCGACGAACGCTTCGAGCAATGCGAAGAGTTCGTCATTGGCGAGTTCGCTCAGGTGCGCGTTGTGGATCGAGTAGATATCGATGACGTCGGTTTGCAGCCGGCGTAGCGACTGCTCGAGCGCGTAACGTACGAAGGCGGACGAGAAGTCGTGCGGGATCTCCTGTTGCCCTTTGCGTTCGCCCGCATACGTATAAAAGTCGTAACCGAACTTCGTGGAGTAGACGACGTCGCCGCGATGTGACCCGAAGGCGCGCGCGAGTTGCTCTTCGCTGCGCCCGTTGCCGTAGGTGTCGGCCGCGTCGTACAACGTGACGCCGAGATCGCGCGCTCGATGAAGCAGTGCGACGGCTTGGTCGTCGCTCATGTCGCCCCACCAGCCCGTCGCTGTCGTCCAGAGACCGAAGCCGACCTCGCTCACCGTGATGTCGGTTTTCGGATACGTGCGGTATTTCATGGGCGCTCCTTCGGGCAGGCGACGTGAGCCCTATTGTTGCGCGGGTTCTCGCCGCTGTCGGTGACTTCCGCCGGTACGACTCTTCTCGGAACCGGCCTGCGCGGCCGGTCGTCTGAGCCGATACATGCAGCGCCCGACGGAGCCTCCTTTCGAAATAGCGGACTTGCGGGCGTTCGCTCTACGGCCCGTGCGCATTCGCCTCGACGACGCGTCCGAGCATGTCGGCACGCTGCGGACCGAATTGCTCTCGAACCGCTCGATCTCGGTTTTCCTCGCGCGCGACGGCCAACAAGGTGCAACGATCTATATCGACGAGATCGTTAGCATTTGTCCGATCTCTTAACGGCTTTCGACCGCGCCGCGCGCTGGATCGACGGCTACTATGCCGATCCCCGAGCGTATCCGGTCCTCTCGCGCAACCGCCCCGGCGACCTGACGCGCGCACTTCCCGACCATGCGCCGGCCGAGCCGGAACCGTTCGATGCGATCTTCGATGATTTCGAGCGCCTGGTGCTTCCGGGGATCACGCATTGGAATCATCCCCGCTTCTTTGCGTACTTCGCGATCAGCGCGACGCCGATCGCCGTCATCGCAGAAGCCCTCGCCGCCGCCTTGGATGTCAACGCGATGCTCTGGCGCACGTCGCCCGCGGCGACGGAGCTTGAGGAAGTCATCGTGCGTTGGCTGCGCGAACTGCTCGGGCTCGACCTTGGCTTACACGGCATCGTGTATGACACCGCTTCGATCAGCGGTTTCACCGCGCTCGGCGCCGCGCGCGAATCGCTCGAGCTCGGCATTCGCGAACGCGGGATGGCCGGACGCACGGATCTTCCGGTGCTGCGCGTCTATCTCACCGAGCACACGCACTCGCACATCGAAAAGGCGGCGATTGCACTCGGAGTCGGGCGGGAGAACGTCGTGCGGGTCCCCGTCGACAGCACGTATGCCATGCGGCCTGGCGCGCTCGAAGCGGTGTTGCGGGACGATCTCGCGCGCGGTATGCGTCCGCTCGCGATCGCGGCGACGGTCGGCACGACGTCCACGACCGCATCGGATCCCGTGCCGCAAATCGCGACGATCGCCAAGCGCCACGACATCTGGCTGCACGTCGATGCCGCATACGCCGGGCCGGCCGCGATCCTGCCGGAGTTTGCGTATCTCTTGGCCGGGTGCGAACGGGCCGATAGCATCGTCGTCAACCCGCACAAATGGCTCTTCGTGCCGATCGATCTTTCGGTGCTCTACGTGCGCGATCCCGAAATGGTGCGCCGCGCATTTAGTTTGGTCGCAGAGTTTCTCGTGACGCCCGAGAGCGGCGTACACAATTATATGGATTACGGGCTGCAGCTCGGGCGCCGGTTCCGTGCGCTCAAGTTGTGGTTCGCGATGCGGCATTTGGGCGTGAGCGGTATGCGTGCGCGTTTGCGCGATCACATCGCACTCGCGCAGACGTTCGCCGGCTGGGTTCGAAAAGACGGCGGATGGCGGGTCGTCGCACCGCACCCGCTCTCGGTCGTTTGCTTTCGTTACGTTCCGCACGGCGCTCCGGAAGACGCCGAGAACGATGCGCTCAACGCGCGGCTCGTCGACGCCGTCAATGCGACGGGTGAAGCGTTCCTCTCGACGACCAAACTCGATGGCCGTCTCGCGATCCGGCTTGCGATCGGCAACGAGCGCACGACCGAAGCCGACGTCGCACGCGCATGGACGCTGCTCCGCGATGCGGCTGAGGCTCAGACGGCACGCAGCCCCGCGTCACGCGGCTCCTCATAGGCGACTGACCGATTGCGCCCGAGCGCCTTCGCTTTGTAGAGCGCGCGATCGCCCCGCTCGTAGAGATCTTTCGGCGCGAGCGCCCGGCCACCGTCGACGGCGCCGATCCCGATGCTGATGGTGAGGATCGGCAGCTCGAGCGATGGCGCGTGCGCGATCTGCAGCCGGATGACCGCGAGGCGAAGGCGTTCGGCAACGACGAACGCGCCCGCTGCATCGGTCGCGGTGAGCAAGATGGCGAACTCTTCACCGCCGGTGCGGAAGCACGCGTCGCCCGGCCGATTGGCCACTTCGGCGAGCGCGCTTGCGATCGCGCGCAGGGCATCGTCGCCCCGCAGATGCCCATAATGGTCGTTATACGCCTTGAACCAGTCCAGATCGAGGGCAAGCAGCGCGAGTGGCGTGCGCGTGATCCCCGCGTCCCGCAGCGCCTCTTCGCAGCGCGCGTCGAATGCACGCCGGTTATAGAGCCCCGTGAGCGCGTCGCGCAAGGTCGCTTCGACGAGCGAACGCGTGTCGGTCGCGTAAGCCGCGAGGCGATCGCTTGCGGTTCGAAGCTGGACGATCAGGAAGGTGAACTGCCACGCAAGGTTCGTCGCGAGCGCCAAGTACCACGCCAGCGTGAACGGCGCGCGCACCAGTTCTCCCCCGACGAGCATATCGATCGCGAGTGCGATCAGCACGACACCGAGCCAAAGGTGCGTCGTCCCGCGCAAGAACGTGCGCGCCACGAGCGTGATGAAGACGCACGCGCACGATGCGAGCAAGAGCTCTTCCACGAGCGCGTGAAAGAGCGGCGAATAGCCGGTCGGGGTCAGCAAGACCGGCATCGCGTGGCCGAACCGAAAAATCGATGCGTCGATTCCCGTGGCGATGAGCGCGACGATCGCGACGTACGTCCGAACGCGTCCGATGGCGTCTTGTTCGGAAATCGCTTTGCGCTTGTAGTAGCTCTCGGACCAGACATAGGCGCCGATCAGCAGCACGAATGACGCATGCCACGCGACCCAAAGCCAGGCAGCGACCCGCGGACCGAATCCGAATCCCGTCGGCGAAAACGCGCCGGGAAAGGCGATCGTATAGGGCACGAGCAGCAGCGCGGTCGTCGCGAACGCGACGCTCAAGAACGCATGCGGCACGAAGCGCGATGAAAGGTATTGATTGCGCAGGATCGCAGCCGACACGAGCATGGCCACGAAGGACGCGCCGTCGATCGCCGGTAGGAGCGAATTCACCTCGCCGGCGTATCGCTCTCCGTACGGAATCGCCAAGATCGCGACCATCACGAGTGCGCTCGTGGTCAGAAGCGCCGCCCGGCGCTCCTTGTGCGGGGCGACCGCGTCCCCAAACTGTTCCGTCGTTTGACGAACGCTCATGTCCTGTAGCATCGCGGATCAAGGCAGAAACGTACAGGGCATGCAATGCCGTCGCGCGCTCGTGTGAGGCGCGCCACGTCGGAGGAGCCCGCGCTCAATAAACGCGTAGGTAGGCGTCACGCTCCCAAAGATGGACGGCGCGCCGATAGCGCTCGTACTCCGCAATTTTTGCGTCGTGGAAGGCATGGTAGATGTGATCGCCGAGCGCGCCGCGGACGACGAGGTCGTTGTCGAGTTCGATCATCGCCTGTCGTAACGATTTGGGCAAGGTGCGGATGCGGCGGCGCTCGCGCTCGCGCTCGTTGAGATCGTATGTCGAGCCGGTCAGCGGGTCGCCGGGGAGGGCGTGCGTGCGCACGCCGTGCGCGACGCTCGCCAGGAGGACGGTCATCGCGAGATACGGGTTGCACGACGGGTCGGCGCTGCGAACTTCGATGCGCGAGCGGCCATCTTCGGGCGATGGCACGCGCACGAGCGCGTTCGCGCTGCGATGGGACCACACCGTGTAGATCGGCGCATCCCACGCGGCGACCAGACGCTTGTACGAATTGACCGTCGGATTACAGATCGCGGTGAAGGCGGGCGCGTGTTGCAGCAGACCGCCGATCGCAAAGAGCGTTTCTTCGCCGAGCTCGCCTGGCGCGAGCGGCACGTCAGCATTCTGCATCAGCGAGAAGTACACGTGGACGCCGCTTCCGGCCAGCGTCTCCGTCGGTTTCGGCATGAACGTCGCGTGCAAGCCATGTCGCGCCGCGATGTGCTTAGCGACCGTGCGAATCGTGATGAGCGCATCCGCGGCGGTAAGCGGGTTCGTCTCCTTGAGATCGATCTCGTGCTGGCCCGCGCCGTGCTCGTGATGCGCGCTGCTCACGCCGAAGCCCATGGCTTCGAGAGCCAAGACGATCTCCAGCCGCGCCGTCTCGCCCCGATCACTTTCGTTGATATCGAAATAGGAGCCGACGTCGTTGGAGCGCGTCGTCGGTTGGTTGTCGGCATCGACGTCGAAGAGATAGAATTCGACTTCGAGGCCGCTCTGGACGCCCGTTACGACATCGCGCGCGTCCTCGATGGCGCGGCGCAGCGTCGTGCGCGGGCAGCCCTCGAACGCTTCACCGTCGGGCGTTGCGATATCGCAGATGAGCCGCGCTTCGATGTGCCCGTTTGCCGTCCACGGGTAGACGGCAAAGGTGGCGAGATCGGGCAGGAGCATCATGTCGGCTTCTTCGCCGCGCATGAATCCGTCGATCGAACCGCCGTCAAAGGTGACCTTGCCTTCGATCGCGCGTTCGAGTTCGCCGATTGGAATCGTGACGTTTTTGCTGATGCCCAGGATGTCGACGAACGACAGACGCACGAAGCGCACATCGCGCTCTTTGGCGAGCTTGAGGACGTCGCGTTTCTGAGTCTTACCGTTCGGATGAGTTAAGTGCATCGATCGCCATCGCAGTACGCAGAGTGAGTTGGTCGTGAGCGGAATCGAGATCGTGCCCGCTGATCTCCGCGATTTGGCGGAGGCGATAGAAAACGGTATGGCGGTGCACGGAGAGTTCGGCGGCGGCGGTCTTTACGTTCTGACCGACGTCGAAATAGAGCCGTAGGGTGCGAATGAGTTCGGTTTGATGTTTCTCGTCGTAGGCGCGCAGCGGTGCGAGGATGCGATCGGAAAACGTCCGCAGTTCCGTTTGCGTGGCGCCGCCGCGCAGCAGCAACGGGTAGACGCCGAGATCGTCGTACGGCATGATGCGCGAGCCGCCGAAGAGGCGGCGTGCGATGAACATCGACTCGCGCGCTTCGTCGACGGTGCGGTACGCGGCGATCGCGTCGGCCACGCGGCCGACCCCGCCGACGATCTTCGCGCCGAAGTGCACTTTGGTTGCGGCCCGCGCGATCAACGTGGCAGCGGTCCGGGCATTGGCCGCGTCGACTTCCATCGGCGCCGGACACAAGAAGACGAAGCCCCCGCCGCGTTCGAGCACGACGATGTCGCCCGAGCCCGAGCGTAATGTCTCCAAGCAGATGCGCCGCAGATCGCTCATCTTCGTCGCTGCGACGGACTCGTCCAAACCCTCCGCTTCGATCGCGACCGCGACGTAGCTTGCGGCGAGCGGAATGCCGCGCGCGGTCGCATCGTCTTTGGCTTCGATCGGGTCGTCGTAGGCGCGCGCGATCAAGCGATCCCAAAACGATTTACGCCGGTTCCTGCCGCCGCCCGCATCGCGCGAGAGTTCGACGGCGATGGCCGCGGCCGTCAAACGCAGCGCGCCCAGCCGTCCGTCGGCCGCGACGGTTTTCGGAAAAACGGAGAGCCAGCCGAGCGGCGCGTCGCCGCCGCGAATGCGCACGGCGAGACCGCCGAGCGAATCGCCCGGCGTCTGCAGGCGCGCGACCATGTCGGCGGGGTCGCGAGCGCCGGCGCTGACGAGATCGCGACTCGTCGGCGGAACGGAGCGCGCATTCGCATTCACGAGCGCAACGTGGCGCCAATCGGAATCTTCGACGAGCACCGCGGCTTCCAAGGCTTGCCCGAGGTGGGCGGCGAGTGCTTTGGGACCGCCACCCGTACTCGCGATGCGGGCGAGCCCTTCGGCGAAGTCGACGAGTTCATCGGCCGACATGACGGCGGTATCGATCACGCGAAGGCCTCCGGCACATGGCTATCTTGAACGTCCATTACGTACTCGGGACGATTCTCGTCCTCGCCTCGCTCGCCGCGATATTTTGGGAACCGGCTCGCCGTTACATCCTGTATGTGCTCGTCCTCCAAATCGTTCTCGGGGCCGCTGCCTGGGGAATCACGAATTACCGTCCGCCGGCCCTGCATTGGATTTTAGCGATCCTCAATGGCGGGACGTATGCGATGGCGTCGGTGTTCGCGCGGCGCGGCAGGCCGCGCGCAATGGTGCTTGGCGTCCTCGGCCTCGGGTTCGTGATCTTTGCATATGTCTTCTACATAGGGATGCACGCGCTCAAGGCAACGGGTCCTGCCGCCTAAGGAGACGCGGTGTGGCTAGGTGCTTGGCCGGGCGTCGCGCCCGAGTCGTAACACCGTCGCTCGGCCCGCGTGATGCGGCACGGCCCCGAACGTCTGCGCCAAGGCGTGGGCGGCACCGTCACTGCCGACGATCTCGCTCAGCGCTTTGGTCGGTTCGTCGACGAACGTCGCGACGTTCCAACCGCCGCCGCGCAGCGCCCCTACGACCGTTTTGGTCAGGTCGGTTTGGCCCGTTGCGTTGACGACGAGCACACCGCCCTGCGGCGGCTCCGCGCTCGCACAGACGAGCCCTCCAACGATTTTGGCCCAGCGTTCGTCGATGAGGATCACCGAAGCATCGCCCACGAAATCGGCGCGTCCCGGCAACGTGAACGTGCGCACGTTGTCGCCGGGCACGCCGCGATAGAGTTCGACGAGCGCGCGAAGCTGCGCGTCGCCGAGCGGCGTCGCGACATCCTCGCGGGCGACGTCGATGAGATGCGGGAGCTTGCCCCAGTTTTGCGGTTCGCCAAGCTGTTTGACGATCTGGCGGATGATTTGCTGTTGGCGTCGCATCCGACCGAAATCGGATTCGGCATCGTGGCGGAAGCGCATATACTCCATGACGGCTCCGCCGCCCAGATACTGTTCGCCGCGCTTGAGGTGGATGTGTAGATTGCCGTGGTTGTCGTCGTAGTCCATATCACGCTCGACGTCGACGTTGAGTCCGCCCATCGCATCGACGATTTGCTTTGCGCCGGCGGGATCGACGGTGAGCGTGGAATCGATGTGCGCGCCCGTCATCTCGCTGACGAGCCGCGCCGTTAACGCGGGACCGCCGTAGCCGTAGGCGCTGTTGAGTTTTTGATGGCCGTGGTGCGGGATTGCGACCCACGTATCGCGTGGAATGGAGATCAACGTCGCGAGGCGGCGATCGAGATCCAAGTGCGCGAGCACGATCGTATCGCTCGTCCCTTCATCTTCCTGTTTACCGAGCACCATGAAATTGAGCCGGCGCTTATGGAACGCCGTCGCGATGTCGCGCTGGGCCAGGCCGTTGCTGACGTTCTCGACCAGCGGCGCTCGAAACAGGAGCAGTCCTCCCACGGCCAGCGCGAAGACGGCGACGATCACGATCGCGGCGGTACGTTTAATTTTTATGAAATTACTCCTAAGCGGGTGAGGGTCGCGTCGAGTGCGCTTACGACCGGGATCGTCGTTGCTTCTGCGATGCGCGGTGCGACCGGGTCCATGCTGTACTGTGCGAGGAAGATCGTCTCGAGCGGCCCGGCGAGTGCGACGCCTTCGAGCAACGCGCGCGCATACCGCTCGCTGTCATCGGCGAACGAAAACGCATTGTCGGAAAGCAAGGGGACGAGCCTGAGATCGCGCCCCGCATCTCTGGCGAGAGCCTGCACGTGTGCTTCCACGACCGGATACGACGGCGGATAACTTACCGCGAGGCCAATGCGCCTGCCGCGTTCGAGCGCAGCGTGCGAGCCGGCGTCATATGAGCGTTCCACCGGTACGCCGAACTCGGCTTCGAGCCGCTCGGCGAAACCGTTGTACACCGAACAGGAAAGAACGACGCGCTTCTCATCGCCGCGCACGTTGGCGCTAAGGGCACTGCGAATGCGAGCGTAGGACGATGCGTCCCGTGCGAAAAACATCGCCCGTGGATCGACGATGCCGGCCGCCAGGGCGTGTCGCACGCGGAACGCCGCTCGCACGCGTTCGAGACCAGCTTGCGTCGCCGCAAGCGACACGGGTGCGGCATGCAAGAAGAGGATCATGTCGACTGCAGCACTTGTTGGAGCGTCGATACGACGGTAAGCAGCCCGACGATGACGACCGTCGCCCACGCGATGATGTTGAACGCGATGCCGTTGGTGTATGTCCCCATGATGCGCTTGTTATTGATCAGCAGGAGCATCAGCACGAGCACCACGGGCAACAGCACGCCGTTGAGAACTTGCGAGTAGAAGATCGTCGCGAGCAGCGGCGCATTGGGGATGAGCACGAAGCCCGCTCCCAGCACGATGAGGCTGAGGTAGAAGCCGTAGAAGACCGGCGCTTGCGAGAACCGGTTTTCAACGCCGGATTCGAAGCCGAACGCTTCGCAGACATAGTACGCCGTCGACAGCGGGAGAATCGATGCGGTGAAAACGGCCGCGTTGAGCAAGCCGATCGCGAAGAGCAGCGAGGCATATTTGCCGAAACCGGCCAGCGCTGCCGCGACATCGCCGGCGTCGTTGATCGCGATGGGATGTTGGCCCGCGTGCAAGTGGGTGTTGGTGTAATAGATCGTTGCGGCACTCGCCACGACGATGAAAAAAGCGATGACGTCGGTTATGACGGCACCACTGATCACGTCGATGCGCGAATAACCGTATTCCTTGATGCGAACGCCTTTTTCGACGATCGCCGATTGTATGTAGAACTGCATCCACGGTGAGATCGTCGTGCCGATGACGCCGATCGCGGTCAGCAGATACGCACTCGTGGGCTTGAAGTGCGGTACGAGCGTCGCGCGCGTGATCTCACCCCAAGGCGGAGCGGGTTTTATGAGAAACGCATCGACGATATATGCGATATAGATCGCGCAAAAAACGAAGAAAACACGTTCGATAATCTTATAGTTGCCGCGTGTCACCGCGGTGAAGACGAAGATCGCGGCCGCGGGAACGAGCACGTTCTTCGAAAGAAACGGAACGTAATTCTGCAGGATCGGCGATGCCGAGGCGATCCCGGCGAACTCCGCGGCGGTATTGCCCAAATCGCTGACGACAAAGAGAAACAGCACGATCGCGGTCACGCGAACGCCGAAATTCTCTCGGATCAGGTCGGCTAACCCTTTCCCCGTCACGGCGCCCATGCGCGCGCACATCTCTTGCGTAACGATGAGCGCAAGCGTCACGGGGATCAAGAGCCAGAGCATCGAGTAGCCGAATTTTGCACCGGCGATCGAGTACGTCGTGATGCCGCCGACATCGTTATCGGCGTTCGCCGTGATGATGCCGGGCCCGATGATCGAAAAGAACATGACGATCTGGCGCCAAAGGTTCGGACGCCGTAGCGCGTTAGCCGCTTGCACGATCCGGCCGCCTTTCGTGATGGCGCACGAGGCGGGGTAAGGAATGCGCGATTTTTTCCGGCATGATCGTATCGATCGCGTCATCGACCGTCACGATGCCGAGCATCCGGCCGTCATCGTCGAGCACGGGAACCGCGAGGAGGTCGTAGCGTGCGATCGTTGCGGCGACGTCGTGCGACGAGGTCGAGGGTGACACGCTAACCACATCCGTATCCATGAGCATGTGAATGAAAGCCGTCGGAAGCGATAGCAGCAGCGTCCGTAGCGAGAGCGTCCCGAGCAATTTTCGGCTGTGGTCGGTGACGTACAGATAATAGATGAACTCGGAGGCCGGAGCGATCTCACGGATCTTCATGATGGTGGCGGCCGTCGTGCGATGCGGATAGATCCACACGTAGTCGGTTGTCATGAGGCCGCCGGCGGAGTCGCTTTCGTATGCGACCAGACCTTTGAGTTCGCCCGCGTACGCACGATCGTCCATGCGCGCGAGCAGGTCCGCCCGCTGTTCCGCGTCGAGTTCGCCGAGCAAGTCCGCGGCATCATCGGCGTCCATCTCTTCGATGATGTCGGCGGCGCGTTCGTCGCCGAGGTCTTCGATGAGCGATTGCTGCGTGTCGGCGTCGAGATGCTCGAACGCGTCGGCCGCCGTCTCGTCGTCGAGCGACTGCACGATGCGCGCCCCATCTTTGGCGGAGAGTTCGGAGATGATGTCGGCGAGCTCGGAGGGGTGCAGGCGTGAAAGGCGCGATTCGGAAACGGAGAGGATGATTCGCGACGGATTGAGATCGACGATCGGCGCGACGTTATCCCAGGCGATCAGCGTTCGGGGTACCCGCTCGAGCAGGAGCGGCGCTAGTGAACCCAGACCCAGACGCCGCAACAGACCCGAGACGCCGATATCGGCCGCTACGACGCGCAAGGTGCCGCCCGTGTTCGCGACCTCGAGATCGTTGATACGGACGACTTTGCGGCCGTCGACATCGACGATCTGCTTATCGAAAAGGTCCTTGATCAGGTAGAGCGCGCGGTCGTCGGGGAGAGCCGCTTCGGTCGGCCTCACGCGCAGAACGATGGCGCCTTTGGAATCGATATCGACGACGTCGCGAACGGGGACCGTCTTGAGGCCTTCGCGTGTTTTGATGACGACGGCATCGATGCGGGGAAACGTGTCTTCGGGGGCTTCGACGAAGAAGTCGCTGATTTTGCCGAGGCTTCGGCGTTCAGGATCGTTCTCGAGAATTGCCTGCCGGCCCACCAGTTCGGAGAGGTAACCGTCGCGAAACGCCATGTCGTTGACCTCCCTCTCGAGCGCGTGACAAGTAAAAAATACCGGGCGCGGGCGCGACCGGTTCAAAGGCCCGCATGGAGTTTGGCGCTGCACACCGCAGCGAAGCCTGTTTCCACCCGCCTGACATCGTTCGACGTTTCGGGGCAACGGCTTCTGGGGCTCGCGGACGCCTCACCAAGCGAGATGTCTTTGTTGTAGTATAGGCATCCTCGTCCGGAAGGGTCAACCCGTGGCGCTACGGCAAGCGTTTGCGTCCGAAGGCGGCGAGTGCGAGGGCGGTGAGTACGCAGACGAATGCCGTGCCGTAGATGCGCGTCGACGCTTGGTGTTCGACACCGTAGGCGACGCGGCGCGGATCGTCCTTGGGGACGCTGTCGATGGCGCCCGGGATCTGCGCCGCCGTCGCTTCCATGCGCGGCACGATCGCCGACGATTCGTAGGCGCTGCCGCCGAGTGCGACTGCAACGAGCCCCACTCGAACCAGCGACAAACGCCGTGCTTCCGGTACGGCGGATCGAATGAGTGCGGCGACGATCGCGACCGCACCGCAGACAGCGCCGAACGAGCCGAGCGCACGGATGACCGATGCGACGAGCGCGGCAAAGGTATCCATGCGCGGCACCGCTTTGATCGCGAGCGGTGCGAAAATAAACGCGAAGCCCGCCATGCTACCGGCCCACAAACCGAGGACCGCCGTTTCCAGCGCGATAAGGATGCGTTCGATCATCACCCGCGCTTCTCGTCAAGGAGTCACGTGGACCCGCTGCAGTGCGCGATCGACACCGCGAAAGCCGCGGGCGACCTCCTCCTCGCGCGCATCGGGATGCCGCTGGAGACGCGTGAGAAGGGCTTGCGCGGCGACCTCGTAACCGCCTCCGATCGGGCCAGCGAAGCGCTCATCGTCGCACGCTTGCGTGCGGCGTTTCCACATGCGGCGATTCTGGGCGAAGAGGGCGGCGCGACGGCGGGTACGAGCGACGAACGCTGGATCGCGGATCCGCTCGACGGCACGACCAACTACGCGCACAACTATCCAATGTATTGTGTTTCGATCGCCTACGAACGCGCGGGCGAGCTCGTTGCCGGCGCGATCTATGCACCGGCGCTCGGAGAACTCTATGCGGCGCAGCGCGGACGTGGTGCGACGCTCAATGGAAAACGCATCGTCGTCTCGGAAACCGCGACGATTGCGCAATCGCTCGTCTGCACCGGCTTCCTGCCCGCGCATTACGATCGGAACGGCGAACATTTCGCGCGCCTCTCGCGCAGGGCGCAGGCGGTGCGCCGCGATGGCTCGGCCGCGCTCGATCTGGCTTTCGTCGCCGCGGGGCGGTTCGACGCATTTTGGGAGCTTGACTTACATGCCTGGGACGTCGCCGCGGGCGCGCTGCTCGTGCGCGAGGCGGGCGGCGTCGTTACCGCGGTCGACGGCAGCGCCTTCGATGTCGCGGATGCGTCGATTCTCGCGAGCAACGGCGTGGTTCACGCGGAGGTGCGCGCCGCGCTCGTTTCCCGAGCGCCGGAGGCTTCCTAGGCGAAGCACGCCGCGATCTCGCTTGGGTCGAGGGCCGCGAGCGGGCGGGGTTCGAGCGGCGGCGTTTCGAGTGCGCGCAGCGAACGCTGCAACCAAACGGTGTCGTGCCACGCGCCGGCTTTGAAGCCGACGTTCGCGTAGCGAGCGATCTCGCGAAAGCCGAGGCTCGTGTGGAGAGCGAGACTCGCGTCGTTGGGCAGCGCGATTCCGGCGAATGCGTTGTAATACCGTAGGCGCGCGAGGAGTTGGAAGAGGGCACCGTAAGCGCGTTGCGCGACGCCCGTCCGGCGGTGACGTTCGTGCACGTAACTGCTCGTATCGACCGAATAGCGATACGCCGCTCGCGCGCGATGCGGGCTCGCGTACACGAATCCCACGATCTCCGTCCCCCGCTCGCAGACGATCCACGGCCACGTGCTTTGCGCGGTCGTCAGAATCGCGCGAACGTCGCCCGGCGTCGGCGGTATCTCTTCGAACGAAACGTGTGAGGTCGCGACGAACGGCGCGTAGATCGCTGCGATCGCCGCCGCATCGTCGGCCCGTGCGAGTCGGAGTCGTCCAAGGGCGCTCAGCGCACGTCCAGCGCGGACGGCGGCGGGACGAAACATTCGCCGAGCGCGAGCTCGTCGCCGAGGATGACGCGAAACCGCGTGCCCTTCTCGATGACGATCTCCCGGCCGCGATGGAGCGCGTTATAGCCTTCGACGGCGAATCCGAAGCCGGGTACGAACGCGAGCGCGCCATTGACGTTGCGCGTTTCGCCTTGTACGAAGCCTTGGCTCAATTGCGGATCGCCCAGGACCGGCACGTGCGTGCCGTCGAGGAGCCGCAGGAAGCGCGGTTCGACGACGAGGCGGCCCGGGCTGCCGCTGCCGCGCGCGTGTTCGGTATAGGCGACGATGCCAAAGCCGCGCGTGCCGATCGGAAGGTCCGGCAGACTGCCCTTGGCCGCGACGTGCGCGACCAGCTTAAACGTAAACGGCTCTCCCGCGATGCTGTGCGCCGAATCCAAACGGGAGACGATCGCGGCATCGGCTTCCGGGCAACGCGGCAGCGTTTGTGCCGGCGACGGCTGTGCGCTCGCCGCGATGACGCTCGTTGCAAGCGCGACGCTGCGGACGGTGCGGATCATGCCGTGCGACAGGTGTCGTCGACGGCGGCGAAAAACGCATCGATATCGTCATCGCTCGTGTAGAAGTGCGGGCTCACGCGAATGCCGCATCCCGGCCGGTAGTCGACGAAAACGCGCCGGGCAACGAGCGCTTCGGTCGCGTTCTCGGCGCCCACGAAATCCATCCCGATCCAGCCCGAACGCCGCGCGGCATCGAGCGGTGTAGGAATCGTGAAGCCGCGTTCCTGGGCACCGGCGATCAGCCGCTCCGATAAGCGGATGTTGTGAGCCCGGATCGCTTCGACACCCACTTCTTTGACCGCATCGTGGCCCGCGCGCGCAGCGAGATAACCCGGTATCGTCGGCGTGCCGGAATCGTAGCGATGCGCCCCGTCGGCAAGGACGATCGGCGCGGGCGCGAACGCGAACGGCGCTTCGTGCGCCATCCAGCCGGTGATCGCCGGGGCCACGCTTTCGCGCAGGGCGGGCCGGACGTAGAGGAAGCCGCAGCCCGGGCCGCCGCAGAGCCACTTATGGCTGCCGCCGACGACGATATCGACATCCAGCGCGACGACGTCATAGGGATAGACGCCCGTCGTCTGATACGCGTCGAGCACGAAGATCGCGCCGACCTCGCGCGCCCGTGCCTGGATTGCCGCGACATCGATGACGGCGCCCGAGATATACGCGGCGTGCGACAGTGCGACCACGGCGGTACGCTCGGAGATCGCGGCACAGAGCCGATCGGTCGCCATCGACCGACCGTCGGCGGACGGCACGACGACGACGCGCGCACCGTAGCGCTCCCAGTTTTTCCAGACGTACGTGACCGTCGGAAATTGAAGCTCCTCGATCACGACCTCGTTTCGGTCGGGCGTGAAGTCCAGCGCCGAAGCGACGACCGCTTGCGCGAGAGAGACGTTGGGTACGAGCGAGACGCTGCCGGCGGGTGCGCCGAAGATGCCGCCGAGGTTGTCGGCCGTCTCCGTTACGTCGGCGAGCCACGCCGGCCACGCTTGCGGACCAGCCTGCGCCCACGCCGTCCAGTAGGCGTCGAGCGCCTCACGAGCAGCGAGCGGCGGCGCGCCCATCGAGTGTGATACGAGGTACGTCGCCTGCGCGAGCGTCGGAAAACGCTCGCGCAGGCGCGGGACCGTTAAGGTGGTCATTGCCGCGCGATTCGAATGGTCGAGCGCCCCGCCCCGCTCGCCTCCGCTACCCAAGGATGATTGCAGTTCCACGCCACAACAGAGGGAATGACGAGTCGCCGCATCGACGCTCGCGTCGAATTAGAGTTTCTGCGTGCTACCGAAGCTGCCGCCATCGTGTCGGGAAAGCTGGTCGGTCGCGGCGACAAGAAAGGCGTGGATCAAGCCGCGGTCGACGCGATGCGGGGGGTTCTCGGCGAGGTCGACATCGACGGCGTCGTCGTGATCGGCGAAGGCGAAAAGGACGAAGCGCCGATGCTCTATATCGGCGAGCACGTCGGGACGGGTGACGGGCCGAAGATGGACGTCGCGGTCGATCCGATCGACGGCACGACCCTCGCTGCCAAAGACGGCCATGGTGCGATCGCCGTCGTCGCGGCGGCCGAACGCGGCTCGCTCTTCCACACCCATATCGCCTATATGGATAAGATCATCGTCGGCCGGCAGTGCAAAGGACTCGTTTCCATCGACGCGAGCGTGCGCGAAAACGTCAGCGCCGTCGCGAAAGCGATGGGGCGGCCGGTCGAAGAGATCACGGTCGCCGTCCTCGAGCGTCCGCGCAACGACGAACTCGTGCGGGAACTGCGCGAGCTCGGCGCGCGCGTGCGGCTCTTCGGCGATGGCGATATCGCCAATGGCGTTATCGCGGCGCTCGAGGAACGCAGCCGCATCGATATGCTCATGGGTATCGGCGGCGCGACCGAGGGCGTCGTCGCCGCGTGCGCGGTGAAGTGCCTTGGCGGCGATATGCAGGGGCGGCTCTGGCTGCGTGACGGGGAAGACGCGCTCGCGAAAAAAGAGGGCATCGATCCACGCAAGGTGCTGAGTCTCGACGATCTTTGCCGTAGCGATTTGGCGATGCTCTGTGCTACGGGTGTGACCGACGGCGAATTGCTTCAAGGCGTCAGCTACGTTCGCGGCAGCGCGTACACGCAGTCGATCATCATCTCGTCGCTGACGGATACCATGCGTCTGGTCGATGGCCGACATAATCTCGATAAGTTCGTCAAGCTCGCGCACGTCAACGGTACGACATCATCGAATCTTCTCAAGGAGCACGCAACGTCATGAGCAGTCAGCTCGCCGCGGTCGCGAAAGCGATGGTCGCCCCAGGTAAGGGGATCCTCGCCGCCGACGAGAGTACCGGAACCGCCAACAAGCGGTTCGAACCGCTGAATATCGCGCAAACCGAAGAGAACCGTCGCCGGTACCGCGATCTGTTGTTTACGATGCCCGACTTCGGCTCGTTTTTCAGCGGCGTCATTCTGTACGACGAAACGATCCGCCAAGACGGCATGCACGGCAAGAGCTTTGTTGCGACCCTTGAAGACGCCGGCGCGCTCCCCGGGATCAAGCTCGATACCGGCGTCGAACAGCTCGCGCTCGCACCTGCGGGCGAAAAGGTGACGAACGGTCTCGACGGGCTCGCCAAACGCGTTGAGGAGTACGTCAAGATGGGCGCCAAATTCGCGAAGTGGCGCGCGGTCATCACGATCGATGAGAAGTCCGGCCTTCCGACCGACGCGTGCCTGCGCGCGAACGCACACGCGCTCGCGCGCTACGGCGCGATCTGCCAGGCCGGCGGTCTCGTGCCGATCATCGAGCCCGAAGTGCTGATGGATGGGGCCATGACGCATTCAATCGAGACGAGCCACGCGGTGCACCTGCGTACCCTGCGCTGGGTGTTCGAGGAACTCGTTGGGCAGAACATCATGTTTAGCGACATGGTGCTCAAGCCGAGCTACGTCATCCCCGGGCAGAAGTCCGGCAGCAAAGCACCGGTGAGCGACGTTGCGAGTCGGACGCTCGCGGTGCTGCTGGATACCGTGCCGGCGTCGGTCGCGGGCATCGCGTTTCTCTCCGGCGGTCAAGACAACGAAGAGGCGACCGCCCATCTCAACGAGATCAACGTTCTCGCGCACGCGCAAAACGCGCCATGGCCGCTGACCTTTTCGTACGGTCGCGCGCTGCAGCAGCCGGCGCTCACGTCTTGGAAGGGCGACGAAGCGAATATCGGCATCGCACAACGGGCGATGCACCATCGCGCGAAGATGAATTCGCTCGCGGCGCAGGGCAAGTGGTCGCCCGACCGTGAGAAAGAAGAAGATCTGGTCTTGAGCCGGTAGCGTCATGCGCGCACGCTACGAATTCTCGTTCCACGCGATCTCGTCGCACGACGCCGACGGCCACGGTGACGCCTCGCTCGCATTGCTCGGCTCGTTCGGTTGGGAATTGCGCGGGATCGCGCCCGCGGCCGGTGGAGGCTACGTCGTCGCGCTCCAGCGCCCACTCGACGAAGAGCTGCCGCTTCCCGATGCGCCCACACTCGCGGCGACGCTCGAGGAGCCGCTTGCAATGCCGACATCGGTCGAACTCGAGGAACACTAACGCTTTGCACGTCCAGCTCACCGGCACTATCGTCACGTTCGCGCTTGCGGCAGCGACCGTCTGACCGTACGTCTACAGATCGATGTCGTCAACTGCAACACAGGTCGCGCTTTCGATTAAATTAAAAGTGCCGGGTGGCCCGAACGCAAAGGTGCGCTCTGAAGCCCTTTGCAACGCAGGCGGTGTGGAGAGATGGCAGAGCGGTCGATTGCGGCAGTCTTGAAAACTGCAGACGGTGATGAGCCGTCCGTGGGTTCGAATCCCACTCTCTCCTGATCTTCGGACATCGAAGAAGCCTGTGACCACGGGGCTTTCTTTTGTCGAGATACCGTTTGCGTGGCGTCTTTGGCACCGTTGTGGCACCGAGCCTTTCAAAACGACGCCTCCGACCGCTTCGGAATTTGAAGCGATGCGCAACAGCGTTACCAGCTGATGCTGTACTTGTTAAGAATGCCGTCGTAAATAAGTAATTGTTGTCAAGAAATCGCGGCCAATAAGTGCGCCAATTCCTTGATTCATAAGCTCTGCGCCTGATGCCGCGAAAAACGTGATAGGGGGCAAACTGCCGCCCGGGAAGGCGAGTTTCGTTGCGTACACGTCTTGTATTCACAACGCCAGCGGGTGTCTGCATTGCGATGCGATTGATGATCTGAAGTCCGAGTGCTTGTGCGATTCCGCGATCGATGCATGTGTTACTCGCACCCGTATCGATAAGGCACGTTCCGACGTGTGGATTCGGCACCGGAGCATTTTGCTGAGCGAGCAGCGCGACATAGGCGTCTGGCACTGCGATCTCAACAACTTGTCGCGGCCCAAAGACGATCATCTGAGCGTGCGCGTTATTTTGCTCCTCGACCGTCGGGACGGGTGTGAGCATGATCGTCGATACAGGCACAAATGCGAGCGCGATCAGTCCAGTCCAGTGCGGGCGCTGTCGCGCTGGGTTCGAACGGCAGAACCCGTCGGACGAGGAAGAGCTCCCTTCCAAACTGGCCAACGCCAGCGTTGTACGCCGACTCGACCGTATCAAAAGCCTCGACCAAGCGGTCACCTTTTATAAGCACGACTTTGCCGAGATGAACCTTCACGAGCTCCGCGCGCTCGCGCGCGTGGCGTCGGGCTTGCCCGGCAGATGGATCCGGCTTACGCGGCTATGCCAAAGAGGCGGACCACGCCTCGGCGCCTGACAGCAATATCAAGCTCGGCGGCTCGGAATTATCCGCGGGCTGCGTTACCAAAATGGTAGTAGTCTTCATGCAGCTGGCACGGGCTCGCGCTCGTCATCAAGCTCTCGTCCTCGCGAGGTCTCGTTGTGCTCGATATGATAACCGCTCGCCACGGAATCGACTCAGGCATGTCTCAATCTGCCGCGTTATACTCGAAGCATGGATAAAAACTCAGGTTTAATCCGCGGCCCTGGAATATCAGAAGATGCACGGAGTACCGTTCAAAAGAAGATGAAGGCGACGAATAAGAGCATCCGCCTCGCGGCCTTGGCTGGAGCAATTGCGGCTTTTGCGCCGCTTGCCGCCTCGGCTCAGAATGGCTTGCCAAGTTATGCTACTGCAGCGGACGAAACGGTCCGCGGGACGATTACGAGCTTCGACGGCGCGCATACCGTCTACGTCCGCGACGCGCACGGCTACATCGACCATGTGACCCTGCGCGACGGGACGATCATCAACCCGACGGGGTTGCGCCTGGAGCCGGGGATGAGCGTTACCGTTCTCGGCCGTACGCAAGGCTCGACCTTCGCGGCCAATGAAATCGACACGCCTTATCATCGCGAATATCCCGTCGCGTATGCGGTCCCGGCGTATCCCGAGCCGTACTATTACGGCTATGGACCTGAGTCTTATGGCTACGGTTCGGACTATCGCCGCGCCGACGTAGGCTTTTACTTCGGAGGCGGTCATAGCCGGTACCGCCACTGGTAGGGCATCGGTAACTACGTCGAATTAAGTCGAATTAAACCGAGATCACCCGTACGAAAAGTGGCCTCGTTTTTTTTATTGTTTTTCCAAGCGACCACGTGCATACCGTTTAGGCGCGAGGGCAAGGCGGCTGCGAATGTCGGCCCGTGAAAGGAGCGGCGAGCGCAACGCCCGTCGCCTAAGGGACGACGACCCCGTCACCAAAGTTTCGCCGGTGGCGCCGCGAATTTGGGGTAGGAGGTTTTCACGTCCCGTCATCGGCCGGACGCTTCACCTTGACGAACTTGAGGATTTGATGGCTAAGACTCCCGAGAAGCGGAAAGCACCCACGTCCGCGCCTGCGAAAGCGCCCAAGAACGGGGTTTTCCGAAGCTCCCGCGCCTTCTGCGAAGAGCGAGGCGCTTGCACCCTTTCGTGCCGCACCCGACGGGACAACCTTGACGACCAATCAAGGCGTGCCGATCGCCGACAACGAGAATTCGTTACGGGCGGGCGAGCGCGGACCCACTTTGCTCGAGGATTTTATCCTGCGTGAAAAGATCACGCACTTCGATCACGAGCGGATTCCCGAGCGTGTGGTGCATGCGCGTGGCGCTGCGGCGCATGGCTACTTCCAAGCGTATGAATCGATGGCCAAGATCACCCGGGCCTCATTCTTGCAGGACCCGAGTGTCCAAACGCCCGTCTTCGTGCGCTTCTCCACCGTTGGCGGATCGCGCGGTTCGGCAGATACGCCGCGCGACGTGCGCGGCTTCGCCGTCAAGTTTTATACACCCGACGGCAATTTCGATCTGGTCGGCAACAACATGCCGGTGTTCTTCATTCAGGATGCGATCAAATTCCCCGATTTCGTCCACGCCGTCAAGCCCGAGCCGCATAATGAAATTCCACAGGCCTCATCGGCTCACGATACGCTTTGGGATTTCGTCTCGTTGACGCTCGAGTCCAGCCATATGATGATGTGGCTGATGTCCGACCGCGCGCTGCCGCGGTCGTTTGCGATGATGGAAGGCTTCGGCGTCCATACGTTTCGGTTCATCAACGCGCAGAACGAAGCGCGTTACGTCAAGTTTCATTGGAAGCCCCTGCTTGGCGCGCACTCGCTCGTCTGGGACGAAGCGCAAAAACTTGCCGGCAAGGACGCGGATTTCAATCGCCGCGACCTCTTCGAGAGCATCGAAAAGGGGCAGTTTCCGCAGTGGGAACTGGGCGTGCAACTCTTCGGGGATGCCGAGGCCGATACGTTCGACTTCGACATCTTAGACGCGACGAAGCTCATCCCCGAAGAGCTGATCCCCGTTCAACGCATCGGTAAGATGGTGCTCAACCGCAATCCCGATAGCTATTTCGCGGAGACGGAGCAGGTCGCGTTCTGCACCTCGCATCTCGTGCCGGGCATCGGCTTCACGAACGATCCGCTGTTGCAGGGCCGTAATTTTTCCTATCTCGACACGCAATTATCGCGGCTCGGCGGTCCAAACTTTCACGAGATTCCGATCAACCGTCCGATCTGCCCGTTCAGTAACGGCCAGCGCGATGGCTTGCATCGCATGACGATCGATACGGGCGATACCTCGTACTCACCGAATTCGCTCGACGATAATTTTCCGAGCGCGAAGGCCGTCGAAGCGGGCGGGTTCGCAACCTTACCCGAGCGCGTCGATGGCGTCATGCGCCGCGTTCGCTCGGCCTCGTTCGACGATCACTTTTCCCAGGCGACGCTGTTTTGGAATAGCATGTCCGTGCCCGAAAAGGAACACATCGTCAGCGCGTTCTCCTTCGAACTGGCAAAGGTGAACCGCGTCGAGATTCGCGAGCGCGTCCTTAGCGCCATGCTCGCCAACATCGCGCCCGAGCTCGCACAGGCGGTTGCCGCCAATATCGGGTTGTCCGCGCCCGAACGCTCGAGCACGAACGGTAAAACCGTCGCGAAATCTAGCGGTAAGAACGCTGCTGCCCCCAATGGCAAGCTCACCTCATCGCCGGCGCTGAGCCTTCTCAATCCGGCGATCGGGATTACCGGAAACATCACCGGACGCAAGGTCGCGATTCTCGTCGCCGAAGGCGCGTCTGCAAAGGACGTGCAGACGATGAAAGGCGCCCTTGCCGAAGCGGGCGCGCAAGGACTCGTGCTAGCGGCGAAGCTCCGCAACATCGCGGGCGAAGGCGGGTCGATTGCGGTCGATCACCCGATCGTTACCATGCCGTCGGTCGCTTTCGATGCCGTCTACATTCCGGGTGGAAGCGCGGCGGCTGCGACCCTCGCCGCATCGGGCGACGTTCGTCATTTCCTGACGGAGGCGTATAAGCACGCGAAGGCGCTCGCGCTCGGCGGCGATGCGACGGCCGTGTTCGAGAAGGCCGGCCTGCCCGCGCGCGACGATGCCGCAAACGGGATAGTCGTCGGTGAGGCGGCCACGATTGCCGAACGATTCATCGATGCGATCGGTCAACATCGGGCGTGGGGACGCGCCAATTTGGAGGCCGTGCCGGCTTAAAGACGCGGAGGCCGCAAGCGACGGGATTGCGGTCTCTGGGTTTATGCATCCGCGCAGAGCCTCCGCGGGTCGCGCGCGACGCTTCGAAAAGCGCTCAGACCGATCGGCGTGTCAAGGCCGGTCGGTCCGTCGCAACCGGCACCGCCGTTGCGGAAGTATGACAGCAGGTTGCTGCGTACGTCGTGTCCGACGAGGTCTCCCGCGCCGCCCTAGCTGTCGCACGGCGATCGCTTGCGAAACGACCGAGCCGGAACCGGCGCGCATGTCGCGTGTCTAAGCGCACGATGATAGCCACATCGACCGGCGGTGAACCGACCGCACTTATCATCGGTTCGGGTATCGGCGGGATTGCGCTCGGCATCCGCTTGCAGAGCCTCGGCGTACGCACCACGATCGTCGAGAAGCTCGACGCTCCCGGCGGCCGGGCGTATGTCCGGCGCCACGACGGTTACACCTTCGATATGGGCCCGACGGTGCTGACCGTGCCGCATTTCATCGAAGAACTCTTCGCGCTGCAGGCCGGAGAGTCGCGGCTCGACGAGCCGGATTTTCCGCGCCATGTGCTCACCGCGAAACGCATTACTGCGGGTGTCAGCGGTGGTCCCCAAACGTCGAAATACGTTACGATCGTGCCGGTCGCACCGTTCTATCGCATCACTTTCGACGACGGAACGTGGTACGACTACGACGGTGACCCGGCGCATACGCGCACGCAAATCGAAAAGATCGCGCCGGAGGACCTCGCGGGCTACCAACGCTTCCACGACGCTGCCGAAAGGATCTTCACGCGCGGCTTCGTTGGCCTCGGCTACACGTATTTCGGCGATCTATTGACGATGCTACGTATCGTGCCCGACCTCGTGCGTCTGGGCGCCGTGCAGCCGCTCTATCGTTTCGTGTCGCGCTTCGTCAAGAACGAGAAGCTGCGCGCGGTCCTCAGCTTCGAATCGCTGCTCGTGGGCGGGAACCCGCTGCACGTTCCCGCGATGTACGCGATGATTCACTTCGTCGAGAAGACCTGGGGCGTGCACTTTGCGATGGGCGGTACGGGCGCACTGGTTCGAGCATTCGTGCGCAAGTTCGAAGAGCTCGGCGGCACGATACGGTACGAGAGCGAAGTCACGCGCATCAACGTCGAGAAACATCGCGGGAAGCGGCCGCGCGCGCGCGGCGTAACTCTTGGGTCCGGAGAACGCCTCGACGCGGATCTTGTCGTTTCCAACGGCGATTATGCCGGTACGTACGGTCTCGTCGATAAGAAATATCGGAAATTCCATCCGGACGCGCGCCTCAAGCTTGCGAAGCAGTCGATGTCGGTCGTCGTGCTCTACTTCGGTTTCCGCGCGGATCCCGAGCGCGATGCGAATCTACGCCATCACAATATCATTCTCGGGCCGCGCTATGCGGAGTTGCTCCGCGATATTTTCGACCGGCACGTACTCGCCCCGGACTTCTCCCAGTATCTGCACGTGCCGTCGTTGACCGATCCGAGCCTGGCCCCGGCCGGACACCATGCGGCCTATACGCTCGTCCCCGTGCCGCACAACGCGAGTAAACTCAACTGGACGATCGAAGGCCCCAAGCTCGTCGCGAAGGTGCTCGCATTCCTCGAGGAGCGCGGCCATATCCCAGCCTTGCGCGAACGTCTAACGACATCGAGTTACGTCACCCCGACATACTTCGAGCAAACGCTCAACAGTCGCCTCGGAAACGCCTTCGGACTCGAACCGATCTTCATGCAGAGCGCATTTTTCCGGCCGCACAATCGCAGCGAAGATATCGCGGGCCTTTATCTCGTCGGTGCCAACACGCAGCCCGGCGGGGGAACGCCTGCCGTCATGATGTCGGCGAAAATGACGGCGCGCGCGATCGCGCGCGATCTGGCCCGCCTTGCACGGTGATTCCCGCGCCGGTCGCGAACGTTTGCTGCGCGATCTCGCCGCGTACGCTCCCGGCGACGCGTATGAAGCGGCGCTGGCCGAACGCATTGCGGCGTTCGTACGCGCGCACGATACGTGCTTCGAACGCACGCTCGCCATCGGGCATGTGACGGGATCGGCCTGGATCGTGGATCGCAGCGGCACGGCGGCGCTGTTGGCCCATCATCGCAAACTGCGTGCGTGGCTTCAGCTCGGCGGCCATGCCACGGCGACGCGGACATCCGCGCCGTGCCGAAGCCGATCGCCGGCGCCGAGTCGCACGCGGTCGCATGGATACCTTGCGCAGATCGAGCGCTATACGATCGACGACTCGGTGCGCCGGCTCGTCGCAAAAACGCCCGCGCTCATCGCCGCTTCGCCTTAGCCGTTACGCGCGTTCCCCTGCGGGTCGATGGACGTGAAACCGCAGAACGGCACGAGCGCCGTCGGCACGACGACGCTCCCATCCGCACGCTGATAGTTCTCGAGAATGGCGACGAGCGTGCGTCCGACGGCAAGGCCGGAACCGTTGAGCGTGTGGACCAACTCCGGCTTACCCTTTGGTCCGCGGCGGAAACGAATCTGCGCGCGCCGTGCTTGGAAATCGGTGCAATTCGAGCACGAGCTGATCTCACGATACGTCTGTTGTGCCGGTAACCAAACTTCGAGATCGTAGGTGCGCGCAGCGTTGAAGCCGACGTCGGCGCTGCACAGCATCAGCACGCGATACGGCAATTCGAGTTCGTCGAGCAATGCCTCCGCGTCGGCGGTCAAGCGTTCCAGCGCTTCCATCGACGTTTCGGGCGACGTCAGCCAGACAAGTTCGACTTTCTCGAATTGGTGCTGGCGGATCAGTCCGCGCGTATCCTTACCGGCCGCACCCGCTTCCTTACGAAAGCACGGCGAATAGGCCGTGTACCGCAGCGGAAGCGTATCGAAGGCAAGGATTTCGTCGCGATGCAAGGCCGTCAGCGGCACCTCCGCGGTCGGAATCATGAAGAGATCCGCAGTGGGATCTTGAAACATCGCGTCGGCGAACTTCGTGAGCTGGCCCGTCGCGTACATCGTCTCGCGCGTTACGAGAAACGGCGGCACGACCTCGACGTACCCACGTTGGTTCGCGCGCGACAGAAAGAACGACGCGATGGCACGTGAGAGCCGCGCACCGGCACCGCGTAGCACGGCGAAGCGCGCACCCGAAAGTTTGGTAGCACGTTCGAAATCGATGATGCCGAGCGCTTCGCCGAGTTCATAGTGCGGCTTCGGCACGAACGCGCGATCCGGCGGCGGCCCCGAATCGCGCACGAAAACATTGTCGGCTTCACCGGCGCCGTCGGGCACTGCGTCGTCAAGCAGATTCGGCACCTCGGCGAGAATTGCGTCGATGCTCGCGTCGAGCGCAGGAGTCTCGGCCTTGGCCGCGAGGATTCGTGCGTCGAGTTCGGCGATCGCCGGCCGCCGGTCGTGCGCGGCGGCGGCTTTATCAGATGCCTGTGAAATCTGCGCGGTCAGCCCGTTCTTCTCAGCCTGCAGTCCCTCCGCGGCCGTGCGTGCGGCGCGCAAGCGCGCGTCGATCGCGAGCACGTCGTCGACGAATGCCGCACCGTCGGCACGCCGCGACGCGGCACGGCGCACGCGCTCGGGATCGCGGCGCAAGAGCGCAAGGTCTAACATCGGTCCTTGTCTATAGGAGAAAGAGACGTCCGAGTACGGACGCCGCTTCGTCGTCGGAGAGCTCGAAAGACGGTTTATGCGGGATTCTACGGCGCTCCTACACTCGCCATTCGTGCAGGGCACGCGCCTTAGCGGCTTCGATGCCGCGCGTCTGTTGCCACCCGTGCAAGCCGTCTTGCTCTATTTGGGCAGCGCGCATCTGCGTCCGCCGGATGTCGAAAGCGTTGCCCTCGACGCGGCGGCCGGGCGCGTGCTCGCAGCCGATGCCGTCGCGCGCGAGGACCATCCGTCGCACGCGCGCTCGACGATGGACGGCTTCGCGCTGGCAAGCGCGAGCCGGGCGACGCGCCGGCGCATCGCGGGAAGCGTCGCGATGGGGAAGCCGGCGGCGGGTGCGCTCGCGGTCGACGAGGCGCTGCGTGTCCCGACCGGTGGCGCGCTGCCCGTCGGCGCGGATGCGGTCGTGCCGCAAGAAGATGTTGCGATCGAGGGCGATACGATCGTTCTACACGCCGCGATCGCCGCCGGCGACAGCGTCTCGGCGCGCGCGAGTGATATCGCTGCGGGCGCCGTCGTGCTCAGCGCCGGCCGGCGTATCGGCGCCCCCGAACTCGGCGTTCTGGCAACGCTCGGCTTCGCGCACGTGCCGGTCTTTCGGCGGCCGCGCATCGGCATCATAAGCACGGGCGACGAGTTGATCGATCCCGAAACGACGCCGCTCGCCGGCCAGATTCGCGATTCGAATCGTTACGCGATTGCCGGCGCGTTGCTGACCCTCGGCGCCGAACCCATCCAGTTGCCGCGCGTGGCCGACGACGCCGTCGCGCTACGGGCGGCGCTCGACGCCGGTCTCGCGCGATGCGACGCAGTCATCACGACGGGGGGCTCGTCCGTGGGCGAACGCGATCTCATGCCTCAGATCGTCGGGCAACTCGGCGCGCCCGGCACACTCGTCCATGGGCTGCGCGTCAAACCCGGCAAGCCGACCCTGCTCGCAGCCGTCGACGGCAAAGCGGTCATCGGCCTGCCCGGCAATCCGGCCTCATCCTTGATGATTCTCGAAGCTGTCGTTCGGCCGATCATCGCCGCATTGCTCGGCGAGCGCGACGCACGTCCGACGATGCTCGAGGCGATCGCTGCGGCACCCTTTACCGGTCGTCCCGGCTGGACGCATTTCGTACCCGCGCGGTTATCGCTACGGGGCGCGCAACTCGTCGCCGAACCGCTGCTCATCCGCTCCGCGCAAACGAGTCTGCTCGCGCGCGCGAGCGGCTATGCGACGATCGGCGAAACGCCCGACCGGATCGACGCGGGCGAACGCATCGGCGTCACGCTCTTCACGACCGGCGGCGCGCCGATCGTGGCGGCGTGATGGGCGGCATCGCTTCGGCGCGGCCCGCTGCGCTCGCCGGCGCACTTCTCGTCGTGTGCGCGGGGTGCACGCGTCAGGACCTCAATAACGCGGGTACCGCGCTCGCAAGCGCAGCCCCCGCGCTTGCGAGCGACGGACTCATCATCGCGCAGATCGAAAGCAAGTTCGTCGCGATCGACGGTGATTCAGCGCTGCATGTTGCCGTCGCATCGCACGGCGGCAACGTGCGCGTGAGCGGACGTACGAAGTCGGCCGCGATCGCAGAGCGCTACTACGCCGCCGCCAAAGACGTTTCCGGCGTTAAAAGCGTTGCGTTGGCGCTGAAGCCGGATGCAACTCTACCGAGCACGTCGAAACAGGTCTCGGATTTCGCGCTCGCGACTGCCGTGCGTGCGAACCTCATGGGTCAGGCCGGGCTCAACGCCATCGGCATCGATATCAAAGCGTCGGGCGGCGTCGTCACCCTGCGCGGTCGCGTCAAAACGGCCGCCCTGCGTGCAACGCTCGTCGACGCGGCGAAAAGAACAAAGGGCGTCGCTTCCGTCAGCGACGATCTGCAGGCCGACTCGTGAGCGAGCGACGCGAATCCGGCGTGCGCGAGCGGTCCATCGAAGCGACGCCTGCGATCGCGGCGTTGCCCGCAATTCGCCCCTTCGTGGCGCCCGAAGAACTCGCGCGCCGCGCCGGTCGCACCGACCTCTTGCGACTGGGGGCTAACGAGAGTGCTTTCGGTCCGCCGCCGCGCGCGCTGGAAGCGATGCGCGCGGAACTGCCGCGCACGTCGTACTACGGCGACCCGGAGTCGGTGGCGCTGCGTGAAACGCTAGCCGCGCGGCACGCGTGTTCGCCCGACAACATCACGGTCGGCGCCGGCATCGACGACCTGCTGGGCTTGGTCGTCCGCGCGTACTGCGCGCCCGGCGACGTCTCGGTGTCGACCCTCGGCTCGTATCCGACCTACATCTATCACGTCATCGGGTACGGCGCCCGCTCGGAGACCGTACCATACGCAGCCGACGGCAGCGTGCAGCTCCCTGCACTTGCCGCCCGCGCGCATGAAACGCGCGCTCGCCTCGTCTATCTCGCAAATCCCGACAATCCCAGCGGCGCGTTCGCTTCACGCCGCGCGGTCGCGTCGTTCGTCGACGCTTTACCCGCGGATACGCTGCTCGTCCTGGACGAAGCTTACGGCGATTTCGTCGACCGCAGCGAACTCCTGCCCGACACGATCGATCCGCGGATCGTCCGCATGCGCACCTTTTCGAAGGCGTACGGACTTGCCGGAGCGCGCGTCGGATATTGCATCGCCCCGCGTGAAACGATCGAGACGTTCGCAAAGATTCGGCTGCAATTTCATGTTGCGCGCATATCGCAAGCCGGTGCGCTGGCCGCGCTCGACGAGCCGGACTTTATCGCAAACGTCGTTGCCGAAGTCGCGCGCGGCCGCAGCGACTACGAAGCGCTCGCCGCGCGGTTCGCGCGCACGACCTTGCCCTCGCGCACGAATTTTGTCTGCATCGATATCGGCTCGCGCGAACGGGCCGAAGCGATGGTCGAAGCGTTGCTGCAGCGCGGCGTCTTCGTGCGCAAACCCGGAGCGCCGCCGCTGGACGGCCACATTCGCGTGACGGTCGGCACGGCAGACGACCGTCTGCGTTTCGGTGAGGCGTTCGCCGAGACGCTTCTCGCCGCCCAGAGGCACGCGCGATCATGAAGTTCGCGCTCATCTCGGATATTCACGGCAACCTCGAATCGCTTGCCGCCGTTTTGGCCGCGATCGAAGCGGACGAGCCGGTCCTGTGTCTGGGCGACATTATCGGCTACGGCCCAAGCCCCAACGAATGCCTGGCGCTCGTGCGCCAACGCGCGGTGGCGACGATCTTGGGGAACCACGATGTCGCCGCCGTCGACGGCCACGGCCTCGCGTTGTTCAACACGGCCGCGCGCACGGCTATCGAGTGGACGCAAACGGTACTCGATGCCGATCATGTCGCGTGGCTCGATTCGCTCTCGTACGAGCTTCGCATGCCGGAATATTTGCTCGTTCACGGCGCGCCGGTCAACTATTTCAGCTACATTCTCGATAAAGCGGCAGCGGCGCGAGCGTTTGCTGCCACCGATGCGCCGCTCATTTTCGTGGGCCACACGCACATCGCCGACTTCTATGCCCTCGCACCAGACGGTTCCATCGCGCACGATTTCCGGCAACGCGAAGGCCGACTCACGCTCGCGACCGGTTATCGCTACATCGTCAACGTCGGCAGCGTCGGACAGCCGCGCGATCTCAACCCCGATGCCTCATTCGTCCGCTACGATTCCGAGGCGCGGACCGTTGTCTGGCATCGCGTTCCATACGCGATCGAACGCACGCAACAAAAGATCGGTGAAGTCCGCTTACCTGACGCGCTCGCTCGCCGCCTTGGGGTCGGACGATGAAACGGCCCGTCCTTCGCTAAAGAGACGCCCATGATCAGTCGTTCGGCGACCTCGCTCGCCCTGTTACTCGCGTTGGCGTCGGCGGCGACTGCGGCAACGACCACGCCCCACGCTCGGCACGCCGTTGCCGCCAAAGCAACCGATCGTGGAACGGGTCGTAATGACTACGCGAACCACGCCTTCGTCGACCCGCTCACTTCCGGGCTCAAACATTTTTACAACCGCGAGTTCAAGCGAGCTCAGGGCGAATTCGAGCGTGCGCTTGCGGTCGTCGGGGACAACACGCTTGCGATTTCGTTTCTCAACGCATCGGCCGCGCAGCAGCAAGGCGCACTCGACGTGCTGACCAACGTCGAGGAAGACGCCGTTTCCGGTGCGCCGAAAAATTACGTCAATCACGTGCGGCTGGGCTTTTCATACATGTTTCAATCGACCTCCGGACGCGATCGCACGCTGGACGCGCGCGACGAACTCAATGCCGCCGTCAATCTCGATCCCGAGGCGCCCGCCGCGCACGTCGGACTCGGCATCATGCGCTTCAACGAACGATCCGCGAACCGCGCGAAGACCGAACTGCTCGGCGCGCTGCGCGGCGATGCCGACAACGTGCTCGCGCGCGAATATCTCGGAGAACTCTACCAGAGCGATTTACGCGACCCCGCTCGGGGCCTCGCCTACGTGATCGACGTGCCGAATCTTTTGCCCGAGTACGCCGATATCCACTTCCACATCGGTTCGCTGTTGCACGATCTGCATCAGCCCGAAGCGGCGATCGGCTACCTCAACCGCGGCATCGCACTCGATGTCGGTCACGTGGGCGAGGCCGGACAGCACGGGTATACGCTGCTCGGACGCATTTATATCGAACAGCGCAAACTGAGTGACGCGACGAGCGTCTTGACGGCCGCGGTCGCAAGCGACGTCGATTCGATCTATGCGAAAACGCTGCTGGCCAAAATAAAAGCGGGCGATTACACGGCTTCGCCTGCGCCCGGCGCGTCGCCCGCGCGCAACTGATGGCCGAACTCGCGGCGCCGGTCGACGACGGCTTCTGCATCGGCTGCGGCCCGTACTCCGGCGTCGGCCTCAAGATGCGCTTCGAGGTCGAAGACGATAAGTCGGTGCGTAGTGCGGTGACGATCCCGCAGCTGTACCAAGGTTGGCGCGACGTCGTTCACGGCGGGATCGTCGCGCTCGTGCTCGATGAAGCGATGGCCTATGCCGCGGGTGCGCACGGCTATCTCGGCGTTACGGCCGAGCTCAAAATGCGCTTTCGCAAGGCCGTGCCCATCGGCGAGCCGCTCGTCGTGCGCGGCAACGTTCTTTGGCGCCGTCGCAACGTGTTCGGCATCGAGGGGAGTGTCAGCGACGCATCGGGCACCGTGCTCGCGTCAGCCGAAGCACGTTTCATTTCGCGCGGCGAACTCGCGCCGGGCCAACGTTTGGGAGAACCGCAAGCGCGTGTCGGCGGTTAAAGCGAGACCGACGGCCGCTGCGCCGAAGCCGAAGAAACCGCCCGCGCCGACGCCGACGATCGACAATCGGCGCGCGCGTTTCGAGTACGAATGGCTGGAGCAATTCGAAGCCGGCATCGTGTTGACGGGAACCGAGATCAAAAGCATTCGCGGCGGGCAGATCAGTATCGCCGAAGCATACGCACGCATCCGCGACGGCGAGCTTTGGTTGCTGTCGATGTACGTTCCCCCGTACAAGCAAGGCAGTTTCTCCAATGTCGATCCGAACCGGCCGCGCAAGCTGCTGCTGCATAAGAAGGATATCGGACGGCTGGCGGCTCGCGTCTCGGAGAAGGGTCTCACGCTCATCCCGGTGCGGCTCTATTTCACGCGCGGAAAAGTCAAGATCTCCATCGCGCTTGCGCGTGGTAAGAAAATTTGGGATAAGCGCCGAGATGAAAAGGATCGTGACGTGCAGCGCGAGATGGCGCGGGCGGTCCGGCGGTAATGCGGGGAGCGCGTCCGCGCGCCGCGCTGGAAACGCTCGTCGCCGAGCGGGTCGCGGCGCGCCGGGACGACGTCTTGGTCGCGGCGGTCTCGGGCGGGTCCGACAGCGTCGCGCTCGCGTCGCTGCTTGCGCGCTGCGCACGACGCGCGGGCGCGACGCTCGCGCTTGCGCACGTCAATCATGGCTTGCGCGGACGCGCTTGGCAAGACGAAGCCGTGGTGCTCGCGCTCGGTACCACGCTTGGCATTCGCGCCATCGCACGTTCGCTACCGCCCGGCCGAGCTGCCGAAGCGCGGCTGCGCGACGAACGCTATGCGACGCTCGCCGCGATCGCGCGCGAGCTCGGCGCACGTCGCGTCTTCACGGCACATCACGCGGAGGATCAGACCGAGAGCGTGCTCTTGGCGCTCTTTCGCGGCACGGGTCCCGATGGCTTACTCGGTATGGCGAGCACGCGCCCGTTGGCCGACGGCATCGTTCTCGAGCGCCCGCTACTCGGCATCGAACCCGCTGCACTACGCGCGTATTGCGGGTATCAGCGCCTCGCCTATGCCGTCGATGGGAGCAACGACGACCTCGCATACCGCCGAAACGCGGTCCGTTCCGCGCTCGTCGCGTTACGTGTGAGCTTCCCCCACCTCGACGCGGCCGTGGCGCGCTGCGCCCAGATTTTGCGCGCCGAACGCGAGGAGACACCGCGGGCGGCGCTGCGCCAGCGGCTTCGGCTCGAAGTGCGGGCGGTCACGGGCGATGCACGCGACGTCTCGTTCGAACGTCTGGATGCTGCCGCGCGCGCGCTCGAGGAAGAGACGCCGGGGCGCCACTTCTTGCGGCGCGGCGTCGAAGCTATCATCGAATGAATGTCACGCGCGTCACGCCGGGCGAGATAGCGGCGATAGAATTCGACGCGGCGACGATCGCGCTTGCCGTCGGACGGCTCGCCGCGGCGGTCGTCGAGGATCTCCGGGGTGAACCCGTCACGCTCGTGGGCGTGTTGAAGGGAGCGTTGTTTCTCACCGCCGACCTCGCCCGCGCGCTTCCACCCGAAACGAATGTCGCCCTCGATTTCATCGCCGTCTCCAGCTATGGCGGCGCCGAACGCTCGAGCGGCGAGGTTCGGCTTCTAAAGGATACGAGCGAGAGGCTCGAGGGAAAGAACGTCGTCATCGTGGAGGATATCGTCGACAATGGGCTGACGCTACGGTATCTGCAGGGACTTATCGCCGGACGCAGCCCCGCCTCGCTACGCTCGTGCGTTCTTTTGGATAAGCCGTATCGCCGAAGTGTCCCCGTCGCGATCGACTACATCGGCCTGACCGCCCCCGATACATTCATCGTAGGGTACGGCCTGGACTACCAAGAAAAATATCGGAATCTGCCATACCTCGCGAGCCTCCACAACTGGGTTTTCGAAACTCCGCAGTCGCGGCCTTCGAAGGGAATAGGATAGTAAACACGTTGGGCAAGAACGTTCGCTCGATCGTCATCGTCGTCATGATCTTCATTGCCGTCATCTTCATCGTTGACAAGCTGGTCCTCAATCAACCCGCCGCGACGAAGCTGACCTACACGCAGTTCTATCAGCAAGTCGACGCCGGCAATATCAAGAAGGTCACGATCTCGGGGCAGCACGACGTCACGGGTGAACTCAAGAAGCCGCTTGCCGATAACGCCGACACGCGCTTCGTGACGACGGTCGTCGATGAAGCCGGCCTCGTGAGCGATATGCGCAAGCACGACGTGCAGATTACGGTCGACAATCCGCAGACGACGCCGTTCATCGGCATGCTGGTCCAACTCGTTCCCTTCGCCTTGATGGCGCTGCTGCTGCTGTTCATCTTGCGTCAAGCGCAGAGCGGCGGCAGCCAGGCGATGTCGTTCGGTCGTTCGCGTGCGAAGTTGCAGTCTGAGAATCGGCCCAAGGTGACGTTCAACGACGTTGCGGGCATCCCCGAAGCGAAAGAAGAGCTCGGCGAAGTCGTCGAATTTCTGAAATTTCCGAAGAAATTTCAAGCCCTGGGCGCCCGCATCCCCAAGGGCGTGCTGTTGCTCGGGCCGCCAGGCTCGGGTAAGACGCTTCTCGCGCGGGCGATCGCGGGCGAAGCCGGCGTCCCGTTCTTCTCGATCTCGGGCTCGGATTTCGTCGAGATGTTCGTCGGCGTCGGTGCGAGCCGGGTTCGCGATCTTTTCGAGCAAGCCAAGAAAAGCGCGCCCTGTATCGTCTTCATTGATGAAATCGACGCGGTCGGCCGTCAACGCGGCGCCGGTCTCGGCGGCGGCCATGACGAACGCGAACAGACCCTCAATCAATTGCTCGTCGAGATGGACGGCTTCGACCAAAATACGGGCGTCATCTTGATCGCGGCGACGAATCGTCCCGACGTGCTCGACCCCGCACTGCTGCGGCCCGGCCGCTTCGACCGCCAGATCGTCGTCGACCGTGCGGACGTCAAGGGGCGCGAAGCGATCCTCGGCGTGCATTCGAAGAACAAGCCGCTCTCGAAGGAGATCTCGCTCGGCACGCTGGCCAAACGGACCCCGGGCTTCTCGGGCGCCGATCTCGAGAACTTGCTCAACGAAGCCGCGCTGCTCGCAGCCCGAAAGAACAAATCGATCATCGAGATGAGCGACTGCGAGGAAGCGATCGATCGCGTGGTCGCCGGCCCCGAGCGCAAATCGCTCGTCATGTCTCAAAAAGAGAAAGAGAACACGGCGTATCACGAATCGGGTCACGCGATCTCCGGCGGTCTCTTGCCGATGGCCGATCCGGTCCACAAAGTGACGATCATCCCGCGCGGCATGGCGCTCGGCATCACGTGGTCGTTGCCCGATGAAGATCGTCACTCGATCACCAAGAACGGGATCCTCGCGCAGATCACGATGGCGTTATCGGGACGAATCTCCGAGGAAATCAAATTCGGCGACGTCACGACCGGCGCGTCGAATGACTTCGAGAAAGCGACGGAGCTCGCGCGCCGCATGGTCACGCAGTACGGGATGTCCGAGACGCTCGGACCGATCCAATATGGCCGCGGGAACCACCAGGTTTTTCTCGGGCGCGATTTCGGGGAAGACCGGAATTATTCCGAGGAGATCGCCGGCAAGATCGACGCCGAAGTGCGCGGCATCATCGAACGCTGCTACGCGGACGCAACCAGGCTGCTGAAGGACAATTGGGACAAGGTCGAGCGGATGGTCGCCTCGCTGATGGAATTCGAGACCGTCGACACCGACGAAGTGATCGCCATCATCAATGACTTGCCCTACACGCGCAAACGCGACGACGCCGTCGAACTGCCGCGTGCGGCGGCCGCGACGCACGAACCGGAATCGCCACGGGCTGAAAAGCCGAAGCGCCTACCTCCGAACATCACCCCGGAACCCGCCTAACCACGTATGACCGTCGGTCATGGGCTCCGAGCTGCCGCGCTCGGAGCCTTCCTCATCTACGCCGGTCGACCGGCGCTCGCCGCGACCGGCGACTTGCCCGATCTCGGGTCGAACGTCACCGTCGGCCGTCTTCCGGAAGGCGGTACGGTCATCGTGCGTCCGACGCAAGGTGCGCCGGTCGCGGCGATCGAGCTTTGGTACCGCGCGCCGTCGACGGGATTCGGCCCGAAACCGCTGCCGGCCCTGGCGCGTCTCGCCGCGCAGGCCGTCGCCGGCTCGAAGCCGCTGGTCGGCCAAACGCTCGGCCTGACCGTTGCGGCACTCGGCGGCCGGCTTGCGGTCACCGTCTATGGCGATTCGATCGCAATCTCCGCCGTCGTCCCTGCGAGCTCGGCGCGGCCGGTCGTGAAGGCGATGACGACGGCGTTTTTCGCACCGATTGCCACCGATGAGGGTTTCCGTGCGGCGCAACGTGACGTCGCACAAGAGGCGTACATTTCAACCTTCGACGCCGAGACCGTCGTGCGCGACGCCGTCTTCTCGGAACTTTTCAGCGGCGGCCCGCAACATTATCCGTCGCTCGGGGCCCCAAAGGACGTCTCCAATATTTCCTTCGGGGATGTCAAAGCGTTCGCGACACGCGCATTTCGGTCGGCGAATGCGACGCTCGTGGTTAGCGGTGCCGTCGCTTCCGATGTCGCATCGGCGGCCGTTGCGGGACGGTCGGCCGGTAGCGACGGCGCAGAAGCCGTCACGGCGCCCGTGCTTGCGACCACGATCGCCCCCGTTATCAAAACGTTCGTGCAGCCTTCGGGTGGCTACGGCTGGATCGGTCCGGCGATCTCCGATCAGCGTGCGGCGACCGCGATGGACTTCATTGCCGATTACCTCTTCCGCGTCGACGACGGCGTCGTGAGCAAAGCGGTGGCCGAGCGTTCGTCGCAAGCACTGCTCGTCGGGCAGTTTATCACGCTCCATGACCCGGGCGTGATGTTCGTCGCATATTCGGGCAAGAACCCCGCGTTGTTGCGCGGATTGGTCGATGACGGCTTAGCGTCGGTCCGCAAGCCGCTTGCGGCCGCGACGTTCGCAAGCGCGATCGAGTCGTTCAAGTATCACATGTTGAGCGATCTGCAAACTCCCACGCAGCAAGCCGACACATACGGCTGGTATAGCGTCGAAGGGTCGGCGGCGTACGCGCCGGGAGCCAACGGTGAGAACGGTGCGTATTTCAAAGCGGCAACGTCGCTTACCGCCGATTTCGTGGCATCGGTAGCGGATAAATATCTCGGCAAGGCGCCCGTGGTCGTGACGCTCGCGCCCGAAACGAAGAAGCCGCAATGAATCGCGCGTCACGGTGCGCTTGCGGCGCGAGCTTCGCCCTTGCCGGACTGCTGGGACTTGCCGCGGCGGCCCCGTCGCCCGGGCCCATCGCGCGGTATCCCAAAGCGTTCGCGGTCAACCTTGGCGTGACGCAACTCGTCGGCGAAGCCGATGCCGACGCAGCGCTCGGCGGCGTGCAGATCTTCGTCGCCGCGGGCTTGGATCGCGAGCCCGTCAATGGCAACGGCGTCGCTTCGCTGGTCGCCGAAGCGCTGCTGCGAACGCCGGTTCTTACCGGAAACGGCGCGAGCCTACCCGTGCGCGATGCCGTCGCGGCGCAAGGCGGCAGCCTCACATTTACCGTCGATGGCCGGTCGATTCACTTCTATCTCGAAAGCCGCTCGGAACGCCTGGCCGCGACGGTCGACCTTTTCGCCAAAGCCTTGGCGACGCCCGACTTTACGCCACCGACGATCGCCGCGGCACGCAGCGCGCTGACGGCGCGTATCGCCGATACCGAGGGGAGCGCACTCTCGGTCGGCATCGGTATGTTTCGCCGCTCATTCTATACGACGGGCGCGGGAAACCCGGCCCTCGGTAACGCGTCGTCGCTGGCGACTCTGAGCGGTAAGGACGCAAGCACGTTCTTCGCCGCGCACTATAAGCGCGGCGGAATGACGGCAAGCGCCGTCGGTGCGCTCGCACCGAACCTCAACGACGCGCTGCGAAATCTCGCGAAAGCACTCCCGGACGGCGCGGTCGCTCCCGTGATCTCGCAGATCAAAGCGATCCCGGCGCAGGCACCGCGAATCGTCGCTCATCGCGATATCGGCGCACCGTGGGTCGTCATCGGCTTCGCCGCACCCGCTCCGGGCAGCAAAGATTTCGGCGCCATGCTCGTTCTCGAAAAACTTCTCGCGGACGCTTTCGAGCGCAACAGCGCGACCACGCTGGGTTTCATCGAAAAGAGCGTCGGTGCGTTCTACCTCTATGACACCGCGCCGGCGAGCTTGGTCGTGTATGTGAACGGCACGCAGGGCGATCCCTCGGTCGCGCTACGCGCATTGCTCGTCATTTCGAAATCGCTCTCACTCAAACCGCTTGCCGCGGAACCGCTCCGCCATTTCAAGGTTGCTGCCGAAGGGCAATTCCTCACCGATTCGGTGACGCTCTCCGACCGTTCGTACCTGCTCGGCACGTTCGCGGCACAAGGGTTGGGAACCGATTCGATCAACGCCGCGCTCGACGCACTCGAACGTACGACATCGACGGACGTCCAACGTGTCGCCAAAGCATATCTGCAACGCTATATCGTGGCGCTGGTTTTGCCGCGAAGCGGCGGCGGCTCGGGCGCGCAAGGTAAGTAATCACGACCCCGTGAGCGCGTCGAAGGTGGCGCTCGTTCACGATTACCTTAACCAGCGTGGCGGCGCCGAACGGGTTTTCCGCCATATCGCCGATCTCTATCCGTCCGCTCCGATTTACACGTCGCTCTTCGATCGCGCGGCGACGGGCGATCTGATCGATGCAGCGCGCGTACACACGTCGCGGCTGCAGTGGTTTCCGGGCTCCACGCGCTATTTTCGATTGCTCGCGCCGCTGTATCCCGCGGCCTTCGAAGCTTTCGATCTTTCCGCGTACGATACCATCGTGAGTACGACGACTGCGTGGGCGAAGGGGGTGCGCTTTCGTCCCGACGCCGTTCACGTGTGCTACATTCACACCGTCAGTCGCTTCGCGTTCGCCTACGATCAATACGTCGCGGGCTTCACGGGCGGGCCGCGCGGCCGCTTTGCACCGCTCGCGCGCGCGATGGTCGGCAGGCTCGTCGCTTGGGATAAAGAAGCGGCGCTGCGGCCGACCGCGTTCATCGCAAATTCGCGAAACGTCGCGCGGCGCGTACGCGCCTATTACGGCCGTGAGGCATTCGTGGCGCATTGCCCCGTGGATATCGAGCGATTCACCGTTGGCCCCGGTGACGGCGACTATTATCTCGTCGTCTCGCGATTGCTCCCCTATAAACGCATCGAGCTCGCGATCGCTGCCGCCGCGCTCGCCAATGTCAGGCTTCTCGTCGTCGGGTCCGGCCCGGCGCGCGTCGCACTCGAAAAGGCGGCTGCCGGAACGCGTACCGACTTCGCCGGTCAGCTCTCGGATGAAGATTTGCGCGGGGTCATGGGCCGGGCACGTGCGATCGTCGTACCGGGCGAAGAAGATTACGGGCTCGTTCCGCTCGAGGCGAATGCCGCGGGCCGGCCCGCGATCGCCTACGGCCGCGGCGGAGCACTCGAAACGATTCGTCCCGGCGTCACGGGCGAACATTTCGCCGAGGCAACGGCCCTCTCGCTTGCGCAAACGCTACGCCGCTTCGATCCCGACCGTTACGATCCGGCGACGTTGCGCGCGCACGCCGAATCGTTCGGTCCCGAACCATTCAAAGCTCGTTTTGCCGCACTGATCGGCGAGATCGTCCGCTCAGGGCCGGGCGCGCGCCCCGCTCTGCGCGACATCGCGCAATACCGCTAACGTCGCGCGTGAGCTCGCCATACGATCGGCGAACGCGAAGGTCGCGAGTGCACGCGTCCGGAGATCGTCGCGACGCGCGGGTTCGTCCAGGACGGTACGAATGGCCCTGGCCCAAAGCTCGACGTCGTCCGGCGGAAGCAGCGCGGCTGCACCGGCCGTCGCTTCGGGAAGCGCCGCGGCATCCGATGCGCACACCGGTGTTCCGCACGCCATCGCCTCGATTGCGACAAGGCCGAAGCCCTCGGCGCGCGACGGCACGATGACGAGCTCGGCATTGCGGTAGAGCGTTCGCAGGAGCATATCGCTTGCGGCGATCTCCCCCGCGCGTCCACCGCGCCTGCGCGCATAGGCGCGGTCCGCGATACTGAGTTCCCCCACGATGACGAGCATCTCACGCGGCCCGCGTAGCCCGAGCGCGCATGCATCGATCGCGAGCCGAACGTTCTTACGGGCATCGCCGGGCCCGACGAAGACGACGTAACGCATCTGCGCGAGTTCGGCGGGTAGCGCGGGATCGGTGTCATCGGCAGGAAACCAAAACGGATCGGGCGATGGCCGCACGACGACGATGCGCTCCTGCGCCACGTCGAGTTCGCGCTCGATTTCCGCTCGCGTCCACTGCGAGTTCGAGAGCAGCCGGGTTGCCGCGCGCGCCGCGCGCCGCATCGGTCGTTGGACGCGCATGCGTGCGATCGGATTGCCTTCGGGAAACGTGAAGGCAAAGGCATCGTGGATGCTGACGAGCGACGGGGCGTGGGCGTGAAAGCGCATGCCGTTGAACGGATACCAAACGACGTCGAACCGGCCGCGCTCGCGGGCCGTTCCGGTCGCTGCCACGGGATACGGAAATGCGCCGGCGAGTGCGTTACGTTCGCGCCGTCTATCGGCGAGCAACGTGATTGCGATGGTGCCCGACTCCGCCGCCGCGATCAGGACGCCGCGGGCGAGCCGGCCCATGCCGCGCCGATCGTGGGCGAGATTCGCGGCGTCGACGGCCAGGGCCAATTCCCGGCGATTCTTCACGCTATGACTTCGCGTGGAAGACGAAGATCGCGACGACGCTGATGGAGTTGAACAACGCGTGCGTTGTAACGCTCGCCCAATAGCTGCGCGTTCTCGCATACACGTACGCGAGAACCATGCCTCCGGCGGCAAGCGGTAAGGAGACCGTTACAAGCTGCGGCAGCGATGCGCTATGCACGACTCCGAAGACCAGACCGCTCACGACGATTGCGACGGGGATTGACACATAGCGGGTCAGCGCGTTATACAGAAACACGCGAAAGGTCAGTTCCTCGATCATCGGGGCAAGCACGCAGGCGATTGCAAAGAAGAACAGCTTTTGCGCTGGGGATTTCATCTGCTGGAGCAGCGCGACCGCCGTTTCCGTATCGTGCCGGTGCGAGAGCGCGCTGATTATGCCGCCGACCAGGCTGACCAGTAACCACATCAGCACGGTGCCGGCCGCTCCGAGACCGAGTTCCCGGGCAGTCGGCGCGCGAAGACCGAGCTCGCGTAGCGAAACGTGTGCGAGGCGCGGGAGCGCAAAGACCAAGAAAATGCCGAGCGGTGCGTAGGTGACGATCTGCGCGAGAAGCAGTTGATCCGCCGCGATCTTCGTCGGATGCCGCGGATCGACGAACCCGAGGGCGGCCCCGACGATGATATAGATGAGACCCGGAACGATCGCGAAGAAAATCGCGCCCAGCGCGGTCAAGAGCGTTACCGGTAGGCGAAAAGCGTCACGGGGCCAGGGCATCGGCGAGAGCGCCGAAAGCGCCCAGGTCGAGTTGTTCCGCACGAATCTCCGAATCGATGGCGAGCCCCGCAAGCGCCGCTTGCGTGCGTGCGCGATCGATAGCGAGCGCGAGATGCAAACTATTGGCGAGCGTCTTGCGCCGGTACGCGAAGGCGGCGCGCACGACCTGCAATAGGAATTTCTGGTCGCGAACGACAACCGGCGGCACCGCGTGACGATCCAGAACGACGACCGCGCTATCGACCTTCGGGCGCGGATAGAAGACGCCGGGCCCGAGAACGAACGCGCGCCGAACCGTCATGAAATAGCTGCAAAACAGCGTCAAGCTGCCGTATTGCGGCGTTGCGGGTTTCGCCGTGAGACGGTCGGCAACGTCGCGTTGCACCATAACGACGATGCGTAGCGGCGGACATTCGAGTTCGAGCCACGCTGTGATCAGCGGCGTCGCGATGTTGTAGGGCAGATTGCCGGCGGCGCACCACGGCTCGCCGTGCGCGTATGCCGCATAATCGAAGCCGAGCGCGTCGGCGTGAACGATGGTCGCTCCGGCCAGGTCCGCTCGCTCGTGTAAGATCTCGATCATGTCGTCATCGACGTCAAGTGCGGTGACGCGCGCACCGCAATCCAGCAACGCGCGCGTAAGTGCTCCCGTGCCCGCGCCGATCTCGATGACGCGCGCGGCGGCTTGCTCCGTACACAAAACGGCAATGCGCTTTGCCGCACCGCCGTCCATGAGAAAGTGCTGGCCGAGCCGTTTCTTCGGCCGCAGACCGCGGGCGCCCAAGAGCGCTCGCGGATGCGCCGGCGGCCCGCTCGTCTCTATCGCAGAACGTAGACGGTCACGGGCCGCCTGCCGTATTGGATCGCGTCTTGGCTTGTATTCATGCCGAGATCGACTCGATTACCGAGAATCGCGCCGCCGGTGTCGCCCGCGACGGCACGGCCGTATCCGGGGATGAAGAGCTTCGTACCCAGCGGAATGACGCGCGGATCGACGGCGATGATGCCGAGGCCCGCACGCATGCCGCTCGCCGTGATACCGCTGCACCGATCGCAGCCCGCAGTATAGGCCGTGGCGATCATATGGATCGCGGAACCGGCGAAATGCAGCGCACTTGCAAAGCCCTGTGCAGCGACGTGCGCTAGCGAAGCGTATGCGGCGACGTCGTGCGCGACGACGCGCGCGCGTGGAAGGTGAACGATGCGTGAGGCGAGCATCGTTCGAATCGCTCTTCCATCTCCGCGGCTGACGTAGCGATAGGTGATGACGCGTAAGCCGGGTCGGCCCGCTTCCATTACAGCCGTCTTACCGGCGGCCAGCTTCAGGTCGTTACGGTGCTTCACTTTCGCGGCGATGCGCACGCTGACATGTGAGGTCCAAGTAACAGAAGATGCTGCGCGAGGCGCGGGTCCGCGAGCGCCCGTTTCCGCGCTGAGATCGCGCGGAGCGGCGGGCGCGGAAGGGATCGCGTGCACGCTGATGCTCATTCCGTCGACGATACTATCGCCGGCGTCGGCCGAAGCCGATTCCCCCGGAGCGAGTTTTACGTCGCGCTCGCTTAAAAATTCTCCGACGCTGCGTGCGCTCGTGGCATACGTATAGCCGACGCCGTCGCGAACGACGGTGACCGTCGCTTGCGGGGCGCTCGGTGCCTGCGTGGCGGCGGCGCTCGAGACGTCGCTTTCGGCGGCACGCGCCGGAAGCGCGACACTCGTGAGGAGACCGAGTGCTAAAGCACCGGCTGCGACGATTGCATATCTTTGATCATTTACGATCAACACGGCTCCTTTTTGGACTGCGCCACGACCGGACCGGCACGTCCATATACGCTGATATGGGTGCCGGCGAACGAAACGCAGATTTGCAAAGTAGCGGTTGACACTTCCAAAGAAGTACTACCACAGTGGGACGACTTACCGTCCCGGGAACTCGGCACACCCTATCACGGTGATTTGATGCGCGTCAACTTGACAAATCGAGATTCCGACGAATGTAGGCGTTGGGCCGTTAAAAAGGAACGTCGCGGCCTGTGAGCGCCTTGCGTGTCGGCCTCTTCACGGAATGCTATCATCCGATCCGAAACGGCATCGTTGCTTCGATCGATATGCTCGCCCGCACGCTGCGGGAGGGCGGACACGAGGCGATCGTCGTCACGCCGGAGATGCCGGCGTATCGCGATGGTTGCGGCGGTGTCGTGCGCGTTGCATCGTTGCCGTTGCCGACGCGAACCGCGTATCGTCTTACCGTACCGTATCTTCCACGCACGATCGGCGCGCTGTCGATCGTTCACGCGCATTCGCCGTTCGTGACGGGATGGCTTAGCGTGCATGCGGCGCACCGCGCGCGCGTGCCGCTGGTCTTCACGTATCATACGCAACTCGAAGCCTATGCGCATTACGTTCCATTCGAAAGCAACACGACGCGCAACGCCGCGACGCTTCTCACGCGTATCTTCGCAAACGGAGCGGATGCGGTGATCGTGCCGACGCGCGCGATGGAGGCGCGCTTACGGGCACTGGGCGTGCGCGCGCGCATCGATGTCGTTCCGAGCGGAATCGACCGCGCGCTCTTCGCAAGCGGCCGCAGGCGGCGTGACGTACGCGCGCGTTTCGGCGCCGACGACGGGAACAAACTCGTGCTTTCCGTCGGCCGCTTGGGCCGAGAGAAAAATCTCGAACTCGCATTGCATGCGTTCGCACGGCTCGAAAATGCCGCGGCCCGATTCGTTATCGTCGGCGACGGCGCGCATCGGGCGGTGCTCGAGCGTCTCGCCGCGCGTTTACAGATCGCGTCGCGCACCACGTTCGCGGGCGAACTCGCGCGCAATGCATTACCCGACGTCTATGCGTCGGCGGATGCATTCGTCTTCACGAGCAGCAGCGATACGCAGGGCTTAGTCCTCGTCGAAGCGCTCGCCGCCGGCACGCCTGTTGTCGCCGTGGACACGCCGCAAACGCGCGATGTGCTGGCCGATGCCGGCATCGTATGCGCGAACGATCCGCTCGCCGTCGCAGCTGCGCTGCGCTCCGCGCTCGCCGGCGCCCGCCCGAATTCCCGTCACGGCCTGGAGGTCGCAGACATTTACGACGGTTCGGCGATCGGCGCTCGGGTGCTCGCGCTGTACGATTCGCTGCTCGCGGCGCCGCCGGTTCGCAAACTTGTCGCCGCCTTGCACTGACTCTTGACATCGAACGTCTGTTCGATATATACTGGTGTGGAGGCGAACTATGACGACACGATCTTCGTCGATTCCCGCGACCCATATCGGTTTTGCCGCCGGGCGTCATGGCGACGGGGTTGCCTATGCCGCGGTCCCGGCCCAAGGGCGCGAAGCGACGTTGCTCCGGGTGACGTTCCGGTGTCGCCCGCTCGAGGCACTCCGGGGACGCGATGTCGCGTACGCCGCATTGCAGGCAGTCGCCCTTGCCCTCCGGCAGAGCGGACACCAGGCGATCGCCTTCTACGTCGAGGATGGAGCCGTCGCGGCCGATCTTGCCGATCGCGTACCGCTACCGGCGGCACTGACCATTCCGTACGTTCGCCTGCGATGTACGCTCAACCGTTTCCGCCAGGCAACGGTCGTTGCGAGAGCGGACCGGATGACCCGTGACCTCACCGCACGCGCCCAAGCCGAAACGACGCTCGACAGCGCCGCCTGAACAGCGGGCGCGTTTACGCCGCTTGAATCTGAGCGAGCTTCCGACGGAGACGGTCGCACTCGCGCGCTTCCTGATCGGTACGACGCTCGTCAGTCACGGCGCCCAGGGCCGGGCCGCCGCGCGAATCGTCGAAACCGAAGCGTACCTGCCGGGCGATGCCGCGGCGCATTCCTACCGCGGCGAAACGGCACGGAATCGCTCGCTCTTCCTGCGGCCCGGGCATGCCTACGTTTACTTCATATACGGCATGTATTTTTGCATGAACGTCTCGAGCGAAGGCGCCGGGATCGGCGCCGGTGTGCTCATTCGCTCCGGCGAGCCGACCCACGGCCTGAAGCTCATGGAACGGCGCCGGCCGGGTGTGCCGACCCATGACCTGTGTCGCGGTCCGGGAAAACTTGCAAGCGCGCTCGGCATCTCTCGCCTGCACGATGGACTCGATCTCACCGCTGCGGGGCCGTTATGGCTCGCAAGCGCGAGCGCGCCGGTTCCCCAGATTGCGCTGAGCCGGCGAATCGGCATCGTCAAAGAAGCCGAGCGCATGCTGCGCTTCTTCGAACGCGATAGTCCCTTTGTGAGCGGGCCCAAGCGCGCGCGTTACGAAGATCGGTGACGTGCGCTTACAGAAATACCTCGCGCATGCCGGCGTATCGTCGCGTCGCAAAGCTGAGGAGTTCATTACCGCCGGCCACGTTCGCGTCAACGGTACGACCGTGCGCCAACTCGGCACCTCGGTCGGCGAGGGCGATCGCGTCGAACTCGCGGGCAAGGTCGTCAAGGTTCCTAGCGATAAGCGCTATCTCGTGCTCAATAAGCCGCTGAAGGTGATGACGACGATGCGCGATCCCGGCGGCCGGCGCACCGTCGCATCGCTCGTGCCTCGTGAAGGCGGTCGCATCGTCCCGGTCGGACGGCTCGACTACGATACGTCGGGTGTGTTGTTGCTTACCAACGACGGCGATCTTGCTCACGTATTGACGCATCCGCGCTTCGGGGTCGAGAAGACCTATCGCGCGCTCGTCCAAGGGCGGCTCGCGGGCGACGATATGAAGCGTTTTCTCGACGGTATTCGCCTCGACGACGGGCGCAGCCGGCCGGCCAAGATTCGCGTCGTTCGCTCTGGTCCCGCGGCTTCGGAAGTCGACGTGACGATTCACGAAGGCCGCAATCGCCAAGTCCGGCGCATGTTCGAGGCGACGGACCATCCCGTGCTCTCGCTCGTGCGCCTGCGCTTTGGCCCGCTTTCTCTCGGCGATCTTCCCGTGGGTCATTGGCGCGACGCGACGGAGCGCGAACTCTCCGCCCTGCGCACGATCGAACACGAAGCGGCCCGGCCGGCGGGAGACGACGCGACGTGATGGTTCGTGGGATTCGCGGTGCGACGACCGTCGACCGGGACGATGCCGACGCGATCCTGTCGGCGACTGAAGAGCTCGTCCGCGAGATCGTGGGTGCCAACGCGATCGCCGCCGAGGACGTGGCTTCGGCCCTCTTCACCGTCACGCCCGATTTACACGCCGAGTTCCCGGCGGCGGCGGCGCGGCGCATGGGCTGGACGATGGTTCCCCTCTTGAATTTTACGGAGATCGGCGTCCCGGGACGGCTCGAACGCTGCATCCGCATCCTCGTCCACGTCAATACGCTTCGAACGCAGGGCGAGATGGTTCACGTCTACTTGCGCGAAGCCGTTACGCTTCGCCCCGATCTCGCCGCGCTAAGTCTCACCACCGCCGCCCGGAGTACGACCCCGCAATGATCATCGTCATGCGCCCCCACTGCGCGCCTTCGGAACTCGAGGGCGTCACCGTGCTCATCGCTTCGCTCGCGCTGAGCGCCCATGTGAGCAAGGGTTCGGAACGCACCATCGTCGGCGTCGTCGGCGCCCCCACTGATAAGGAGACGCTGCTGGCACAGTTCGCAGGGCTCGACGGCGTCGAATCGGTCGTGCCGATATCCAAGAGCTTCAAGCTCGTTAGCCGCGAGGCGAAACCGGAGCGTTCGATCGTGCGGGTCCGGGCGGGCGTGTCCTTTGGAGGCACCACGCTCGCGATCTGCGCGGGTCCGTGCAGCGTCGAATCGCGCGAACAACTCGAGGCGACGGCGGAAGCCGTCTCGCGCGCGGGTGCCAATATCTTGCGCGGCGGCGCGTTCAAGCCGCGCACCTCGCCGTACGCTTTCCAAGGTCTGGGTGAAGAGGGTCTGAAGTTTTTGCGCGATGCGGCAGACCGCCACGACCTTGCCGTCGTCACCGAAGTGCTCGATGTGCGCGATGTTGAGCTCGTCGCGCGTTACGCGGACATGCTTCAAGTCGGGGCGCGCAACATGCAAAACTTTACGCTGTTGCGCGAAGTCGGCGGGGCGCGCGTTCCGGTGCTACTCAAGCGCGGCATCGCGGCGACGATCGATGAGTGGCTGATGGCCGCAGAGTACGTCTACGTCGCCGGCAATCATGCCATCGTGCTGTGCGAACGCGGCATCCGCAGCTACGATCCGCAAACGCGCAACGTGCTCGACCTTTCGGCCGTGCCGGTCGTGCAGGGGCTCACGCATCTGCCGGTTATCGTCGATCCGTCGCATGGCACGGGCGTTCGCGCCCTGGTTGCGCCGATGAGTCTGGCGGCGGTCGCGGGCGGCGCCGACGGCCTCATCATCGAGGTCCATCCCAATCCCGCCGCGGCGTTCTCCGATGGTCCGCAGTCGCTGACCTTGCCGATGTTCGCCGAGCTGATGGCGCGAATCGATCCGGTCGCAAAGGCCGTCGGCCGCGTCCTTCCCGAACCCGCAACCGCCGCCGCTTGAGCCACGCGCCGCTCGTCGGCGTCGCCGGGCTCGGCCTGATCGGTGCCTCGATCGGTCTTCGCGCCGCCGCCTGCGGCTGGCGCGTCATCGGCTGGGACCCCGACGCCGAGCACGCGCGCGTCGCTCTGGAGCGCGGAGCCGTCGCAAGCCTGCTCGGGACGTTCGACGCGCTCGCGGCCGACGCGCAGACGCTCGTGCTCGCCGCACCGCTCGATGCGACGGTCCGGTTGCTCGGTGCGCTGGCCGCGGGCTTGCCCTCCCGCGCCTCGCTGATCGTCGACGTCGCCTCGGTCAAAGCGCCGGTCGCGCGGGCCGGCGCGACGCTCGGGGCCTTCGTCCCAACGCACCCGATCGCCGGCTCCGAACGCAGCGGTCCGCAGGCGGCGCACGCCGACCTCTTCGTCGAGAGCGTCTGGATGTACGATCCAATGGCGGCGGCGGATGCCGCCGGTCGAGCACGTGCCTTCATCGAAGCGATGGGTGCGCTCCCGTATCCGGTGGGAAGCGTCGAACACGATCGGATCGTCGCGCTCACGTCCCATCTCCCGCAATTGGTATCGGTGGCGCTTGGCGCTCGTCTGGGACCGGCCCTCGCCGAGCCGCGAGTCCTCGCGCTCTGCGGCGCGGGCGTGCGGGCGATGCTGCGTTTGGGCACGTCGTCTTGGCCAATGTGGCGAGCGATCGTCGCAGCAAATGGCGTTCCGGTGGCGCAGGAAGTCCGCAGGCTGGCGGACGTATTGTCGAGCTTTGCGGACGCCTTGGACGGCGAACGGCCGGACGTCCTGGCAGACTCATTCGTAGCGGCCGCCGGCGCCGTCGCTCGCTTGGGGGCGAACGTTTCGGCGGCGAACCCCGCTTCAGCCGCCTCAATATCAAACGACGAAAGGCAATCATGGATCGACGGACCGTCTTCGGCGCCGCTCTGACGATAGCGGCCCTCGCGCTCGGCCCCGCGCCCGCCCCCGCCGCGAACGGAACCGAAAACTACTACACGCCGCCAAAGCTGAAAACACAGGGCTCCAGCACGTCTCCCGTCGCGGGCGCCGGGACGGTCATCGTGAAGGTATTGGTCGCGAAGGACGGCTCGGCGAAGGTGCAGGGCGTGGTCCGTTCGACCAATCACGCCGACGACGCGCCGGCACTTGAGATTGCGAGGACCTCGACGTACCGGCCAGCGACGCGCGGCACGCTCGCGCAAACCGCGTTCTACGATTTTACGTTGAAATTCACGACCAAAGGCGGCTCGGCCAGCTTGGCGGGAGACGCCGGCGGAAGCGGCGGCGGTGGCGGCACGCTGGCGACGTTCGAGCGCCAGATTCGCAGCGGAAACTACCGCAGCGCTCAGACGGGGCTGAGCGGGTACATCGCCCAGCATCCCGACGACACGAAAGCGCAGGTCGATCTCGGTGTTGCAAGCGCGTACCTCAACGACGCTACGGCGGCCGCGACGGCCTTTGGAAAAGCCGGCACGATTCCGGGAAATTATAAACCGCTTGCGGCCAAGGCGTACAACGATGCCGCAGGCGAAGCGTACAAGAAAAAGGAGTATGCGGCTGCCATCGTTGCTGCTAAACACGCCGTTGAGCTTGTCCCGGGGCCGTTCACCTATAACACCCTGGGAACGGCGGAAGACGCCGCAAACGATCATGCGGCAGCCGTCGCCGATCTCGAAAAGGCCCGCACGCTCGCTGCCGCCGATACGGCGCTCAAACCCGCCGACCGCGCCCATATCGACGTCAATCTCGTGTCCGCCTACCTCGGGGCCGGAAAACCGGAGGCTGCGAAACCGCTCGTCGATGAAGTGACGAAGCTCGATCCGGCGCAGACCGGCGCGCAAGTATTCTTCGCAAATTATTATTCGAAAACGGCGAACGATCTCGTTGCGGCTGGAAAATTTGCAGAAGGCGCTGCGACCTACGAGCAAGCCGCAGTTGCCGCACCGTCGCAAGCCGTCGCCTCCTACGTCGGAGCCGCATTCGCCTACTTGAAGATCAAGCCGAATCCGGCGAACGACAAAGCGAAAGCCGACGCGGACAAAGCGCTCTCGATCGAGCCTGCGAATGCGCCGGCGAATTTCGCTGCGGGTATCGCGCTTGCGAATCAGTCCGGGAAAACGAAAGATGCACTCGTCTATCTCAATAAAGCGGATGCTTCGGCGAAAACCGGTTCCGACCCGAGCCTTACGGCCGCGATCGAAACGGCCATCAAGCAACTCAACGGAGCGAAGTAAGAGCTAGCCGAGGAATAGGCGCAGAGCGGGGACAATATCGTGCCCGCGACCTGCCTCGGCGTCGCTAATATCTACAATTCCCGTCAACTTTACCGTTTTCTCGGAGGCGTCGCAGCAAGCGTGGATTTTTTTAGTGGCTTTCAAGAACTGATCAAGCAGGGCGGGATCGTCATGATCATCCTGATCCTGATGTCGATCGTTGCCGTCGCGATCGTCATCGAGCGCCTCGTGTTCTTCTCGCAGCAACACGGCGATAGCAAGGCATTGTTGCGCTTGCTCGGCCAGCATATTGCGTCGGACGATATGAACGGGGCGGTCAAGGTCTGCAGTGCTCAGAAAGGCATGTTGCCCCGCATCCTTGCCTTCGGCCTCAAGCGTGGGACAAAAAACCGTGCCGACATCACAGATGCGCTCTCCATAGCGTTGATGGAGAACCTCAACACGCTGGAGCGCAACTTGGGCATCATCGGGACCATCGCCGTCATCGCGCCGTTCGTCGGACTCCTGGGCACGGTGTCGGGCATCATTCACGCCTTCAATGATATCGCGCTGAAGGGGAACTCCTCACCGTCCGTCGTCGCTGCGGGCGTCGGCGAAGCGCTGGTTACGACCGCCGCCGGCCTGTTCGTTGCCGTCGTCTCGGTCGTGTTCTTCAACTATTTCAAGACGCGCATCAAGGCGTACAACCAAGAGATGATCGTCGCTGCGAACCAGCTCGCCGAGATGTTGCACTTCCACAATATTGGCGAGCCGATTCCGACCGATCTCTATCAGCCCGTCGTCACCACCCGGGCAGCGGCGCCCGCCACCGTCAAGTAGGTCCGGTGCATGTCGCTGCTTTCGGCACAGCAAGACGACGACGTGATGGCGGAGATCAACATCACGCCGTTTACCGACGTCTTGCTCGTCCTGCTCATCATCTTCATGATTCTCGCGGCGCTCGTGACGCCGCCCGGCTTTCAGAAAGAGCTGCCAAACCAGAATAACCCGCAGAACAACCCGCAACAGGACAACAAAAAAGTGATCGACGTCGAGGTCAACGACAAGGGCGTTATATTCGTGGATAATCAGAAAGCGGACACGAAGAGTATCTACTACATTTTTGCGCAGACTGCCGCGAAACGCGGTCGCCTCCACGTTTCGATCACCTCCGATGCGAAGGCGCCGTACGGCACCATCATTCGGATTCTCGATGCTGCAAAGGAAGCGAATCTCGAAGACGTCGGGTTCGTGACGTCCTGATGGCGGTATCGACGAAGTCCGGCGATGATGAGGTCATGTCGACGATCAATATCACGCCCTTCACGGACGTGCTGCTGGTCCTGCTGATCATCTTCATCATCCTGGCGTCGGTCATCAAAGAGCCGCGTCTTCCCCAAGCGCACAATAAAGAGAAGGTGAAGGCTTCGCAAATCATCGTGTACATCGATGAAAAGTCGCGCATCCAAGTCGGCTCGACCACGACCGATATCATGGGTGCGCCGGCGGTGTTCAAAAAACTTCAGAACGATACCAATCACGTCTTCACGAGCGTCATCATCAAAGCGGATCCGAAAGCGAATTACGGCACGATCCTGCAAGTCATGGACGCCGCGAAAAAAGAGAACTTGACGAATTTCGGACTCGCCAACAAAACCGAAGGTACGAAGGGGTAGATGAGCGACGCTAGACCCGCTCCGGCGCCGCTGCGGCCGGCCGACCGCGTGCGCTCCTTTCTGGGCTACGCGTTTTTGATCTCGCTTTTGATCCACTTGGTCACGGTGCCGTTCTTCCATCTCAAGAGCCGTCAGGCGGACAAATCCGAAGTCGAAAAAGTCTCGGTGACGAAGAAGATCAAGGTCATCGTGCCGACGCCGCCGCCGCCGACCCCAACCCCGCCCCCGCCCACGCCGCCGCCCAAGCAAACGCCACCGCCGGTGAAGCAGACCAATCCGCCGCCGCAAGTCAAGCTCCGGATCAAGCCGCCGAAGACGACCTCGAAATCCATTTCGGCTTCGTCTGAGACAAAGTACATCGTGCCCAAAGTCGGAAGCGAAAACGGCGTCCCGAAAGGCAACGTCGCGTCGGCTCCGCCCGCGCCGCCGGGACCGGTCGCGACGGCCGCGGCCCGCGTCGCAACGCCCCCTCCGACCCCCCCGCCGCCCACGCCGACGCCAAAGCCGGTCTGCGCGGTGCCCAATGCCGATGCGACCACGACGCAGGCCGTCGAGCCGGATTATCCCGATATCGCGCGTCAGCAAGGGGCCGTCGGAACGACGCAGGTCAAAGTCTCGCTCGATGCGACCGGACACGTGCTCGACGCATCGATCGCAAAGTCGGCCGGCAGTGCGGCGCTCGATCAAGCCGCAGTGAAAGCGGCGCGCGCGAGTTCGTTCGCGCCGGAAGTCGTCAATTGCGTGAAGACGGCGGGTTCGTATATCTTCCGTGCCGATTTCACCGGTCAATAAGGTGCTGTGACCTGGTTCCAGGCCATGGTCCTTGCCGTGCTTCAAGGCGTTAGCGAATTGTTTCCGATCTCGAGCCTCGGGCACACGGTCCTCGTCCCCGCGCTCCTGCATTGGAAGATCGACCGGACCGATCCGACCTTCCTCGCGTTTGTCGTCGCGCTGCATCTGGGAACGGCACTCGCGCTCATCGTGTTCTACCGCGGCGATTGGGTCCGAATCGGGCGCGCCTTCAGCGCGAGCGTCGTTCGCGGCAACCTGTCGAGCGACAGCGACGAGCGCATCGGTTGGTTACTCGTCGTCGGCACGATCCCCGTCGCACTGCTCGGCGTCTTTCTCGAACGACCGGTGCGGCAATTTTTCGGGTCGAGCGCGCTTGTCTCGCTATTTCTCATCGTCAACGCCTTCATCATGTTCGCGGGCGAGGCGCTGCGCACGCGTAGCGCTCGCGGGGACGCGCGTAGCGCGCTACCGCTGGCGGCAATGTCTTGGTCCGACGGTGCGAAGGTCGGCTTCGCGCAAGGTGCGGCCCTTTTTCCGGGCATCTCTCGGTCGGGAGCGTCGATCGTCGCGGGCCTGCTCTTGCGCCTTTCGCACGACGATGCGGCGCGCTATTCGTTCTTGCTCGCAACCCCCGTCATTTTCGCGGCCTCCGTGTTGGAGGTCCCACAGCTCTTCAAGGCCCAAGCCCACGATATTCTCGCGCAAGCTGCGGTCGGCGGCATTCTTGCGGCGATCACGGCGTACGCCTCAGTTGCCTTTCTCACCCGTTACTTCCACGCAAACGATTTGCGGCCGTTCGGATGGTATTGCTTGATCTTCGGCGCCGTCTGTCTCGCCCTCACACTCGGAAAGGTCATCGCATGAAGCCTTTGGCAATCGCCCTCGCCGTCATCTTCGCAATCATCGGGATTCTCTATCTGCTCGGCGTGCTTCAAATCGGAACGTCGCATCCGGGACGTCATGTCTCGCACTTCATTCTGTTCGAAGTGCTCGCCGCGCTCTCACTCGTATGGTTACGTTTCCAAGCGTCGTCGTCGAGTCCGAGCCTGCGCTAATCGCCACGGACGACCTGTCCGCACGCATGCGACCCTCGCACCTACGGCCGGACGGCGGCGTTATGATGGTCGACGTCGGGAGCAAGCCGCCGACCGAGCGCAGCGCTCACGCGCGCGCCGAGATCACCATGCGCCCCGAAACCGGTCGAGCGCTGCGCGATGCAACGCTGGCGAAGGGCGACGCCCTGACCACGGCGCAGATCGCCGGCATCTTCGCGGCGAAACAGACCGCGGCGCTCATTCCGCTATGCCATCCGTTACCGCTTTCCAGCGTCGACGTGACGTTCGCTTGGCTCGCGGACGACGTGTTACAAATCGATGCGATCGCACGCACGATCGCGCAAACCGGCGTCGAAATGGAAGCGATGACGGCCGTTTCGATCGCGGCGTTGACGATTTACGACATGACGAAATCACTGGAGAAGGGTATGACGATCAGATCAGTGCGACTGATCGAGAAACAGGGCGGCAAAAGCGGAGCGTGGCGCGCCCCGGAGACGGTTTAGTGCCGGCCCGCGATGTCGCTATCGTCGTGCTTTCCGATCGCGCGGCGAGCGGGACACGGCCCGACGCCTGCATCCCCGCCATCGTGGAAACGCTCGGGCACGACTATACCATCGTGCACCGGCGCGTGTTACCCGACGATTCGGCCGCCTTACAAGCCGAGCTCATCGATCTTGCCGACCGGCGCCGCGTACCGCTCGTCTTCACCAGCGGCGGCACCGGGCTTTCTCCGCGAGATCGTACGCCGCAGGCAACGCAAGGCGTTCTCGATTACGAAGTCCCCGGAATCGCCGAAGCGATGCGCGCGGCGTCGGCCGCGTTCGTGACGACGGCGATGCTTTCGCGAGCCGTCGCGGGGGTGCGCGGAAGCACGCTCATCGTCAACCTTCCCGGTAGTCCCAAAGCTGTTCGCGAAACGCTCGCAATCGTGTTGCCGGCGTTACCGCACGCGCTCGAACTGCTTTCCGATACGGTAACCGACGGGTAAGCCGCGTGACCTTTGAACGCGCGGCGAGCTATCTACTTGGAACGATCAACGAAACGGCATCGCGTCACGAGCCGCATCGCCTCGAACGCATGCAGGCGTTCTTGCACCATCTCGGCGACCCGCATCTTGCATATCCGACGATTCACGTCGGGGGAACCAGCGGCAAAGGGTCGACGGCGACGATGATGGCGACGGCGTTGACGGCGGCGGGCAAAAGCACCGGCCTGCACACCAAGCCCCACCTGACCTCGATGACCGAACGCGCGCGCATTGACGGCGCGTCGATCTCCGAAGATACCTTCGGCGACGTCCTCGCGCAGATGATGCCCGCCATCGCAGCGACCGGTGCGCAGTTTGGGCGGCCGTCATATTACGAAACGACGCTCGCGCTCGCATTCGTCTATTTCGCCCAAGCGAAGGTTGATGTCGGCGTCATCGAGGTCGGTATCGGCGGCACGCTCGACGGCACGAATCTGATCGCACCCGAGATCTCCATCATCACCAACGTGGGCCTCGACCATACGGAACTGCTCGGCGAGACACCGGCGGAGATCGCGCGGGATAAAGCCGGTATCGCGAAGTGCGGCGTAACGCTCGTCTCGGATGCGTCGGGTGATGCGCGTGCGGTCATCGAAGCGACGTGCGCGCGCGTCGGCGCGCCCTTCGTCGGCGTTTTTGACCGGACCGTTATCGAGCAGCGGCCGAGCGAACGCTACGGCCAATCGTTCGCGGTCATAACGGAACGCGAGCGCTACGAGCTTGCGTTACCCGTGCTCGGCCGCTTTCAGCAACGCAACGCGGCGACCGCGATCGCGGCGCTCGAACGGCTGCGGCCCGCGCTGCGTCCGGCGCGCGATGCGATCGAGCGCGGCTTCGGCCAGCTCGTCCTGCCGGGACGCATGGAATTTTATCCCGGGTTTCCGAGCGTCATTTTCGATGTCGCGCACAACCCCGATAAGGCGGCTTCGCTTGCCGAAGCGCTGCGCGAAACGTTTCCCGAGCGACGCTTCGTTTTTATCGTCGGCATCAGTGAAAGTAAAGATGCCGCAAATATCTTGCGGCAGTGGTCGACCTTGCCGGCGACCTTCATCGTCACGTCATTCGATACGCCCGGTAAGACGGCCGAGCGGCCGCAGCGCCTCGCGAATATCCTCGAACATGCCGGCGTCGCATCGCGCACGATCAGCGATCCGATCGAAGCACTTGCCGTCGCGCGGCGGCACGCGGACGGAAATGCGATCGTCGTCGTCACCGGCTCGACGTTCGTCGCCGCGACCTTGCGCGCATGGTGGTTGGAACATGTCGTCGAGCGTTCGCGTCGCTGACGCTTTGACGGTGCGCGGGCGGCGCTTCGCATGGGGCGAGCGCACGTACGTGATGGGCATTGTCAACGCAACCCCCGATTCGTTTTCCGGCGACGGCGTGCCGGACGCGAACGGTGCGATCGAACGGGGTCTCGGCCTGCTTGCCGCCGGCGCCGACCTGCTCGATATCGGCGCCGAGTCGACGCGGCCCGGGCATACGCCGATCGACGAACGCGAAGAACGCCGCCGTTTGGAACCCGTGGTCGCGGGTCTGCGTGCGCAGGCACCGGATGCGGTCCTCTCGATCGACACGTATAAGCCGGCCGTCTTCGCGGCCGCTTTCGCCGCGGGTGCCGATATGCTCAATTCCATCTGGGGACTCGATGACGCGCTGCTTGCCGTCGCCCGCGAAACGGGTGTCCCCGTCGCGATCATGCATAACAAGCGGGTTGCGGTCTACGCGCGCGACGTCGTGGCCGAGGTCCTAGCCGCACTCGAAACGCAGGCTCTGCGCGCACTCGCCGCTGGAATTGCGCGCGAGCGCATCGTGCTCGATCCCGGCATCGGATTCGGGAAGACGCCCGAACACAACCTCGCGCTGCTCGCAGCGCTCGATCGTCTTGTCGCGCTCGGGTTTCCGACGTTGCTCGGCACGTCGCGCAAATCGACAATCGGCAAACTCACGGGCCGTGACGTCTCCACGCGCACGTACGGCACGGCCGCGACCGTCGCGCTCGCCGCCGCGGCGAAGATCGATATCGTGCGTGTCCACGACGTCGCGGAGATGCGTGATGTTGTGGCGGTCGCCGACGCCATCGCGCGCGGCTGGCGTCCCAAAGGCTGGCAAGAACGGCTGTGACCGATCGCATCGCCGTCCACGGCATTCGCGCCTACGGGAAGCACGGCGCGAGCGCCGGCGAACGCGACTTCGTGCAGCCCTTCGATATCGAGATCGAACTCGCGGTCGACCTCACGGCCGCGCGCACCCATGACAGGCTCGCTGATACGATCGATTACGCGGCGCTGTACGCGCGTATCGTTGGGCTCGTAGCGGAGCGGTCGTACCGATTGCTGGAACGCTTAGGTGATGAAATACTCGGCGAGCTCATGTGCGATGCGCGCATCTCCGCCGCCACAATCACGATCGCAAAACCGCAGCTCCTCGCAGGCGCGACGCCCTCGGTCCGCGTGACCGCGACGCGGGCGTAAGATGCATCTCGCCCGGATCGGCCTCGGTTCCAACCTCGGCGACGGGCCCGCGCACATTGCCGCGGCGTTTGAAGCGCTCGGAGCGCTCGGTCGCGTCACGGCCCGTTCCTCGCTCTATCGCACGCCGCCTTGGGGGGTCGCGGACCAAGCGGATTTTACCAACGCCGCGGGGTTGCTCGAAACGGCGCACGGGCCCCGGGCGCTGCTGGGACTCTTGCAAGAGATCGAAACGCGACTGGGGCGTACCCCGACGTTTCGCTGGGGTCCGCGCGTCATCGATCTCGATATTCTCGCCTTTGACGACCTGCGGCTCGACGAGCCGGGCCTCGTGATCCCGCACCCGCGGCTCCGCGACCGCGCTTTCGCGCTCGTGCCGCTAGCGGAAATCGAGCCCGCGTTTACGGCGGCGCTCGCGGCGCTACCCGCTGCCGCACGCTCGGCCGTCCAGCGGATACCGGTCGCGCCGGCTCGAAAAGAGCGGGCTGTGAATTGGGATGAGACGCTCGAACGCGTGCGCTCGGCGGCAGCCTTTTGCGCGGACGCGGGGCTCGCGCGCGTCCGCATCGATGCTGATGATTTTTCGATCGAGGTTCGTCGCGCGCTGCGCGTCGCGGCGGACGTGCCTGTGCCGCAGCCCGTCGATACGGCGAGTTCGAGTGGCGCCGTCGCCGCGACCAATGGAGCCGCCGTATACGACGAGCGACCGCGAAGCATCTTGAAAGCGGAGTTCGTCGGCATCGTACGTCTTTCGCGACCGTCGGTTGCGGTCGGCGCGCCGCTTGCAGTCGATCGCGAACTCGCGTATGTCGAATCGCTCGGTATCCGTAATCCGATCCGCTCCGGCGGCCCTGGCACGGTCGCGGACATCTTCGTGAGCGATGGTCAGCCGGTCGAATACGGCCAGCCGCTCTTCGCGATCGAAAAATAGATGTTCAAGAAGATATTGATCGCCAATCGCGGCGAGATCGCGATGCGCGTCAACCGCGCGGCGCACGAACTGGGCGTCGAAACGGTCGCGGTTTTCTCCGAAGCCGACCGCGCGTCGCTGCACGTCCGCAATGCCGATGAAAAATTCTGCGTCGGCCCGGGCCCGGTTGTGCGCTCGTATCTCAACATTCCGAACATCATTTCGGCGGCGCTGATCTCCGGCGTCGACGCGATCCACCCAGGCTACGGTTTCCTTGCTGAAAATGCGCGCTTCGCGGAGATCTGTGCCGACCACGGCATCGCGTTCATCGGGCCCGCGCCCGAGACGATCGCAAAAATGGGCGACAAAGCAACCGCCAAGGCGATCATGGCCGAGGCCAAGGTTCCGACGACGCCGGGTACCGACATTCTGAACTCCGTCATGGAGGCGCTCGCCGGTGCCAAACGCCTGGGTTATCCCGTGATGCTCAAGGCGACGGCCGGCGGCGGTGGCAAGGGCATGCGCGCCGTACGCTCGCCCGAGCAGCTCGAACACGCCTTCACAACCGCCCAAGCGGAAGCGGAAGCCAATTTCAAAGACGGCCGGCTGTATATGGAGAAGCTCATCGAGCGGCCGCGCCACGTCGAAGTTCAGATCGTGGGCGACGGTTTCGGTAACGTGGTCCACGTCGGTGAACGCGATTGCTCGGTGCAAAAGCCCTCGCATCAGAAACTCGTCGAGGAGGCTCCGGCGCCGCATCTTTCCGACCGTGTACGCCGGCGGTTGCACGATGTCGCACTTGCGGCGGCGCGCACGGTTTCGTATAAAAGTGCCGGAACGCTCGAATTCCTGCTCAGCGGCGACGACGTCTATTTCATGGAGATGAACACGCGCATCCAGGTCGAGCATCCGGTGAGCGAGATGCTCTATGGCGTCGATATCGTGCGTGAACAGATCCGCATCGCGGCGGGTGAGAAATTGTCGTTCGAACAGAAGCGCCTGGTACCGAGCGGACACGCGATCGAGTGTCGCATCAATGCCGAAGAAGCGTCGCACAACTTCGCCCCGGCCGCAGGGACACTGGTCGACGTCGCGCTCCCCGGCGGCTACGGTGTGCGCGTCGATTCGCACGCGTACGCGGGGCTTGCGATTCCGCCCTTTTACGATTCGCTGCTTGCGAAAATCGTGACGCACGGCACGACGCGTCTCGAGGCGATCGACCGTATGAGCGCCGCACTCGGCGATACGCGGATCGCCGGCGTCAATACGACGATCGATATCTGCCGAGCGATCATGCGCGACGGACGTTTCCGCGAAGGCTGCGTCTCGATCGAATACTTGCCTGCGTTCAACGTAGTAGCCGCGGCCGCCGTTACGTGACCCGTCGCTTCGCGCGCGAGCTTGCGTTACAGACATTGTATAGCATCGAAGTGGGTCATCACGATCCGGCGTACGCGCTCGCGCAAACGCTCGAGGGGCCGCAGAACTCCGAGCAGCTTGCATTCGTGCGCGATCTTGTGTTCGGGACGCTCGAGCACGAAGCGGAGGCCGATGCACTCATCGCGCCGCTGCTGCAGGGCTGGACGATCGACCGGTTGCCCACGCTCGACCGGCTCGTTTTGCGAATGAGCGTGTACGAGATGACGTATCATCGCGACACGCCGCGCGCCGTCGTGATCAACGAGGCCGTCGAGCTCGCCAAGAAGTTTTCGACCGATGATAGCGGCCGCTACGTCAACGGTGTGCTCGCCAACACGGTGGTTGCGTAACGATGGCCGATACGATCGCCAGTCGCCGCCGAAAACGCCGTCGCTTGTCGATTTTTGGGCGTATCGTGTACGGGACGCTGGCGGCGCTTTTTCTGCTGATTCTCTTCGCCGCGGGCACCATTGCGGGTGTCGTCTATTCGTATTCCAAAAAGTTGCCGGATATCAATCGCATGGCGGATTTCCAGCCGTCCCGTGCGACGCGTGTGTATGCGCGTAACGGCGAACTGCTCGCCACGCTCTTCAAGCAAAACCGTGTCTTCGTTCCGATCGGCAAAGTCCCGCAGCGCGTGCGCAATGCGTTCATCGCCAACGAGGATCACAATTTCTACAAGCATCACGGCGTCGATTTTACGGGCATCGCGCGCGCCGCGCTTGCCGATTATCGCCACGAGCAATTGCAGGGAGCCTCGACGATCACCCAGCAGCTCGCGCGGGCGCTCTTTCTCTCGAACGAACGATCGATCTCGCGCAAGATTCAAGAAGCGCTTCTGGCCTTCGAGATCGAGCGTTATTATACCAAGGACGAGATCCTCGAACGATATCTGAATTTAATTTATTTCGGCGCGGGAGCCTACGGGGTCGAAGCGGCCGCGCACACGTATTTCGGGACCGGCGTCAGCCATCTCTCGATCGCGCAAGCCGCGATGCTCGCCGGCCTTCCGGCGGCGCCGTCCGATTACTCGCCATATGTCAATCGGCAACGTGCCATGGAGCGCCAGCGCCACGTTCTCGAACGCATGTATGCCAGCGGCTATATCTCGCAAGCGCAGCTCGATGTCGCGCAGGAAGCGCCGCTCGGGCTCATGTCGGAACGATTGACCGGTTTACAATCGTTCGCGTACCCGTATTTCACGACGTACGCGACGCACGTGCTCGAAACGACGTTCGGCGCGCAAGCCGTGTACGAAGGCGGTCTCGAGGTCAATACGACGCTCGATCCGCGACTGCAGAAGCTCGCGCAGGACGCCGTGAACTGGGGCGTCAGTCACGCGGTAAGCGAAGGGATCAACGCGCACCAGGCTGCGCTCGTGGCGATCCGGCCGCAGACGGGTGAGGTCGTCGCGATGGTCGGCGGTGCGGGCGGCTTTACCCTCAAGAGCCAATTCAATCGCGCTTGGCAGGCGCTACGGCAACCCGGTTCATCGTTCAAACCATACGTGTATACGGCGGCGATCGATAGCGGCATGCCGCCGACATCGATCGTCGACGACTCGCCGGTTTCGTATCCGATGGGTGACGGCACGCAATGGCATCCGATGGATGACGATTTCCGGTTTCTCGGCGGCGTGACGTTGCGCTATGCGCTCGCGCAATCGCGCAACGTCGTCGCCGTCAAACTCGCGCAACAAGTCGGCATCGATCGTGTCATCGAGTACGCCCATCGCATGGGCGTGCGCGCGCCGCTCGAAGCCAATCTCTCGCTCGCGCTCGGCAGTTCCGTTTTGTCGCCGCTCGATCAAGCGGCTGGCTATTCCACGCTTGCGAATCAAGGCATTCATATCGAGCCGTCGCCGATCCGGCTCGTGCGCGATTCGTTCGGAAGCGAACTGCTCGACAATCGCGTGCCGCAAGAAACCGAAGTCGTAAGCGCCGGCACGGCGTATCTGATGTCGTCGATGCTCGCCGGCGTGATCAAAGAGGGAACGGGTTTTCCCAATGCCGATATCGGGCGGCCCGCTGCCGGAAAAACCGGGACGACGTCGGACTTTCGCGACGCGTGGTTCGTCGGTTTCACGCCGGACCTCACGGTCGCGGTGTGGCTCGGGAACGACGATTACTCGCGCATGCGTGAATCGTACGGTGGTAATATCCCCGCGCGTACGTGGGCTCGTTTCATGAAAGCGGCACTCGTTCACGTCGCCAAGCACGAATTCGTCTTTCCCTCGACCGAAGTGCGCAAGATCGCCTATTGCGGGCAACCCAAGAAGTTCGAATACTTCCTTGACGGGACCGAGCCGATCGGCGCGTGCGCGAGTGCGGGTTATTACGGCCGACGACGCGCGCAGATCGATGCCCCGCCGGCGCCGCTCGCGCTAACGGCGGCGCAGCTCGCCCGGAGCGGCACGCTTGCGGCAGCGGCGCGCGCGGTCACCGCCGCGGCCGGTCCCGGAACCGCCGGCTCATCGCCGCGCGATGCGCGCGCCTCGCGCGCGAGCGCGACCGCTGCGTTCGACGTGGCGCCCGCGGGAACGCCGGTTCCCGATGCGACCGCGCCGCCGATGGAGGAGCCGACCCCGCTCGCAGGGGAGACGCCGGTCCTCCGATGACGCCCGTCCCGCAGCCGGGAGCGCCGCCCCAGGGACGCGCCGCCCGCGTGGTAAGCGTCAAGCGCCTTGCCGACTATCTCAAGCGTAAAGTCGAAGCGGATCAAAATCTGCGCGACGTCGCGGTGCGTGGTGAGATTTCGAATCTGCGGAGCACGCCGAGCGGCAGCCTCAATTTCGACTTGAAAGAAGATAAGGTCGTGATCGCCGCGTTCGCCTGGGGCAGCGAGGCGGCCCGTTTTCCGGCGCTCAAGAACGGCCTTGCCGTCGTGGTGCATGGCGCGGTTTCGACGTGGGACGTAAAGAGCACGTACCAAATCGTGGTCCGCGCGATCGATCTCGAAGGAATCGGCGACGTCCAAGCGCTTTTCGACGCGCGTAAGAAGAAGCTTCAGGCCGAAGGCCTGTTCGCAGCCGACCGCAAACGGCCACTGCCGCCTTTCCCGTTCCGCGTCGCGCTCGTGTCGTCGCGGAGCGCCAACGGCGCGATCGATTTCGTGACGATTTTGGGCGCGCGTGCGCCTCACGTGCGCGTCGTCTGGTGCGAGACGCTCGTGCAGGGTCCTAGTGCGCCCGACGAAATTTGCGCGGCGCTCGCGCGCGCATCGCGCGCCGATGTCGACTGCATCGTCGTCACGCGCGGGGGCGGTTCGTTCGAAGACCTCTTCACGTTCAGCGACGAGCGCGTCGTTCGCGCCGTCGCGCGCGCCGCGCATCCCGTGATCTCCGCGATCGGTCACACGGCGGATCAGCAGCTGTGCGACTTCGCGGCCGACGTGCACGTCGAGACGCCGTCGTCGGCGGCCCGCGCCGTCGGGCCCGACACGCTCGTGCTCGAAACCCGCCTCGGCGAGGATCTCCGGCGCGCGCGTCGCGCACTTGAACGGCGGCTCGAACGGTTTGATTCGCGGCTGGGGGCTGCGCTGCTGCGTTCGAAGCTCAGCGACACGCTGTTGTTTTTCGCGCCGCTCGCGCAACGGGTCGACGCCGTATCCGCGGCCCTCTCGCGCGCGGTGTCGCTCCGTATCCGCGCGCGCGACGACCGCGTGCGCGGACTCGTCCGGCGCCTCGATGCCCGCGATCCGTCGCGCCGGCTCGCCGAGCGTGCGCGCCGCCTCGAAGCGGCATCGCTGCGTCTCGATGCGGCTGCCCGGGAGCGCGCGGCGCGGTCGCGCCGGGGCGTTTCCCAAGCCGCCGCACGCCTCGAGTCCGCCGCGCGCAACGCCGGCGTGCGTGCGTCGCAAGCGCTCGCGCTCGAGCTCGCGCATCTCGACGGTAAGAATCCCGAAGCGATTCTGCAACGCGGTTATGCGATTGTGACGTACCGGGGCTCGATCGTGAGCGATCCTGCACGCGTCGCGCCGGGCGAACGCATCGAAGCGCGACTCGCTCGCGGAACGCTTTGCGCGCGCGTCGAACGGAAAGACACGGATGGCAACTAGCGTATCGGGCGAATTCGAAGCGGCGCTCAAGCGCCTGGAAGAGATCGTCGCCAAACTCGAACGTGAGAACGTCGAGCTCGACGAGTCGGTCGCGCTTTTCAAAGAGGGCAAGTCGCTCGCGCTCCGCTGCGAACGATTGCTCAAGGACGCGCAATCCTCCGTCGAGGCGACGGCTCGCGGCGAGGCCGAGCCCGCGTCGGGTGCGGCCGCGAAGCCGATCGTCGCGCCAGCGCTCTTCGCGCAGGCGAGCGACGCCGACGACGCCGATCCGGACCTGTAACGCATGGCAGCCCGGACGGCTCGGCGGCTCGATGACACCGTCGCAGAGCGAACGGGCGTCACGCGTTCGCGCGCCCGCTCGCTGATCATCGCGGGGCGGGTGCGCGTCGACGGCACCCGCGCAACGAAGCCCGGTGCCGCAATCGCCGCTGGTGCCGCGATCGACGTGGAGCGGGCGCGTCCGTTCGTGAGCCGTGGCGGAGAAAAACTCGAGGGCGCGCTCGCCGATTTTTCGCTCGCTGTCGACGGCGCCCGGGCGCTCGACGTCGGCGCGTCGACGGGTGGTTTCACGGATTGTCTCCTGCAGCACGGTGCGGCGCACGTGACGGCGCTCGACGTCGGCTACGGTCAGATCGCCGTAACGCTGCGCGAGGATGCGCGCGTGTGCGTCATCGAACGCACGAATTTTCGGCTCGTGGCGGCCGGTTCGCTCGGTGAACCCTTCGATATCGTGACGATCGATACGTCGTTCATTTCCGTCGTGACGATCCTCGATCGCGCACGCGCGTTTTTGACGGCGGGCGAGGCCGCCGCGATCGTCGCCCTTGTGAAGCCGCAATTCGAAGCCGGGCGCGACCGGCTCGGCGACGGCGGCGTCGTGCGCGATCCGGCGGTTCATCGCGCGATCCTTAAAGAGATGCGCGAAGGCACGCGGCGCTTGGGGCTCGTGCCCGTCGCTTTGCGACCGAGCCGGCTCATCGGGCCCGCCGGAAACGTGGAGTTCTTCGTCCTCGTGCGCCGCGCCGGAACGCCGTACGACGACCTTGCGACCGAAACTGCGCTCGTCTGATGGATGCGCCGCCGCTCGCGGGCACGATCGCGCTCTACGTCGACCTCTTTCGCGAACATGCGCGCGCCGCGGCGGCTGCGCTAGCGCGATCGATTCGCGATGCCGGCTATGGGGTCGCACTCGACGCTCAACAGGAGCGCGAATTGCATCTGGCAAGCGCCGGTGCACGGCTCGCCGATGCGCGGTTGCTCGTCACCCTCGGCGGCGACGGAACGTTGCTGCGCGCGGCTCGGCTTGCGGCGCCCCACGGCATTCCGCTCTTCGGCATCAATACCGGACGCCTCGGGTTTCTTACCGAGATGGACGGCGGCGATGCCGCGATGGCACGGCTGCCGGCCATTGTCGCCGGGGACTTCGAGATCGACGAACGCACCGCTCTGCAAGTCGTCACGCACGGCCGCACGCATTTCGCACTCAACGACGTGGTCGTCACGCGCACGAGCCCGCACATGACGCCGTTCGGTCTGTATATCGACGGGAAAGAAGCAGCCCATGTGCCGGCCGACGGCATCGTCGTCGCGACGCCGACGGGGTCGACCGCCTATTCCCTCTCTGCCGGCGGGCCCATCGTCGCGCCCGATGTCGATGCGTTCATCGTCACCGCACTGTTGCCGCACACGCTTTTTTCACGGCCGCTCGTGGTCCCGACGTCCTCGACGATCGTCATTGCGTGCGATGCCGAGACGAGCGGCGTCGCGCTCGAAGCGGACGGCCAAGTCGTCGATACGCTCCATCCGGGCGAGCGCGTAACGGTCACGCGCTATCCGCACAAAGTACGTTTTGCGCGCCGCGAACCGCTCGACTTTTTCGCGTTGCTCGAAGGCAAACTGCGCTGGAACGCACCGGTCAAGGATCGCTAGATGCGTTTACTGAGCTTGGAGATCGACGACTTCGCGCTCATCGCACACGCGGAACTCGAATTCGCGGACGGCTTCACCGTCTGTAGCGGTGAGACGGGTTCGGGCAAGACGATGTTGCTCGGTGCACTCGCCTTTGCGGTGGGCGAACGCTCGTCGGCCGATATCGTGCGGTCGGGCGCGGCCCGCGCGCGGGTATCGCTCGTCGTCGAGGTCGACGAGGCGCTGCGCGGGCGCTTGCGCGAGGACGGACTCGAGCCCGAAGATGACGACGACACCGTCATCCTGACGCGCGATATGACGTCGGCCGGGAAATCGTCCGCGCGCGTCAACGGCCGCCTCGCGACGGCGGGTCAATTGCGCACGATCGGCGAGACCGTGCTCGATTCGGTCGGTCAACACGAACAACAACGCTTGCTCTCGCGCCCGTATCAGCTCGCTGTGCTCGATGCCTTCGCTGGTTCAGCGGCGCTGGCCAAACGCGACGACGTGGCGAACGGTTATGCGCGGGCGCACCATTTCGAAGCGGGACTGCGCGAATTGACCGACGGTGTCGGACGGGCGCTTGCGGAACTCGAGTTCGCGCGCTTCGCCGCAGGCGAAATTGACGACGCGGCGCTCGCACCGGGTGAAGATGACGCAGTACGCGAGCGGCGCGATTATCTGGGGAACATCGAGAAGATTCGCGCGGCGCTCGCGGTCGCGCACGAAGCGGTCGCCGGCAGCGAGTCCTGCGCGCTCGAAGCGCTCGGTGCCGCCGCAGCGAGCATCGCTGCGATCGCGCGATTCTCACCCGCGCTCGAGACGCTTGCCGCCAGCCTCGCGGCGGTGCAAAGCGATGCGAACGACGTTGCGATCGCGCTCGCGCGCCAGCTCGATGAAACCGCACTCGATACGAACGAACTCGAAGCGGCCGCCGCGCGACTCGATCTCATCGAGAAACTGAAGAAGAAGTATGGCGGTAGCATCCCGGAGATTGTCGTCACGCGGGAGCGACTCGCTGCAACGATCGCGCGCGAAACCTCGCGCGATGAGCGCGAGAGCGACCTGCGTGCGCGGCTCGCGCACGCGCGCGACGCGCTCGCGGCGGACGCGCGCGCACTCGGTGACATGCGGGCCAAAGCCGCCCGTGCGCTCGAGCAGCGCGTTGCAGCGGAACTCGCGGGCCTTGCGATGCCCGCCGCGCGCTTCGCCGTCGTGCTCGAGGCGTCGACTGCCATCGGTCCCGGCGGCGGCGAGAGTGCCGAATTCGCGCTCGCCCCAAATCCCGGTGAACCCCTGCGCTCGCTCGCGCGCGCCGCCTCGGGCGGCGAACTCTCTCGCGTGCTGCTCGCGCTCGTCGTCGTACTCGCCGACCGGCGCGAACGCACTGCGCTCGTGTTCGATGAGATCGACGCCGGCATCGGCGGCGCGACGGCGAGCGCCGTCGGCGTACGCATCGGGACGCTCGCCCGAACGTCGCAAGTGCTGTGCGTGACGCACCTCGCGCAGATCGCGTCGTGGGCCGATCGCCACTACGCGCTGCGCAAACGGGAAACGCGTGGGACGACGGTCGTCGAGCTCGTGCCGCTCGCTGCGCGCGCCGACGTGCTCGAAGAGATCGCGCGCATGCTCTCGGGCAGCGTCGCAGCGGTCGCACTCGAACACGCGCGAACCCTCGTCGGCGATGTGCAAACGAAGAAGACCGCGCTCGCGACCGCATAGCATCGTATGAAGAAACTGTTGTTGCTGGTTTCGCCGCGCGGCGACGCGATGATCCGCGACGTGCTCGATCTCGCGACGCAGATGCGCGCCGAGTACGACATCTTGGTGCTCGCTTCACCTAGCGACAAGCGCCGCTTCCGCGCGGCAGGTCTACGCGCCCGGGTGTGGCGTCCGGGCGGCTTCATCGGGATGGGCATCGCCGTGGCACGGCTGCGCCGTACGATGACCGGTTTCGCGCCGGATCTCGTTCACGCGCATGGCTTTCCCGCAATCGCCGTCGCGCTCGGCACGTTTCCCGCTTCACTCTCGCGACGTACGATTGCGACCTTTCACGATCCGCAGCGCGATAAAGAATTGCCGCAGAAACTTGTCGAGCGCAAATTACCGGGATATCTTCGCCGCGCGGCACACCTCTGCGCGACGTATCCCTCGCTCGCGCGCGCGCTCGAGAAACGTTTGCAGCTCGATGACGGCGCGATCGAGGTCGTGCCGCACGCCGTCGCCGTCCCCCTCGACGCCGGTACGCCGCTGGTGCGTCCGGCAGCGCGCAGCGGACCCGTCATCGGTTGGCGCGGCTATCTCTCGGCCGATCGCTCCTGGGAGACGGCCATCGATGCCTTCGCGAAATTACGCGAAACGCTTCCAAACGCGCGCATGGAAGTCGCTGGAGCCGGGCGCGCACGGAATTTCGTCGTCGCGCACGCGCGGCATCTCAAGCTTTCCGCAGTCGTTCATTTCCGCGGCGACGTTCCGGCCGCCGAGCTCTTTGCCAATATCGATCTTCTCGCGGTCCCCATCTCCAATGACGCGCAGCCGCAAGCGCCACTCGAAGCGCTCGTCGCGGGGATACCCGTCGTCGCCGCGAACGGAGGCGCGCTGCGAGACGCGATCGCACCGTTACAAACAGGCTGGCTCGTTCCCGACGATACTGCGGGCTTCGTCGATGGTCTCACCGATGCGTGGTCGAAGATCGACCTTGCGTGGGACGGCGCTGCCGACCAGCGCGCAGCTGCGCGCGAGCGCTACGGACGCGACGTCGTCGCCGCGCGCTACCGCGCCATCTACGATTCCGTACTTGCCCGCTAGCGCTAAAGCGCATGGCTACGGCAGCCGATGGAGTTTGATCACGTTGGTGCCGCCTTCGCCGACCGGCATCCCGGAGGTAATCGCGATCGTCTCACCGGGCCGCGCGAGGTTTTCGCGCAGCATGCGCGCTTCGACGATATCGATGAGCGAGTCGAAGTACCGGTACGAGTCCACGACCACCGCTTCCACGCCCCAGAAGAGCGCCATGCGCCGCGCCACTTCGGGAATTGGCGTCATTGCGATGATGCTCGCGTGGGGACGGAACGACGAGATGTGGCGTGCGGTGTTGCCCGTTGTCGTGCCGGTGACGATATAGCGCAGCTCGAGCTCCTCGGCCATCTGCGCGGCGCCTTCGGCGATCGTGGTTTCGACGGAACGGTCGGCGTGCGCCATGCGCCGATAGCGTAAGACTTCGTGGGGATAAGCCACTTCGATCTGCCGCGCGATGGTCGCCATCGTGCGCACGGCGTCGATCGGATATGCCCCGCGTGCGGTCTCGCCGGAGAGCATGACGGCATCGCTGCCATCGATGATGGCGTTGGCGACGTCGGTCGCTTCGGCGCGCGTCGGGCGCGCGGCCGAGATCATCGATTCGAGCATTTGCGTCGCGGTAATGACCGGCTTCGAGACGCGATTCGCACGCGCGATGAGATCTTTTTGCACCATCGGGACTTGTTCGAGCGGCATCTCGATGCCGAGATCGCCGCGCGCGACCATGATCGCGTCGCTTGCGGCGATGATATCGTCGATGACGTCGAGTGCTTCGTGCTTTTCTATCTTCGCGATCACGGGCGTGTTCTTACCGCGTTCGGCGATGAAGCGCTTGACGCGCAAAACGTCTGCGACGTTTTTGACGAATGAAATCGCTACCCAATCGACCCCGTTTTCGAGACCGAAGGCGAGATGTTCGAGATCGCGCTCGGTCACGGCTTCGATATTGAGCGTGCCGTCGGGATAGTTGATGCCCTGCTGCTCGCGCAGCGTACCGCCGACTTCGACCAGCGTTTCGATGCGGTCGTTCGTCGCCGACACGACGCGCAGGGCGATCGTACCGTCGGCGAGATAAATGCGCTTACCGGCTTCCGACATCGTGCGCGAGGCCCGCGTAACTCACCGCTACCCCGGCGCTCGTGCCTTCCACCGGCGTTGTCGAGAGAAAGAAGTGCGCGCCGTTTTCCAAGCGAACAAAATCGACGCCGCCAGCGTGCACGCCCGTGCGCACTTTGGGTCCCGGCAAGTCTTGCAAGATCGCCAGGGGAACGCCCGCGTCGCTTGCGACGCGGCGTATATCGGCGATTGTCGCGGCGTGTTCGGCGTGCGTACCATGTGAAAAGTTCAGGCGGGCGACGTTGAGTCCGGCATCGACGAGCGAGCGTAGGATTGCGGGCGCGCGCGATGCCGGACCGATCGTGGCGACGATTTTAGTCCGCTTGCGTGAACGTTCCGTTAGCACATCATGTCGCGTTAGACTGAAGTGTGCAGCGGGCCTTGCGCGAATGAGGCTCGCATGCGTTCGCTCCGTCGACGTGACGACGAACAGACACGTCGACGCTTCGTCGTCTCGTATCTGCTTTCGATCGCGGTGCATCTCATCGCCGGTGCCTTTTTCGTCATTCGCGCGCTCGCGCCGTCGGGTGGCGCGGCTGTGGAAACGGGCGGTGAAAGCGTCGCGATCTCGCAAGACCGGCCGCTGATTCGCTCGGCCGTCCCGGCTGCGCCGCGAGCCACGTTAGCGCCGACGGCGCCGACTGCGCGCCCCAGCGCTACGATCGTCCAAGGTGCGGCCGCGCCGAAACGCACGTCGCAGCCGCGCGCGCATTCCTCCGCGGTGATCGCGCCGCCGATCGTCCGCCGGCCGAAGGCGGCACACGCGAATGCGCGCCGGCCGGAACTCGCCAAGATCGTTTACGGCGCAGCCGTTACGGCAGCGGCGGCGCCCCGACGCCCGGCTCCGCAGCCGAGCGACGTTCCCATGGTTGTCGCGATGGTGGCGCCGAGCCAAGCTCCGACGGCGCTGCCGACGGCGCTCCCCGAGCCCGCGCACACGCTCGCGCCGACCGCGTCCCCGACGCGCGCTCCGACGATTGCCCCGACGGCTGCCCCGACGGCTGCGGCGAGCGTGATGCCGATACCGGCCACGCAAGCTCCGGCCACGGCGCAGCCGACGCCTTCGCCCGTTGCCGCGCTACCCACGGTAGCTCCACGTCCGACGGCGTTGCCGACGCTCGCCCAGGCGACCTCGGTCCCGACAACACGGGCGCCGGCGACAGCCGCTCCTGCAACAGCGGCTCCTGCAAGCGCTGCGCCGAAGGCGGCTCCGGCTCCCGCGTTAACCGAGGCTCCGGCGAAGTCCGCGCGCAATGCGCCGGTATCGGCGACGTCGACCGCCGCCCCCGTCGGCTCTTCCGCGGGTGCGGCAGCTACGCTCGTTCCCGCCGCACGTTCCGCTGCCGGTGTACCCGCCGCCGCAGCCACCGACGCCGGCCCGGCCCGCGACGGCACGCCGAAGCCGGCGCTTGCGGGCGGTGTCCCGGCCGCCTCGGGTGCGGCCACCCTCGCGAACCGGCCGAACGCGAGCGTCGCGCCGGGCGGCAACGTCAATAACGGCGCGATCGATAAACTCAATGGGCGGCTGAGCGCGATGCTGCCGCAAGGCGCGCCCGTCGCATATTCGAAAAAGCACTTTGCCAATACGCTCGATGAAGCGGTCGACGCGGTTCGCGCCGAGTATTACGCTGCGGCTGCGCCACCACCGGAGATCCTTGCCCGAGTCCTCAAGGTCGTCCGGCAGCGCGGCACGCCTCTGGACCGATCCTCGTCGATCGTCTACATCATCAAGCGGCAGCGAATTCTCGGCATCGAGATCTGCACGGGCTGGAAAGTCGAAACGCCGGTGCCCGGGGCAAAACCGCAAGGCGGCTACACGTTTGGCTCATGCGGCGGTGAAGAATTCACGCCGCCGGCCGGGCTGCCCACCCCGCCGCCGAAAGTGGACGGCACGCCGGTTCCGTAGCGTTCGCGGTTGCGCAATGACCGCGAAGCGTGGTACAGTAGACGACGATATAGGTACGAGAAGCGTGGGTTTGTCCCGCGCTTCGTTGTTGTTCGGGAGGCATGTGGGTTTAGCCGAGGCGTTCGAGAACGCGATACGCGCGTTACCGTTCGAAGATGGATTCGGTAGTCTTGAGATCGTTGCGCATCGCGCGCGGCGAAACGGCCGTTCGGCGCAACTTGCGCTAACCGTCGACCGGCCGGGCGGCGTGGATCTGGAAACATGCGGCCGCATTGCCGCGCGCCTCAACGCCATCCTCGAAGCCGAACCCGACGCATACACCCTCGAAGTCGAATCGGCCGGGATCGATCGCCCGCTCGTCCAGGCGAGCGACTACGAACGTTTCCGCAATCAGAATATCCTCGTGAAGACGAGCTTGCCGATCGCGCACGAATATACGCACCGCGGAAAATTGCTTGGCATGCGCGGTACTACGATCGTCCTCGCGCAGAGACAGGGCGAACTCCCCATCCCGCTCGAGATGGTGAAATCCGCGAACGTCGAGTACGATTATCGCGCCGATCTGCGGCGAGCGAAAGAGAGGCGAGACTGATGGCTGCAAAAGCGAAAACGAAGGTTTCCCCCGATGAGCCGACCCTGCGCGAATCGCTGCGGCTACTGCAGGGCGAACGCGCGATTCCCTTCGATATGCTTTTGGAGGCCCTTGAAGCGGCCTTGATCTCCGCGTATAAGCGAAATTTCGGTGGTGAAGCGAATGCGATCGTCTCGATCGACCGCGATACGGGCGAATACAAAGTGTATCATCGCCGCACCGTGGCCGACGAAGTGGCCGATCCCAAACTCGAGGTCTCGCGTAAGGATGCCGGCTCGAAATACGAGCCGGGCGACTTCTTCGATGAAGAAGTCACGCCCAAAGATTTCGGCCGCATCGCCGCGCAGACGGCGAAGCAAGTCATCGTTCAACGCATTCGGGAAGCCGAGCGCGATACGATCTTCAACGATTACAGCCAGAAGCTGCACGATCTCGTCAACGGAACCGTCCAGCGCTACGAGCAGCGCAATATGTTCGTCGATCTCGGCAAAGCCGAGGCGCTGCTTCCGCTTTCCGAACAGGTACCGCGGGAAAATTTCCGGATCAACGACCGCATCCTCGCCTTCGTGCTCGACGTGCGTAAGACCAATAAGGGTCCGCAGATCGTGCTCTCGCGTGCGGCCGAGGGGCTCGTGCAGCGGCTGCTCGAGCGTGAGGTGCCCGAGATCGAGGATAGTACGGTCGAGATCATGGCGATCGCGCGCGAACCCGGCAGCCGGTCGAAAGTCGCCGTTCACTCGCATCGCACGGAAGTCGATGCCGTCGGTGCGTGCTTGGGTCCGAAGTCGAGCCGCATCGCGAGCGTCTCGGACGAATTACGCGGCGAGAAAATCGACATCATTCGCTGGTCGGGCGATGTCGTGAGCTTCATCAATAACGCGCTGGCTCCGGCCAAAGTTCTCAGCGTCGAACTCTACGAAGACGAAGGCGTCGGTCTCGTCGTCGTTCCGGATTACCAGTTGTCGCTTGCGATCGGCCGCGAAGGTCAGAACGTTCGGCTCGCGGCGCGGCTTACCGGCTGGCGTCTGGATATCACAAGCGAAGCCGATGCCGACGAAACGCGCGCGCGCTATCTTGCCGAACGCGAGGAACGAATGATGGTCGCGGGGCCGGAGGGCTTGGAAACGCACGAGGATGCCGACGCCGCGGAAGCAACCGACGGCACCGCGTCGATCGATCCCGACCTCATCCGCAAACTCGAGGAGTTCAAACGGCAGATGTTCGACCCGGCCCATCGCGACGGTGGTGAAGCATAACGCGCTCGGCGCATGTCCCGACCCGCACCTGTGTCGGTTGCCGCGTTCGCGCTCCGCAGGTCGCACTCGCGCGCTTCGTGCACCATTCCCACGGTTGGGCGCGCGATGCGCAGCCGCGGGCACCCGGCCGCGGCGTCTATCTGTGTTCGCCGTCGTGTGCGACGCGCGCCATCAAGAACAAACGATATCCGGGATTGGGCGTTGCCGCCGCGTCAAGTGAGTGGCCGTCGCCTCGAGTGAGCTCGGCCGTAATAGCTTTGCGAGCGCGAATGAGCCGTGTATGATAGGTGAGTTCCTCCCGCCGCTTGCGGGCGGAGAGAACGGCATTCCAGCGACGCGGCCCACCGGCCGGAGCACACGTACATGATTTAAAAAGGTTTTCCAAGCGCAGCTTCCGAGCGTGCGCGCGGGTTTTGAGAAGGACGATATGGCAACCGGTAAAGTACGTATTTTTGAGCTCGCGAAGGAGCTGGGTCTGTCTTCGAAAGACTTGATCGGGCTCTTCGGACGGCTCGGCCTCGAAGCGAAAAATCAATTGAGCGTCGTCGAGGATCCTATCGCGGATCTCGTGCGCGGCGTTCTCCTCGGTGGATCGTCCGGCAAACCAGCAGCGTCCAAATCGAGCGGGGCAACGGCCGTTGCCGAACCGCCGGTCAGCGCACCGCCGATGAGATCGGCGGCAAACGGTGCGACGCCCCCGGCGGCACCGGCCACGCCCGCTGAACCCGTCCCGACGCTGAAGCCGGTTACGGCGCCACGCCGCACGAAGGCCGCGCGCAGCGAAGCGCCCACTACGGACGAGGTCAAACCGGCTCCGGTAGCCGGAGCTCGAAAAATCGCCAAAACCGTGCCCGTGGAACCGACCGCGGCCGATGTGGTGGAGGCGACCGCACCTCCGGCTGAACCGTCGCCCGAACCGGTTCCAGCTGCCGTGCCCGACGCTGCGGCGGCCGTCGCTGGACGTATTGACGGCGCGAATAGCGAACCCGTCGCGCCGCCGTCCGGCAACCCTCCGACGCCCGGGACCGGCAGCGTCCCGCGCCCGGCAAATCCCTCGCCGCGTGTCATCAGCCCCGGGCCCCGTCCGTCCGGCGGCCCCGTGCCGCGCTTGGTCGGCGCGCCGCGCCCCGTCGGCCAACCGCTGCGCCCTGCCCCCGGCTCCGCCCCAATGCCGCCGCGGCCGCGGCCGCCGCAGGCGCCGGGCGACACCTCACCCGTGCCCCAGCTACGCCCTGTTCCGGCGGGTCAGTCGTCGAGCGTGAAGCCGCGTCTGGTCGAATCGCCCGACGAATCCGGTGACGGTCTCGCCGCCCCCACGCCGGATCCACAGCCGACCCGTCCCGGCGTCGCACCGCGGCCCGGACAGCCCGGTCCCGGCCAAGACTATCGAACCGGGCTCCCGGGTCCCCCCCCGCGTTTAGGCGTCCCCGGCGTTCCCGGCTCGCCGGGCGGCGTCCCCCCGGGCCGCCGACCCGCAGGCAATGGCCCCTTTCGTCCGCTGACCCCGCCCGCCGGCGGTATGGGCGGCCCACGTCCCTTCACGCCTCGTCCGCCCGGGCAAGGCGGGACGCCGCTCACGCCAGCGGGTTCCGGCCCGACTCCAAGTTCGGGCGGCCCTCGCGGCCCGCAGGGCCCCCGCGGTCGCGTCGATCGTAGCGGCGCAAAGAAGGACCGCGAGACGGAGATGCTGCTCGAAAAAGAGCGCCGCCGCAAGAAAAACGGCGGCTCCTTCGAGGCGCCCTCGCCGACCGCGAACATGGAAAGCATCGAAATTCCCGACGTCCTGACGGTTCAGGAACTTGCGACCTCGATGATCATTCCCGCCAAAGACGTCATTAAAGAGCTCATCAAGATCGGTACGATGGCGACGATCAATCAAAACATCCCGGCGCTCGTCGCGCAGAATGTGGCCAAGAAGTTCGGCTTCAACGCGGTCATCAAAGAAGCCGGCGAAGAAGTTGTCGTGGAGCAAGAAGAGGATCGCCCCGAACTGCTTTCCACGCGTCCACCGGTCATCACGGTGCTCGGCCACGTCGACCACGGCAAGACGTCGCTACTCGATCGGATTCGTTCGGCGAGCGTGGCCTCCGGCGAAGCGGGCGGTATCACGCAGCGCATCGGCGCGTACACGATCGATCGCAACGATCAGAAAATCACGTTCATCGATACGCCGGGTCATGAGGCGTTCACGCAGATGCGTGCGCGCGGCGCGAAAGTCACCGACGTCGCGATCCTCGTCGTCGCGGCGGATGACGGCGTCATGCCGCAGACGCTCGAAGCGATCTCGCACATCAAAGCGGCGAACGTGCCGATCGTCGTTGCAATCAACAAGATGGATAAAGAAGGCGCGGCTCCCGATCGGGTCAAGTCGCAGCTTTCCGAGCAAGGCCTGCAGCCTGTCGACTGGGGCGGCAAGGTCGAAATGGTGCAGGTCTCGGCGCGTTCGGGTGACGGCATCGACCAGTTGCTCGATACCGTGCTGCTCGAAGCCGAGCTCAAAGATCTCAAGGCGAACAAGACGCGGCGCGCGCAAGGCGTCGTGATCGAGTCCGCCCTCGATAAGGGTCGCGGCGCCGTCGCAACGGTGCTCGTGCAAAACGGTACCTTGCGCACGGGCGATGTGGTCGTCGTGGGCAGCGCGTTCGGGAAGATTCGCGCGCTCGTCGACGACAAGGGCAAACAGGTAAAGAAAGCTGGGCCGTCGGTCCCCGTCGAGATCATGGGTCTCTCCGAGGTTCCGAGCGCGGGCGATTCGCTGATGGTCGTTTCCGACGAACGCGTCGCACGCGAAGCGGCGGCGAAGCGCTCGACGCGCCGCAAAGACGTCGCGATCGCGGCGACCGACGGGCCGCGTGTCTCGCTCGAGAGCTTCATGGCAACCCCTGCAAACGGTGGCAACAAGACGCTCAACCTCATCCTCAAGGCCGACGGCCAAGGTGCGGTCGCGGCCTTGCGTTCGCGCGTCGAAGGACTCTCGCGCGGCGAAGTCTCGATCCGCGTGATCTATGCCGGCGTCGGCGCGATCACGCCAAACGACGTCAATCTCGCGAGCGCCTCGAACGCCGTGCTGATCGGATTCAACATCCGGCCCGACGATACGGTCAAACGTTTGAGCGAAAACGAGCAGGTCGACATTCGGTTCTACAACGTCATCTATGACGTCGAGAACGATCTCAAGAAGGCGATGGTCGGGATGCTCGCGCCGAAATACCGCGAGATCATCTTGGGCCGCGCGGAAGTCCGCGAAGTCTTCAAGGTCTCGAAGGTCGGCACGATCGCCGGCTGCTACGTGCAGAGCGGCAAGCTCACCCGCAATGCCAAGGTCCGTATCATGCGCGATTCGGCCGTCATCTTCGAATCCGAACTCGAATCGCTGCGGCGCTTCAAGGACGACGTCAAGGAAGTCGCCGAGAATTACGAGTGCGGCGTCCAGGTCGCGCGCTTCGCCGATCTCAAAACGGGCGACGTCATCGAAGCCTATGCGTCGGAGCTCGTCGCACCGGAACCGGCACTCGCGTAACTGCGCCATGCGTTCGGCACTCTCACCGGCATCATGCGGCCGCGGCCCATGATGTCGGCGCGGTGATTTCGCTGTCCATGCGGTTACGCGCATCGACGCGCGATCTCGGGCTTGCCGCGACACTCGCACTCGGCGGTGCAGTCGTGCTCGACCGGACGACGCCGCGCGGACCGGGCGATTTTTTCGTCGCTGTCCTCTTCGGTTTAGCGATCGGGCTCGGTGTCATGGCGCTTGCGCGCTGGCAGCGAGCGCCGTAGTGCCGCTGCGACCGCGAACGGCAACGTATCGTCTCGTGAAGTCACTCGCTCGCGGGCTCGGGCTGACCTTGAAGCTCGCGGTGTTAGGCGTGGTATTTGTTCGCTTCCACGCGTCGTGGGTTGGGCTCAGCGTCGTCGTCGGTATGGCGATTCTGCTCTTCCGGCTCGATCGGGCCGCGCTGCGCTGGGCGGCGAGCGCGGTCGGACTCCGCCGCTGAGTTCCGCCGGCTGTACGCCCGGAACGGCAATTCGGTGTGTACGGCGAACGCTTACCTTGCGCGGACGCGGGTTCGCTAGCGGCGCGCCGCTGGGGGCGGCGCCGCGAGCCGGTTTGCGAAAGGCCAAGAGTATGAAGCGGGAGCGCATGGGGCGCATCGATCACGAACTGCAGCGCGAGCTCGCGCGGCTGATTTCGACGGAACTCAAAGACCCGAGGCTCGGTTTCACGACGGTCACGCGCGTCGAAATCACGAACGATTTGCAAAAAGCGAAGGTCTTTGTCGCGATCATCGGTGACCGGCACGTCGCGAAACAGACGATGACGGCACTAGAGTCGGCGAGGGGCTATCTGCGCGGGGAGCTCGGCCATGCCGTCGCACTCCGGCACACGCCGGAGCTCGCCTTCGTCGAGGACCGCACGACCGAGAAGGCGATCGCCCTGAGCAAAGTGCTTGCCGAGTCCCAACACGATTCCGGAGTCGACCAATGATTCATAGCGAACCACGTACCTCGTCGACCGAAGAGGTCGTCGCCGAATTGCGGCGGCGGTCGGCGTTCGTCTTCGTAAGCCACGTAAAGCCCGATGGCGATACGCTGGGCGCGGGCCTCGCCCTGGGCCTTGCGTTACGAGCGATGGGCAAGCACGTCGCGTACTTCCAACAGGATCCGGTACCGCGGAATCTGCGCTTCATGCCCGATGCCGATCGGGTCGCACGCGCGTTGCCGCCCGGTCTGCCGACCGACACCCTCTGGGTTTTTTGCGACATGAGCGACACGTCACGCGCTGGCGAGTACCTGCCGCAGCTCGACCGCGCAAACGTTCTCGATATCGACCATCATCTCGGAAACACGCATTTCGGCGCGCTCAATTACGTTTTGAGCGACGAGTGTTCCACGGGCACATGCGTGTTGCGCTTGCTGCGCGCCATGGATGCGCCGATCACCCCCGAGATCGCGACCTGTTTGCTCACGACCATCATGACCGACACCGGCGGCTTCATGCACTCCAACACGACGGCCGACGTTCTGCGGATATCTGCCGAATTGACCGATCTCGGCGCGGACAAAGTCGAGATCACCGAGCAAATCTTCGCAAATAAACGCTTCGCTGCGATCCGCATCGTCGGTGCCGCGCTCGCCGACGCGCGCCTCGAGTTGGACGGGAAATACTGCTGGTCCGTCGTCGACGACGCGATGCTCGCGCGAACCGGCGCGGACGGCGAAGATACCGAGGAAATCATCCAACACCTCCGTGCCGTCGAAGGCGTCGATGTCGCGGCACTCTTCAAAGCCTACGACGGCGACGTGCGCGTGAGTCTGCGCGGCAACGGCCGCGTCAACGTGCAGCAGGCCGCGGGACGGCTCGGCGGCGGGGGGCATTATCGCGCCTCGGGGCTCACCTACGTCGGCAAGGTCGAAGACGCGATCGTGGCGGTGCGCGAAACGCTGCTCGGGGAAGGTCTTTAAGCCGCTCGCGGCCACAATGCTCGGATTCGTCAACCTCTTCAAGCCTGCCGGTCCGACGTCGACGCAAGCCGGCGTCCGCGTGCGCAACATCTATGCGCGCTTCGGCGCAGCTAAATTGCCGCTTGGCCACGTGGGCACGCTGGATCCGATGGCAGCCGGTGTCCTGCCGCTCGCCCTCGGGAAAGCGACGCGGCTCATTGCGCTGATCGAAGACCGTCGCAAATCGTACGTCTTCACACTCGTCTTGGGGCGCGCGACGACGACGGGCGATGCCGCCGGCGCCGTCGTCAGCGAAGCGCCTGTGCCGGCGGATGCGTGGGAGCGGCTCGATACCGTGGTACCGCACTTCATCGGCGCAGTCGAGCAGATTCCACCGATGTATAGCGCGCTGCACGTCGGCGGCGAACGGCTCTACACGATCGCGCGCCGCAGCGAAACCGTCAAACGTGCGCCGCGCAAGATCACGATCTACGCGCTGACCGTGCTCGGCATCGAATCCGGCCGCGCTTGCGGGGCGGCCGCTTTCACGGCGCGGATGGCCGTGGCGTGTTCGGAAGGAACGTACATTCGCACGCTTTGTGAAGATCTGGGCACGGCGCTTGGGACCGTCGCGCATATGGGCGCGCTCTTACGCGATGCATCGGGATCCTTCGTCCTCTACGAAAGCTTGACGTTTGAAGAGATCGAGGCCGATCCGCAGGCGGCGCTCATCGCCCCCGAACGCGTGATCCCGTTTCCGACGATCGTGCTCGATGGCCGCGGTGCGGCCGATTTTCGGGCGGGACGGCTCGTGCCCTTACCGACGGGATCGGCTGCCAAACATCTATTCGTGCGCGATTCAACGCGCGTGCTCGTCGGCGTCGGTGAGGCGGTCGGCGCGCTGCTGGCACCGCGCAAAGTCTTCGTCTAGCGCGCTATGAAGATTCACCACCAGATCGAGTCGCCCGCGACATCGCGGCCGCTCGTCCTCGCCATCGGGTTCTTCGATGGGTTCCATCGTGGACATCGCGAGATCGTCACGTCGCTGTTGCGTCTGCGCCGCCCGGGATATCGGGCGGCGGTGCTGACGTTCCGCAATCACCCGGCGACGCATTTGCGCCCCGGTAACGTGCCGCCGCTGATTTCGACGGTCGAAGAACGGGTCAATCTCATTGCGGCGGCGGGGATCGACGAACTCTACCTCATTCCATTCGACGAGCGCATCGCAAATGTCGAAGCGGCCACGTTTTGCACCGGAATTCTCGCAGGCACGCTCGGCATCCGCGCGCTCGTCATCGGCGAAAACTTCCGTTTCGGGATGGGTCGCGCGGGCGATGTGCACCTGGCCCGCGAGACGCTCGCGCCCCAAGGCATCGACGTCGTCGCCGTCGCGCCGCTCGACGACCACGGCGAGCGCATCTCGAGCACCCGCGTCCGCGCCGCGATCGTGCGCGGCGACATGACCACGGCGAACCGCTTGCTGAGCGAGCCCTACGTTCTGCGCGGAGCGATCACCCTTGGTGCGGGACGCGGTCACGACCTCGGGTTTCCGACGGCGAACCTCACGATCGCGCCGGAGAAAACCATTCCGGCGGATGGCGTCTATGAAACGGTCGGACGTCTCGACGGCCGCGATTACAACGGGCTTGTCTCGATCGGCACGAACCCGACGTTCGACGGGACGGCACGCTCCGTCGAAGCGTGGCTGCTCGACTTCAAGCGTACCGTCTACGGCGAAGAATTGATGCTGCGTGACTTCCGGTTCATCCGCGAACAGCGGTCCTTTGCTTCCATCGATGACCTGCTCGCCCAAATGCGCGACGACGCGACGCACGCGCGCTTCCCAACGTTCCAACGACCGTAGGAGTTTCCGTCATGTTCGGTCTCGCCCGTCTCGCGGCACTCGTCCTGGTCGTTGCATCGCTTGCCACCGTCCCAGCGCTCGCGGTCCCGCACGCGGGTGATGCCGCACCCGCCTTTACGCTGCCGACTGTTCGCGGCGGGACGCTTTCGTTGACGCAGTTGCGCGGTAAGCCCACGTATCTCAACTTTTTTGCGTCGTGGTGCGCTCCGTGTAATGCCGAAGCTGCCTCCGTCGGCGACCTCTACAAGAAGTTTCATCGTCGCGGCCTCTGGGTCGTCGGCGTGAACGAACAGGAAGATAAAGGCAAAGCCCTCGGCTTCGCGGCGAAATACCGTTGGCCGTTTGCGGTGGTGCTCGATGACGGCACCATGGCCAAGGACTACGGCGCGATCGCCCTGCCCGTCCATATCTTTATCGATAAGCGCGGTACGGTCAGTACGTATCGCCTCGGCGAAATGGCGCCGACTGAGATACAAGCCGCCATTGTGAAAATTCTGTAGGTTCGCAGCATAGCTAACGATGTCGCGGCATTTGTCGCTCTGCTCGCGGTGGCGACGTTCGTCGCGATCGGTGCTGAACGGATCCGCGTCCCCGCCGCGGTCCTGCTGGTCGCCCTCGGTGCCGTTGCGGGCTCGATCGTTCACGTCCGGCCGCCGTTCGCATTCGGGCCAGCCCTCTTCTTCGTGTTTCTGCCCCCGCTTGTTTTTGAAGCGGCATGGAACGTCGATCTGCGCGCGCTGGCGCGTGTGCCCGGGCGCGTCGCCCTCCTTGCCGGTCCTGGAACGGTCGTCTCGGCGCTCTGCGTTGCGGCGCTCGTTTGGAAAACGGGCGCATTACCGTTCGGGGCGGCGCTCGTGCTCGGCGCGATCGTGTCGGCGACCGACCCCGTCGCCGTCGTCGCCTTGTTTCGTACTGCGGCGGTGCCGGGCGCGATCGCCACGCTCGTCGAAGCGGAATCCTTGGCGAACGACGGTGTTGCCGTCGTGCTGTACGGCATCGCACTGACCCTCGCTGAAGGTCGCGCGTTCGCGCTTGCACCGGCGCTCGTGCATGGCGTCGAGGCGATCGCGTTCGGGATTGCGCTCGGCGTTGCGTGTGCCGTTGGGTTCTGGTGGGCGCTGCGTTCGGCGAGTGCCGCGGAGCACGAAGTGACCGCGACGATCGCCCTCGCCTACATCGCCTATCTCCTTGCCGACCGGCTCGCGTTCTCGGGTATTTTTGCGACAGCCGCATCGGCGGTCGCTCTTCGTTCGCTTCTGCAGCGAGCGCCGCACATGGATAATCGCGACGACGTCGACCGCTTTTGGACGTCGCTTGCCTTCTTGGCCAATGCGACGATTTTTCTCGCGACGGGGTTGCTCATCAACGTGCCCCGAGCGTTGCACGAACCGGTGCTCGTGATCGCGGCCGTCATCGCCCTTGCCCTCGTGCGTGCGGTGCTCGCCCTCATCGTGGCTCGCGAGATGCGCTCGCGCGTAACGATTTTTCTCGCCGGTATGCGCGGCGCGCTCCCGCTCGCACTCGCGCTCGCACTACCGCATACGCTGCCGTATCGCTTCGCAATCGTCGATGGCGTCTTCGCCGTCGTGCTCATTACGCTCGTGCTGCAAGGTGCGTCGCTCGGACCGATTCTATCGCGATTTTATGGAAAGCAGCTCGCGCCGCCGCAAGCATCGGCAGCACCGAATCTGTAGTGTTATGCCGCGATGACCTCGATGCGCTCGGCGTCGTAAAGCTCGACGCGCGCAGCGCCGCCTTCCTTGATTTTGCCACTCAGGATTGCGGTCGATAGAGGGTTGGTGACGAGCTTCGCAATGGTTCGCGCGACATACCGTGCGCCGCTCCCGGCAGCGAGACTTTCCATCGCCAGGTAATGCCGGGCGTCATCGGTGAGAATGATCGAGACGCGTAGCGCACCGAGACGCTCGGCAACGGCGTGCATCTGGAGTTCGACGATCGCTTCGATCTCCTTTGCACCCAGTGCGTTGAAGTGCACGACATCGTCGATCCGATTGAGTAATTCGGGCCGCAAAAAGACGTCGAGTTCGGTCGGATCGGCGTTGCTCGTGAGGATGACGATGGCATGGCGGAAATCGATCGCGCGACCCTTCGCATCGGTAACGCGGCCATCGTCGAGGATCTGCAGCAGAATCGCCGCGACATCGCCGTGTGCTTTCTCGAATTCGTCGAAGAGGACCACACAATATGGTCGACGGCGGACGGGTTCGGTGAGCTGGCCTGGTTCGTCGTGACCGGAATAGCCGGGCGGCGCGCCGAGGAGTCGCGAGACCGTGTGCGACTCCGTGTATTCCGTGAGGTCGATGCGCACGAGCGCATCTTCGGTACCGAACAGTTCGGCTGCGAGCGCACGCGCAAGTTCGGTTTTGCCGACACCGCTCGCGCCTAAGAAAAGAAAGCCGCCCACGGGTTTGCGCGGATCTTTGAGTCCGGCCCGGCCACGACGGATCGCTTGAGCGACCGACGCGATCGCAGCGTCTTGGCCGATCACACGCTGGGCCAGCGATCCTTCGAGCGCGAGAAGCGTACGAGATTGTTCTTCCGTGAGCGCGCCTTGCGGGATACCCGTCCACTTGGAAACGATCGCCGCGATATCGGCGACGTCGACGACGGAGCGCCCGGCGTGCGCCGCTGAAGCAGAGGCTTCGTCGATGAGATCGATCGCCTTATCCGGCAGAAAACGGTCGACGATGTAGCGCGCCGAGAGCGCAGCCGCCGCGTCGATCGCGCCATCGGAAATCGTAACGTGGTGATGCTCGGCGTAACGGCCGCGTAGACCACGGAGAATGCCGGCGGTTTCATCGATCGTGGGTTCCGCGACGGTGACGGGCTGAAAACGGCGTTCGAGTGCGGCATCGGATTCAATGTGTTTGCGGAATTCGTCGAACGTCGTTGCACCGATGCACTGTAATTCGCCGCGCGCGAGCTCGGGTTTCATCATCGCCGAGAGATCGAGGGAACCTTCCGCGGCACCCGCCCCGACGAGCGAATGCAACTCGTCGATAAAAAGGATGACCTCGCGCGAAGAGCGCTTCACCTCCTCGAGGATGCGCTTGATCCGGCCTTCGAATTCGCCGCGGTATTTCGTTCCGGCGACAAGTGGTCCCAGTGCGAGCGAAAGAATGCGTTTGTCGCGCAGACTCACCGGCACGTCGCCGGATGCGATGCGTTGCGCGAGGCCTTCGACGACTGCCGTTTTCCCAACACCGGGCTCGCCGACGAGCACCGGATTATTCTTCGAACGGCGCGAGAGGATCGCGACGACGCGTTCGATCTCCGTAGCGCGTCCAATAACGGGATCGAGTTCGCCCGCTCGCGCGGCGGCGGTCAAATCACGCGAATAACTCGAGAGCGTCGGCGTCGTCGTGCGTAGATTTTTCGCCCACTCGCGCGGATCGGCGCCGGACAGGCCTTTTTCACTGCGCTGAAACCGGTCGATCGCAAACGTCGTCCCGACCGCGAGCGCCACTGCAGCGAGCGCCGAACCGAGCAGCGGAACGATCGCCGTGCGGCGGCGCCGCGCGCAGGCGTCGCAAACCTCGGCCTCGACCCACGTTCCGCTGCGGAGGGTGAAGTCTCGGACGGTTGCGGGTTGAAGCCCGCACGTTTCACAAATCGCTGCCATCGAGCCTAGCATACCGTATGTATTCCCAATACGTTTCGTAACGCACGGCCCACGCTGCGACCGCGAAAAGTCGCAAGGACCGTCATTACCCGTGCCGCAATACCACCAGCCTGTTTTGCGCTCGAAAGGGTCCTTTACCACGCCATGGCTTACATCATCACCGAACCGTGCATCGGCACCAAAGACAAGTCGTGCGTCGACGTCTGTCCGGTGGACTGCATCCACGGCAGCGACGATCAAAAGATGCTTTTCATCGATCCGGAAGTCTGTATCGATTGCGGTGCCTGTGTTTCGGCTTGTCCCGTCGAAGCGATCTACGCCGATTCGGACGTCCCGGATAAATGGAAGAATTACACGCAGATCAACGCCGATTATTTTAAAAATTAGCGCATTCTGGCATGTCATGGACGTACGGCGGGTCGCATGATAGCGGGCCGCCGTCGCCGTTTGTGCCGGCGCAGCTCGTGATGCGACGCCTCGTCGCACGGGAATTCATGGACGCCTCCGACGTCGAAGCCGCCGATCTGGCGGCGAATTTCGATGATATCGAGCGCGCGAACCGGTTCTTCGGCGGTACGCGGCCCGTGCTCGACGCGATATTCAAGCGTACGGCGTCACATCTGCTCGATGTCGGCTGCGGCAGTGCGGATATACCGCGCGCGCTGCTTCGCGAGGCGCGTTTACGGCAGCGCACGCTCGCGATTGTCGGCCTGGATTATAACGACGCGATCTTATCGATCGCGCGCGAGCGCGCTGCCGGGGAACCGGGGCTTGCGTTCGTGCGCGGCGACGGGATGGCGTTACCGTTCCCCGACGCATCCTTCGACGTTGCGCTGTGTACGCTCGCGCTGCATCATTTCGAACCCCCGGCCGCGGTCGAACTGCTGCGCGAACTGCGCCGCGTCTCGGGCTTGACGCCGGTCGTCTGCGATCTCGTGCGCTCGCGCGTCGCGTACGCTGCAACGACGCTTTTCGCACGTTTCCTTGCCAAAAACCGGCTTACCAAGCACGATGGACCGCTCTCGGTGCGACGCGCCTACACACCACGTGAGGCGTGGGAACTGGCGTTGCAGGCCGGCTGGCGCAAGCCGGTCGTGACGCGTCTCCCGTTCTTCCGCATGGTCCTCACCGACGGTGACTGACGTCATCATCGTCGGCGGCGGTCCCGCCGGATCCGCCTGTGCACTGGGACTCCTGCGGCGCGGCGTCGCCGTCACGATCGTCGAACGTCAGAAATTTCCGCGTCGCAAGGTCTGCGGCGAGTATTTGAGCGGCGGCGCGGTCGCCGCGCTCGATGCACTCGGCGTCGGCGCTCGGGTGCGCGCGATCGCGCGTCCGCTCGCCGGTATTCGTCTCGTCGCGCCGGGCAGCGAGGCACTGGAAATGCCCTTTCCAACGCCGGCGCTCGCCTGCGAACGCGCGCTGCTCGACGACGTGCTCCTGGAGACGGCGCGCGCGGCCGGTGCGACGGTGATCCGGGCGCATGCCGAAGATCTCGCGCGCGACGGCTCGCGCATCGTCGGCGTCGTTGTCCGTGATGAAACGGGCGAACGACGGACGTATGGGGCCCGCTTCGTCGTCGGCGCGGACGGGGCGGGTTCGCTCGTCGCCCGTAAACTCGGCGTTGCGGTGACGAAGCGTGGAACGGTGCGGTTTGCTGTGGGCGGGCACTACCGCGGCTTCGGCGAGCTCGCGGGGCACGTCGAGATGTATGTCGGCAGCGGGGCCTATTTCGCGATCAACCCACTCGACGCGGAGCGCAGCAACGTGATGGTCGTCGTGCGCGACCGCGATCTCGCTTCGTGGACCGCCGACGTCGATGCCGGCGTGCGGGGGAAGGCGGCGACGCTCGGCCGCGGTCATCGCAGCTTCAGCGGGGCGGCGCGGATCGGGCCGCGTGTCTGCGTCGGTCCGCTCGCCTTCGACGTCGCAGCCGTCGTTGCCGTCGGTTGTGTGCTCGTCGGGGATGCCGCGGGCTTCCTCAATCCCTTTACCGGTCAAGGTGTCTTTCTCGCACTGCACGGGGCGGCCGATGCCGCCGACGCGATTGCAACCGCGTTTTGGGATCGCACCGGCGAGGCGGCCACCCTCGGCGCGTATGCGGCGCGGCGGAAACGCGATCTGGCGACGCGGCGGCGTCTCACCAAACTCGTCGACGTGCTCGTCGATGTCCCCCTGCTCGCAAGCCGCGCCGTGTCGCGACTGCGCTATCGCCCGGAGATCGGAGTGACCTTACTGGGCGCGCTCGCGGGAACGCACCCGCCCGAGCGCGCGCTCGCGCCCGCTCTGGTCGGACGCCTCCTCGTATGACGCACATGTCCAACGCGATCCACATCGCGGCACCCGCGGCGACCATTTACGCCCTCGCCGCTGCGACCGAGCGGTGGCCCGATATCTTGCCGCATTACCGCTACGTACGCGTGATCGCGCGCAGCGGCGCCACCCGCACCGTGGAGATGGGTGCGACGCGGGACGGCATTCCGATCGCGTGGACCGCGGAACAGACCGACGATGCGGAGCGTCCGAGCATTCGATTCCGTCACGTACGCGGGTGGACGCGCGGGATGGACGTCCAGTGGCGCTTCATCGAGACCGAAAGAGGAACGCGTGTGACGATCGAGCACCGGCTGCAATTCGCGTTCCCCTTCGCAAGCGAATGGATCGGGAAGCATATCGTCGGCGATTTTTTCGTGCACGATATCGCGAATAAGACGCTTGCGCGCATCAAGACGCTTGCGGAAAGCGATGCGCGTTGAGCGCGACCGGGCTCCAGCGGGTCGTCGTCACCGGCATCGGCGTCGTCACGCCGATCGGTACCGGCGTGCGCCCGTTTTGGGAGGCGGTCCTTGCTGGAACCGTCGGCGTCGGCGCGATCACGCGCTTCGATCCGAGCGAGTTCAACTCGCACGTTGCAGCGCAAATCGACGGCTTCGACCCGGGCGATTATTTAGACGCGAAGCTGTTCCGGCGGACCGAGCGTTTCGCGCAGTTCACCCTCGCTGCGACGCAGCTCGCACTCGACGATGCCGCCGTGACGATCGGTGAAGCCGGCGACGACATCGGCGTGTGGATGGGTTCGGCGCTCGGCGGGCTTGCCTTCGCGGAAGCTCAGCACGATGCGTTTCGCGCGGAAGGCGCGCGTGCGGTGCGGCCGCTGCTCGCCATCTCGGTCTTCGGCGGGAGCGCGACGACGAACGTCGCCTTGGCGTTCGGTGTCCGCGGTCCCAACGTCGCCAATGCCAACTCGTGTGCTGCCGGCGCTGTCGCCATCGGCGAGGCGTTTCGTGCCGTCGCGCGTGGCGACGTGCGCTCGGCAATTGCCGGCGGCGCGGAGGCGCCGCTCTCGCCGCTGACGTTCGGTGCTTTTTCGGTCATCAAAGCGATGTCGACACGCAACGACGATCCGCAGCGAGCGAGCCGGCCCTTCGACCGCGATCGCGACGGCTTCGTGATGGCCGAGGGCGCCGGGGTCCTCTATCTCGAGCGCCACGCTGACGCGCTCGCTCGGGGCGCGCGAATCTACGGTGAGATCTCGGGATTCGGTCTCACGGCGGACGCGCATCATATGACGGCGCCGCAACCGCAGGGGCGCGGCTCGTCACGTGCGATGCTCGCGGCGTTGCGCGAGGCGCGAGTAAGTCCCGAAGAGCTCGAACTCATCGACGCGCATGGCTCGTCCAGCCCGCTCAACGACGTCACGGAAACAGCGGCCTTCAAACGTGCGCTCGGGGAGGCCGCCTATCGCATTCCGATCGCTGCCACGAAAGGTCAGCATGGCCACGCGCTCGGTGCGACGGGCGCTTGGGAAGCGGCGCTCTCGTTACTGATGTTGCACGAAGGTCGCGTGCCGCGCGTCGTCAACCTGCAGCATGCGGATCCCGCCTGCGATCTGGATTACGTACGCGAGTCCCGCGAGCTCTCGCCGCGCATCATTCTGTCGAATTCGACGGGTTTCGGGGGCATCAATGCCGCGCTCATCCTGCGCCGGATCGAGAACTGACCGATGCAGCACCGCCGCATTGCCGTCCGCGCGATCGACGCACGGAAAACGTACCCGGGCGCGGGCGACGAAGCGGTGCACGCTCTGGCCGGCGTCACTCTCGAGGTACGGGCCGGCGAAATGGTCGCGCTCGTCGGTCCGAGCGGCTGCGGTAAAAGTACGTTACTAAACCTTATCGGTTGCGTTGATCTGCCCAGCAGCGGCACGATCGAAGTTGCTGGCCGCGCGACGTCGTCCCTCAACGACGATGCGCTCACGGGGCTACGGCGCGAACGTATCGGAACGGTCTTTCAGTTCTTCAACCTCTTACCGGCGATGACGATCGGCGAGAACGTCGCCTTGCCGCTCGTGCTGCAGCGCGTCGCGCGCGGAGAGATCGCCAAGCGCGTGCGCGCGTCGCTGACCTCGGTCGGTATTGCGGAGAAAACGGACGCGTATCCGTCGCAGGTCTCGGGCGGGCAGATGCAGCGCGCGGCCGTCGCGCGCGCTACCGTGCATAACCCGGCGATCGTTCTCGCCGACGAACCGACGGGTAATCTGGATTCGCATAATGGCGCGGGCGTGCTGCGTCTTTTGCGAACGTTCGCATCGGGCGGTCAGGCGATTTTGATGGCGACGCATTCCGCGGAGGCAGCCTCGGTCTGCGATCGCGTCATACGCCTGCAGGACGGCGTGATTGTTCCTTAACGTGCAAGCCGGCGCTAACGGCATACCGCGGCTGGAGACGGCGCGCCTGATCTTGCGCGCGCACCACGCGAGCGACTTACCGGCGTGCGCGGCGATGTGGGCCGATCCCGAGGTCGTGCGGTACATCTCCGGCCGGCCGTCGACGCGCGAGCAGACGTGGGCGCGGCTGCTGCGCTATCGCGGCTTCTGGGCACTGCTCGGCTATGGGTATTGGGCGGTCGTCGAAAAAACGACGGGCGCCTACGTCGGCGAAGTCGGCTTTTTCGACGTCCTGCGCGAGATCGTGCCCTCGATCGAAGGTGTCCCGGAGGTTGGCTGGATCCTCGCGACGGCATTTCACGGTACGGGCTTCGCGACCGAAGCGATGAAGGCTGCGATCACGTGGGCCGACGAGCATCTGTGCGCGACGCGTACGGTCGCTTTGATCGCCCCCGAGAACACGGCGTCGACCCGCCTTGCAGAACGTCTTGGGTACGTCGTTGCCGAGACGACGACCTTTGCGGGAGCGGCGACGCTCCTACTGTATCGCGACGCGCAATCCGCGTGATCGGCCAAGCGATCGAGCCGCGTCGAAGATGGCGGCCCATGTCACACGCGTCGATACCGATGCTCGGCCCCATCTTTCGCGGTCTGGTCCTCGGGCATCTGCGCTCGAACCGCCTTCGCGCGCTCGTTACGCTCGTTGCCGTCGGACTCGGCGTCGCGATTTCGCTTGCAATCGACCTGGCCAATACGACGGCCGTCGCCTCGTTCGCCTCGAGCGTCAACATCGTTGCCAATCACGTGAACTTGCAGGTCGTCGGTATCGGTCGCGGCTTCGACGAACGCGCCCTGGTGCGCGTGCAGGGTATCGATGGCGTTTCCTACGCGAGCCCGACGATCGAAGAGTCGGTCGTCGTCGGCGCGAAGCCGGGCGATCCGTTCAGCGGTGAAATACTCCGCGTCCTCGGTGTCGATCTCTTACGGCCGCTGCCGAGCGACGATACGCCGCGCGTTGCGACACCCGGCGAGTTCGTAGCGTCCGGGGCCGGCCCCGACCCCTACGTCCTTATCGCCGAGCGCGGCGCGATCGTCTCCCGGCGGATCGCCGATCGCAATCACCTCGCCGTCGGTAAGACACTGCCGACGCTCGCGGGCGATCGCAGCGTGCCCTTCACGATCGGCGCGATCTTGCCGGCGGCCGTCGCCGGCATCGATACGAGCGTGATGTTCGTCGATATCGTTACGGCGCAAGAAGTCTTCGGAAAGGTCGGCTATCTCGATCGCATTGATATTGTCGCGGACGAAAAGCACATCGATGCCGTGCAAGCCGCGATTGCAAAAGCGTTGCCGCACGGCGCGCGCGTCATCAAACCCGTGGTGCGCACGAACGAGATCAAGCGCATGCTACGCAGTTTTCAACTCAATCTCGCGGCGCTGTCGTACATCGCGATGCTCGTGGGCATGTATTTGATCTACAATACCGTGGCGATCTCCGTCGTGCAGCGGCGTCCGGAGGTCGGCACCTTGCGTGCGCTCGGCGCGACGCGGGCCCAGATCTTCCGCACGTTCTTGGCCGAAGGCGCGCTCTTCGGCGTCGGCGGGTCGCTACTGGGCCTCGCGCTCGGCAGTCTGCTCGCGCAGCTATCGGTGAGCGCGGTATCGCGCACCGTCGATACGCTCTATGTCGCGACGCACGCGGATCATGTGTTCTACGATCCCCTGGTCCTGCTCAAGGCCTTCGTCGTCGGCACCGTGCTCGCAATGGTGTCGGCGCTGTTTCCCGCACTCGAAGCGGCATCGACCGCGCCCGCGATCACGATGCGTGCTGCCGGCTTCGAAATGCGGCGCGCCCGGCCGGGCGTCGGTCTCGCGCTCGGCGGCGCGGCGCTGCTCGCACTCGCGTACGCGCTGACGTTTGCGCCGCCGCTCGACGGCATCCCCGTTGCGGGGTACACGGCGGGCCTGCTCATCATTTTCGGCGGGTCGCTCTGCGTGCCGCTGGGGATCGCCGTCGTCTCGGCCGCCGCGCGCGCGCTCACCGCGCGCATCTCTCCGGCCGGCCTCATCGGTGCGACCAATCTCGGTGCGTCGATCCGGCGCAATAGCGTCGCCGTCGCGAGCCTCATGGTCGCGATTGCAATGATGGTCAGCGTGGCGATTCTCATCGGCAGCTTTCGAACGACCGTCGTTGCCTGGGCCGACGAAACGCTCAAGGCCGATCTTTTCGTGCGACCGCTCGGTCTGCAAGACGCGAGTTACGACGCCCGCTTTTCGCCCGCTGTCGCGCAGCTCATCCGCAAGGTTCCCGGGGTCGAAGCCGTCGACACCTTCCGTGCGATCTCGATTCCTTATCGCGGCTCGATCACGACACTCGCCGCCGCCGATTTCAAAACGATCGCCGATCGCAACAAATTACGTTTTCTCGGCGCGGTCGATACGCGTGCCCTCGCGCACACGATGCCGGATACGACGAACATCGTCGTGAGCGAACCGTTCGCCACGCGCTTCGGTGCGAAGGCCGGCGACACGATCGACATCGATACGCCGGGCGGTCTCGTGCACTTCCACGTTACGGCGTTGTATAACGATTATTCGAGCGACGCCGGCATCATGCTCGTCGACACGCGCACCTTCGCGCGGCTCTTTCACGACGCGAGCGTCAATTCGCTCGCCATCTACGCCAAGCCCGGCGACGACCTTCCGGCGCTTCGGACGGCCGTCATCCGCGCGGTTATTCCGCTGCGCATCGACGTGCAGACCACGCGTGAGTTGCGCAAACTCGTGATCGCGATCTTTAATCGCACGTTTGCGATCACGTACGCGCTCTATATCATCTCGATCACCATCGCCGTCCTTGGGGTGGTGAGCACGCTCTTCGCGCTCGTACTCGAACGTCGCCGTGAGATCGGGCTGCTGCGCTATCTCGGGCTGACGACGGGCGACGTGCGCAAGATGGTTTTCTACGAAGCCGCCTACATCGGCGGTCTCGGCGGAGTCGCCGGCGTCATCGTCGGCATCCTGCTCGCCTTCTTACTGATTTTCGTGATAAATCGTCAGGCATTCGGCTGGCTCATCGAAGTGCACATGCCCTGGGACTTTCTCGCCGAAGCGATCGTCCTCGTCGTCGTCGCCGCATTGCTCGCGGGGATCTTTCCGGCCTCGGTCGCGGCCCGGATCAAGACGGCCGAAGCCGTGCGGACCGAATGAAACGCCTGTCGCGCACGTTCATCGTCGTTGCCGTCTTGCTGAGCTTCGTTGTTGCAGGCGATCCGGCCAGCTCGGCCGCGCACGCTCCACCGGCGCAGCCCCGGCGCTTCGCGATCGCTCAGACGCCGTACGCGTTCGCGTTTCCCAGGGATCATGGCGCGCACCCCGCTTACCAAAGCGAATGGTGGTATTACACCGGACACGTGCGCGCGAAAGACGGCCGCCGCTTCGGCTACGAGCTCACGTTCTTTCGCATTGGCCTCAACGTAGGTGATCCGAAGCCCGGGCCGGGACAAAGCCGCTGGCGCGGCCACGAGCTCTATCCGGCGCATTTTGCGGTGACCGATGAGGCGGGTAAGACGTTTTACCATGTCGACCGCTTCGCACGTGAAGCGCTCGGTATGGGCGCCGCCGCCACGGGACGGCTCGACGTCCACGCCGATGACTGGAGCTTGCACGGCACGCCCGCCGGCACGCCCGACCGGGAGCGCATGACGATGCATGCGAGCCAACACACCGCGCAGGGAACCAACGCGATCGACTTCGTCCAAATGCCGGAAAAACGTCCTGCCATTCACGGGCATGGCGGCGTGTCGCGGAAGGCAGCGTGCCGCAGCTGTGCGTCGCATTATTATTCGTATACGCGTCTGCATACGACCGGCACGTTGACCTTTGCCGGGCAACGTCTTGCGATCGACGGCCTGTCGTGGATGGATCACGAGTATGGTTCCGATGAATTGCAGCGCGACCAAGCCGGTTGGGATTGGTTCGCGATTCAACTCGACGATAAGCGCGAGCTGATGTTGTATCTGCTGCGCCAGAAGGACGGCACGGTGACACCGCAGTCCAGTGGTTCGCTTATCGAGCGTGATGGAACGGTGCGCTATCTCGCGCGTTCTGCATTTGCAATCGAGCATACAGCGATCTGGAAATCGCCGCACACGGGCGGCGCGTATCCCAGCGCCTGGCGCGTGCGCGTGCCGTTCGCGGGGCTCGATCTCTCGCTCACGCCGACGGTTGCGGATCAAGAACTCGCCGGCACGTCGACGGGCGTGTCGTATTGGGAAGGTGCGGTTGACGTGCGCGACGCGTCGGCACACAAGTTGTTGGGCGTGGGCTACGTCGAGATGACGGGTTACGCAGGCGCGATCGCGATCTAGCGATGCGAACGCGCGCAGCAGTGGTGTCGGCGTGGCCCCGTTCCGCGTTCGCGCGACGCACGCTTTTCGCCACGGTGCCTACCGTGAGCGGCGTGAGGTCGCACGCTCGATGGCTGACGGCGCTGCGCTTCGACATCGACACGGAGGGCGGCGGGGCGGCCTGGATCGAGGCGGAGCTGCCGGCGCCGAACTTGGGATCGGCCCTGGCGACAGCAGGCCTAGTCCCCACCAGGTCGAGACTGCGCGGCTGCGTCTCGGCACAATCGTCTGACAGAAATACGGTCGCCAGCACGATAGCCAAAAGACCGACCGGCAGGCTTACTTCGACCAACGCCTGCGGCCCGCGCTCCGCACGCTGCTCAAGGCCGCCGTCGCGGCCGGTCAGGTGCGCGGCGATGTCGATGCTAACGACCTTTTGGTCGCGGTGGCGAGCTTGTGTATGTCCGCCTACAGTGACGGACCCGGTCTCGCGGAGCGGATGGTCGCTCTCCTCGTCGACGGGCTACGCCATGGCGCTAACCCATCGGTAGGCACAGCTTCCTAAGCCGCTGTCGATTCCGTGCCAATCGATAGAGCGACAAATGCGCTCGGCTCTGGCGAATTGCGATAGGGCGAGACAACCCCAGTTTAAACGATGGTTGTCTCGGAATGGCTTCCTTTCTGGGACCAATCTCGGTCTCGCTATCGGGACTTCCCGGGACCAGAATTGAACATCGTGAGGTGAACATTCGTGCAAAGGTGCCGAACGATGCTGTTGCCTGCTCAGTCCTCGCAAGCGAAGTAGCTCAAAACCACGCCGAAGCAATGCCCGATCGTTTTTGCAAAGCGCCGCCAAAGAGCGATTTTGGTAACGCCAATCCCGATGATCTAGAGCGCGAGATTCTCGTTGCAGAGTTTGCCGATAGCATCATTGGCTTTGTCGATGTGCGCATTCGACTATTGCCGGCAACGCCGCTGACTCTCGAACGTCGAATAGGCTTAGTAACAAAGTTGGTTGTTTCGAAACCGCATAGGCATCGCGGCGTCGGACGGAACTTGATGAATGCCGCTGCCGACTGGGTCCGGCACCATCAATGCCACACGATTGAGCTTAAAGTTTTTGAGTTCAATTCAACCGCGCTAGCGCTTTACGAAGCACTTGGCTACCGAACGATAAGCCGCCGCTTGGAGATCCGACTATAAAGTCCCACAACGGGTTGATGCTGTTGAAAACGCTTGATTCGTCCTGCGGTGTAAGCAATAATCATCGCAACAAGCGACGCTGCGGAGGCCAACGCAACGCGATGATGGGTAGTCGATTACAGACGACCGCGATGTTCCAGTAT